>Ga0210378_10000732_pt1 | contig 16973 bp, 12 predicted proteins | sample PLM1_60_b1redo_FD_155465 | JGI IMG/M metagenome (GOLD analysis project Ga0210378, IMG submission 155465) | Groundwater sediment microbial communities from an aquifer in East River, Colorado, USA - PLM1_60_b1 redo | ecosystem: Environmental > Terrestrial > Soil > Riparian zone | place: USA: East...
GCCACCACTGCCAGCTGCTGCATGCGCAGCTCGGGCAGCCGCGGCCATCCCGACGACGGAGGCACGACGACGAAAACCTCGATCTTCTCGACGGGGCGCGGCGCTTCGGTGACAAGCGCGAGGAACACGGCGATCCACAGGGTGCCACCGGCGGGATGCGTGGGCGGGCGCTCGGCGACCAGCGCGGCCGCTCCGTCCGGCACCGGGTGCCGGGCGGCGTCCGCGGTCAGATGCCGCGGTGGTGCTGCGACGAGCGGCCCGAGCCGGCACCCCGTCTCCTCAAGGAACTCGCGCAGCACCGCCGTGCGGAACGTCTCACCCGGCTCGACCTTGCCGCCGATGCCGCTGAGGATCAGCCGCGGCTCCTCCACGCGGCCCGCGAACACGAAGCCCCGGTCGCCCCAGCGGGCCACGCACGAAGCGCCGAGCCAGTCACCGCCGGCGCGCAGCCGCTCTTCGAGCTGCATCGCCTGGTCGGTCATCGATGGCCGAGGAGGTAGGACCGGACCGGCCCCCAGGTCACACCTGGTACCCGTTGACGCGGCCAGACCCGACGTCGATGCGGCCGGTGTCGCTGCCCGAGGCGGTTCACCCCAGCCGTCCTTGGCCGCCTTTGGGAACCGGTGTGATGCCGTGGCGACGCATGACTGCCCGCTCGGCGTCCAGCGAAGGAGGGACCGGGACGGCCCACAGCGCCGCCAGGTCACGGAAGTAGGCGTCGGCGGCCGGGTGGTGCAGGATCAGCACGCGCGCCTCAACGTGGTCGTCGTTGCCGAAGGTATGCGGGACCTGTGGAGGGACCAGCACGAACGTGCCTGGGCCGGCCTGTACGGTGCGGTCGCCGGCCTGCACTGCGACTCGTCCCTGCAGCACGTAGAAGACCTCCTCCCCGTCGTGGGTGTGCGGCGGTGGGATGCGGCCGCCCGGCGGCAGGGTGCGCTCCATGAACGAAAAGTGCCCACCGGTGGTCCCGGCCGTGGCCTTGAACGTCATGACGCTGCCGCGGGCGGTCACGGTCTCGCCCTCATCGGGGCCAAGCACCACCAGGTCACTCATCGCACCTCGCGCGCCCTTCTCTTCCCACCGTTTGCGTCGCCTTGGCGAGGGCCCGCCGCAGCGCATCCGAGGGCGGGCCGGTCGCTCTCGATCGTAACCGCGGGACCGGGCCGCGCTCGGCGCCCTGATCAGGCTCCTCCCCCGCGCCCCGAAGATGCACCGGTTGGTCACGCCGGCCACTGTGCTTGCCTGGCATCACAGGCTGCTCGCCCGGCACCGGCGATTGGTCAGCTGGGCAGGCTGACTCAATGCCGCTGACTTGAGGATGCAGGAGCGGCGCTCGGGTGGGCTTTTGCCCGAATCGGGGTTCGCGGACGCTCAGTGTTAGCCGAACCTGTTGGGGTGGTGAGGGCTGCAAGCGTTGGGTCGCTCCCCGGGCGGGAACCGTCCATTTGAGACTACTCGGGGAACGAAACGTGACGGGGTGGCTCGTAGGGTTACCTTCCCCGAGTGTTCCACTATGGATGGAGGCGGGCAGGCGTCAGCGTGACGCGGGCGGCCACCTGACCGGCGACAACGCACCCCCGCGCGGCGCGCACCGGCCCAGACCCCCGCGCCCAACACACCAACAGTTGGTCACCGCGGTGCCCGTTAAGTCAGCTGGGCAGGCTGACTAGTCAGTTGGGCAGGCCCCAGGGGGCGCCGGGCCGGCTGATCGGCACCGGAGCGATGGTCAGTGGAGGTGTGGCGCCGGCGGCGTACACCAGTGCCTCACGATCGCGGGGAAGATCGATCTCGATCACGCCTCCTCCGAGATCACGCCATGTGGCCGGGGCGCCGTCGTCCAGCACCACGGTGAGCCCGGACGTCTGGAAGGTGACGTCCAGCCTGTCGAGGTTGGGCCCGCCGTTGGCGGTGGTGGCGGTGGCCCGGATGGTGTTGGTCTCCGCGCTGAGGTTGGCCGAAACGGAGACGGTCTGCCAGGTGCTCCACGCCCCGGTACCTGGGAAGGCGAGCGCGCCGGCGACGAGCTGACCGTTAACCGTGATGTCCATCGGTCGGTTCGTCGTCGTGCCGTTGGCGTATCGGAACGCGAGGGTCGCGCGGCCGACCCGCGCCGAGTTCACCGTGAACTGCGTGTACGAGCCGGTCACGTTGTCGTAGTTGACGAACCCGGTGCCAGTGAAGCCGGCGTGGTTCGACTCCACCACACCCTGCGAGATCGTCGCGTTCTCCGCCTGGAGTTCCGTCACCGACGGCTGCAGCTCCACCTCGAGGTAGTCGAGATTGGGCCCGCCGTTTGCCGTCGTCGCGGTCGCGCGGACAGCGTTGGCACCCGCGTTGAGGAAGACGGATATAGAGACGGTCTGCCAGCTGGACCAGCTACCCGTACCGGGGAAGGCCAGTTCGTCCGCGACAAGCGCGCCGTTGACCGTGATGTCCATCGGTCGGTTCGTCGTGGTGCCGTTGGCGTACCGGAACCGCAGCGTCACCGGCCCGGCCGTTGCGGCGCTGACCGTGAACTCCACGTAGCTGCCCACCACGTTGTCGTAGTTGACGAAACCGGTGCCGGAGAACCCTGGCCAATTGGACTCGACCACGCCAAGGAAGATCGGCGACGCGTTCTCCGCTTCGTACCGGGTTGTCGGCACGATGCCGGGCTTGAGGCGGCAGCGTTCGCCCGCGAGGCTGCGCAGGCGGACGAACCGGGTGAGGCCGCCGGTGCGCACCGCACTGACCAGGAACCCGCCCTGGGTGCGGAAGTCGTGCAACGTCACGTCTGTCCACGCGCCGGGCACCGCAGGAAAGACCCGGATCACATCGCCCCAGCTCTGGCAGAGCATGTCGTGGAGCGACTGGGACGCCGAAAGCGGCGTCTCCACGACCGGCCCGGCCTCGGTGTACATCGTGTTGGCTCGGCAGGGGAACCGGGTCGTGGGGTCGAAGAAGAGGCTCAGGTAGCTCAGCGCCGTGTCGCCGCGGCCCATCATCGCGTACATCGAGGCGGCTCCGGTGTAGCTGTAGCCGCGGTGCGCGCCGGTCAACTCGTGCCAGTGGACGATCGACCTTTCGATCAACGGCTGGTTCGCCGTCTGGTCCCAGTTGACCAGGTACAACGGGTAGATCATCAGCAGGTGCGAGTAGTGCCGGTGCGATGTGGCGTACGGCACGTCTCTCGCGATCATGAAGCCGTCGGAGTTGGTCGGGAACGGCGTCAATGTGTCCAGTACGCGCCGCCAGGTCGGCGCCAGCGAATCGCTGATCCCGAGCCGCTGTGCGGACTCCAGCAAGGTCTGGCAGCCCCAGCGGATCAGGGCGAGGTCGTAGTTGCAGTCCGGCCCGCTGGTGGGGTACTCCGGCGAGAGGGTGGTGGGCAGGTGCAGCCTGCCGTCGGTGCCCTGGCTCAGGAAGTGCAGGTAGTAGTTGATCGCTCGGCGCAGCAGCGGGAACACCGTGTCCCGCAGCATCGCGTCGTCCATCGTGTGCCGGTAGGACAGCCAGACGTTGTGTAGCGCCCAGGTGAGGTCGCCGACCTCCGGCGCGCCGCTGCCTGGGATCCCCACGCTTCGGTTGCAGAACATGTCCGAGCTGCGGCCCACCCCGGACGAGTCCGACCGGTAGGCGCTTGGCACGTTGTTGATCAGCTGCTGGCGGTTCGAGGACAGCGTGGTGGCGATCGTGTCCAACTCCAGGTGGTTGGAGCCGTGGATCAGCCAGTACTCCAGCTGCACGTTGAGGTTCCACCACACCGCTGGCCACGGCGTGGGTTCCAGCCATGGGCCCGTGGTGGCCATCACCGGACCACCGGCACGGGTGCCCGAGGCGACCTTGTACAGCTGAATCCAGTGGAAACTCTGCAGCCGCTGGTCCGGGATCGACAGGAAGCTCTTGCGGTAATAGCCGTGCCACCAGCTCCGGTGGGCGCTGACGTAGTCGCTGAACGGCACCGCGCTGGCCGCCCGCACCCGATCCAGCGTGGTCGCCTCTGCCGTGGTGGTCGGGAAGCTGTGGGCCACCGTCAGGTAGAGCAGGCGCTGGTCGGTCGAGGGGCCGGCGATCTGCCGGTAGGCCGTTGCAGTCTGGCCACCGGCGAGGAGGCTCTGGATCACCTGTCGGACGTCACCGGTGGTCTTCGTGGTGGGCGGCGGGTTAGCCGTATATCCCGCCGGCGGATCTTCGAACGCCGCCCGGGGGCTGATTGCCGGCTCCGGGTGGAAGACCCAGCGGACCTGTTCGCCACCGCTGGGCGTCACCGACGCGACCAGCACCTGGTCGTGGATGAAGGCCTGTAGTGATAGCTGCCCGGCGCTGGTGGTGATGGTTCCGACCAACTCGGCGTCCCACAGGTCCAGCCGCCAGTCGATCGCGGAGATCGTGCCGACGGGCTCCAGTGTGAGATGCCCGACCGGCAGCCGGCACACGCCGAACCCGCTGCCGAACTGGGGCCGGTGGTCCTGTACCTCCGCGTGCTGGATGGTGAACCGCACCTGGTTCTGGCCCGGCTCTTTGTAGACCATCGTGCCGAGCCGGCCGTCACCGAGGAACGGCCCCTCGTGCCAGACGGTGGGCATCCGCCTCCAGAGCAGGTCCTGCCCACGCAGGAAGTCCGCCCACTGTGCGTCGGTGGTCATCCGGTTGTCGAGCGGCACTGCCGCGGCGATCCCGCCGTCACCGGCCGGCTGAATCGGCGTCTCCGCCGGTGCTGCCACTGATGCGGCGGTCGCCGCCGTCGGCAGGGCCGTCGCAGCGACACCTCCGATGGCGGCACCGAGAAGCGTCCGCCGCGATACCTGCAATCCGTGCCCATCTCTGTTCATCCGCGCACCTCCGTCAAGGCCGCACCCACCCATATACATCCGATCTCTATGCGTACGTTGCAGCGTACTGAGGCAAGCGGGCCGGAGAGAATAGGCAGATTCATCGGATCCGAGCCGGTGCCTCGAGCCCGTCCTTCGCCGCCTCCGACCGAGCTCAACACCCACGCACCGAATCGGGCACCACACGCCGTCGTGTCACGTTTCGCCGGCGTGGCGTGGGATGCTCCGTCTTGGGGCGCTGGGCCACCAGGGCCAGCGGAGGGCCACAGTCGAAGGAGGTCGTCAGATGCCGGATTATCTTCCTGACGTCTATGTCGAGTTCCGCAACCGCCACCCTCGGATCGCCGAGGCGCAGGACCGTTTGGCCGGTGAGATCGACGACGCGGGACCGCTCGACCAGCGGACCGCGCGGCTCGTCAAGCTGGGGATCGCGGTCGGGGCGCTGGCTGAGGGCGCGGTGCGGTCCAATGCTCGCAAGGCGCTGGACCTGGGAGTCAGCCAGCAGGAGGTGGAACAGGTGGCCCTGCTCGCGTTGACCACGCGGGGATTCCCGGCGACGATCGCCGCCTGGCACTGGGTGCACGAGGTTCTCGACACCCGGCGGTGACCACAAACTCGATGGCGGCGACGGGCTCCGGTGGCGACGATATTGGCACGCCATGGACTGGATCGGAGCGCGACGTGGGCGAGCCTGCTTTCGACGCCGAGGCACTCTTCGACGAGGACTACCTGTACTTCTACGCCGACACGCTCCTCGACACCCGCAGCGATGCCGAGACCGACCTGATCTCGCGGCTCCTGGATATCGAACCGGGCATGCATGTCCTCGATCTGGCCTGCGGGCACGGTCGGATCGCCAACCGTTTGGCCGCCCTCGGCTGCCACGTGACCGGACTGGATGCCACGCCGCTGTTCCTGGACCTCGCCCGACGTGACGCTGCTGCTCAGGGGCTGACGGTGGAGTATGTGCAGGGCGATATGCGCGAGCTGCCCTGGGTTGGGCGCTTCGACCGGGTCGTGAACTGGTTCACCGCGTTCGGCTACTTCGACGACCCGGGCAACCGGCAGGTGCTCGCCCAGATCGCCCGGGTCCTCAAGCCGGGTGGTCGGGTCGTGTTCGATCTGAACAACCGCGACCGGCTGGCCCGCGAGTTTCGACCGTCCGATGTGGTGGAGCGCGACGGCAACCTGATGATCGACCAGCGTCGGCTCGACCCGTTGACCAGCACGGTGGTGACGGAGCGGATCGTGCTGCGAGACGGTCGTATGCGTCGCATCCCGTTCTTCGTACGCCTCTTCACGTTCACCGAGCTGCGCGACTGGCTCAACGCCGCCGGCTTCGCCGAGGTCGATGGCTACAGCGATGACGGCACACCGTTCGTGTCGACAAGTCGACGCATGATCGTGACCGCGCAACGGTGACCACCGCGAACGCCGCCTGGGCCGCCCGGCCGTAGGGTCGCCCCGTGTCGATCCGCGAACTCGTCGTGCTAGGTACCTCCAGCCAGGTGCCGACCCGGACCCGCAACCAGAACGGGTACCTGCTGCGCTGGGACAGTGAGGGGATCCTGTTCGACCCGGGCGAGGGCACACAGAGACAGATGGTCCACGCCGGAGTGGCGGCCACCGACGTCACCCGGCTGTGCATCACGCACTTCCACGGCGACCACTGCCTCGGGGTGCCCGGTGTGGTGCAGCGGCTCTCGCTGGACCGGGTCACCCATCCCGTCCTCGCCCACTACCCCGTCACCGGCCAGGAGCTGTTCACCCGGCTCCGCAACGCTTCGGCGTTCCACGACACCGCGAATGTCCACGAGCAACCGGTTACCGCGGACGGGGTGGTGGCCACTGGCGCTTTCGGCACACTGTGGGCGCACCGGCTCGATCATCCGCTCGACACCTACGGATACCGGCTGGTCGAGCCCGACGGCCGGCGCATGGTGGCCGACCGGCTCGCCGCCCGCGGCATCGCCGGTCCCGACATCGGAGCGCTGCAACGTGCGGGCAGCCTGGAAGTCGCCGGCAGGACCGTCACCATCGAGGAGATGAGCGAACCCCGACCAGGGCAGCGGTTCGCGTTCGTCATGGACACCCGGCTCTGCGACGCCGTGTATGCACTCGCCGAACACGCCGACATGCTCGTGATCGAGTCCACCTACCTTGACAGCGAGGCCGACCTGGCGACCGCATACGGCCATCTCACCGCCGCGCAGGCGGCCCGCGTCGCGGCGGAGTCAGGGGTACGGCTGCTCGTCCTCACGCACTTCTCGCAGCGATACGACGATCCCTCGGCGTTTTCGGCCGAGGCAGCCGAATACTTCGACGGTCACGTCGTGGTCGCCGAAGACCTCACCCGAATCCGGATGCCCCCACGACGCTGAGACCGGTGCAGCCCTGGGTCAGCAGAAGCCCACGCCGGGGCCGTCCGACGTGGTCGGCGGGACAGCGACGGACACGCCGATGCGGCCGATGCGGTGCTCCGCGCCGGTTGTGCACAGCCGGTCAGCGCAGTGTCCAGGTGACTGTGTCGGTGTAGGTAGTGCCGCTGCGGGACCCGGTGACCTCGATGGTGTTGGCGCCCGGCGACAGCGTGACGTTGGGCCAGCTGTAGATGTGGTTGGTCGACGTCTTCGCCGCGCCAACGGGTACGCCGTTGAGCTTGAGGAGCACGCTGTCGGCAGTGCCGTACACCTTGATGGTGGTGGTCGGGTTGGTGCGATCGATCCAGCGGCGACTGGTGATGTACACGAACGGGGTCGTCGTCCAGTTCGCCTTGTACAAGTAGAAGGCGTCCTTCCTGGTGGCCCGGTCGTACGTCACCAGGCCCTTGTCGTTGCGCCCGTAGGTGTCTCCCTCGCTGCGTCGGTCGGACGCGAAGTCGAACATGTTCCACACGAAGGTGCCCCACAGATAGCGGCGCGTCTGGATCTGCCTCCAGTGGGCCTCGTGGAAGAGCGCCTGGTACTCCTCGGGGTGCCAGTCGGAGTCGGGTACCGGCTTGGGTGGGTTCTCCTGGTGCTGGATGACGCTGGCGCCGGCGCCGTACTCGCTCACCGCGATCCGGCGCGTGGGTTGAGTGCTGTGCAGGTTGTCGAAGAAGCCGCCGAAGTCGTTGTAGGAGCCGTAGTACCAGCCGTGGTACCGGTTGTACCCGGCCAGCTCGGTGTGCCCGGTCAGACTGCTCGTGATGGAGCCGTTGTGCGCGTACGTGGAGAATCGCTCGGGATCCTCGGCGTCGACGATGCCGGCGAGGGTGTCGAGCAGGGAGTTCGTCGGGGTGTCGCTGGTGCGTTGTTCGTTGCCGATGCCCCAGAACGCGATCGAGGGGTGGTTGTAGTTCTGCCGGATCATCTCCCGCAGTTGCTGGGCGATGTTGGCTCTGAAGGCGGCGCTGTCGGTGATGGAGTTGACTAGGGGGATCTCCGTCCACACCAGGTATCCGCGCTCATCGGCGAGGTTATAGACCTTCTGGTCCTGCTGGTAGTGGGCGGTGCGCAGGGCGTTAACGCCCATCTCGTCCATCAGGTCGAAGTCACGCGTGTGGTCGGCGTCGGTAATGGCCCAGCCGCGGCCCAGCCAGTCCTGATGACGGTTGACGCCGTGCAGGGGCACACGAACCCCGTTGAGGAACAAGCCGTTGGCCGCATCGACCGACACCGACCGCAGCCCGAGGCGCTCGGTGACCGCGTCGGTCACAGCCCCGGTCGCGGCGTCGCGTACCTCGACGTTCGCCCCGTACAGGTATGGGTCGATGCGCCCCTGCCATCGTCGAGGATTGGCGATCGTCACCGTCTGCACGAGCTGGAAGCCGGTGCCCGCAGCGACGCTGCGCGGGGCCGAGGTGGTGTCGGCGACGATGGTGCCGCCGGCGTCCGTGATGACGACGCGGATCGCGACGTTGCGGGCGCTGCCGCTGTTGTTCCATAGCTTGCTGGTGACGTCGACCGTGGCCGATGCGGCGCTGACGCTGCGCTGTCGCAGATAGACACCAGGACCGGCGTTGTCGAGCGTCCGCACCGACAGCGGGTCGGTCACCAACAGGCTCACGTTGCGGTAGATGCCGCCGAAGAACGTGAAGTCCGCGCTCAGCGGAGCCACGCTGGCGTCGTGCGCGTTGTTCACCTTCACCGCGATGACGCTGTCCCGACCGGGCACCAGCGCGGCGGTGGCGTCGAAGCGGAAGCGGGCGTAGCCGCCCATGTGCCGGCCCAGGTACACGCCGTTGACCCACACGTCGGTGACCGAGTTGGCCCCGGCGAACTGCAACCACAGCTTCTTCCCGGCGAAGCCGGTCGGTGGCGTGTAGTGCCGGCGGTACCAGCCGACCCCGCGGTAGTAATTGGAGCCTCCGTCCTGCCCGTCCCGGGCGTTCCACGTGTGCGGAACGGTGACCGATGCCCAGCCAGAGTCGTCGAAGCCAGGGTTCTGCGCGCCTGGTACGTCAGCCTTGACGAACCGCCAACCCGCGTTGAGGTCCACCCGCTGGCGCAGCGCTGGCGGCTCGTAGACGGCCGCGTGGGCCGCCCGCGGCGGCACAGCGACGAACCCAGCCACGACCAATGCGATGCAGGTCACGACCGACACCAAGCAGGTCACGAAGACGAACGGGGCACGGCGGGGAACGCTTCTGCGCACGACGGCCTCCATCGCTTGGTGGCGCCGACTCCGAGGCTCTGTCGGCACCAGATGTTCGGTTGGCCGCCCGCGTCGGTCTCGGCATTGGCAGGCCTTCAGTCGGGACCGCTCCACCGGGCGGGAGAGCTCCGGAACGTCCGATGTTTACCGGTCGGTACCTATCGGTGTCAACTCGTTCAGCGAGGAGAGTTGGCGCTGACGCTGAATGCCCGCCGAACCGTTACGGGTGGCCTCCACCCCTAATCTCATTGATCGGATCTATCTAGTTGTGACCCGCCGGCCAACCAAAGCTGCAGGCGTTGCTGCGGCTGGCTGAGGCCATGGGCTCGACGCGGCCCTCCGCGGGCAGGTGTCAACGACGGTCGTCGCACGCCCACCCGCTCATTTAGCGTGAGCTAGTGCTGGCCCGCTCGACGGCCGTGCAGCGAGTGACTCGAAGCCGCCCGTCCCGGACCTCGATCACCATGTCGGCTCGTGCCGCCTCGTCCGCACGGTGCGTCACGTGCAGGACGGTACGGCCGGCAAGCGACTTCTCGAGCCGGTCCAGCACCGCGTGCGCGGTCGGCCGGTCCAGGTGAGCGGTCGGTTCATCGAGCAGGACGAGGTCGGCCTGCTCCGCAGCGACCAGCGCCCTGGCGAGGGCGAGTCGCTGCGCTTCGCCGCCTGATGTCGTGGCGCCGTTCGCGTCGAGCCGGGTGTCCAGCCGCCCGGCCCAATGGCCGAGCCCGGCCTGGTGCAGCACCTCGGCCATGCGTTCGTCGTCGGCGCTCGGGTCGGGCAGCCGCAGGTTCTCCCGGATCGTGGTGGAGACGAGCTGCGGCTCCTGGGGACACCAGGCCACCCGCCCCGGAATCCGCGCCAGGCCGCGCTCGGCGGGCAGGAACCCGAGGAGCAGGGCGAGCAGCGTCGACTTGCCCGCGCCGGACGGTCCGACTATCGCCACGTGGGTGCCCGGCAGGACCTGCAGGTGTATGTCGCGTAGCGCCGGCTCCGCCGTGCCGGGCCACCGTACGTCGACTGCGTGCAGCCGTACCCCTGTGCCGCGGGACGGCGCCGGCCCTACGGCCTCGGGTGTCCGCTCGCCGTCCGCGATGGTCGCCCCGACGCGTCCGTAGGCGGTACGTAGCGAGTCGAGGTGTCCGACCGCGGGCGGCACCGTGCCCAGCACCTCGGTGAGCGCCAGCGGCACCAGCGCGACCACCGTTGCGAGCACCGGATCGAGCCGGCCCGCGGTGACGGCGCCGGCCGCGAGCCATACCGCCGCCACGGTGGCGACGCCGGTGCCCGCCACGATCAGTGCGGCGCCGGCGCCGGTGCCGAAGGCTTGTCGCCGGGCGCGGCCGGACAGGTCGGCGTCGATTGCGGCCAGCTGGTCGCGGAAGCCGCGGTGCGCGCCGAACGCGATCAGGTCAGGCGCCGCGTCGAGCAGGGTGAGCACGCCCGCGGCGATCCGCCGCCGCCCCTCGGCGAGCACGGACGTGGCGCGCCGCTCCAGGCGTACCGCCAGCAGCGATCCGCCCACCACGGCGATCAGCACCGCGCCGGCAAGGACCACGCCGGCCACGGGCAGCAATGCGGTCTGCACCGCGACCGCGCCGAGGCACACCATGGCGACCACCAGCGGCGGCACCAGCACCCTGGGGGTCAGGTCGCGTACCGCGTCCACGTCGTCGACCAGCCGGCGCAGCCCCTCACCCCGCTGCAGCGAGAGGGTGCGGGCGGGCCCCAGCCGTACCAGCGCCTGCCAGAGCCGAGTCCGTAGCTCGCCGGCCAAGCGGAAGGCGGCATCGTGGGTGACCAGGCGTTCGGCATACCGCAGCCCGGCCTTGGCCAGGCCGAAGGTGCGTACCCCGACGATCGCGACCGAGAGGGTGAGGATGGGCGGGTGCTGGGACGCTTTGGCGATCAGCCAGGCCGAGGTCGCGGTGAGCGCCACGCCGCAGAGCAGCGCCGCTGCGCCGAGCAACGCGCCCCAGGCGGTGCGGCGCGACACCAGGTCCCGTAGCCGAAGCCCGGTGGCGGGCACCGCCGCGGTGACCGCGACCGGGACCGGCCCGCTGTCAGGGCTCGACCCGGCGGGCGTGGCGGTGTGGTGCGCCGTGAGCACGACGGCGACCCCAGTGTCCGCAGCGGCCTGCACCGCGGCCATCACCCGTCCCGCGGTGATCGGGTCCAGATGCGCGGTCGGCTCATCGAGCAACAGCAGCCGGGCGCCCCGCTCGACGCGGAGCAGCGCCCTGGCCACCGCGACCCGCTGCCGCTCCCCTGTGGACAGCTCAGCCACGGGACGGTCCAGCAGGTGGTCCGCAGCGACCCGGGCGGCGCCCGCGACCAGCTCACGCCGGGTCGGAGCCGGCCCGCCGCTCACCGCGAGCGCCAGCTCGGCGGCGACGGTGCCGCCGGTGAACGCCGGGCGCTGCGGCACCCAGGCGACGGTACGGCGCCACGCTGCGGGGTCGATCTCAGCGAGATCGGTGCCGCCGACCATGACCCGCCCCGAGTCGGGCCGTACGAAGCCGAGCAACACCGCGAGGGTGCTCGACTTCCCGGAGCCGCTCGGCGAGTCGAGCCGGACCACCTCGCCGGGCCGGACGGTGAGGGAAACGCCGTCGGGGGCGTAGCCGTCGCGGCGGTGCACCCGCAGGTGCTCGACGGTAACCGGGCCCGCCGGCGGAAGAGCCGAGCCGGGCGGGGCGACCTCGGCGTCCAGTACAGCGGCGACCCGGCGTACGGCCTCAACGCCGTCCTCGCTCGCGTGATGCGCGGCGCCGGCGGCCCGCAGCGGCAGGTAGCACTCCGGAGCCAGGATCAGCACCATCAACCCGATCGCCAGCTCCAGCTCGCCGGAGACCAGCCGCAGCCCGATCCCGACGGCGACCAGCGCGACCGAGAGGGTCGCCACCAGTTCGAGTACGAATGCGGATGAGAACGCGGTACGCAGCGTGGCGAGGGTGGCCTTGCGGTGGGCGTCGGAGACTCGGCGTACCGCGGCGACCTGGGCCTCGGCGCGGCGGAACGCGGTGAGCACCGGCAGCGCCCGTACCAGCTCCAAGAGGTGGCGGGACAGCCGTGCGGTGGCGTCGGCGGCCTGGCCGACGCGGTCCCTGGTGTGCATTCCGATCAACGCGGCGAACAGCGGGATCAGCGGCACGGTGAGCGCCACGAGCACCGCCGACGGCCAGTCCGCGAACAGGATCGCGCCGCCGATTCCCAGCGGCACCACCAGCGAGGTGACCACCGCCGGCAGGTAGACGGTGAAGTAGGCGTCGAGCGCGTCCAGGCCTTTGGTCGCCAGTACGGTCAGCTCTGCCGACCCGCGCGAGGCGATCCACTCCGGGCCGAGCGCGAGCGACCGGTCGAGCAGGGCGGCACGCAGCTCCTGCTTCGCGCCGGTCGCCGCCCGGGCCGCGACCACCTGGGTCGTCCAGCCGAGCAGTGACCGGGCGGCCACGGCGCCGGCGAGCAGCACCAACCAGCCGCCGATCGGGCCGGCACCCGACACCACCGAGGCGACGGCCGACGCGAGTGCCCACGCCTGCACCACCAGGGCCGCCGCGTTCAGCACGGCGAGCACAGCGCAGGTCACGAGCGCCCGGCGGGCGGTAGGCGAGAGCCGGGGCAGCGCGCCGAGCGGGTTCACGGCACCTGGACCGGCGGCAGGTGCCGGGTCCCGATCCGCTTCCGGAACACCCAGTACGTCCAGCCCTGGTAGACCAGCACCGCCGGGGTCCCGAACAGCGCCACCCATGTCATCACGGTCAAGGTGTACGAGCTGGACGCAGTCTCAGCGATCGTCAGCGAATGGGCAGAGTCCACAGTGGACGGCACCACGTTCGGGTAGAGCGCGCCGAACAGCGCCACGACTGTGCCGGCGACCGCGACGCCGAGCAGCGCGAACGCCTGGCCTTCGCGTCCGGCGTACAGCCGCAGCAGGGCACCCACGGCGGCGACCAGGATCACCCCCACCACCGCCCAGGCCCAGGGCGACCCGTACCGGATCTGGATCAGCAGCAACAGGGCGACCAGCGGAAGCAGCGCGACCGGCCCGCCTCGCAACGCCAGCGCCCGCGCCCGTTCCCGGATCGCGCCCTCGGTCTTCAGCGCGACGAACACCGCGCCGTGTACCAGCGCATAGCCAGCCACTGCGGCGGCCCCGAGCAGCGACTCCGGCCGGATCATCGCGAACGCCGAACCGATCCGGTCCCCGTTCGCGTCGATCGGCAGGCCGATCACGTTCGTGGTGAGCACCGCGCCGACCCCGAGCGCCGCGATCCACGACCCGAGGATGATCGCCAGGTCCCAGGTCCGGCGCCACCGGTCGGAGTCGACCTTGCCGCGGTACTCGAACGCGACCCCGCGACCGATCAACGCCAGCAGGAAAAGCAGCAGTGGGAGGTACGCGGTGCTGAACAGCGACGCGTACCAGCCCGGGAACGCCGCGAAGGTGGCGCCTCCCGCGACCAGCAACCACACCTCGTTGCCGTCCCACACCGGGCCGATCGTGTTGATCATGACCCGCCGCTCGGCCTCGGTACGCCCCAGCACCGGAAGCAGCATCCCGACGCCGAAGTCGAAGCCTTCCAGGAACAGGTAGCCGAGCCAGAGCACCGCGATAATGACGAACCAGAGGGTGGGCAGATCCATCGTGGGCACTCCTCAGTACGCGAACGCGAGCACGTCGCGCTCTTCGTCGGTCTCGGCAGGCCTCTCCGGCGGCATCACGCCTGCGATCCCGGCCCGTACGTACCGCCTGATCAGGAACAACTCGACGACCGCGAGAGCGCCGTACACGAGGGTCAGGGAGATCAGCGAGGTCCACACCTCGGCGGTGGACAGCCCGGACACGCCCATCGCGGTGTACATGGACACCCCGTCCACACCGGTCGGGTTCGGCACCACCACGAACGGCTGCCGGCCCATCTCGGTGAAGATCCAGCCGAAGCTGTTCGCGAGGAACGGCGTCGCGATTTCGAACAGCGCCAGCCGGGTGAACCACCGGCTGCGAGGGACCCGGCCGCGCCGGGTCAGCCAGAGCGCGACTGCGGCGGCGAGCGCGGCCAGCGCCCCGAAACCGATCATCAGCCGGAATCCCCAGTACGTGACCGGCAGGTTCGGTACGTAGTCGATCGGCTTACCGGCCAGCTCACCGAGCCGGGGATCGTCCGGGTAGTCGTTCCCGTACTTCGCCTGGTACGCCGGAATCAGGTCGGAGACGCCCTTGACCTCGGAGTCGAAGTCACCGTTCGCCAGGAACGACAGCAACGCGGGAATCGGGATCGACTTGACGTTCTCGCAGTCGGGACGGGCGACGTCGCCGTACGCGAAGACCGACAGGCCGGCGGGCTGCTCGGTCTCGCAGAGCGCTTCCGCCGACGCCATCTTCATCGGCTGCTGCTGGAACATCAGCTTCGCCTGCCAGTCGCCGGTCAGGGCAAGCGCGAGAAACGCGATCACGCCGACCCAGCCACCCAGCTTCAGCGAAGCCCGCCACGCCGCGCGGTCCCGCTCCTGGGTGCCCTCGCCCGCGGGAACCTCACGGTTCTGCCGGGCGAGCTGCCAGGCGGCGATCCCGACCAGGAACGCGCCGGCCACCGCGAACGATCCTGCGATGGTGTGCGGGATCGTGGCCAGCGCAGTGTTGTTGCCGAGCACGGCCCATATCGAGGTGAGCCGCGGACGACCGTCGACCAGCGCCACCCCGACCGGGTGCTGCATCCACGAGTTCGCCGCGAGGATGAAGTACGCCGACGCCATCGTGGCCAGCGAGAACGCCCAGGCGCACGCCAAGTGCAGCCGTTTCGACAGCCGGTCCCAGCCGAAGATCCACAGCCCGAGGAACGTGGACTCGACGAAGAACGCGACCAGGCCTTCCATCGCCAGCGGCGCGCCGAACACGTCACCGACGAATCGCGAGTACGCGCTCCAGCTCATCCCGAACTGGAACTCCTGGACGATCCCGGTGACCACGCCCATCGCGAAGTTGATCAACAGCAGCTTGCCCCAGAACTTGGTCATCGCGAGATAGTGCGGCTTGCCGGTACGTACCCACGCCGTCTGCACTCCCGCGACCAGCACCGACAGCCCAATGGTCAAAGGCACCATCAGGAAGTGGTAGACGGTGGTGATACCGAACTGCCAGCGAGCGAGATCAAGAACATCCACGGGCCCACCATCCTGGACGGTCACGGCGCGTCGACAGGTACCACGGTCCCCCATGCACGGGACCTTGGTCCCGGCGCGGCGCTCATCCCCGCAGAGAGGGTTCCACCGCATCTTCGCCGTGTAGCCCTGAGCCACCACATCGTCAACGTTCAGCAGCCACTAATGTGGGCTGCGTACCACGTGCGTGGTACTTTTGTTGGGTGAAGAACCGCTACAGCTTCACGGTCGAGGGGCTGCAGAACATCGCCGTGTACGACGTCACCCCGCAGGAGGTGTGGGAGGTACTTCACGCTGCCCGACGGCTGACCCGGCAACTCGCCAGCGAAGCTGTCGGCATCTTCGGCGTCACCGCTCGCGGGCGATACCTGGTCGTGTTCGTGATTGAGTCCCGGCTTGAGGACAACGACTGGGACATCTGGGCTGCTCGTGAGATGGATGCTGAGGAGATCGCCACGTTCGACCGGCAGACCGGGAGGCAACCATGACCGACCCACTCACCACTAGCCTTGCTGAAGCTCTCGCCACAGGAGCTGAGGCCGGACTGCCCGTGCCGGACACCGCCACGCCGATGGTGAGTCGTTCGCTGCGGCTACCCATCGAGCTGGACCAGGCGGTTCGCGTCGCAGCCGAAGCCCGCGGTATCCCCGCCACCACGCTCATGCGGCGGTTCATCGAGGCCGGCTTGGCCGAACTTACCGAGGACACAGCGTTGGTGCCGCTCGGCGAGGCTCGCCTCCTGCTCGCCACGCTTGCCAAGCACACAGCAGCCTGACTCAACAGCCGCACCCTCGTGAATCATAGAAGTGCCGGCGTTTCCGAAGTTGATGCTCAAGATCGCAGTGGGTTCGGAGCGCGGTCTTTGCGCCGGCGCGGGTGGCTTTCGGTGTCGAGCGCGTCGGCGGCCGCGGCCGCCACAACATCGGCCGCGGCGGCGAGCGCGGGAGAGTCGAGCTTCCATTGCTGCCAGAACAGCGGCACGTCGATCGGGCGGTCCGGGTCGAGATCGACGAGCGTGCCCACGCGCAGACGCGGTTCCGCCTGCGCCCGCGGCACCATGCCCCAGCCCATCCCGGAGACGACCGCCTCGACGAACCCTTCCGACGCTGGCACGTAGTGCCGCAGCGGGCCTGCGCCGGGCCCGCGCGTGAGCTTGCGAGCGAACCGGTCCTGAAGGTCGTCGCGGCGGTCGAAAACCACCACCGGCGCGTCGGCGAGCACCTGTCGCAGCGAGGTTTCCGGCCACCGGCCCAGCCACCGCGCGGCGAATGACGGGCTCGCCACGGGCAGGTAACGCATATGGCCAAGCGGACGTACTGAGCAGCCCTGCACCGGATTCGATGACGACGTGACGGCCGCCATCAC
>Ga0210378_10000733_pt1 | contig 16962 bp, 19 predicted proteins | sample PLM1_60_b1redo_FD_155465 | JGI IMG/M metagenome (GOLD analysis project Ga0210378, IMG submission 155465) | Groundwater sediment microbial communities from an aquifer in East River, Colorado, USA - PLM1_60_b1 redo | ecosystem: Environmental > Terrestrial > Soil > Riparian zone | place: USA: East...
GCCGGCCGGAGGACGTGGAGGGCTTCGACGAGATGCCCCCCGAGTTCAAGACCGCCGCCGACTGACGGACACTGGTCGGGTGACCGAGACAGGCCAGATCACCCTGCCCGAGTCGATCAAGCCGGCGGACGGCCGCTTCGGCTGTGGCCCGTCCAAGGTGCGCCCCGAGGCGCTCGCCTCGCTGGCGGGTCCCGGCGCAGCGCTGATGGGCACGTCCCACCGGCAGGCCCCGGTGAGGGGCCTGGTGCGGCGGGTGCGCGTCGGGCTGCGGTCACTGTTCGACCTGCCGGACGGGTACGAGGTGGTGCTCGGCAACGGTGGGTCCACCGCCTTCTGGGACGCGGCGGCGTACGGGCTGGTGCGGGAGCGGGCCGAGCACCTCGTCTTCGGCGAGTTCTCGGCCAAGTTCGCAGAGGTGACCGTGGGCGCGCCGTTCCTCGGCGACCCGGTGGTGGTGCGGGCGGAGCCCGGCAGCGCGCCGGCCGTGCGACCCGAGTCCGGTGTGGACAGCTACGCCTGGCCGCACAACGAGACCTCCACCGGGGTCATGGTGCCGGTCCGGCGCCCGGCCGGGGCGGACGACGGCGCGCTCGTGCTGGTCGACGCCACCTCCGGCGCCGGCGGGCTGCCGGTCGACGTGTCCGAGGCGGACGTCTACTACTTCGCCCCGCAGAAGAACTTCGGCTCCGACGGCGGGCTGTGGATCGGCCTGTTCTCGCCCGCCGCGCTGGAGCGGGTGCGGTCGGTCTCGGCCTCGGGCCGGTGGATCCCGCCGTCGCTCGACCTGTCCACCGCGGTGGACAACTCGACCAGGGACCAGACGTACAACACGCCCGCGGTGGCCACGCTGTGGCTGCTGGCCGACCAGCTCGACTGGCTGCTGGGCAACGGGGGGCTGGACTGGGCGGTCTCCCGGACCGCCGACTCGTCGGGTCGGCTCTACACCTGGGCGGAGAAGTCGCCGTACGCGACGCCGTTCGTGACCGACCCCGACCTGCGGTCGCTGGTGGTCGGGACGATCGACTTCGCCGACTCCGTCGACGCCGCCGCGGTGGCGAAGGTGCTGCGGGCGAACGGCATCGTCGACACGGAGCCGTACCGGAAGCTGGGTCGCAACCAGCTGCGCGTCGGCATGTTCCCGGCCGTCGACCCGGACGACGTGGAGGCGCTCACCGCCTGCGTCGACCACGTGGTCGAGCGGCTCGCATAGCTTCGCCGTCCCCGCCGCGGACGTCACCAGCTGGCCGGACGGGACTACTGACTTCGACCGACGCCGGATCGCGTGTCGGTCCCGGGTCGCCGCCGGGGCCCACCGTAGCCTCGGGCAACGGGGATTTGTCGACGGGTCGGAGGCGGTGCGGATGCGACAGCTGCGGCTCGTCGGGCTCGCCGAGGACGGGGCCAGCCTGGTGCTGGAGACCCCGACCGGCGACGCGTTCCGGCTGCCGGTCGACGACCGGGTACGCGCCGCCTGCCGCGGCGACCTGATCCGGCTCGGCCAGATCGAGATCGAGATGGACAACCCGCTGCGGCCGCGGGAGATCCAGGCCCGGGTGCGGGCCGGCGAGTCGGCCGAGCAGGTCGCCGCCTCGTCCGGGATGCCGCTCGACCGGGTGCTGCGGTTCGCCTATCCCATGCTGCAGGAGCGCGAGCGGGTGGTGGCGCAGGCGCGGGCGACCCGGCTGCGGGCCCGGGGGTCCGAGACGCTCGCCGAGCTGGTCGAGGAGCGGCTGGTCGGGCGCGGGACCGACGCGTCGACGCTGCGGTGGGACGCGTGGCGACGCGAGGACGGGCGCTGGACCGTACGGCTGAGCTGGCGGCACGCGGCCGAGCACTCGGCGAGCTGGACCTTCGACCTGGCGGCGCGGACGCTGCACCCGGACGACCCGGCGGCCGAGCAGCTCGGGGCGGAGGAGTTCCACGCCCGGACCATCACGGCCGTCACCCCGCTGGCGGCTGCCGCCCGCGCCGCGGGCGCTCCCCCCGCCGCGCCGGCCACCGGCCGCGGGCCGGGATCCGCCGGCCAGCCGCCGGGATCGGGGGGGCGGCGGGATGCCGGGTCGACGACGGCCACGGAACGGGACGGCGACAGCCGAGCCGCCGGCCGCGCCGGGGACCGCGGGAAGCCGGTCGCCAAGGCGGGAAGCCACCGCTCCGGGCGCCTCGCGGGCGGCACCAGCCGTGCCGGCGGATCAATGAGGCCGGATCAGGCCGACCAGGCCGGCGACGCCAGGGTGGAGGCAGACGGAGCCGACGACGAGTCAGGGCCAGTGGATCCGCCCCGACGGGTCGCCGCCGGAGGCGGCGCCGACGACGTTCCGGTTGACGGCGGAGACGACGAGCGCGCCCGCCGCACTTCCGTCCCGTCCTGGGACGACATCCTCCTCGGCGTCCGCCGCCGCCACTGACCCGTGCTCCCGCGCCTCAGACGGGGGCGCCGGGTCGGGTCTCCTCGGCGAAGTGGCGGATGACCTTGCCGGAGATGGCGGCGAGAGTCTCGATCTCGGCCGGGGTCAGCAGGTCGACGAGGTGCCGGCGGACCGAGTCGAGGTGACCCGGCGCGGCCCGGCGCAGGATCTCCATGCCCTGGTCGCTGATGGCGATCACGGCGCCGCGACCGTCGTCGTCGCTGGACCGCCGGGTGACCAGCCCGCGGCGCTCCATCCGGCCGACGTGGTGGGCGAGCCGGCTGCTCGACCACAGCAGCCGCGCCGCCAGCTCGTTCGCCCGCCAGCTCGACCCCGCCGCCTCCGTCAGCGTGGACAGCACGTCGTAGTCCGGCTCGGACAGCCCGGAGTCCTGCGCGAGGTCGCGCGCCAGCCGCAGGTCGAGCAGCGTGCGCATCCGCCGGTAGCCCCGCCAGGCCCGCTCCTCGGTGGGGGACAGCCAGCGTGTCGCCGTCATGGCCCGAGCGTAGCCGCCGCTACTTGACGTGTCAGCAACATGGGCTAGGTTACTGACGTGTCAGCAAGAGGACTGGCGGTCCGACTGCTCCAGTTGTACGTCGGGCTCGTCTGCTTCGGCCTGAGCCTCGCCCTGATGCTGCAGGCCCACCTCGGGCTCGGCCCGTGGGACGTGTTGCACCAGGGCATCGCCGAACGCCTCGGGGTGCCCATCGGCTGGGTCGTGAACGGCGTCGGCGCGGCGGTCATGCTGGCCTGGATCCCGCTCCGGGAGCGCCCCGGTCTCGGCACCGTCAGCAACGTCGTCGTGATCGGCCTCGTCGTCGACGCGGCGCTCGGCCGGCTCCCGGCGCCCGAGCCGCTCGCCGCCCGGATCGCATTCCTGGCCGCGGGCGTCGTCGGCACCGCGATCGGCACCGGCCTGTACGTCGGCGCCGGTCTCGGGCCGGGCCCCCGCGACGGGCTGATGACCGGGCTGGCCCGCCGCGGCTGGCCGATCCGGGCCGTCCGCACCGGCATCGAGGTCGCCGTGCTGGCGCTCGGCTTCGCCCTCGGCGGCTCGGTGGGCGTCGGCACCGTCGCCTTCGCGTTCGGCATCGGCCCGCTGGTCCACATCACGCTACCGCTCTTCGCGCGACCCGCCCGGCCCCAAGGAGGCACGGCATGATCAGCCCACTCGTCGGCGTGGACGTCACCACCTCGACCACCACCGATCCGGTCGGCACCGCGCGGGAGGCCGAGCGGTTCGGCTTCGACTTCGTCTCCGCCTCCGACCACCCGGAAGGCACCACCCCGTCGTACGAGACGTGGACCCTGCTTAGCTGGATCGCGGCGGCGACCAGCCACGTCACGGTCGCCACCCGGGTGCTCGCCGTGCCGATGCGCAACCCGGCCCTGCTGGCGAAGATGGCCGAGTCGCTGGACCGGCTCTCCGGCGGCCGGCTCATCCTCGGCCTGGGCGGCGGGCACGCCGACGCCGAGTTCCGCGCGTTCGGCCTGCCGGTCCCGACCCCGCGGGAGAAGGTCGACGGCCTCGAGGATGCCGTCCACATCATCCGTCGCCTGTGGACGGAGCGATCGGTGACCCACGCCGGCCGGGTGCACCGGACCGAGGCGGCCGACATCGAGCCGAAGCCGGAGCACCGGATCCCGGTGTGGCTCGGCACCTTCGGCGACCGCGCCCTCGCGGTGACCGGGCGGGTGGCGGACGGCTGGATCCCGTCTCTCGGCCATGCACCGCTGGACCGGTTGCCCGCCATGCGCGACCGGGTGCTCACCGCCGCCGCGGAGGCCGGCCGCGACCCGGGCGAGCTGACCTGCGCACTCAATCTCCGGGTCCACCTCGGCAGTGGCGGGAGCGGGGGCGGCGCCGACGTGGCCGGCTCCCCCGCCGGCGTCGCTGAGCAGCTGTCCGCCCTCGTGGCGCTCGGCTTCACCGCGTTCAACCTGCAACCGACCGACCGCGGCCAGCTCGAACGGATCGCCGCCGACGTCCTCCCGGCGCTGCGGGCGGGGCCGAAACTCAGGTGATACGGGGGCGTCGGACGGTTACCGTCAATCACCGTGTCCGCCGAACGCCGGTCCTCGTACCGTTCGCTCTGGCGGCTTCGCAGCTATGCCCGGCCGTACCTGCGTGGGCTGGTGGCGATGACCGTCGCCGCCCTCGTCTCCGAGCTGGCGCCGGTGGCGGTCCCGCTGATCGCGCAGCGGGTGGTCGACGACGCCATCGACACCGGTGACCGCGGCATGCTGCTGCCGCTGGCGCTGCTGGCGCTCGGGCTCGGCGTGCTGGAGGCGGTCGCGATCATGGTCCGGCGCCTGGTGATGACCCGCAGCGCGCTCGGCCTGGAGACGGACCTGCGTCGCGACCTCTACGCGCACCTGCAACGGCTGCCGGTGGCGTTCCACGACCGGTGGCAGTCCGGGCAGCTGCTGTCCCGCGCCACCGGCGACCTGGCCACGATCCGACGCTTCGCCGGCTTCGGGCTGGTCTTCCTCGTCGTCAACACCGCCACCTGCCTGGTGGTCGGCGTCATGCTGGCCTTCTCGTACTGGCCGCTGGCGCTCTTCGTACTGGTCTCGGCCGTCCCGCTGGCGGTCGGGACGCTGAGGTTCGAGCGGGTGTACGCGAAGGCGGCGCGGCGGGCGCAGGACCTCAATGGCGAGCTGACGACGAACGTCGAGGAGGCGGCCGGCGGCATCCGGACGGTGAAGTCGTTCGGCCGGCGCCGGCTGGTGCTGTCCCGCTTCCTGGACGAGGCGCGCACCCTGCGGGACGCGGAGCTGGTGAAGATCCGGGTGCTGGCGTACTTCTGGGCGCTGCTCGAGGTGCATCCCCAGGTCGTGCTGGCCGTCGTGGTGCTCGGCGGCTCGTGGGCCGTCGCCCAGGGCGCGCTCACCCTGGGCGGGCTGGTCGCCTTCGTCTCGCTCTTCCTGCTGCTGCAGTGGCCGATCATCTCGCTGGGCTGGCTGGTCGCCCAGGCGCAGGAGGCGGAGACGGCGGCCGAGCGGGTGTACGAGGTGCTGGACACGCCGCCGACCGTGCTGGACCGGCCCGGCGTCCGTCCGATGTCGACGGTGGCCGGCCGGCTGCGGTTCGAGGGCGTCGGCTTCACCTATCCGGGGGCCGACCGGCCGGTCCTGCGGGACCTGACCCTCGACATCGCCCCGGGCGAGACGGTCGCTGTGGTCGGCGCGACCGGCTCCGGCAAGACCACGCTCACCGCGCTGGCGCCGCGGCTGTACGACGTCACCGCGGGCCGGGTGACCATCGACGGCGTCGACGTGCGGGACCTGCCGATCGCCCAGCTGCGGCAGGTGGTCGCGACCGCCTTCGAAGACCCGACGCTGTTCTCCGTCAGCGCCCGGGAGAACCTCACCCTCGGCCGGCCGGACGCGACCGACGCCGAGGTCGCCGAGGCGCTGCAGATCGCGCAGGCCGACTTCGTGCACGACCTGCCGTGGGGCCTGGACACCCGGCTCGGCGAGCAGGGCCTGACGCTGTCCGGCGGGCAGCGGCAGCGGCTGGCGCTGGCCCGGGCGGTGCTCGGCCGGCCCCGGGTGCTGGTGCTGGACGACCCGCTGTCCGCGCTGGACGTGCACACCGAGGCGCTGGTGGAGGAGGCGCTGCGGCGGATCCTGCGGGGCACCACCGCGCTGGTGGTGGCCCACCGGGCGTCCACCGTGCTGCTCGCCGACCGGGTGGCGCTGCTCGACGGCGGCACCCTGGCCGCGGTCGGCACCCACTCCGAGCTGCTGGCGACGGTGCCGGCGTACCGGGACCTGCTGGCGCAGGAGTCCGACCTGGACGAGGACGTGGAGGTGGCATCGTGAGCGCGAGTGCTCGCAGCGCGAGCGATGCGAGAACGGCCGTCCGGCTGGCGCGCAGCGCCCGCCGGACTGCCGGGCGAGTGGAAGCATCGTGAGCGCGAGTGCTCGCAGCGCGAGCGATGCGAGAACGGCCGTCCGGCTGGCGCGCAGCGCCCGCCGGACTGCCGGGCGAGTGGAAGCATCGTGAGCGCGGCAGACTGGCGTGGCGTCGCCGCCGAGGACGTCGACGAGCTGCCTGAGCGGGTCGGGCTCCTGCTGCGCGCCCGCAGCCGGCGGCTGCTGCGCACCCTGGTCCGCCCGCACCGGCGCGCCCTCCGGGTCGTCGTCGTGCTGGTGCTGGTGCAGAACGCGGCGGCGATGGCCGGGCCGTGGCTGGTGGGCGTCGGCATCGACCGGGGCATCCCGGCGCTGCTGCGCGGCGACTGGACGCCGCTGCTCGTCGTGGTCGGCGCGCTGCTGTCCTGTGCCGGCGCGGACGCCGTGCTGCGCACCATGTTCCTGATCCGGACCGGCCGGATCGGGCAGGCGGTGCTGCTCGACCTGCGCCGCCGGATCTTCGACCACGTGCAGCGGCTGTCGCTCGCCTTCCACGAGCGCTACACGTCCGGCCGGGTGGTGTCCCGGCTGACGTCCGATGTGGACGCCCTGAACGAGCTGCTGGACGAGGGCCTCGACGGGCTGATCACCGCGATGCTGTCGGTGGTCTCGATCGGCGTGATCCTGCTGCTGCTGGACCTGCCGCTGGCGCTGGTCACGCTGGCCACCTTCGGCCCGCTGTGGCTGCTGTCCCGGTGGTTCCGCACCCGGTCGTTCTCCGCGTACCGGCGGACCCGGGAGACCAACTCCTCGCTGATCGTGCAGTTCGTCGAGTCGCTCGGCGGTATCCGCGCGGTGCAGGCCTTCCGCCGCGAGCCGCGCAACGAGGAGATCTTCGCCGCGCTGAACGACGACGTGCGGTCGGCGAACGCGCGCTCGTTCCAGCTGATGGCGCTGTTCGTGCCGGGCGTGGCGATGCTGGGCACGATCGCGGTGGTGGCGGCGCTGTTCTACGGCGGCAACCGGGTGATCGACGGGTCGCTGCAGGTCGGGGTGCTCACCTCGTTCCTGCTCTACCTGCGGCGGTTCTTCGACCCGATGCAGGACATCGCGATCTTCTACAACTCGTTCCAGTCGGCCAGCGCCGCGCTGGAGAAGCTGTCCGGGGTGCTGGAGGAGCAGCCGTCGGTGGTCGAGCCGGAGCGGCCGACGCCGTTGCCGGCGGCGCACGGCGAGGTCGCCTTCCGGGCGGTCCGCTTCGGCTACCGGGGCGAGGACCGCTCGGCGGGGCCGCTCGGCGGAGCCGAGCGGGATGACGGCCGCTCGGCGAGGCCACCCCGCGGAGTCGAGCGGGGTGACATCGTGCTGCCGCGGCTGGACCTGACCGTCCCGGCCGGGCAGACGGTCGCCCTGGTCGGGGCGACCGGCGCCGGCAAGTCCACGGTCGCGCGGCTGCTGGCCCGCTTCTACGACCCGCGCTCCGGGCAGGTGCTGCTCGACGGGATCGACCTGCGGCAGCTGTCCGAACGCGACCTGCGCCGGGCGGTGGTGATGGTGACCCAGGAGAACTTCCTGTTCTCCGGCTCGGTCGCGGACAACGTCGCCTTCGGCCGGCCGGGGGCCGCACGAGGGGAGATCGAGGCGGCCGCCCGGGCGATCGGGGCGCACGGGTTCATCGCCGCGCTGCCGGAGGGTTACGACACGGACGTGCGGAAGCGGGGCGGGCGGCTGTCGGCCGGGCAGCGCCAGCTGGTCGCCTTCGCGCGCGCGTTCCTGGCCGACCCGGCGGTGCTGATCCTGGACGAGGCGACCTCGTCGCTGGACGTGCCCAGCGAGCGGGCGGTGCAGCGGGCGCTGCGGACGATCCTCGCCGACCGGACCGCGCTGATCATCGCGCACCGGCTGTCCACTGTGGAGATCGCCGACCGGGTGCTGGTGATGGAGGCCGGCCGGATCGTCGAGGACGGCACGCCGGCCGAGCTGGTCACCGGCGCCGGTCGCTTCGCCGGGCTGCACCGAGCCTGGCGCGACTCCCTCGTCTGAGCCCGATGCCGGCCGCGCTGATCAGCTGCGGAGGTGGTGGAGGGCGATGGCGGCGGCGGTGGCGACGTTGAGGGAGTCCACACCGGACGCCATCGGGATGCGCACCCGGACGTCCGCGGCGGCGAGGGCCTCGGGGCTCGGCCCGGGGCCCTCGGCGCCGACGAGCAGGGTCGGCCGGGTCGGTCACCTCCTCGACCAGCACCCCGGCAGGCTAGCCAGAAGCCACCTATAGCAACGCTGACATCACTACTGCGAACGGGTGATTTGTGTCATCGATCCGTCGTCCTGGTGACAGATGAGGTACGAGTTGGCACTATCGGTAGCCACGGGTGCCGGAAAAGGATCACTGCTGATCCCGGCTCCTCGGGTCGGGGCGAGGGAGGCGCAGCGTGACATCGTGTCCGGTGCGGGGTTCCTGGACGCCCTCAGCGGGTCCGCGCGGCCCGGTCGGGGTGCTGCGTCCCGCCGGCCCGGTGCCGGTGCCGGAGGTCGCACCCGAGGTCGACCGCGGGCTGGCCGAGGCGTTCGTCCGGACGTACCACCACGAGGTCACCGGCGCCGACCCGACGGACCGGCTTCGCCACGTCCTCACGGAGTTGGACCGCACCGGCGACTACACCCACACGCCGGACGAGATCGAGTGGGCCTGTCGGGTCGCCTGGCGCAACGCGGACCGGTGCGTGGGCCGCGTCTACTGGAACGCCCTGCGCATCCGCGACTTCCGGCAGGTCGCCGACCCGCGGCAGGTCGCCGAGACGGCGGTCGAGCACGCCCGGGTCTCGTTCAACCACGGCCGGATCCGGCCGACCATGACGGTCTTCGCCCCCGCCGCGCCGGGCACCGCCGGGCCGCGCATCCTCAACGAGCAGCTCGTCCGGTACGCCGGCGACCCGAAGTACGTCGCGCTGCGCGAGCTGGCGCGCGACCTCGGCTGGGACTGGGACGGCGACGGCTGGGCGGTGCTCCCCCTGATCGCGCACATCGACGGGGGCCGGCCGCACCTGCTGCCGGTGCCCGCCGACGCGGCCGCCGAGGTGCGGCTCGAACACCCCCACTACCCGTGGTTCGCGGAGCTCGGGCTGCGCTGGCACGCCCTTCCGATCATCACGGACATGCGTCTGGAGGCTGGCGGAAAGTGGTACCTCGCGCCCTTCGGTGGTTGGTACGTCGAGACGGAGATAAGCGCGCGGAACCTCGCCGACCCCGATCGGCTGGACATGCTGCCCGAGATCGCGACCCTGCTGGGCCTGGACCGGACGGCCGCCTGGACGGACTGGCGGAACGCCGCGACGGTGGTGCTGAACCAGGCCGTGCTGTGGTCGTTCACGCGGGACCGGGTGCGGATCAGCGACCACCACTCCGAGGCGGAGCGCTTCCTGGAGCACCTGGCCCGGGAGTCACGGGCTGGCCGAGCCGCGCAGGAGAACGTGGACTGGTCGTGGGTGAACCTGCCATCCGCTACGCCTACCCCGACGTACCACCGCTACTACCGGCACCAGCCGGACCAGCCGCTGCCCCGGCTGGTCCGGTTCCGACCGCCGCCCATGCTGCAGCCGGTCCGCCCCTCCCCGGACCACGGGGCGCGCCGGGGCCGACGGTCCGGCCCGCCGCACCCCCCGGCGCCGCGCTCGCCGAGCTGGACCTGCCCGCGGAGCGGCAGCTGGTCCGGCAGGCACTGTCCTTCGTGGACGACGCCGAGCGGCTGGTGCGCGACTTCTACAGCCTCGTCTACGCCCTCGGCGGCTCCGAGGTGGTCGGGATGTTCCCGTCCGACATGAGCCGGCAGCGGACCGAGTTCGGCCGGGTGCTGCTGCAGTGGGTCGCCGCGGACGATCCGGCCGGGCTCGCCACCCACCTCGACCAGCTCGGCGCGGACCACCGCAAGTTCGACGTGCAGCCCGCGCACTACGCCGTCGCCGGCGAGGCGCTGGTGGCCGCGATCCGCGGCCGGAGCGGAGGGCTGCTGACCGCCACGCACGAGGAGGCGCTGTCCCGCTCGTACGGGCGGCTGGCGACCGTGATGGTCGAGGGCGCGCTGCGCCGGATCGCGGAGCCGCCGTACTGGCGGGCCGAGGTCATTGCGCACCACCGCTACAAGGACGACTTCGCCGTGGTCACCGTCCAGCCTGCGGCGCCTTACCCGTACCGGGCCGGGCAGTACTGCACGGTCGAGCTGGCCAGCCGGCCGAAGCTGTGGCGGCAGATGTCGATCGCGAGCGCGCCGCGCGGCAACAACACCTTCGACATCCACGTGCGGGCCCTCCCCGGCGGTGACGTCTCGGCGGCGCTGGTCCGACACACCCAGCCGGGCGACCGGCTCAAGATCGGGCCGCCGCGCGGCGGCGCGTTGGTGATCGAGCCCGGCACCACCTCCGGCCTGCTCTGCCTCGCCGCCGGCACCGGCGCGGCCCCCATCGCGGCGGTGATCGAGTCGGTGCTCGACTGGCCGGAGCCGCCCTCGCTCTACGCCTACGTCGGGGCCCGCACGGTCGACGACCTCTACCCGGTGCACCACCTGGCCACGCGCACGTCCGGGCTGCCGTACGTGCACGTGCGCGGGGTCGTCTCCGACGACCCGGACTACCCCGGCCTGCGGGGTCGTATCGAGACGATCGTCCCGGGCCTCGCGCCGTGGGCGAACCTGGGCGTCGACGTCCTGCTCGCCGGCCCGACCCGGATGATGGACGCGACCGTGACCAACCTGCGGGAGGCGGGCGTGCCGGAACAGCGGATCCGCTTCGACCAGTACGAGGCGGTCACCGGCTGAGGGTGCGCACGTCCAGCTCGCGGCTGACGGGCACGGCGCCGGCGAGCCGGCGGTCGTGGATGACCAGCAGCAGTGTGCCGTCGTAAGTGGACAGTGCGGACTCCAGCTGCTCGATCGCCGGCAGGTCGAGGTGGTTGGTCGGCTCGTCCAGCACCAGGCAGGTGGAGCCGCGGGCCTGGAACAGCGCCAGCCCGACCCGGGTCCGCTCCCCCGGCGAGAGCGTGTCCGCCGGCCGGAGCACCACGTCGGCGCCGACCCGGAACTTCGCCAGCAGCGTGCGGGCGTCCACGCCCGCCAGGCCGGACAGCCGGCGGAAGACCTCGAGCAGCGGCTCGGGCCCGCGCAGGTCGCGGCGGGCCTGGTCCAGCTCGCCGACCACCACGCCCGGGCCGGTGTACGCCTCGCCGGCCAGCAGTGGCTGCCGGCCGAGCAGCGCGTCCAGCAGGGTGGACTTGCCGGACCCGTTCGGGCCGGTCAGCCGCAGCCGGTCGCCGGCGTGCACGGCGAGGTCGACCGGCCCGAGCCGGACGTCGCCGCGCTCGACCGCCGTGGCGCCGTCCAGCCGCGCCTGCGCGGCGGCCACCCCGGTGCGGCGGGCCAGGTACGCCGCGAGCGACTCGCCCGACTCGACCTTGGGCTCCTGCGGCACGTGCACGACCGATGCGGTGGCCGGATGGCGGGTGACCGTGCCCGCCTCCGGGACGAGCTCACCGGCGAGCACCCGGAGCAACGTCGTCTTGCCGACGCGTTGGGCGCGACCACCGCGACCCGGTCCCGGGGGCCGACCGCCAGGTCGACGTCGTGCAGGACGGCGACCGCGCCGTGCGAGACGCCCACCCCGCGAGCACGCAGCAGTCCGGACATCCCCCGAGTCTGACCGGCCGCCCGGGTCCCCCGCGACCGCCTTTCCGGCTCACGATCCGGTCACGAACCCCCCGGTTCCGTCGGTGCGCTCCCCTACCGTGACGGACGTGAGCATGACGTCGGAAGCGACCCGCCCAGGGTCGCTCGGGACGGCCGGGGAGCCGCCGGGGGCCGCGGTCCCGCCGTCGGAGCCGAGCGCCCCGCGGCGGCGGGCGGGCGGCGGGACGATCCTGCTGCCGCCGTGGACGCGGGCCCCGCTGCTGCCGTTCCGCCAGCCGGCGGTCATCCTGGCCGTGCTCGGCGCCGCGGCGATCCTGGCCTGCGCCAGCGCGTCGGCGGCCCTCTTCCTGTCGTCGGCGTCGTCGGAGTCGCTGCGCCGGATCGTGGCGGCCGAGTGCCCGGACGCGGGCTACGCCTCGGTCCGGGCCGAGCGGGTCGGCACCGTCCCCGACACCAGTCCGCCGGACCAGACCGCGCCGCCGGCGGGGCGGCGCGTCGGCGACGCGGACGTCCGCGCCGCGATGACCGGAGCCGGCCTGGTCGACCCCTACCGGGTGCGGCTGAGCGAGCAGACCCCCTCGCTGGCCACGGCGAGCGGGGCCAACCAGCGGACCCGCCTGTTCCACCGGGACGGCGTGCTGCAGCAGATCACCCCGGTGAGCGGCCGCGTCGGGGCGCGCGGGGTGTGGCTGCCGGAGCAGCTCGCCACCCGGGTGGACGCCCGGGTCGGCGACCAGGTCCGGCTGGCCGGCGTCCTGCCGGGGGGCACACCGGTCCAGGTCGCCGGCGTCTACCGCAACCTCTTCGAGGAGCGGCTCCGGCCGTACTGGTGCTCGTACGGGTCGCTCTTCCTCAACCCCAGCTACGGCAACGACAGCTACCCACCGCCGCTGGTCATCGCGTCCGACCCGGAGACCTTCGAGGCGCTCCTGGACGGCTACGGCGGGTCCAGCACGGAGACCTGGGTGTCGCCTGTGGACACCCGCGACCTGTCGCTGTCCGGGGGCCGGCGGATCGCCGACGCGCAGTCCGGGGCGTACCGGACGGTCGGGCTGCCGGAGTCCACCGACTTCGCCGTGCGCAACTCCGGCAGCGGGCAGATGCCCGAGTTCGTCGCCCGCACGGCCCTGATCCGGGACGGGCTGCGCGGGCCGGTGCTGCCGATCGCGCTGGGCGGCTCGCTGCTGGCGCTGCTGCTCGTCGGCGCGGCCGGGTCCTACTGGGCGGACCGCCGCGCCCGCGAGGTGCTCGTACGCGCTCGGCCGGCGGATGGGGCTGTCCCGCGGCACCCACCTGCGCTCGCTGATCGCCGAGCTCGGCGTGCTGCTCGGGCTGGCCTGGGTGGTCGGCGCGGGGCTCGCCTGGGCCGCGGTGCTACTGGTCTACGGCCGGCTGGACATCGACCCGGCCCGGCTGCCCGCGCCGCTGCTGACGGTGCCGACCGTTGCCTTCCTCGGCTCGGCGGCCGCGGTGGCCGTGGTGGTCCTGCTCGCCTCGCTCTACGCCCAGCGGTCCGCCGACCGCACCGACGTCGCGGAGGTGCTCCGTCTTGGGTCCTGACCAGTGGGACGACACGGCCTGGGGCGTCGCCGCGGTCGCGCCAGAGCCCGCCGCCGTCTGCCGGGACGTGCACAAGGTGTACGTCGTGGCCGACGAGGAGGTGGAGGCGCTCAGGGAGGTGGACAAGGAGTTCCCGCCCGGCCGGGTGACGACCGTCGTCGGTCCGTCCGGGTCCGGGAAGTCCTCGCTGCTGCGGATCCTGGCCTGCGTCGACCGGCCGACCGCCGGATCGGTGCGGGTCGGCGGCCAGGAGGTGGCGGACCTCGGTGTCCGCCGCCGCCGCGCGCTGCGCCGCACCGCCGTCGGGTACGTCTTCCAGAACCCCTCCTGCTCCCGGCCCGGCTCACCGGCCGGCTGCGGGAGCTGCGGCCGCGGGCCGAGGAGCTGATGGGCGGGCTCGGCATCGGGCACCTCGCCTCCCGCTACCCACGGCAGACGTCGCTGGGCGAGCAGCAGCGGTGCGCGGCGTCCCGGGCGCTGCTGCTCGGGCCGACCCTGCTGCTGGCCGACGAGCCGACCGCCCACCAGGACGCCGGCTTGGCGGACGCCATCTTCACCGAGTTCCGCGCGCTGCTGCGGCACGGCGGCGCCTGCCTGATCGCCACCCACAACCCGGAGACCTGGGGCTACGCGGACCGGGTGCTGGCCATGCACGACGGCGAGCTGCGCGAGGGCCTGCCCGAGCCGGTGCACTGACCTGCGCCGACTGGCTCTGCGGCGCGACCGCGGGCAGGCTGGGAGCATGGAGTACACCCACCTCGGCCGATCCGGTCTGCGCGTCTCCCGGCTGGTGCTCGGCACCATGAACTTCGGCCCGGTCACCGACGAGCCCGACTCGCACCGGATCATGGACCGGGCGCACGAGCACGGGATCAACCTCTTCGACACCGCCAACGTCTACGGCTGGGGCGAGAACCGCGGCCGCACCGAGGAGATCGTCGGCACCTGGTTCGCCCAGGGCGGCGGCCGGCGGGAGCGGACCGTCATCGCCACCAAGGTGTACGGCGGGATGGGCGACGGCTGGCCGAACGAGGACAAGCTGTCCGCGCTGAACATCCGCCGCGCCTGCGAGGCGTCGCTGCGCCGGCTGCGCACCGATCACATCGACCTCTACCAGATGCACCACGTCGACCTCGCCACCCCGTGGGACGAGATCTGGCAGGCCATGGACGTGCTGGTCGAGCAGGGCAAGATCATCTATGTCGGGGCGTCCAACTTCGCCGGCTGGCACCTCGCCAAGGCCAACGAGGCCGCCGCCCGCCGCCACTCGTACGGGCTGGTCTCCGAGCAGTCGATCTACAACCTGCTCACCCGGGAGGTGGAGCTGGAGGTGCTGCCCGCGGCGCAGGACTACGGGCTCGGTGTGATCCCGTGGAGCCCGCTGCACGGCGGCCTGCTCGGCGGCGTGCTGCGCAAGGAGCGGGAGGGCCACCGGCGCACCTCCGGGCGGGCGAAGGAGGCGCTGGAGGCGCATCGCGACCAGATCGCCGCGTACGAGGACCTGTGCGCGGAGATCGGCGAGGAGCCGGCGATCGTCGCGCTGGCCTGGCTGCTCACCCGGCCGGCGGTGACCGGGCCTATCATCGGCCCGCGCACGGTCGAGCAACTCGACGAGTCGTTGCCGGCACTGGAGCTGCACCTGGACGAGAAGACGCTGGCGCGGCTGGACGAGATCTTCCCGGGCTACCGACCGGCGCCCGGGCACTACGCCTGGTAGGACTGGTGACGGCGGGACGTCGGGCGGCGCGTCCCCACCGCGCTGCCCGGCGTCCCGTCCCGGCGGTCCCCGCGGTCCCGGCGGCCCGGTCAGGCGGCCGCGAGCGGCCAGCGGGCGAGCGTCTCGTACCGGGGTGACGGCCCGGGGTGGCTGCGGACCAGCTCCCACTCGTCCACCACGAAGTGCGGCCCCGCGTACCCGTCCAGCAGGCCGGCCAGCCGCCGGTCGGCCGGGCCGGCCGCGGGCCAGCGCCCGACCGTCAGGTGTGGACGGTACGGCCGGCCCTCGTTGCGGGGTTCGACCCCGGCGGACGCGCCCGCGGTCGCCGCCCGGCCGGCCAGCGCGGCCAGCGCGTCCAGGTCCCCGTCCACCCCGACCCACAGCACCCGCGGCGGGCCGTGCCCGGGAAAGGTGCCGGCGCCGGATAGTCGCAAGTGGACGGACGGGCCGCCGGGCACGAGCCTGAGCGCCTCGGTCAGCGGCGCCGCCCGCGGGTCCGGCACGTCGCCGAAGAAGGCGAGCGTGAGGTGCTGGGCCGGCCGCGGCGACCAGCGCGGCTCCCCCGGCCGGCCGCGCAGCCGGCCGAGCGCGGAGCCGAGGTGGTCGAGGACGGCAGCGGGGGGCGTCACAGCCGCGAAGAGCCGCTGGGTCAGGGCGTGTCCTGGCGCTTGCGCGGGGTGCGGAAGCGCAGCCCGGCGGACTCCAGCGCCGCCTCGACCCGCAGCCGCTCCAGGTCCCGGTCCAGGCCGGCGGGCAGCGCGTCCAGCGACTGCGGGACGTCCAGCGCGCGGCAGGCGGCGACGAGCGCGTCGTCGTACGCGAGCAGCAGGCCCTTTCTGCGGGCATGCGACATGCCGCGCGGCACCTCCCGGGCGGCGGCCGACAGCCGGCGAAGGTCCGCGGCGAGCCGCTCGACCGGCGGCCGCGGGATCTCCTGCCGCTCCCGGGGCAGCAGCCGGCAGCGCCGCAGCCCGGCGACGACCCACCCGCCGAGCCGGTCCAGGTGCAGCAGGGTCCAGATGATCACCACGGGCAGCAGCGCGGTGAGTGCGATCCCCGCCACCCCGAGCGCCAGGCCCATCTGCCGACGGTACGACGCGGCGCGGCGGTGAGACAACACGGTAGAAGGCCGGCCGCCGGCGCTGCCCGCCGCGGCAGGCCGGGTCTCAAGGGCGACATGCCACGCGGGCCGCCCGAGACGCCCGGGTGCCGGTGCGCCGGCGCCGGCTACCGCGGCAGGCCGGGCCCCGACGGCGACATGCCGGGCGGGCCGCCCGAGACGCCCAGTTGCCGGTGCGCCGGCGCCCGGAGGTGTGGCCGGGCGGCGGACCCACCACGCCGGCCCGGCCGGTCCGGCGGGCCGGATGGCCGGGCAGGTGCGGGTGCGGCAGCGCGCCGGCGACCTGCTCGGTCAGTCGCAGGCCGCGGCGGCGAGCGAACACCGTCCCGAGCACGACCGACGCGAGCACGCAGACGGTGCCGCCGCCGACCACGCCGGCACGCGGCCCGAAGGCGTCCGACAGCACCCCGATCAGCGGCGCGCCTATCGGCGTCCCGCCCATGAAGCAGATCAGGTAGAGCGCCATCACCCGCCCGCGCACCGACGGGTCCGAGCCGAGCTGCACGGAGGAGTTCGCCGCGATGATGAACGTCAGCGCGGCAGCGCCGACCGGCACCAGCGAGACCGCCACCGCCTCGTACGTCGGCATCAGCCCGACCGCCACCGCGAGCAGGCCGAAGAC
>Ga0210378_10000734_pt1 | contig 16941 bp, 17 predicted proteins | sample PLM1_60_b1redo_FD_155465 | JGI IMG/M metagenome (GOLD analysis project Ga0210378, IMG submission 155465) | Groundwater sediment microbial communities from an aquifer in East River, Colorado, USA - PLM1_60_b1 redo | ecosystem: Environmental > Terrestrial > Soil > Riparian zone | place: USA: East...
GTTCTCCTCAGACGAACGCGGAGACGCCGGTGATGTCGCGACCGACGATGAGGTTCTGGATGGTCTCGGTGCCCTCGAAGGTGTGGATGGCTTCGATGTCGGCCATGTGCCGGGCCACATGGAAGTCCAGCAGGATGCCGTTGCCGCCGAGCAGTCCAGATGCGGTGCAGGTCGCGGTTTGGTGGTGGACATCCGTGAGCCGAGCGGCTCGACCTAGAATGGACCCGGTTCGATGTGCCCGGCCCTGGAGCCGTGCTACGGGAGGTTGGGGACCGCTGGCCGCAACGGCCGCCGTCCAATGCGCGTCGCCGCGGCGCGCCCGTCAGCGTATGCGCGGGCATCGATCGCGTCGAGCACCGCCAGCCGCGCATTGTCGACGGCCCATCCTGCGTAGTCGATCGCGTCTGCGGCGTCTGCCTCCGCGAAGTCGGCCTCGGTCGCGGCGGCCCTGGCGTCGAGCTCTGCGGTCCGCTTGTCGATCTTCTCCTCGAGATCGTCCATCTTGGCGACGGCATCGACTTTCAGCTGTGCCCACCTGCCGCGTGCGGTGTCGGCAGCCTCGTCGACGTGCTGCTGCGCGTCCACAATGGCCCGGTCGATGTCGCCCTTGGCCTGGTCGATTCGCTGCCTGAGCTGGTCGCGGGACTCGGTCGCGGCGGCCTGCACCGCCGCCTTCGCCTCGGCGACCCGCGCCTGCAACGCGTCGAGCTGCGCGGGAAAGTCCATGGTTCCTCCTGTTGTGTGGGTGTTCGGGGTCTTGCTGCTGTCGTGCCGGGCGGGACGGATGACGAGGTAGCTGCCGTAGCGGGTGTGGATGATCGCGTCACCGGTGCGCCAGACGCCGGGGAAGACGGCGAGGTAGGCGTCGCGGTAGTGGCGGCCGTCCGGGTCGTTCCACAACGAGACCGGCATCGACGGCATCGGCCCGTGACGACCAGGTCGCCGGCCTCGTCCACCACCGACCGCCCGGCTGGGGACCAGGCTTCGACCCGAACGCCGAGGAAGGGCGCCGGCAGCTCGCCGGCGTAGACCGGCACAAGCGGGTTGGCGCCGATGTACGTGGCCGGGTCCACAGCAGCTCACGGGGGCCGGTCCTTTCGATCGCCGTCGCCACTGGGCCTCCCGAAGCGACATCGCCGGTACCAGGAACGGTAGGGAGGTGGTCCGCTGACCGCTTCGGGTGCGCACACCAAACGCGTCGGCACATCTCGGTCCCGGCGACCAATGGCGTTGGCGTGCGGTCGTCGATCGCCGCGCCGTCAAGGCGGGATGGACAGGTGAACCGGCCCTTCTACGATGCGAGGATGACTGTCGCCGCCGCCGACGCACGCCTGTCCTCAGTTGCCGCGACCGTCGGCGTACACGTCGTCCAGCTCGGCAATGACATCTGGTCGGACATCCTCGAGGCGATCCCGGAGCTGCGTGCCGACGAGCTGATCGTCGAGCTGCTGCGGGCAAGCGTCGCCGAGAACGTCGCCCACGTGCTGCACGTGTTCCAGCACGGGTTCCCGCTCGACGCGGTTGAGGCGCCGACGGCCGCCGTCGAGTACGCCCGCCGGCTGGCCCAGCGGGGCATTGCGGTGATGCCGCTGGTGCGGGCCTACCGAATCGGGCACGCCCGATACCTGCGCTGGTGCCTCAACGAGCTGGCCCGCCAGGAGGTCGACCGCTCGGTCGTGACGGACACCACCCACCTCATGCTGGACGTGAGCTTCGCCTACGTGGACCGCATCACCGAGCAGGTCGTATCGGCGTACCAGAACGAGCGCGACCGGTGGCTGCTCACCCAGACCGCGGTACGTGCCGGCCGGGTCAGCGCACTGCTCAGCCAGCGGGAAACGGACATCGACGCTGCGGAATCAGCCCTCGGGTACCGGCTGCGCCAACACCACCTCGCACTGCTGCTGTGGGTGCGCGAGGCGACCGTCAACGGCGCCGGGCTGATCCGTCTCGACAGGCTCGCCGCAGCTCTCGCGGCCGAGCTTGGCGTCGGCCGGCCGCTGTTCGTGCCGCGCGACGAGATGCTGGCCTGGGCCTGGCTGCCGCTCGGCGCCGACGGCCACGTCGCCCTTGACCGGGTCAGCGACATAGTCGAGCGCAACGACCGCACCGCGCGGGTCGCCGTCGGCGATCCGGCCGGCGGCCTCGACGGGTTCCGGCAGTCCCATCAGCGGGCAGTCGGCGCCCAGACGGTCGCGCTTGCCGCCAGGCCCGGCCGCCGGGTGACGACATTCGCCGAGGTCGGCCCCCTCGCGCTGATGTGTCACGACATGGCAGGAACGCGTGGCTGGGTACGCGGCATCCTGGGTGATCTCGCGGTGGACGACGAGGCGCACGAGAGGCTGCGGGACACCGTCCGCGGGTTCCTCGCGACGGGCGGCAGCTACGCGGCGACCGGTCAGCACCTCACCGTTCACAAGAACACGGTCCATTACCGGCTACGCAAGGCCGAGGAGCTGCTCGGCCGCCCGCTCTCGGGAGACGAGGCGGATCTCGATCTCGCCATCCGCGCCTGCCAGCATCTCGGATCAGCCGTCCTCAAGCCGCACGCCGCAGGGGTCTGAACCCCTCGCCGAGGGCGCCAACGCCACCTCATCCGTGCCCAGAGCGGCCGCGCGGTCCGGCGGCGACGCCGACGGCGCCAGTCCCCCGACCGGTGTGCAACACTGCAATGATGCTTGACGGCGGCGACCGCGATGATCCGCAGGGCCACCCTCCATGTCTATCCGGGTGGACACGTCGAACTGGTCGTCAATCCAGGGCTGCTGGCACCAATGATCGACAAGTTCGTGGCCGCCGACGATGCGGGGGAGTACCGGCCCGGCCGCCAGCGGTTCCCTCGATTGCGCCGGACCGCCTGATCGCTCGTTCAACCGCGACATCCTGCTAACCGCGCCCCGCTGGCTCGGCGGGAACCAGCATGCTGAGCAGGTCGGCGACGATGGCGGGTTTCTGCTCGCCCTCGATCTCCACTGTGCACGACAAGGTGAGCAGCATGCGCCCGCCCGGTTTCTTCTCGGCCGAGGCCAGCACCGCGTGGGCCCGGATCCGCTTGCCGGAGCGCACCGGCGCGACGAATCGGGCCTTGTCGATGCCGTAGTTCAGTGCTTCGGACACGCCGTCGGGCACGATGCCGATCTGCATCGTCATGCCGGCCAGCGCGGACAGCGTGAGGAACCCGTGTGCGATGGTGCTCTTGGCCGGGCTTTCCCGCGCCGCCCGCTCGACGTCGACGTGGATCCATTGGTGGTCGCCGGTGGCGTCGGCGAACTGGTCGATCCGGTCCTGGCCGATGGTGACCCAGTCGGACACACCGAGCTCCTTGCCGACGAACTGGTCAATGGTGTCCAGGGTATAACCCGGTATCGGCATGTCCTCTCCTATTCCTGGCGCGGCAAGGTGTCGCGCACCGCGCCGGTGGCTTCCTCTTCCGACTCATAGATGTGGGGTGCGACGCCGCGCGACTCCAGCGCGTGCCCGAGCTTGGCGCGCATGAACGCGCTGGTGGTGAACCGGGTGACACCGTGGAAATAGCGATCGCCCATCTCCTGCACCGCGTCGAGGTAGGCGTCCTCGAATTCACGGTCGACGTCGAAGCCGTCGTAGTTGACGACGGCGTATACCTTGTGGCCGAGCGGCTCGCAGATCTCCTTGATTTTCGCGACGGTGTCTTCGATCAAACCCATCGACTTCACGCTGAGGTCCTCGAAGTTCAGGTACAGGATGTTGCGCTCGTCGTTGTAGTGGAATCGAGCGTCGAACGGCAGCCGCAGGATCTCCTCGCGCAACCCCATCGGTTCCGACCGGAAGATCCTGCGATCCATTTCGCTCGGTTCCCGCACGATCGGCTTGAACGCCATCTTGGCGAGGATGTCGCGCTCGACGTCAACCCCCGCAGCGACCTCGGTCAGTTCCAGGCCCTCCCTGGTCAGCCGGAACACGCACCGCTCGGTGATGTACAGGACGTCCTTGTCCTGGTCCGCGGCATACGTTCCGGAGAACGTGCGATGCTCGACCTCGTCGACGAACTTCTGATGCTGGCCGTCGCGCTCGATCAGCAGCTTGCCCTCGACGACCGCGACCTCGAGGTCGCCCGCGGTGAACGTGCCGAGGAACGCGACCTTCTTGGCGTTCTGGCTGATGTTGATGAAGCCGCCGGCGCCGGCCAGCCGCGGGCCGAACCTCGACACGTTCAGGTTGCCCTCCCGGTCGGCCTGCGCGAGCCCGAGGAACGCCGCGTCCACCCCGCCGCCGTCGTAGAAGTCGAACTGGTACGGCATGTCGATCACCGCGGCCGCGTTGCTCGCCGCACCGAAGTCATAACCCCCGGCCGGCACGCCGCCGATGACGCCGGGCTCGGTGGTCAGGGTCATCAGATCGGTCACCTTCTCCTCGGCGGCCACCGAGGCCACCCCCTCTGGGATGCCGACGCCGAGGTTCACCACGCTGTTCGGGCGCAGCTCCAGCGCGGCGCGCCGAGCGATGATCTTGCGGGCGCTCATCGGCATCGGCTGCAGCGACGCCAGCGGGACCCGCGTCTCGGCGGCGAAGGCCGGGTTGTAGGACGTTGCCAGGGTTTGCGGGTGGGTCTGCGCGGACGACGCCACCACGATGCAGTCCACGATCGCACCCGGGATCTTCACCTGCCGCGGGTTGAGGGTGCCCGCCTCGGCGATCCGCTCGACCTGCGCGATCACCAGCCCGCCGGAATTGTGCGCCGCCATCGCCAGCGACAGCGTGTCGACCGTGAGCGCCTCGCGCTCCATCGTGATGTTGCCGTCCGGGTCGGCCGTGGTGCCACGAATGATCGCCACGTTGATCGGGAACGCCTTGTAGAACAGATACTCCTGGCCGCCGACCGCCATCAGCTCGACCAGATCCTCGGTCGTCATCTCGTTCAGCTTGCCGCCACCGAAGCGCGGATCCGCGAACGTGCCGAGCCCGACCCGTGACAGGTGCCCCGGCTTGCCGGCCGCGATATCCCGATACAGCTGCGACATCGGGCCAAGCGGCACGTTGTAGCCCTCGACCTGGTTACCGGTGACCAGCGCGGTCAACGCCGGCACACCCGCCCAGTGCCCGCCGATCACCCGCCGGACCAGGCCAGGCTGGGCAAGGCGGTTGGCGCCGCCGGTGCGGGCATCGCCAGGGCTGACACAGAACACCAGCGTCAGATCCGCCGGCTTGGCGATGGTCACCGCCGCCTGGTCGGCGGCCTCGAAGACCGCAGCCAGCTCATGGACGACCTCCAGCGCCAGCCCGGTGTAGAAGAACCCACCGATCGCCACCGTGTCTCCCCGGCGGATGAGCCGGACCGCCTCCCTGGCCGACACGATCTTGCCGGTCGACCCGGCCCGGGCGGTGGGAACAACAGACGTGATGCTCATCGGCCGGCTCCTCCGTGGGCTGCCATCGTGGTCACACTCCTCACGGCTCGGAACGGATCAGTTGGACAACCGGCCGCGGTACAGGCGTGGGTTCAGGCGAACGCGCCGATGCCGGTGATGTCGCGGCCCACGATCAGGGTCTGGATGGTCTCGGTGCCCTCGAAGGTATGGATCGCCTCGAGGTCGATCATCTGTCGGATGACGTTGAAGTCCAGCAGGATTCCGTTGCCGCCCAACAGATCCCGTGCTTCGGCGAGGATGGTGCGGGACTTGGTGGTGTTGTGCAACTTGCCCAGTCCGGCCAGGGTGTCGCCAAGCCTGCCCTGCTCCGCCAGGCGGGTCATCTGCACGCAGTACAACTGCATGGCGGTGACGTCGGCCAGCATCCGCACCAGCCGCTGCTGGACGATCTGGAAGCTGGCGAGCGGCTTGCCGAACTGCTTGCGGCGCTTGGCATACGACAGTGCGGCGTCGAACCCGGCCACCGCCTGCCCCAGCGCGCACCACGCGCAGGAGAGTCGGGTTCCGACCAGGATCTTCCCGGCATCCTTGAAAGTGTTCGCACCCGGCAGCCTGTTCTCGGCGGGCACCCGGACGTTGTCCAGTTGAATCTGCGCCTGCCAGACCGCCCGCAGCGGCACCTTGTGCTCGATCTTGCGGGCGTTGTAGCCGGGGGTGTCCTTCTCCACCAGGAAGCCCTTGACCTGGCCGTCCTCGCTGTCGCGTGCCCACACCACGATGACGTCGGCAATGGTGCCGTTGCCGATCCACTTCTTCTCCCCGTTGATCACATAGGAGTCGCCGTCGCGGCGGGCCGAGGTCTCCAGCGCCACCGAGTCCGATCCGTGATCGGGTTCGGTGAGCGCGAAGGCCCCGATCTTCTCCAGCCGAGCCATCGGCGGCAGCCAGCGCTGCTTCTGCTCCTCCGACCCGTGCCGGTAGATCGACTTCATGGCCAGGCCGCCGTGCACCAGCAGGAAGGTGACCACGCTGCCGTCGCCTCGGGCCATCTCCATGGCGACCAGCCCGGCCGACATCGGGTCCATGTCCGGGCAGCCGTACCCCTGGATCCCGTCGCCGACGATCCCCACCTTGGCCAGCTTTTCCAGTAGTCGTCACGGGAACTCCGCCCGCTCCCAGTAGTCGTTGATGGTCGGCAGCACCTCGGTCTGGACGAACTCCCGTGTCTTCGTGAGGTAGTCCAACTGCTGCGGCGTCGCCTGCTCCTTGAGGTGAAAGTAATCGGTGCCCAACGCGTCACCGATGCCAATTTCGAGGCCCACTTCTGGTCTCCTTCAGCCGAGCCGCTCGAGGATCATGGCCATGCCCTGCCCGCCACCGACGCACATCGTCGCCAGGCCGATCTGCTTGTCATGCGTCCGCAACGAGTTGATCAACGTCGTGGTGATCCGGGCGCCGGTCATCCCGAACGGGTGGCCGAGCGCGATCGCGCCGCCGTTGACGTTCAGCTTGTCGATGTCGATCCCGAGGTCGCGGCATGACGGGATCACCTGCGCCGCGAACGCCTCGTTGAGCTCGACAAGGTCGACGTCGTCGATGGTCATCCCGGCTACCGCGAGCGCACGCCGGGAAGCCTCCACCGGACCGAGTCCCATGATCTCCGGCGACAGCGCGGACACCCCGGTCGATACGACTCGCGCCAGCGGGGTCAACCCCAACTCGGCTGCCTTGGCGTCGGACATGACGATCACGACGGCGGCCCCGTCGTTGAGCGGGCAGCAGTTCCCGGCGGTCACCCGACCGTTGGGCCGGAACACGGGCTTGAGTTGGCTGATCGCCTCGTAGGTGACCCCAGGCCGCGGCCCGTCGTCAGCATCCACCACGGCGCCGGACGGAAGCGTCACCGGGGTGATCTCCCGGGCGAAGAAACCGTTCGCGATCGCCTTCTCCGCCAGGTTCTGCGACCGGACGCCGAAATGGTCCATGTCCGCCCGGCTGACGTCCCTGAGCAGGGCCAGGTTCTCCGCGGTCTGACCCATCGCGATATAGACGTCCGGCACGGCGCCGTCGTGCCGCGGGTCGTGCCACGATTCGGCGCCCTCGGCCGCCGCCGCCGAACGAGCTTTAGCTTCGGCGAACAGCGGGTTCTCGGTGTCCGGGATGGTGTCGGAGGTGCCCTTGGCGTACCGGGACACGCACTCGACGCCGGCCGAGACGAACACCTGGCCCTCGCCCGCCTTGATCGCGTGGAGGGCCATCCGGGTGGTCTGCAGCGAGGAGGAGCAGTACCGGGCGACCGTCGTGCCCGGCAGGTGGTCATAGCCCAGCAGCACCGCGACCACGCGGGCGATGTTGAATCCTTGCTCACCACCGGGCAGGCCGCAGCCCATCATCAGGTCGTCGATATCGGTCGGATCCAGCTCCGGCACCTTGTCCAGGGCGGCCCGGACGATTTGTACGGCCAAGTCATCCGGCCGGATACTGACCAGCGATCCCTTGCCAGCTCGGCCGATCGGCGAGCGGGTGGCGGCTACGATTACGGCTTCGGGCATTGGGACTCCTCAGTTCGGGACTCGCTGATTTACGCGTCGTACTCGTAGAAACCGCGCCCTGACTTCTGGCCGAGCCGCCCGGCGGCGATCATTCGCTTGAGCAGCGGCGGCGGCGCGAATTCTTCGCGCTTGAACTCCTCGTAGAGCGACTGGCTCACCGCGTGGACGACATCGAGTCCGGTCATGTCGGCCAGCCGCAGTGGGCCCATCGGGTGACCCGCGCCGAACCGCAGGCCGTCGTCGATGTCCTCCCGGCTCGCGAATCCCTCCTCGTACATCTTGATCGCAGGGATGAGCAGCGACATGAGCAGGTAGTTGACGACGAACCCGGCTCTGTCCTTCGTCTGGATGGGGTGCTTGCCCACTCGCTCGGCGAAGCTGCGCGCGGTCTGCACCGTTTCCGGATCGGTGTCCAGCCCGACCACGATCTCGACCAGCTTCATCGCCGGCACCGGCGAGAAGAAATGGATGCCGACCACCCGCCCCGGATGGTGCACCGTGCTGGCGAGCTGGGCGATCGGAATGGACGAGGTGTTGGTTCCGATCACCAGGTCCGGGCCGACGATCTCGTCGAGGTCCTTCATGAGCGACAGTTTCAGGTCGAGGTTCTCCGGGACGGCCTCGATCACCAGGTCCGCGCCGGCGACATCCTTGAGCTCGGAGGTGAAGGTGATCCGGCCGAGCACCTCGTCGCGCGCGGACTCGGTCATCCTGCCCTTCTCGACGTGGCCTCCCAGCGATTTCTGCACGCGCTTTTGCGCGCCCTCGAGGAATTGCGGCAGGTCGCGGACGACGACCGGCATGCCGGCGACCGCGGATACTTCGGCGATGCCGGCTCCCATGAACCCGCCACCGATTACGGCGACGGAGTTGATTTCCTGTGGCATACTTGTATACCTCCGTCGAATGAGCCGGATCGTCGGAGCCGCTTCCGGTTGCGGACCGCCATGCCCGTGACGGCGGTCAGACCGACCGTACCGCGGACCGGTGCCGGCTCTTTTGTGCTGCCACACCAAAATCACCGCGCCGGGCTGTCCGCAGCGCCACCGACACGCGCGCGTGTCATCTGCCCACGAACGTCGCCTTGCCAGGTCCGTTCTCGATGAAGCTGGTCATGCCGAGCTTCTGGTCCTCGGTCGCGAACAGGGCCGCGAACTGCTGACGTTCGATCTCCAGGCCGGCGTCGAGATCGGCCTCGAGGCCCTCGTCGATGGCCTGCTTCGCCGCGCGCAGGGCTTGCGCCGGGCCGGCGACGAACGGCGTGACCAGCTTCCTGGCGGCGTCGTAGACGTCGGGATCCGGCACCACCTTGTCCACCAGCCCGATCCGCAAGGCCTCGTCAGAGTCCATGAACCGCCCGGTGAACACGAGGTTCTTCGCCCTTGCCGGCCCGATCAGCCTTGGCAGCCGCTGGGTGCCGCCCAGTCCGGGAATGATCCCGAGTTGGATCTCGGGCACGCCGAGCTTCGAGGACTGCCCGCAGACCCTGAAGTCGGCACACAGCGCGAGCTCGAGACCGGCACCGAGCGCAAACCCGGCGACCGCGGCGACCACCGGTTTGGGGATCTTGGAGACTGCGTGATAGCCGGCGTGCAGCCGCTTGCCGACGTCTGCCATCTCCTCGGAGCTCTTGGCGGCCATCTCCTTGACGTCGGCGCCCGCCGCGAACACCTTCGGCCCCCCGTAGAGCACTACCGCGCGGACCTCTGGGTCGGCCGTGACCTGGTCGGCGGCTTCCCGCAGCTCGTCCTGGACCTGGAAGTTCAGCACGTTCATCGGCGGCCGGTTCAGCTGGATCGTCGCAAGGCCGCCTGTCACCTGCACACTCACGTACTCGCCCACTGATGCCTCCTGACGGCCCACCGACTCGCCGCGCACTACGTGTCGAAGACATACGTTCCCGGGGCGTCCGCCAAGGGCGTCAGCCCGCCGCCGCCGAGTTCGGTCGGCGCCGGCCGCTCGGTGCCGGCTCGCTCGCCCAGCCAGCCCGCATAGTCCGGCCACCAGGTGCCGTGCTCGGTGGTGGCTCCCCGCAGCCACTCCTGCGGGTCGGGCGGGTTCTTCTTGTTGACCTGGTACGTGGCCTTGCGGTTGGTCGGCGGGTTCACCAGTGCCGCAATGTGCCCGCTGGTGGACAGCACGAACCGGGAGTCGCCGCCGAGCATCTGGGTGGTGAGGTAGCAGTTCTGCCACGGCGTGATGTGATCGGCGATGCCGGCGACGACATAGGCATCGACATCCACTGTGGACAGATCGATCGGGACACCGTCCACGCTGATACTGCCCGGGTGGGAGAGCCTGTTCTCCACGCCGATGTCGACGAAGTCGGCGTGCAACCGGGCGCTCATCCGGGTGGTGTCCGCGTTCCAGAACAGGATGTCGAAGGCGGGTGGCTTCTTGCCCAGCAGGTAGTTGTTCACCCAGTAGTTCCAGATCAGGTCGCCGGGACGCAGCCAGGCGAACACCTCGGCCAGCGACCGGCCGTCGAGGTAGCCACGGCGCTTCGACAGGGCGACCGCGGTGGCGGCGATCCCGCGACTGCCGAGGGCGGCCGGGTCCCCTGCCTTCGTGGTGTCCAGCACGGTCACGAAGGTCGAGAACCCGGCGAGCCGGTCGAGCTCGCCCTTGCCGGCCAGCACGGTCGCCGTGATGCTGGCGATGATCCCGCCGGCGCAGATGCCGGTCAGCAGCAGCCGCTCCGTCCCGGTCACCCGGCGGATCGCCTCCATTGCCTCGCGGACTGCGGCGACGTAGGTGTTCATACCCCAGTCCCGGTGCCGGGTGTCCGGGTTCCGCCACGAGATCACGAAGACCTGCTGGCCCATGCCGACGAGGTACTCCACCAGGCTGCGGCCTTTGGCGAGGTCGATGGCGTAGAACTTGTTGATCGTCGGCGGGACGAACAGCAGCGGGATCTCACGTACCTGCTCGGTCTGCGGCCGGTACTGGATCAGCTCGAGCACCTCGCTGCGGAACACCACCGCGCCCGGGGTGACGGCGATGTTGCCGCCAACGGTGAACCCGGAGGTGTCCACCATCTCCGGTATCCGCGGCGGCGAGCGGAGGTCGCGCAGGAAGGTGCTCGCACCGCGCAGCAAGCTGGCGCCGCCGGTGTCGATGGCCTCCTTCGCGGACGCCGGATTCACCAGTGGCACGTTGCTCGGCGCAGATGCCTCGACCAGGTTCTCGATCAGGAACCGCATCCGGCGTTCGTCGCGCCAGCCAAGCTCGGCCACCGACACCAGCTCCTCGGCGGTCCGCGCGGTTGCCAGGTAGGACTGCACCAGCCGGCGCAGGAACGGGTTGACCATCCAGGCCGGGTCGACGAACCGGCGGTCCCGGCGGGACGGTTTCAGCTCCGAGTCGCCGGTCACCACCCGGCCCAGCTCGGTGGCGAGCCGACCAAGCTCGCGACCGGTCGCCACCGGATTGGCTGCCAGCTTGCCGATGAACTTCGCCGTCGACGCGTCCGGCGCGAACCGGCGCAACGGGCCCGTGGCTGCCTCGACCAGTAGCTGGTCAAGGGGAGCGGCCAGGTCCGCGGACTCACGTTCCTGTGGTGCGGTCATATTGGTAACCCCATCCCGCCGGGTCGCTGCGTGCCCTGAGGACCCCGGGCCTAAGTACGGGCGGAATCATCCTTCAGCTGGTGCGACCAACCGTCCAGTCCCCGGCGAACAGCTCCGTCGGCAGGCCTTGTGCCGATGGCACAGTTGCGCTGCGGTGATCGTCATCGATCGGCTCGTCGCGGCGCTGCGGACGGACGGCAGACCCGGCTGGTGGAGGGGGTCGCCGCTGGGCTGGTCGAATGGTGCAGGGTGCCAACCCGGGCCGCGCACGATGGTTCCGGCGACCAATGGCTCCGCCAGCGGGGGCGGCTACTCTCGATGATCGTTGCGCGGTGTGCAGGCGGAGTCGGCCGCAGGGGTGGTGGGTGGATGTCGACGGCGAACGAGGAGACCGGCTCCGCGGCTGCCCGCGAGACCAGCACGCGGCACCAGGTCGTGGTGATCGGCGGCGGCTTCGGCGGGGTGAGCGTGACCAAGGCGCTGGCCGGCGCCGACGTCGACGTGACGATCGTCGACCGGACCAACCACCACCTGTTCCAGCCGCTGCTGTACCAGGTCGCAGCGGGGCTGCTGTCCGAGGGGCTCATCGCGCCGCCGCTGCGCGCGGTCGTCAAGAGGCAGCGCAACGCGAGGGCCGTGATGGGCAGCGTCACGCACATAGACCTGGCTGCCCGGTTGGTGTACGGCGCGACGCCGGACGGCCGGAGAATCCACCGGCGCTACGACACGCTGGTGGTCGCCGGCGGGGCGACCCACACCTACTTCGGTAACGACCACTGGGCGGAGTTCGCACCGGGCATGAAGACGCTCGAGGATGCGCGCAGGCTGCGCAGCCAGATCCTGTCCGCGTTCGAGTTCGCCGAGACGATCGCCGACCCGGCGCAGCGGTGGGCGTTCCTGACCTTCGTCGTGATCGGTGCCGGCCCTACCGGGGTGGAGCTGGTCGGCCAGGTTGCCGAGCTCGCGCACAACGTTCTGCCACGCGAGTACCGCTGGGTGGACACCGCCAAAGAGGTGCGGGTGATCCTGGTGGAGGCCGGGCCGACCGTCCTCGGGCCGTTCGATCCGAAGTTGCAGAGGTACGCCAGAAAGCAACTGGAGAAGCTGGGCGTCGAGGTATGGGTGAACACCGCGGCTACCGGCATGGACGCCGAGAGCATCACCGTGCGGAGTGCGGCCGGCGAGGAGCAGCTCAGGGCTCGAACCAAGATCTGGGCAGCCGGCGTCCAGGCCTCCCCGCTGGCCAGGATGCTGGCCGAGGCCACCGGTGCGACGTGCGACCGCGCTGGCCGGATCGCGGTCCAACCCGACTGCACGGTGCCCGGCCACCCAGAGGTCTTCGCGATCGGCGACATGGTGTCGTTGAACAAGCTGCCCGGCGTCGCCCAGCCTGCGATACAGGAGGGCAAGTACGTCGGCACGGTGATCCGCGCCCGCCTCAGGGGCGACGCCACGCCGGAGCCGTTCACGTACTTCAACAAGGGCAGCATGGCCACGATCGGCTACAACGCCGCGATCGCCGACGCATTCGGCATGCGGTTCACCGGCTTCGTCGGGTACGTCATGTGGGGCTTCGTGCACGTGCTGTACCTGATCGGCTGGGGCAACCGGCTCGGCACGCTCTTCGTCTGGCTGCGCGCGCTGGTGTTCACCAAGAACTACCCGCAGCGCATCATCACCTTCGAGCAGGCACAGGCCGGCGCGGAGGACGACCAGGCTCGCAGCTGAGCCGGGCGGCGCCGACGGACAACCGTGCTTGCGCACGTCGGCAACCTTCGGGAGGCTGCCAGCGGAGACCCGCGCCAGGAGGAGGTGTCCGCTGAGCCTCAACCACGCGTGCCCCGAGGGGCCGGCACCGGAGATCGCCGAGTCCGCCGTGGTGATCGGTACGGCATCGCTCGGTGCGGGTGTCATTCTCGCCCAGGGCCTGGTCGTGCGCTCCAGCGACGGTGGGGTGTCGATCGGTAACCACAGTGCGGTGCTGGAGAACGGGCTGGTGTGGGGAACGCCGGAGCACCGCGTCCGGATCGGCCAGCGCACCGTGTTCGGTCACCGCCGTCCTGTTTGAGTCCGCCGAGATCACCGGGAGGTGGTGATCGGTGCGCGTACCGTGGTCGGCGCCGGCGTGAAGATCATCGGGGACTCGCACGGCCCGGTTCGGATCGGGGCCGACGTGCAGATCCTGGAGAACTCGGTGCTGCACCTGCTGCCGGACAACGAGCTCGTGATCGAGGACGACGCCGTCATCGGTCCCGGTTCCATGATCCATGGTTGCTTCATGGGCGCCGGTTCCATCGTGGAGGCCGGCGCGATCGTATGCGACGGGAGCCGAGTCGGCCCCGGCTCGATCGTGCGTGCGGGCGCATGTGTGAAGCAGCGCAGCGAGTTCCCGCCTCTTGCGATCCTCGACGGCTTCCCGGCGCGGCAGGTCGGCTCCCTCGATGAACCCCCGGAACCCCCGCCGTGGGCGTTCACGGCCGGCTCCCTCGCCACCCTCGCCAGGATCCGTTGACCGACCCGTGAGTCAGCCGGCGGAGCGAACCGCTCCCTCCGCCCGCCGGGCCGCGACCAGAATCGGGTCCCAGACCGGCGAGAACGGCGGTGCGTAGGCGAGGTCCAACGAGGTCATCTCCGCCACGGTCATGCGGTTCCACAGCGCGGTCGCGGCCGTGTCGATGCGTTTGGCGGATCCGTCTTCGCCGACGATCTGGGTGCCCAGCAGCCGGCCGGTGTCCCGTTCGGCGAGCATTTTCACGGACATCCGCTGGCTGCCCGGGAAATAGCCCGCCTTGGTGCTCGAACGCACCGTGACCGTGACGTATTCGATGCCGGCCCGGGCGGCATCGCGCTCGAGCAGCCCGGTCCGGGCGATCTCCAGGCTGCAGACCTTCGAGATTGCCGTACCCACGACCCCGGGAAAGCTGGCGTCGTAGCCGCCGATGTTGTGACCGATCACCCGGCCGTGCTTGTTGGCGTGGGTGCCGAGCGGTACGTGCTGATATCGGCCGGACACCAGGTTGAGAACCTCCACGCAGTCCCCGCCCGCCCAGACGTCGTCGTGGCCGAGCACGCGCATCCGCGCATCGGTTCGAATGCCGTCATGGTCGCCGAGCGGGAGCCCGGCGGCCGCGGCGAGGCCGGTGTTGGGACGCACGCCCATGCCGAGAACGACGATGTCGGCGGGGAGCGGCCCGCCGGTCGTGGCGACCTCCCGCACCCGGCCCTGACGATCGGTCTCGAACCCGGTCACGGCGGTGTCGGTGCGCACGTCGATGCCCAGGCCCTCCATCGCGCGATGCACCAGCTCGCCCATGTCCGGATCCAGGGTGGACATCGGCTGTGCGGCCTGGTCGACGACGGTCACCACGAGCCCATGGCGCACCAGCGCCTCGGCCATCTCGATGCCGATGTAGCCGCCGCCGACCACGGCCGCCCGCCGTGGCCGGCACTCGGCGAGATCGGCGAGGACCCTCGTGCCGTCGTCGAGGGTCTGCACGCCGAACACGCCCGCGGAATCGGCCCCGGGCAACGACGGTCGGACCGGGATCGCTCCGCTGGCGATGACCAGCTGGTCGAACCCTTCGCGGTAGGACTCACCGGATCGCAGGTCGTGAACCGCCACGCAGCGGGCGCCCAGATCGATCAGCCGCACCTCGGTCGTCATCCGTACGTCGAGGCCGTTGGCCCGGTGCGCGGCCGGTGACCGAACCACCAAGCTGTCGCAGCTCTCGACGTCTCCGGCGATCCAGCACGGGATTCCACACGCGGAGTACGAGGTGAACCTGCCGCGTTCGAAGACGACGACGGTGAGCGCGTCGCCGGCGAGACGCTTGGCCTGGGTGGCGGCGCTCATCCCGGCGGCGTCCCCGCCGATCACGACCAGTCGCTGCGGAATTGGGACCACCACCTCTCGGAACGGACGAGCACAATGCGCTCGTTGGTCAAGCCGGGTCGAATGTGGTCCGGATCTCGGTGCCGGTCCGGACCGCCCGGGTGACCGGGGTCCGTTCGGCGATTGTGGCGAGTGTGGCGCGCTGGGCGTCGTCGAGCTCGCCGGCCAAAGCGATCACGCGGTCGATCCACCGCGTTTCCTTGTCCTTGACGTGGTAGGTGAGCTGCACATGAATACCATCCAGCTGCCAGTCATTGCGCTCGGCGTACATTCGAAGCGTGATCGCCGTGCAGGCGCCAAGGCCGGACAACACCAGCGCGAACGGCGTCGGGCCGGTGTCCTGACCGCCATGGTCGACGGGCTCGTCGGATCGAAGCGAATGGCCACCCGCGTCGATGCGGACGCCGTACGGCTTGGCCTCGCCGACAACATTTGCGGCGGCAATTTTGGTGTCCCGGCTGCTCATCGGCGCGCATCGTCCTTTCTGATTCGAATTCATGCGGCGCGACGAAATCTTCTCGTGTCTGGCGGCAGCCGGCCGATTCGCGAGTGGATCACGCACACGCGTCGCAGACGACGTGTCCCGGCGACATGGTAACGGTCGGGGCGCGGCGCAGCGGTGACAACATCGGCCATGGTCCGGACCCTCAGCGGCAGGGGACCACGGCGATCCCGGATAGCCAGGCTCAGGTGCGGGAGGGCGTCGCGGCGTGGGCCGGTGGGGCGTCCAGGCCGCAGTGCACGGTGGGCCGGGTTTTCGGCATCACGGCCGGGCGTCGCGGGTTGCGGATGGTCGCGGCGGCGATGCCGCCGGCGAGCACGCAGAGCCCACCCGAGATGAGCGACGCGGTGTGGAATCCGGCCGAGAAGGTACCGGGGTGCAGGTAGGCGTCGCCGGCGATACCGGCGGCTGCTGGGAGCACGGCGACCGCGATGAGCCCGGCGGCGCGGGCGACGTCGTTGTTGACGGCGGAGGCCATGCCGGCGTGGGTGGCGGGTACCGCGGCCAGGACGGTGGCGGTCAGTGGGGCGACCGTGACGGCCAGGCCGAGCCCGAGCACGCTGACGGCGGCCAGTACCTCGGTCAGGTAGCTGCCGCCCGCGCCGACCCGGGTGAACAGGGCCAGGCCCACCCCGACGAGGACCGGCCCGACGCTCATCTGCAGCCGGGGGCCGATGCGGGCGGCCAGCGCGCCGGAACGGGCCGACAACACGAGCATGATCAGGGTGAGCGGCAGCAGCGAGACGCCGGCCCACAGGGCGGTGTAGCCGGATACCTGTTGCAGTTCGATGGGCAGCAGGAACAGGGCGCCGTAGACGACGAACGTCACCAGGTTGGTGGCGGTGAACTGGCTGGAGGTGAACAGGCCCAGCGGCAGCATCGGGTGGCGGGCGCGGTGTTCCCAGGCGGCGAACCCGGCCAGCAGGACCGCCCCACCGGCGAGCGCGGCCACCACACCGGGACTGGTCCAGCCGCTCGCGGGGCCTTCGATCAGGCCATAGGTGAGCCCGACGAGGCCGGCCGTGACCAGGGCCCCGCCGGTGAGGTCCAGCCGTCCGGTGGCGTCGGGGTGTGGGAC
>Ga0210378_10000735_pt1 | contig 16923 bp, 17 predicted proteins | sample PLM1_60_b1redo_FD_155465 | JGI IMG/M metagenome (GOLD analysis project Ga0210378, IMG submission 155465) | Groundwater sediment microbial communities from an aquifer in East River, Colorado, USA - PLM1_60_b1 redo | ecosystem: Environmental > Terrestrial > Soil > Riparian zone | place: USA: East...
AACGCTCGGTCCCTACGTATTACCGCGGCTGCTGGCACGTAGTTGGCCGGACCTTCTTCTGCAGGTACCGTCACTCTCGCTTCGTCCCTGCTGAAAGCGGTTTACAACCCGAAGGCCTTCGTCCCGCACGCGGCGTCGCTGTCTCAGGCTTGCGCCCATTGGACAAGATTCCCTACTGCTGCCTCCCGTAGGAGTCTGGGCCGTGTCTCAGTCCCAGTGTGGCCGTCCACCCTCTCAGGCCGGCTACCCGTCGTCGCCTTGGTGGGCCGTGACCCCACCAACAAGCTGATAGGCCGCGGGCCCATCCCCGACCGGAGACCCTTTCCAGCTCCCGCCATGCGGTGGGAGCTCGTATCCGGTATTAGACCCAGTTTCCCAGGCTTATCCCGGTGTCGGGGGTAGGTTGCCCACGTGTTACTCACCCGTTCGCCGCTAGGAACCAACCCGGTGTTGCCACCGAGCGGCCCTCGCTCGACTTGCATGTATTAAGCACGCCGCCAGCGTTCATCCTGAGCCAGGATCAAACTCTCCGTCTGAGATCGTGAACTCCCGGCCGGCACGAGACCCGCCGGGGTGTTCTCGAAGGAGCTCGGTGGCCCTGGAGCCACTCGAGTTGACCATCCGTCCCGGACGTACCGGGGGGATGGGCGGTGCGGGAGCCATACCCTGCACCGCTCGAGGCTCATCCGTTATCCGGATGCGCCAAGGAACCGTTCCACGAGGGCAAGCCCCCGCGGGACGGGGTTGGCACTGGCTTTTCGCACACTGTTGAGTTTTCAAGGAACGTCGCCGGGTTGCCCTTCGGCGACTCGCTCGCGGTTCCCGCGTCACGCCCTGCCGCCGAAGCGGCGCGGACGGTACCACGGGCCTCTCGAGATCGTCAAAGACTTCCCACCTGACCGGAGCGTACTCCTTGCGGAGTACTGCCCGCCACGTCGGCACCGTCACACAGAAGCGCCGCCCCGCGCCCGGACTGGCTGGGCGTCGGGACGGCCACCGAAGCCGTCGGACGAATCCTGTTGGCGTTCGGCGACCCCCTGTCTTCCGTTGCCGACGCCACTGGCGTCGTCCCGGAGAGGTCCTCGGTCCTGAAGAGCTTCCCTGCTTGCAGCCCCGAGAACGTAGCACCGAGCGCGACGTCGTGTCAACTGATGGACGCCAACAATGGCAACGGTTCTGGCGTCATGATCGGGTCAACCGAAGTGCCGGTCGGGAATGCCGTGGTAGAGAACGAACCGCTCGTAGGGGTGCACGCCCGGGGTGTCACCGACCTCGTCGATGGCCCGGCGCAGCGCCCGGAGGTCGGCCACGCCCAGCTCCAGCGGCGGCTCCTCCGGCTGGTAGGTGGTGCGGATCACGTAGTCGACGCCGGGGCTGCGGGTCATCTCGATGTGCCCGCCGAGCAGGTGGCCGACCGGATGGTCCCCGGCGAAGGCCAGCAGCCGGTCCACCGTGGCGGTGAACGCCGGCCAGTCCGGCACGTACAGCCGCCCTGGGTAGAGGGTGTCCCCCGTGAGCATCAGTCCGGTGGAGCGGTCGTAGAGGGTGACCGCGGGCTCGTCGTGTCCTGGGCTGGGGATGACGTCCACGACCCGGCCGCCGAGGTCGAGCTGCGCGGTGCCCTCCGGCCAGTCCCGCAGCCCGAGGAAGCCCGTCAGGGCCGGCCGGTCGGTGCCGACCACCGTGGTATCCGGGCGGTCGGTGAGCTGGACGTCGCCGGCCGTGTGGTCGCCGTGGCTGTGGGAGTGTGCCACCAGCAGCTCGTAGCGGTCCCGGGGGTGGGCGACCCGCCAGCCGGCCAGCAGCCGGTCCACCGTGGCCCGGAGCGGGAAGAGCTCCGGCTGGGGGGTCGCGCCGCTGTCCACCAGCACCGCCCGGTCGTTGCCGAACAGCAGGTACAGGAACGGCGCCTCGTAGTGCACCGCCTTGTTCTGCCGCAGGATCACGGTGTGCTCGTCGTAGTGGTGGACCTGGATCTCGGGATCGCGGTTGTGCCTGGCCGACGGCGAGCCGTGGATCCACCGCACGTCGAGGTCGCCCGGCACCAGGGTGTGGAAGTCGATGCTCATGGCGACATCCTCGTCGATTCCCGCGTCGCCCGCTCGTCGTACTGGTTGAGGGCGGCAAGGAGTGCCGCCAGGGGAAGGGAGCGCGTTGTGCGCAGCATGCTGCTGATCTACACCAGCGAGGCCGACCGGCCCGCGTGGGGCACCCCGGAGGGGGACGCCGAGGCCAAGGGCTACGACGAGTTCCACGCCGAGGTCACCCAGCGTGGCGTCTTCCGGAGCGGCGAGCCGCTGCTGCGGGTCGCCGAGGCCAAGAGCGTGAAGGTCCGGGACGGCCGGGCGCAGGTCGCCGACGGTCCGGCGGTCGACACCTCGGCGCAGCTCGGCGGCTACTACCTGGTCGAGACCAAGGACCTCGACGAGGCGCTGGAGCTGGCCGCCAAGATCCCGGGCGCCCAGTACGGGACCATCGAGGTCCGCCCGGTCCTGGAGCTCACGTAGGAGACGGCCGCGGCCCGGGCATCGGCCGGGCTACGCGGGTGGCCGGCGGCCGGTGGCGCCTGGGCGGCCAGGGGAGACGTGGGGGTCGCCGGCGACCAGCGCGCGCCATTGGCGGTCGGCGGCGGCGGTGACGCCGACCCGGCCGGTCCAGGCGACCCGGTCGTCGGGCACCGGCCGGCCGGCGGTGAGCAGCACCGGCCCGGCGCGCAGGTCGGCGCCGTCGGCCCAGCCGGCAAGCCCGAGCGCCTGGCAGAGGCGCGCCGGCCCCCTGGCCAGGTCGCGGGGCCGGCTTGCCGGGCGTCTGGCGGCCATCAGCCCGGTGCCGAGGACCGGCTCGCCGGCTCGCAGCAGCACCGCCTGGGCGACACCGGGCGGTCCGCAGACCACGTTGGCGCACCAGTGCATCCCGTAGGTGAAGTAGACGTAGAGATGCCCCGGGTGGCCGAACATGACCGCGTTGCGGGCCGTCCGGCCGCGGTGGGCGTGGCTGGCCGGGTCCTGCCCGGCGCCGTCGTAGGCCTCGGCCTCCACGATCCGGACGGCGCCGGTGCCGTCGGCAGCCCGGTGCACCAGCAGGCGGCCGAGCAGGTCGCGGGTGACCTCCAGCAGCGGTCGCAGGTAGAAGTCGGCGGGCAGCGGGTCGAGCGCGCCGGGCGGCAGTGGACCGGGCGGCGTCTCCGGCGGCGGCGCGGCCGCCGCCTGCCGGCCGGCGCGGGCCTGGCTCACCGGGCTCCCCCGGTGTTCACCGGGGCACCCCCTTGGGGTTCCCCGGACCCCTCCGGCCGGGGCGGCGCTTGGCCAGGAACCGGCGGAGCTCGGCGGGTGGCAGGGCGTTGACGACCCGGTCGGCGGTGGTCCAGCCACGGCCGGCGGTGGCGACCGCGAAGCGCATGTTGGCCAGGTGGCCGGGCCCGTGGCTGTCGGAGCCGAAGGCGAGCCAGACCCCGAAGCGGTGGGCGAGCCGGACCTGCTCGTCGCCCAGGTCGAGGCGGTGCGGGGAGCCGTTCACCTCCAGGGCGGTGCCGGTGCGTGCCGCCGCGCGGTACAGCGCCTCCAGGTCGACGTCGCTGGCGGCCCGGCTGCCGATGCGCCGGCCGGTCGGATGGCCGACGACGTTGACCGCCGGGTGCTCGCAGGCCCGCACCAGCCTGGCCGTGAGCTGCTCCCTGGGCTGGTCGAGGCGGTCGTGGACGCTGGCCACCAGCACGTCGAAGCCGTCGAGGAAGGCGTCGTCGTAGTCGAGCGAGCCGTCGGCGCCGATGTTCAGCTCGGCGCCGTGGAGCAGCTCGATGTCGCCGAGGCGCTGCTCGAGCCGCCGCAGGTGGGCCCGCTGCGCGAGGAGCTGCTCGCGGCTGGCCCCGCCGAGGGTCAGCCGCTCCGCGTGGTCGGTGACGGCGAGGAACCGGTAGCCGCGGGCCCTGGCGGCGTCGACCATGAGCTCCAGCGGCGCGGTGCCGTCGGGCGACAGGTCGGTGTGGCAGTGGAAGTCACCGGCCACGTCGGCCTCGGCGACCAGCGCCGGCAGCTCGCCACGCCGGGAAGCCTCGACCTCGCCGCGGTCCTCGCGGAGCACCGGCGGCACCCAGTCCAGCCCGAGGCGGCGGTAGACGACCGCCTCCTCCTCGGCCACGACCAGCGCACCGCCGCGCTCGAACAGGCCATACTCGCTGAGCTTGAGGCCGGCCTTGACCGCCAGCTCGCGGATGCGGACGTTGTGGGCGGCCGAACCGGTGAAGTACTGCAGGGCGGCGCCCCACACCTCGGGGAGGACGACCCGCAGGTCGACCTGGTACCCGTCCCTGGTCCGGATCGACGCCTTGGTGTCGCCGAGCGCCGCGACCTCGGCGACCTCCGTCAGCTCGCTGAAGGCGCGGGTGACGGCCGCGGGGTCGCCGCCGGCGGCGAGCAGGTCCAGGTCGTGGACGGCCGCCTTCATCCGCCGCAGCGAGCCGGCCACCTCGACCCGGTCGACGCCCGCCACGGCGGCGAGGCGGTCGCGGAGGATCTCGGCGAGCGGCAGGGCGACGGCCAGGGGGATGCCTTCCACGCCACCGGCCATCCGCTCCAGCGCGCGGCGAAGGTTGGCCTCGGTGCGCTGGCCCATCCCCGGCAGGCCGGCGACCCGCCCGGCAGCGACCGCCGCGGTCAGCTCCTCCGGCGAGCCGACCCCGAGCGCCTCGTGCACCAGCCTGGCCTTCCGGGGCCCGAGCCCTGGCACGCGCAGCAGCGCCCGCAGGCCGGTTGGGACCTCGGCCCGCAGCTCCTCCAGCTTGGCGACCCGGCCGGTGTCCAGGTACTCGCGGACCTTGGCGGCGATCGCCTTGCCGACCCCGGGGATGGCGGCCAGCTCGCGCTCGGAGAGGCCCGTCAGGTCGGCGCCGTGGCCGGAGAGGGCGCGGGCCCCGCGGTCGTAGGCGCGGACCCGGAAGCCGGTCTCGCCCTGGAGCAGGAGGAGCTCGGCCATCTCCTGGAACAGCCGCGCGAGCTCGTCGTTCCTCCAGGCCATGGGCGCCTCAGGCCGGGTCGCCGCCGCCGCCGCGGGCGCGGTCGGGATCGGGTCCGGGGGAGGCGTCGAAGACGGGGAGGTCGGTGTGCTGGACCCGGCGGCGTGGTCGCGCCCACCAGCCGGCGGCCAGGGTCGCCCCGACCGCGCCCCACGCGGCGAGCACGCCGACGGTGAGCAGGCTGGGGGCGACCCCGAACTCGCGCAGCCGGTCCAGCCGCAGGACCAGCAGCGGCCCGGCCGGGACCCCGACGCCGACGGCGACGACGGCCCAGCGGCCGCCCCCGCGAGGGACGACCATCGCGGCCAGCACCGCACCGATGCAGGGGGCGCCGAGCAGCAGGCCGACCCGCAGCGCCAGCTCGACCGGCTGCAGGGCGAGGTCGGCCTGGCGGCCGGCGGCGGCGGCGGCCAGGGCGGTGGCGAGCGTGCTGCCGGCGGCCCCGGCCAGGCCGGCCGCGACCGTCCAGCGAACCCCGGGCCGGCCCGCCGGCCCGGACTCCGCCGCGTCGGTCCCGACCGGCCCGACGATCGGCCCGGTCCCGGCTCCCTGGGAGGCGGGCGGGATCACCGGCGGGCTAGCTGGGGTCGGGGGAGCCGACGAGCAGCCATGACAGCAGCGCCTTCTGGGTGTGCAGGCGGTTCTCGGCCTGGTCGAACACGGCCGAGTTGGGACCGTCCATGACCTCGGCGGCGATCTCCTCGCCCCTGTGGGCCGGCAGGCAGTGGAGCACCAACACGTCCGGCGAGGCGACCGCCAGCGTGTCGGTGGAGAGCTGGTATGGCTTGAAGATCAGCGCCCGCTCGCTGTGCTCGAGCTCCTTGCCCATCGACGCCCACACGTCGGTGTAGACGACGTCGGCGCCCTTTGCGGCGGCCTCCGGGTCGTGGGTCAGCTCCACGCCGCCGCCGGTGGCGGCGGCGATCTCGGTGGCCCGCCGCACCACCTGGGGGATCGGCTCGTAGCCGATCGGGGTCGCCACGGCCACGTGCATGCCCATCTTGGTGCCGGCGAACAGCAGGCTGTGGGCGACGTTGTTGCCGTCGCCCAGGTAGGCGAGGCGGATGCCGGCCAGCCGCTGCTTGCGCTCGCGGATCGTCTGCAGGTCGGCGAGCGCCTGGCAGGGATGGGAGTAGTCGGAGAGCGCGTTGACGACCGGGATGCTGCCGGCCCGCGCGAGGCGCTCGAGGCTCTCCTGGGCGAAGGTCCGCAGCACGATCGCGTGCACGTAGCGGGAGAGCACGGTGGCGGTGTCCTCGATCGTCTCGCCGCGGCCGAGCTGCAGGTCGGTGCCGGCAAGGGGCAGCGGGTAGCCGCCGAGCTCGTGGACGGCGACCTCGAAGGAGACCCGGGTGCGGGTGGAGGGCTTCTCGAAGATCAGGGCGACCGTGCGGCCCTGGAGGGTCGTGCGCGGCCGTCGCCCGGCCTTGTGCCTGTCGGCACCGTCCAGCAGGGCGACCAGCTCGTCGGGGGTGATGTCGTCGACGGAGAGGAAGTCACGTTTGCTCATGGGCGCTCCCGTGGGCGGCACCGCCGGCCAGCGACTTCACGCGCGCGGCCAGGGTGACGATGTCGAAGGGCTTCTCGAGGACGGCCTGCGGGCCGAGCTCGCTGCGGAGTGGGGCGATCACCTCGGCGGCGCCGGTCACCACCAGCACCGCGAACGGCAGCGAGCCGTCCGCGCGGCGCAGGCGCCGGATGACGTCGGGCCCGCCAAGGCCCGGCATCATCACGTCGAGCAGCACCACGTCGGGCTGGACGGTGCGGGCCAGGCGCAGGCCCTCCTCCCCGTCGGCGGCCAGGATGACCTCGAGGGCCTCGTCCTCGAGGATGGTCTGGAGCAGGCCGCGGACGCTCGGGTCGTCCTCGACCACGAGCACGCGACTGGACGCCATCGAACAGCCTTCCTGGTTGCCGAGCTGGGACCGGGGCGGACACGGCCGAGCGATCAGTCTGCCATGCCGCCGTGACCGAGGGCCACCACCTATCCGGTGTGCCGTCCCAGTGCCTCGGGGGGCAGGTCGGTGGTGGTCACGGTCGCCGCCGCGGGACCGACGCCGAGGTCGACGGCCAGGTCGACCTGGGACTTGGCGACGACCGCGGCGGCCGCCCGCTCGTCGTGGGGAGCGGCCTGGCCGCCGGCGACCACCGTGACCGGGCCGAAGCGCACGCCGACCTGGTCCGGGTCCAGCTCGACCCGGGCGGTGGCCAGCGCGTCCAGCACGGCCGGCCAGGCGGCAAGGCCGGCGGCGAGGCTCGCGCGCAGCGCGACCGAGCCGGCCACCGCGCGGGCGGCGGCGAGCGCGCCGGTGTGCTCCGCCGCGCCGTGGACGGTGACGACGACCAGCTTGCGGGCGCCGGGCACGCGCAGGGCGAGCCCCTCGGCGAGCGACTCGCAGAGCTGGGCCAGCGCCGACTCGAAGGCCGCCGCCCCGTCCGAGCCGGCCCGCAGGGTCGGGGCTGCGGCGGTGGCGTTGGCGAGCAGGATGGCGCCGTCGGCCATCCCCGGCGCCTGGTCCACCATCACCCGCTCGAAGGAACGGGCCACGGCCCGGCCGAGCAGGCCGTCCAGCAGCGCCGGGCCGACGGTGGCGTCGGAGGTGAGCACGACCAGGGTGGTGGCGCTGGGAGGGCCGGAGGGGTCGGCGAAGGCGGGGGCGAACGGGACCGACGCCTTGGCGACCCCGCCGATGCGCACCTCCCCTTCCGACCAGGCGACGGCCACGGCGTGCTCGCGGGCGGTGCCGCCGGACGCGGCCAGTGCCTTTGCCACCTCGCCGGAGCCGCGCCGGCCAAGGGCGGCGGCCGCCTTCTCGGCCGCCTCGGCGGCGTCGCCGACGGCGAGCCTGGTCCCGACCGCGCCGGTGCCCAGCAGCAGCACCTCGCCCGGCGGGCAGCCGATCGCGGCGGCGCAGCGGGCGGCGAGGGCGGCCGCGTCGGCGTCGCCGTCGGGGCCGGTGGCGGCGTTGGCGCTGCCCGCGTGGACCAGCACGGCCCTGGCCGTGCCGGCCAGCAGCCGCTCCCGCGACCAGCGGACCGGCGCGGAGGCGAACGGGTGGACGGTGAAGCGTCCCGCCGCCGCCGAGGTCTGCTGGCTCACGATCAGCCCCAGGTCCGGTCCCTGACCCGGCGTGAGGCCGGCGTCGACCCCCGCGGCCCGAAATCCCCGCGGCGCGCAAACCCCGCCTTCCACACCGGCGACCGTGTAGTCGACCATCGTCCTCCTCTGGACTCCAATCGGGTTCGCGCATTGCCTTGACGCCCGCTCTGATCACCGCCAGCTCACCGCATGTAATCGCAATGCGCGAGCCCGATTGCCTCGCGTTCGGACAGCCTAACCGGCGACGTGCCAGTTGGCAGCCTTCCCCTCTCAGCTAGTCGGCGGCGCGGAGGGTCGCCTGGAGGCGGTCGGCGGCCAGGGTGGCCATACGGTCGCGGGCGGCGGCCCCGTCGGCGTCGGTGAGGGTGCGGTCGGGGGCCTGGAGCGCGACCCGGTAGGCGAGGTTGCGGTGGCCGGGCGGCAGCGGCGGCCCCTGGTAGGCGTCGAACAGGTCCAGCCGGGTCAGCTGCTCCCCGCCGGCCTCGCGCAGCGCCGCCTCCAGGTCGCTGGCCGCGACCCCCGGCGGGACCAGGAAGGCGACGTCGAAGGAAAGCTCCGGGTAGGGCGAGGGGGTCGCGGCGGGCCGCATGCGCGGCACCGCGGCGAGCAGCGGCACCAGCTCCAGCTCGGCGGCGAAGGTGGCCGCCGGCAGCTCGAGCTCGGCGACGACCCGCGGGTGGAGCTGGCCGAGCAGGCCGACGGGGCGCTGGTCCAGCAACACCCCGGCGCAGCGCCCGGGGTGGTACGGCGGCGGGCCCTCGGCCCGGTAGGCGACCCCCTCGACGCCGAGGCCGGCGACCAGCCCCTCGACCACACCCTTGACGTCGGCGAAGTCGAACGCCGCGGTGGGGTCGTCGAAGCGGCCACGCTGGCGCTGACCGGCCAGCAGCAGCCCGAGGGTGAGCGGCTCGTCGGGCAGCGCCCGGTCGGGCCCTGGCCGTGACGGCAGGAACACCGCGCCCAGCTCGTAGACGGCGACACCGGCAAGGCCCCTTGCCAGGTTGCGCCTGGCCACCTCCGCGAGCCCTGGGAGCAGGGTGGTGCGCAGCTCCGGCGCCTCCTCGGAGATGGGGTTGGCCAGCCGCAGGGTCCGGCGGCGTGGGTCGTCGGGGTCGAACCCGAGCTGGTCGAACGCGGCCTGCGACAGGAACGGGTAGGTCTGCGCCTCGGTGAGGCCCATGCCGGCCAGCAGCCCGCGCGTCTGGCGGCGCAGGCGCTGCTGGTCGGTGAGGCGGCCACCGGTCGCCTTGGGCAGGGTGGCCGGGATCTGGTCGTAGCCCCAGCGCCTGGCGACCTCCTCCTCCAGGTCGGCCCACAGCTCGATGTCGAAGCGCCAGCTCGGCGGGACGGCGACGACGGTGCGGTCGTCGGCCACCTCGGCGCGGCAGCCGACGCTCCGCAGGTGGGCGGCGGCGAACTGCGGGTCGGTGGGCGCGCCGAGCCGGGCGGCCGAGCGGGCCCAGTCCAGCCGGATCGCGGGTCGCTCCCCCACCCCGGGGCCGGCGCGCAGGCGGCCGGCGGCGACGGTCCCGCCGGCCAGCTGGGCCATGAGCGCGGCCGCCTGGTCGCAGACCGGCTCGGCGCCCGCCGGGTCGACCCCGCGGGCCCAGCGTTGGCCGCCCTCGGTGCTCATGCCCAGCCGGCGCATGGTCCGGCGGACGGTGGCGGGCGGGAAGTGGGCGGACTCGATGAGGATCCTGGTGGTGTCGGGGCGCACCTCGGAGTCCTCGCCGCCCATGATCCCGGCGAGGGCGAGCGCCTGCTCCCCCGAGGTGATCAGGGTGTCGGCGGCCGTCAGGCGGCGGTCGCGCCCGTCCAGGGTGCGCAGGGTCTCGCCCTCCGCGGCGCGGCGGACGACGATCCGCTGGCCGGGCACCCGGTCCAGGTCGAAGGCGTGCAGCGGCTGCCCCTGGTCCAGCAGCAGGTAGTTGGTGACGTCGACGACCGCGCCGAGCGGGCGCTGTCCGTACAGGTACAGCCGCCTGGCCATCCACAGCGGCGCCGGGCGGGCGGCGTCCAGGCCCTGGACCACCCTGGCGACGTACAGCGGGCAGCCCTCGGCGTCCTCGACCTGGACCTCCGCGAGCCCGCTGGCCGCCGGGCCGGTCTCCGGGACGGTGAGGTCCAGCGGCTTCAGCTCGGTGCCGAGCAGCACGGCGACCTCGCGGGCGATGCCGCGCATGGAGAGCGTGTCGCCGCGGTTGGGGGCGCTCTTCACGTCCAGGACGGCGTCGCGCAGGCCGACCGTCTCGACCAGGTCGGCCCCGACGGTGGTGTCGGGGGGCAGCACCAGGATGCCCGAGTGGTCGTCGAAGACGCCCAGCTCGCGGGCGGAGGCGAGCATGCCGTCGGACCACTCGCCGCGGACCTGGCGGCGGCCGACCTCGACGCCGCCGGGCAGCTTGGCCCCTGGGGCCGCCCACGGCACGACGTCGCCGGGGGCGAAGTTGCGGGCGCCGCAGACCACCGAGCGGTCGTCGCCGTCGCCGATGTCGATGCGGACCAGCACCAGCCGGTCGGCGTTGGGATGGCCGCGGACCTCGAGGACCCGGGCGGTGACGATGCCGGCCAGGTCCTCCCCGACCCGTTCCACGGTCTCGATCTCGACGCCGGCGAAGGTGAGCCTGTCGGCGAGGGCGGTCGCGGACACGGTGACGTCGACGTGCTGGGTCAGCCAGGAGAGCGGGACGCGCATGTCTCCTCCTCTCTACACGCTGGTGAGCCAGCGGACGTCGTTGTCGGTCAGGGTGCGCAGGTCGGCCAGGCCCGAGCGGAGCATGAACGGCCGCTCGATGCCGGTGCCGGCCGCGAACCCCGACACCTTGTCGGGGTCGTAGCCGCCGGCGCGGAGCACGTTGGGGTGGACCATGCCGGCGCCGAGCAGCTCGATCCAGCCCTCGCCGCGGCAGGTGCGGCAGCCGGCCCCGCGGCCGCCGCAGATGAAGCAGGAGACGTCCACCTCGGCGCCCGGCTCCACGAACGGGAAGTACGACGGCCGCAGCCGGATCTCGCGCTCGTCGCCGAAGTAGGCGCGCGCGAAGGCCAGCAGCGTCCCCTTCATGTCGCCCATGGTGATGCCCTCGTCCACGGCCAGCACCTCGATCTGGTTGAACACCGGCACGTGGGTGGCGTCGGGGGTGTCGGCCCGGTAGCAGCGCCCGGGGATCACCACGTACACCGGCGGCGGGCCGGCCAGCATGGTGCGGATCTGCACCGGCGAGGTGTGGGTGCGCAGCACCAGCTCGCCGTCCTCGCGCCCGTCCGCGCCGGCGATGTAGAGGCTGTCCTGCATGGAGCGCGCCGGGTGGTCGCGGGGGATGTTCAGGGCCTCGAAGTTGTACCAGTCGGTCTCGACCTCCGGGCCCTCGGCGACGCGGTAGCCGAGGCCGACGAAGATGTCGACGATCTCGTCGATGGTCCGGGTGACCGGGTGGATGGCGCCGCGCGGCGGCACGCGGCCGGGCAGGGTGATGTCCAGCCGCTCGGCCTCGAGCAGGGCGGCGTCCCTGGCGGCCTCCAGCTCGCCGCGGCGGGCGGCCAGCTCGGCCTCGAGCGTGGCCCTGGCCTGGTTGACGCGCTGGCCGAGGGCGCGGCGGGTGTCGGCGTCAAGGCCGCCGAGCGAGCGCTGCACCTCGCCGAGGGGCGAGCGCCTGGCCAGGTGGGCCTGCTCGGCTTCGCGCAGCGCCTCCAGGTCGGCGGCGTCCGCGATCGCGCGCCGCCCCGCGGCGACGGCGGCGTCAAGGTCGGGGGTGGGCATCGTCGGGCTCCTCCACGCGAGTGTGTAACGGCCTGCTCGTCCGCTTGGCGGTCGCCCAGCGCGGGCCGTGGCGGGTGCCGGCTCGTGGTCGCTCAGATGCCGGCCAGCTCCAGGCCCACGCGGGGCAGGCGAAATCGCAGCTCCGTACCGCGACCAGGCGCCGAGTCGGCCCAGATGCGGCCGCCGTGGGCCTCCACCAGCCCGCGGGCGATGAACAGGCCGAGCCCGGTGCCGCTGGGCGCGCCCTGGCCGGCCCGCCGGTAGAACTTGGTGAAGATCAGCGGGAGCTGGTCGGTGGGGATGCCGACGCCCTGGTCGGCGACGGCGACCTCGACCGCGTCGTCGGTCGCCGTCCCGGTCACGGTCACCGTCCCGCCCTCCGAGTACTTCACGGCGTTCTCCACCAGGTTGGTCAGCACCTGCTCGACCTTGTCGGGGTCAGCATAGACGGACGGGAAGCCGTCCGGGAACGACACCTGGAAGCGGTGGCGGTCCTGCTGGATCTCGAAGCGTCCGGTGATGCCTTCGGCCATCGCCGCCAGGTCGAACTCCTGGCGCCGCAGCTCCAGCTTGCCGGCGTCGATGCGGGACACGTCCAGCAGCTCGCGGATCAGCCGGGTGACCCGGTCGGCGTCCATGTTGACGGTCTTGAGCATCTCGATCTTCTGCTCGTCGCTGAAGCGCTTCCAGCGGTGCAGCAGGGTCGAGGTGAACCCCTTGACGCTGGTGAGCGGGGAGCGTAGCTCGTGGGAGAGGGTCGAGATCAGCTCGCCGCGCTGGCTGTCGACGCGGTGCCTGGCCGAGGCGTCGCGGAGCACGCAGACGGCCTGGACGACCCGGCCGTCGCCGTCCCGCAGGAAGGTGGCGGTGAGGTCGACGGGGGTCGACGGGCCATCGCCGGGGTCAAGGGCCAGCTCGCGGGCCGGCACCCCCCGCACCCCCGGCAGCCGGCGCAGCCGCTCCGAGCAGGCCCACCAGGGGTTGCCGGCCCCGTCGCGCAGCGGCATGGCGTCGTCGAGCGGCCGGCCGGCGAGCTCGTCGCGGCCGGCCCGGGACAGCCGCTCGGCGGCCGGGTTGGCGTAGGCGACCCGGCCGTCGGCGTCGACCACGACCACGGCGTCGGGCAGCGCCTCCAGATATGCCTCGCTATCGGCCAACCGCGGCCTCCTGTGGCCGGTGGGTGGTGACCGCGGCCGGACGCCTCCGCTGCCGGCGGGCGGCCTCGTAGAGGAGGACGGCCGCGGCGGCGGCGAGGTTGAGGCTCTCGGCCCTGCCGGCCAGCGGCACGCGGACGACCAGGTCGAGGCCGTCGCGGACCGCTGCGGGCAGCCCGTGGGTCTCGTTGCCGAGGATCAGCGCGACCGGTTGGTCCAGTGGCGCCGCCTCGACCGAGGCGGGCGCGTGCGGGTCGGCGCCGACGAGCCGCAGGCGGCGCTCGCGCAGGGCGGAGCGGAGGTCCGGCCACGGCACGCCGGCCACCACCGGCAGGTGGAAGAGGCTGCCGGCCGCGGCCCGCGCGGCCTTGGGGCTCTGCGGGTCCACCGACCCGCTGGTGGTGGCGACCGCGTCGGCCCCGAAGGCGTCGGCCGTTCGGATCACCGTGCCGGCGTTGCCGGGGTCGCGGACCTCGGCGAGCACGCACACCAGCCGGGGCGCGGCCGGCAGGCCGTCCAGGGAGCGGGTGACGCTCGGCAGGACCGCGACCAGGCCCTGGGGGGTGGCGGTGTGGGCCAGTCCGGCGAGCAGCGGCTCGGCGACCAGCAGCACCTGCGAGCCGGCGGCTCTGGCGGTGTTCAGCACGCCGGCGTGGCGCGCGGCGGCCCGCTGGGTCGCAAGGACCGAGACGGGCACGTGCCCGGCGGCCAGCGCCTCGCGGATCCCCTCCGGCCCTTCCAGCAGGAAGCGCCCGCCCGCGCGAGCCCGGGCCGACGGCCGGGCGAGCTTGCGCGCCGCCCGCACCGCGGGGTTGCTCGGGCTCGTGATCACGTTCACGTCGGCGATGGCGATGTTGGGGTGGCTAGGCCTTGCCGTCCAGGCCCTCGCGGGCGCTGGCGACCAGGCTGGCGAAGGTGCGTGGGTCGGTCACGGCGATGTCGGCCAGGACCTTGCGGTCGACCTGGACGCCCGCGAGGCGCAGGCCGGCGATGAAGCGGTTGTAGGTCATGCCCTCGGCTCTGGCGGCGGCGTTGATGCGGGTGATCCAGAGGGCCCGGAAATCGCCCTTGCGCGCCCGCCGGTCGCGGTAGGCGTAGCGCAGCGAGTGCATGACCTGCTCGTTGGCGGCTCGGTAGTGGCGTCCACGGCTGCCGCGGTAGCCCTTGGCCAGCTCCATGGTGGTCCGCTTGGCCTTGGCGCCGTGGACGGCCCGTTTGACTCTTGCCATCGTGGTTCTCTTTCCGGTCGGAGGTGCTCTCGGTCCCCTGCTACAACCCGAGCATGCGGCGCACGCTGCGGCGTTCGCTGGCGGCCACCTCGACCGGGCGGGCCAGGCGGCGCTTGCGGGCTGGGGACTTCTTCTCGAGCTCGTGGTTCAACCTGGTCTGCCTGCGCAGCAGCTTGCCGTTCTTGGTGGTCCAGAAGCGCTTGGCGGCGCCCCGGTGGGTCTTCATCTTCGGCACGGGGTCTCCTATGGGGTGCGGACCGGCGCCGGACGACGGCCGGCCGCCGGGGTCGCGCCCTTGCCGCCCTGGGTCTTGCGGGGCGAGAACACCGTGATCATGTTGCGCCCGTCCTGGCGGGCGGGGCTGTCGACCTGGGCGATCTCGACGAGGTCGTTGGCCAGCCGCTCCAGCAGCCGCCGCCCCAGCTCGGTGTGGGCCATCTCGCGACCGCGGAACATGATGGTGACCTTGACCTTGTGGCCCTGCTTGAGGAAGCGCTCGACGTGGCCCTTCTTGGTCTGGTAGTCGTGCCGGTCGATCTTGGGCCGCATCTTCATCTCTTTGAGGGCCACCAGGCTCTGCTTGCGCCTGGCCTCCTTGGCCTTGATGGCCTGCTCGTACTTGAACTTCGAGTAGTCCATCAGCTTGCAGACCGGTGGCCGTTCGTGCGGGGCGACCTCGACGAGGTCGAGGTCGAGCTGGCTGGCCATCCGCATCGCCGCCTGGGTGTCCATCACCCCGAGCTGCTCGCCGTCGGCCCCGACCACCCGGACCTGGGGGGTCCGGATACGGTCGTTGATCCTGGGTTCAACGCTGATGCAACATCACTCCTTCTGGGCGTGCGCCCAAACGAAAATGCGGCCGCCAGGGCCGCTCCATGCCGTTGGCATGGCCATTGTCTGACCCCCTGGGCGTGTGGCCGGGGGTGAGAAGCCCTCGCTCCTACTTGGCTCGATATGCAGTTGACGGGCCCGAAACCCTCGGACCCGACCGTATCAACGCTACTGTAGCAGTCGTTTCTTCCCGGTGTCGACGTTTGCGAGGAGACCCCGATGTCGGAGTCGGAGCAGGAGCGGGGGCGCGACCCGCTCGAGGAGATGCGCGAGCAGCTCGCCTCGGTCTCGGCCGGGGACGTGGTCGCCGAGGCGAGCCTGTCGCTGATCGCGCTCGCCTATGTCCGTCTCGGCGTGCCGCCCGAGGAGCACCAGCGCTACCGCGACCTGGAGGCGGCGCGCCTGCTGATCGACGCGCTCGGCGGCATGCTGGCGGCGGTCGAGGGCCGCGTCGGCGCGGCAGAGCCGGGGCTGCGCGACGCCCTGGCCCGGCTGCGCATGACCTACGTGGACGTCGCCGCGTTCGCCGAGGCAGGCGAGCAGGCCGAGGACACCGGGGCGGAACCGGCCCCGCCTTCACCGCGGCAGGAGGGCCCTGGCGTCTATCGCCCCTCGGGCCTGTGGGTTCCCGGCCACGACTGACCCGGCCGGGCGGGATGCGAGAGGCCCCGCCCGGTCGGGGCGGGGCCCTGCGAACCTTGCGTGTTGCCGGAAGTCTTAACGAACCGAAGGCCCGTCCTGCTCCTGCTCCTTACGCAAGCGGCCGCACGTTCGAGGCCTGGGGACCCTTGGGCCCGTCGGTGATCTCGAACTCGACGGCCTGGCCCTCGTTGAGGGTCTTGTAGCCGTCGGTCTGGATGGCCGAGAAGTGCACGAAGACGTCGTCGCCTCCGTTGCGGGCGATGAACCCGTAGCCCTTCTCGTTGCTGAACCACTTGACGGTGCCTTCTGGCAACGTGCTTCCCTCCTGTCGATCCCGGCCGCCCCGACACCGGTTGCTGGGGCATCTCGGCCGGGCCGCGCGGACTGTACCGCGCCGCAAACATGCGCACAAGCGCGGGGCGAACCGGTCGAACAGCCTGGTCAGGCCACGATCTTCGAGATCGGCAGCTCGAGGATGTCGAATGCGCCGGCTGCCTTGAGGGTGGGGATCAGCCGGTTGACGCCCGCCTTGTCCACCACCGCCTCGACCGCGTGGAAGCCGGAGTCGGCCAGCTCGGTCACGGTCGGCGCCTTCATCGACGGCAGCACCTCGAGGACCCTCGGCAGGTCGCCGTCGGCGACGTTCAGCTTGATGAGCACCTTGGACCGGGCCGTGGCCGCCCCGACCAGCAGGGTGACCAGGTCGTCCATGGCTTGGCGGCGCCGCGGGTCGGCGGCGGAGTCGGGGTTGGCGACCACCTCGGTGAACGAGGTGAGCAGCGTGGCGATCACCACCATGCCGTGGCTGCGCAGCGTCGAGCCGGTCTCGGTGAGGTCCACCACCGCGTCGACGATCTCGGGCACCTTGGCCTCGGTCGCCCCGTAGGAGGGGAAGATGCGGACCGGCAGCCCCAGCTCGGCGAAGAAGCGCCTGGTGAGGTTGGGGAGCTCGGTCGACACCCTGAGCCCCGGCTGCAGCTCCTCCGGCCGCGTGACGCCGAGGTCGCGGTGCACGGCCAGCACCACCCGCACCGGGTTGGAGGTCTGCTTGGAGTAGGGCAGCTCGGCGAGGCTCACCACCTTGCCGCCGGTCTCCTCGATCCAGTCCCTGCCGGTGATGCCGAGGTCGAAGAAGCCCTCCTCGACGTAGCGGGGGATCTCCTGGGGGCGCAGCAGCGACACCCGCTCCACCCGCGGGT
>Ga0210378_10000736_pt1 | contig 16923 bp, 16 predicted proteins | sample PLM1_60_b1redo_FD_155465 | JGI IMG/M metagenome (GOLD analysis project Ga0210378, IMG submission 155465) | Groundwater sediment microbial communities from an aquifer in East River, Colorado, USA - PLM1_60_b1 redo | ecosystem: Environmental > Terrestrial > Soil > Riparian zone | place: USA: East...
GAATCGGACGGAGAAGCCGTTGTCCTCCGTGGCCTCCTGCCCGGCGCGAACGAGCAGCTCGGCGAAAAGCTCCTCGCCCTGCTTGGTGATGCGATAGACGTTCTTGCGCCTCCCCACCTGCTCCCTGGGGAAGATCATCTCGACAGCGCCTTCCCTTTGGAGGCGCTTGAGCGCGGGGTAGAGGGAGCCGTAGGACACCTGCCAGAAGCTGCCCAGCGTGTCGGCGAGCCGCTTCTTGAGCTGGTACCCGTGCATTCCCCGCTCCTTGAGGAGCCCCAATATGGCCAACTCGAGCATCTCGTCTTACTCTCTTCCTCTCGTCGTATCGTCTGGATATATCGCCAGGATGTATCGAGCGAATATATCGAAACGATATATCAGGCGCTCTCACCGTGTCAAGCCCTCAGATTTCGGTGCGGTGCTCCCTCTGAGGCAGGCTCAGTCCGGAATCGTGGCGACGCGGTATTCCGCCTGGCGGATGGGAATGACCGTGTGCCCCTTTGCGGGCCTGACCGCGAGGACCAGAAGCGCTGCTGCCAGGCCGAACCCCGCGCATAGCGCCCAGAAGCCCTCAGGCGTAACTGCGAAGATCGCGGTGCCGATGGCCGGGCCAAAGACCGCACCCGAGCCGAAGAACGTTCCGTAAAGACCTTGGTACCGTCCACGCATGTGTTCAGGCGCGATACCGGCGACGTAGGCGTAGCTCACCGGAGCGGCCACCATCTCTCCGACGGTCCAGATCGCCACCGTGCCCATGAGCAGGGGCAGGCTGTGAGCGAACCCGGTCAACCCGAACCCGATGCCTACCAGAAAGAATCCGAGGGCGATCATCTGTCGCCCCGGCCACCTCATCGTGAAGGACGAGATGGGCAACTCGAAGAGCACCACGAGGACCCCGTTGACGGACAGGAGCAGACCGAAGTCCGCTGGGGAGAGCCCGCTCCGCCGAACGTGCAGGGGGAGCGTCGCCTGCTGCTGGAAGTAGACGAAGGCGAGCAGGATCGTAGCGAGCAGGAACAGGACGAATGCGCGGTCTGCCAGGATGGAAACCGCGCCGCCACGCTCCACCTCCTCGCGCCGGGCCGTCCGCCTCTCCTCAGGCAGCATGAAGAGCGCCATCAACCCGAATGCCAGCGAGGTGGCAGCGTCCCCCACGAACAGCCACAGGAAGGAGTGGTTGGCTAGGAATCCGCCCAGGGCGATCCCGCCCGCGAAGGCGACGTTCTCGGCCAGGCGGAGCACGGCGAAGACCGTCACCCGCTGCCCTTCGGGGACCAGGTCGGTCAGCAGAGCGAGGCTCGCGGGCCGGCGTGCCTCCGACACCAGGCCCGCAAGGAACGCCAGCCCCATGATCAGCTCGAACCCGTCGGCCTGAGACAACGAGAGCATGACCGCCGCGCTTGCGAAGGTCGATAGGACAATGGTGGCCCGGCGGCCGAAACGATCGGCCAGGTGTCCGCCTAGCGCGCCGGCGATCACCTCGCCCAGCCCGTACGCGGCCACGGCCGCGCCGGCCTTCGCGGTGCTGAATCCTTTCTTGGTCAGGTAGAGGACCAGGAACGGAACGACGAATGTCCCGAATCGGTTGATGAAGGAGCCGGCGATCAGGAACCAGGCACTGCTGGGGAGCTCACGTACGTTCTGGCGCATCGTTCGACGGGTCCGGTGAACGCGGTGCTTTCCCAAGGAAATTCCCCCTGCCGTCTCCCTGACTTCGAGCCTATCTCACTCCGAGCGACGTTCGGTAGCGCCTATTCAGGGGATAGCTGTCTCCCCTGAACCAGGCACGTAGACTTGGCCGCCGTGTCACGAGTCCTACTCATCGGACGGGACGGCGCCGATTGGCGCATTCACGGCGTCTACGACATCCTCGAGGGGCACCTCCGTGGGCTCGGATACCTCGAATAAGCCCCAGGCCGCCCAGTCGGGTTGGAGTGACCATCTGACCCTGGTCTCGGGAACCGGGCAGAACATAGCCGGCCTGGCCGTCTACATGGTTGCCACTCTCGGCGTGAACGTCCTCATCTCCCGGGTCCTGGGAGCCGCCTCCCTAGGGACGATCACCCTGGCTACCCAGTTCGCCTTCGTGGCGGGTGCAGCCACTCGCTTTGGGATGGACATGGCGGCGGTTCGGCGGGTCGCCATCGACGTCGGCAGGGGTGAGCCCGGCCGGATCCGGGGCGTGATGGACCGGGCGGCGGGGATCGCGGCGGCGGTCAGCGCTATAGGGGCGGTAGCCGTCTTCGCGGGCGCGGGCGCGATCGCCCGAGGCCTGGGCTCTCCGGGGGCCCGGGATGCCTTCCGTGCAGCAGCGCTCGCTCTGCCGTTCGTAGCGCTCTGCCAGGTCTACCTGGGCGGGACTCGCGGCCTGAAGATCATGCGCCATACCCTGTACGTCTACTGGGCCGGTCAGCCCGTGGCATGGATCGCTCTCATGACGATCGGCTGGGCTATCTCTAAGTCGACCGGAATGAGCGTCCTTGCCTATGCCCTCTCCTGGGTGCTGGCGGCGGGCGGAGCGTGGCTGCTCTGGGAACGGGAGGCGAGGAGGTTCACCGGCGCGCCGGCCGATCGTGGTGAAGTCCGCGAGCTGCTTCGCTATGGAGCCCCGAGAGCGCCCGCGGCGCTGTTCTCCCAGCTTCTGTTCTGGGCGGACTACTTCGTGCTATCCCGCTACGTCTCGTCGGCCGAGCTCGGCGTGTACGCGGCCGCCGTCCGGGTGGCCCAGGCGTTGGTGCTGTTCCTGATCGCCGTCAACTACATGTTCAGCCCCTTCGTCGCCGACCTGCACGCCAGGGGCGAGCGCGACAGACTGGATGAGCTGTACAAGGCGCTCACCCGATGGACCCTCGCCGGCACGATGCCACTCCTCCTGCTCCTACTGGTGGTCCCGGGGCCCGTCCTACAGGTCTTTGGGGGGAAGTTCTCGAGCGGGACGACCGCGCTTCGGATCCTGTTGATCGGACAGACGGTCAACGTGGCGGTGGGCAGCGTCGGGTTCATCCTGATCATGGTCGGCAGGACGGGATGGGACCTCGCCGTGTACATGGGCTCGTTCGCGCTGGATCTGGCGGTTGCATTCGGCTTGGCGCCCCGCCTGGGCGCGGAGGGCGCCGCGACGGCCCAGGCGGTGACGCTGGCCGTGTCGAACGCCGCCCGCCTATACCTGGTGTGGCGGTTCGTTCACATCCAGCCGTTCAGTCGGCTCTACTTCCGGCTGATCATTCCGGCCGCCACCGGCGCGGCGGCCATGCTGGGTGCCCATCTGGCCCTTCGCCAACTCGCGTGGCCGGTCGACCTGGTGGGTAGCGGCTCCATCGGCACCTTCGTCTACTTCACGGTCCTGCTGATTTTCGGGCTTGCGCCGGTGGAACGAGGGGCGTTGATCCGGATCCTCAGACGCTTCTCCCCGATCACGCCCGGGCGGGCGGATTCGACTCCATGAACCATTCCGTGAACTCGGAGCAGAGGCCCTCGTCGTCGAACTCGGCGACGAAGACGTTCGCGAACTCTGTGTCGACCGAGCCGTCATCCTTCAGATAGCTCGTGTGACCTCGGATCACGCCCGTAGAGCCGTTCACCGCCAGGGCCCGATAGTCGCAGGTCCACGACCCGGGTGGATCCGGGTTCCCTGTCCAGTTCCGAACAATGGCCTCCCGCCCTTCCCATGGCTGGCGGAGGGGGTGCGTGAAGTAGCGAGCGCCAGGGGCGAAGATTGAGCCGATCGCATCGGCATCTCCTGAACGCCACGCCTGTACGTACCGATCCGTCCAAGCTTGAAGGGTCTCGAGGTCGACTCCCATGTCCCGCCTCCCTGTCAGTAGGATTGGCCGATGGCAGATTCGTTCCGGTTCGACCCCGAGGCCGAAAGGCGCCTGCTGGAAGACGCCGTCATCTGGCTCACCACCGTAAGGACCGACGGCCAGCCCCAGACCTCGCCGGTGTGGTTCGTCTGGGACGGCGCTTCATTCCTCATCTATAGCATCCCGACGTCGCCGAAGGTGCCGAACATCGCGACAAACCATCACGTCTCCCTCAACCTCGATGGCGACGGAAAGGGCGGAAGCATCGTGACGATCGAGGGCGAGGCCACGATCGACAAAGCGGCAGGGCCGGTTCACGAACAATCCGCCTACGTGACCAAGTACTTGGAGTTGATCCGCGGGCTGGGGACAGAGGCCGAACCATTCGCTCAGATGTATTCGGCGGCGATCCGTGTGACGCCTACTCGGGCGCGCTACTACCGCTGACCTAGACTAGCCAGTCGCAGCGCCTCGGCCACGGCCCGCTCTGGCGAGCTAGCCCTTACTATCGGGTCGTCGACGAGGTGACCGGACTTGGATAGCTCCCAGGTGCCCAGGCCGACCACTGGGACTCCGGTCTTGAGCGCAAACGCGATCTCCGAGAGCGTGCCGTACTCACCGGCAATGGCGATGACGGCGTCCGCGGATCGGACTATCAGAGCGTTTCGCATCTCGCCCATGCCGGTCGGGATCGAGTACGTGAGATGGGGGTTCGCAACTGCGCGAGACTGCCCCGGCAGGATGCCGATGCTGACGCCGCCCTCTGAGGAGGCGCCCCTGGCGGCCGACTCCATCACGCCCCCCAGCGCGCCGCATACGAGCACGGCTCCGGCCCGGGCCAGGAGCCGGCCGATCTCCTCGGCATGGGCTGCCGCCTCCCGGCCGGCCGGGTCGGGACCGCAAACGGCGACGTAGATGGTCATCGGTTTCACCTCCCGAGCATGGCGGCGAGCAGCGCCACGGCTCCCTGTTTGTCAAGCGGTTCGTTGCCGTTCCCGCATTTCGGCGACTGCACGCAGGACGGGCACCCCCGGGCACAGGGGCACTGACGGACCGCCTCGAATGTCGCCTCGAGAAGGCGCTCCCCCGACCGGTAGCCGCGCTCGGTGATGCCGGCACCTCCCGGGTACCCGTCGTAGATGAAGATCGTGGCGCCCCCGGTGTCCGGGTGAAAGGGCGTTGACAGCCCGCCGACGTCCCACCGGTCGCAGGTGGCCACAAGGGGGAGCAGCCCGATGGCGGCGTGCTCGGCCGCGTGAGCCGTCCCTGGCAGGGCCGCAGCTTCGATGCGAGCTCGGGACAGGAGCGCCGGAGGCAGGATCCACCACAGGGCCTTCGTCACGAGGGTCTGGGCTGGAAGCGTCAGGGCGACCTCGTCGATCACCTCCTGCGTGGAACCCAGCTTCCTCTGGAACCCGACGACCTGCCTGGTCACCCTCACGTCTCCATACAGGGCGGCGGCTTCCCGGATCCGGGCCACCTCGATCGCCCGCAGCACCTCCACGTCGGTGAGGTCTCGCGTCTGCGTGTAGTAATCGGCGTCGCTCCTTCTGACGAGCGCGACCCTTTGCTCCACATCCAGTTCGCTCACCTCGAACTGCTCCCCCTGGTGCAGATAAATGGCTCCCGGATGCACGTGCCAGAAAGCGCGCGCCTCGTCCACCGTCCCCAGCAGGACTCCCGTCTCCTCTTCGACGATCGAGTACAGAGAGCCCGACGCGGATCGCACGTCGATCGCCCGATGCGGGGACTCACGTCCTCGGTGGTAAAGGAGCCCCCGCCTCCAGAACGCGAGACCGCTCTCCTCGAGCTCGTTGGCGGCGTCCGTGGCGCTGTCACCGAAGATCGCGAGCTCACTCTCGGCTAGCGGCTGCTCCCGAGCAGCGCATGCGAGGTGCGGCCTGAGAACGTACGGGTTGGTGGGGTCGATGACCGCCGCTTCGGGCGCTTTCTGGAACAGATCAACGGGATGAGTGACCAGGTACTGGTCCAGCGGGTCGTCCTGGGCAACCAGGATCACCAGAGACGACTCGGACCGTCGCCCCGCTCTCCCGGCCTGCTGCCACATCGATGCCCGCGTTCCGGGGTAGCCGGCCAGAAGCGCCGCGTCGAGAGTCCCGATATCGATCCCGAGCTCCAGCGCGTTCGTCGCCGCCATTCCGAGCAGCTCGCCGGAGGCAAGGGCGCGCTCCAGCTCCCGGCGTTCCTCCGGCAGGTACCCCGCGCGGTATGCCTTGACCTTCCGCTTGAGCGAAGCCGGCAGCTCCCTGCGGGCGAATTCCGCCACCAACTCGGCCGAGCGCCTGCTGCGACAAAACGCGATGGTTGGAATCTCGGACTCCACCAGAAGGCGGAGCAGCCAGGAGGCTTCGGAGATTGCGCTCCGCCGGAGCCCGAGCTCCACGTCCACCATCGGGGGATTCCACAAAGCGAAGAGCTTTTCCCCGCGGGGCGACGCGTCCTGAGTCACATGAGCGAAGGGCAGTCCCACCAGGCGTTCCGCGAGCTCCGAGGGGTTACCGATCGTGGCCGAGGCAAGGGCGAACTGGGGTTCACCACCGTAGTGGGCGACCAGGCGCCTGAGGCGGCGAAGGATCATCGCCACATGCGAGCCGAAGACTCCCCGCGCCACGTGGGCCTCGTCCACGACAACGAGAGACAGGCGCAGGAAGAAGTCCGCCCACCGGGGGTGCCCCGGCAAGATGCTCGCGTGGAGCATGTCCGGGTTCGTCATGACGAGGTTCGCGTTCTGGCGTATCAAGGGCCGTTCCTGTTGTGGCGTATCGCCGTCGTAGACGGCGGCGCGGAGCTGCGGAAGGCGCAAGGCTCTCACCTGGCGAAGCTGATCACGGGCGAGAGCCTTTGTGGGGAAGAGGTAGAGAGCGGTCCGCTTCTCATCCTCGAGCACAGTCCGGGCGAATGCCAGGTTATAGACGAGTGTCTTGCCCGAGGCGGTACCGGTGGCGATGACGACGTTAGCGCCTCCCTCGAGCAGATCGAGTGCCAGACGCTGGTGTGCGTAGAGTCCTTGGATGCCTATGAGCTCCAGCCGCCGGCGGAGCACGTCGGGCAGGTCGGGGAGGGGCTCCGGCGCCGGGTCGCTGGCAGCCAGCACCTCGAGGTGTGCCAGCGAGTCCTGGCTTCCCTCCAGCCGGGCGATACGGTCCAGGAAGCCTCGTGCGTCCACCAGGGGATGGTAATGGCACACTAGGAACATGGAGTGGGTCGAGCTCGGTGTGGCCCTGGTGCTGATCCTCATCTCCGCGGAGCTGTTCACGAACGGGGTGGAGTGGATAGGCGAGAACCTGGGCCTTTCCGAAGGCGCCGTGGGAAGCGTCCTTGCTGCCGTCGGCACGGCCCTGCCCGAGACGATCCTTCCGCTCGTGGCCATCCTCCTTGGTCACGGCGCGGGCGAGGAGATAGGCATCGGGGCGATCCTGGGCGCTCCATTCATGCTCTCAACTCTGGCGATGTTCGTTCTGGGGACCTCGGTCTTGTGGTTCGCCAGGGGTGGCCGTCGATCGACCGATGTCCGTGGGGACCGGACTGTGATCCTGCAGGATCTGGGCTACTTCCTTGTGATGTATACGCTTGCGCTGGTGGCCGGCCTGTTCCACCCGAAGTGGTTCAAGTGGCTGTTGGCTGCGCTTCTGCTCGTCGGCTACGCAATCTACGTTCGGCGCCACTTCCAGGCGCCGGGCGAGAAGATCGAAGAGGCGGAGGCCTCGGGCGAGGTGAAGCCCCTCTACCTGATGCGATGGACTCGCCGGCTCCGGGGCCAGGCTGCGGGGGACCCTGGCCAACCGCCCACCTCCGCGAGCATCGCTCAATCGCTCCTGGCGCTGCTGGGGATCATCGCTGGGGCGCGCGTCTTCGTCCTGGGCATAGACAACATCGCCGACACCTTCCACGTCCCTCCCCTCGCGCTGGCGCTCCTGATAGCCCCCATCGCCACGGAGCTGCCGGAGAAGTTCAACAGCGTGATCTGGGTCCGCCGAAAGAAGGACACACTGGCTCTCGGCAACGTCACCGGAGCCATGGTGTTCCAGTCGTCGTTCCCCGTAACGGTCGGTCTGTTGCTCACCCCCTGGCGGCTGACGGGCGACGCCCTGGTCGCGGCGATCGTGGCGCTTGTGGCCGGCGCGGTGCTGTGGCTTACCGTGAAGATCCGAGGTGCGCTTGGGGCTCGGCTATTGCTGGCTCAAGGCGCGTTCTTCGCCGGCTACACGGTGTACGTGTTGGCCCGAATCTGACCCTTCGGTCAGGAGCCGATGACACCGTCGGCGCGCATGTCGGCGTAGATTGCCTGCGCCGAGGATGAGATGAAGACCACGCTCGCCTCTCCGACTTGACCGGTCGTGCCCGGCACGACCTGATTCGTCACTTTGTCGGCGGCGATCTGCGTCGCCGTAAGGCCGAGGTCGAGAAGGGTGTCAACGGAAAGGCCGGTGGTGACGTTCTTCCACCCCAGCACGATCCACTCGAACACGACGGCCGGGTTCTTGGCGAACTGGGTTCGTAACTTGGCGAGAGCCGCCACCAGGATGGTGCCCTGGTTCTCCGAGCGGGCGAAATCGCCTGTCGCGAAGTCGTGTCGGTCCCGGGCGAAGGATAGGGCTTGCGAGCCGTTGATGTGGTGGGATCCGGCAGACAGATGCGCGCCCGAGAAGTGGTCGTCCAGGTCGATCGGTACGTCGACGGTGAGGCCCCCGATCCCGTTGACCATCCGCCGGAGCCCGCCGAAGTTCGTGAGAAGCCAGAAGTCGATCGTGATACCGGTCAGGTTCTCCAAGGTGTCCACGAGTAGGGATGGCCCACCAAGGCTCATGGCGGTGGTGATCTTGCCCGACCCATGCCCAGGGATGCTTACCCAGGAGTCCCGCGGGAAGCCCAGGACGGAGGCGCGATGGGTCTTGAGGTTGACCCCGATGATGTGGATGGAGTCGGAGCGCCCATGCTCGATGTCCTGGCTCCTGGCGTCGCTTCCGATCGCCAGTATGAACAGAGGCCTCTTGCCTTCCAGCGCGGGGACGTAAGAACTGCCATGGGCGGCCTGGATCTCGATCGTCTCACCGGCAGCCGACGCCCGTTTCGCCCCTGCACCGACCCAGACCTCGGCGAGCGTTACGAGCAGCAGGGCGGCGATCAGGCCGGCACCAAGACGGATGGCCCACCTGCCACGGGCCGCGCGAGGCGCGCTCATGGAGTGGCTCCGGTCGGGGTGGCTGAAAGGGTCGGCGTGGTGCTCACGGGTGTGCTGGTCACCCTTGTCGTCGCCTTGGGATAGCCGAAGATCAACCAGCCATTGGAAACGGGTCGAAGCAGGAACTTGGCCCGGTTCGTGATGGTGATCGCTTCACCGTCGGTGAGCGTTCCCGTTGCATTGAAGACGATGTCGGCGAAGGCGGCTTCGGGCTTCTTCTTGGTGTTCAGGAGCAAATGCACGGACAAGGTCGCCTCGGTCACCTCGACGCTCTCCAGGCTGGGCACCGTGTCACCCAGAGCCAGTGAGGCGGTGTCCGCGATCGCCTGGTCCCTGACCGAGGCGTCGAATGCTGACCACGCGTCTTCCGGGACTCCGTTGGCCCAGGTGGCCGGGTCGAGGAAGGCCTGGTCGTAGAACTGGCTGACCGCGGACTGGATGAGGGCGGCAGGTTCCCTCGAGAGGGAAAGGCCGCCCACGCCAACGACCGTGAATCCCTCGATCCCCGGGGCCGGGAAGGTGAAGACCGGACGCGGAGTCGGGGAGGGGAGCGGAGAACCGGTCATAGCCGCTGGAGCGGTTTTCTTCGTGCCAGTTCTGGTCAGCACCACCACGATCGATGTAGCGACGATTGCCACGACGACCAGAGCGATCCCCAGCCGGGCGAGTCGCAGTCCGCGAGTCATATGGCGCCTGCCGACGAACTTCCCCGCCGGTGCCGGCTCGTCAGCACGTCTAGCTGGGTCCCGTATTTGGTTGGTTGGCTGATCGGGCACGAGCGACTCCGTGGTGGCAGTGGAGCCATCGGATTGGCCGGGGGTGCCGTTCGATGAAGCTGGCTGCATCGCGGGGAGGTTAGCTGGGGTCCGGGCCGTTGACAAGGTCTTCATGGCTTCTTCATGAGGCCAGCCGGACGGGAGATTGCGCATGGGCCCACTGCTAAACTGCCCCTCTATGGATCTCGATCTTGAATCCACCCGTCGCGGCACGGCGAGCGTGTTAACGCTCCGTGGAGAGATCGATGTCTACACTGCGCCCAGACTCCGCCAGGCCATCGTCGACCTCGTGAACGGGGGGGCCACACGGGTGGTCGTGGACATGGAGAAGGTCGATTTCCTCGATTCCACCGGGCTGGGCGTGCTGGTAGAGGGTTTGAAAAGGGCTAGGTCGAAGGAGAGCGACCTCGCCATAGTCGCGACGCAGGACAAGATCCTCAAGATCTTCGACATCACGGGGTTGAACAAGGCATTCATCATCCACCGGACCCTGGATGAGGCCGTCGGGGAATCTCCCGCGGAAAGCTGACACCAGCTTGGCGGGTCCGGACCCGGAGCTCGACCTCGAGTTCCCCCCACGCCCCGAATTCGTTCGAGTGGCACGCCACGCCATTGGAGCCTTGGCGCGCATGCACGGGGTCACCCAGGGGATCGTCGAGGACGTCAAGCTGGCGGTCTCCGAAGGGTGCACGGCGGCTGTGGCCGCGAACTCGGAGGCGGGAGGTACCGAGCCCGTGCAGCTTCGAGCATGGGTCGGGGCCGAATCGGTGGTCATCGAGGTGTTGGATCGCAGCGGCGAACCGGAGCAGCTTGTGGCCGGCAACCCTAGGCAGATCAACACGGGTGAGCTTCCCTTCGAGCGCCTCCTTTCGGTTCCGATCATCAGAGGCCTGGTAGACGAGGTTTCCATCGGGCCCCGTGAAGACGGGCCGGGGACCAGGCTCCGCATGGTTGTCTCCATCTCGGAGGACGACAGCATCTAGGCCGCCGCTCGGCCTTTCGTTTGGTCGCTTGACAGCTTCAGGAGGGCCTCCTATCATGCACTACTTCTATAGAACCGGTGGAAATAGTCGATATCATCGACTTACTGGAGAAACCAGGAGAGGAGACGGTCTCGTGGCGAAGATTCGGGCCGGAGGAAGCATGGCCCTTATCGCTGCATTGCTGGCCGCAGCCGCATGCTCGAAGAGCACCGCCAACTCGGGGGGCTCCGGAGGCCCGTGCACGCCCTCCGACCCCGCGGTGATCACGTTCGCCGCCTACAGCACGCCCCGAGAGGTGTACGGCAAGATCATCCCGGCCTTCCAGGCCAAGTGGAAAGAGGACCACAACGGCCAGAACGTCATCTTCCAGGAATCGTATGGCGGCAGCACGTCCCAAGCACAGAACGTCATCAAGGGGTTCCCCGCCGACGTCGTGGCCCTGTCGCTGGCGCCGGACGTCGATGTCATAGCCGACGCAGGGCTTATAACCCACGACTGGACACAGGTTGCCGACGGAGGGATGGTTTCCGCCTCGGTAGTCGTCTTCGACGTTCGGCCGGGCAACCCCAAGCAGCTCGTGGACTGGGGTGACCTCACTCAGTCCGGCCTGGACATCCTGACGCCAGACCCGGCTGCTAGCGGCGGGGCCCGCTGGAACATCGTGGCCACATACGGGGCCGCCGAGCGCGGCAAGGTGTCCGGCATCGCGGCCAGCGACGATGCCGGCGCCGGCCAGCTGCTGACCGGGATCTTCGCGAACGTCAGGGTGCTCGACAAGAGCGCGCGGGACTCGATAAAGAACTTCGAGAGCGGAAACGGGGATGTCGCCATCACCTACGAGAACGAGGTTTTCACGGCACAGAAGGCTGGCCTCGAAGACGAGATGGTCATTCCGCCCTCTACCGTCCTGATCGAGAATCCCGTGGCCGTGGTCGATAAGAATGCGGCCGACCACTGTGTCACCGACGTGGCCAATGGGTTCGTCGATTTCCTCCACAGCCAGGACGCCAAGGATCTCTACGCGAAGACCGGGTTCCTCCGGCCGACCGACCCTGCCCAGGCGCAGCAGGGAGATGGCGACAAGTTCGCCGCGATCCAGGACTTGTTCACGGTCGAGGACCTCGGGGGTTGGGACCAGATCGACACAAAGGTGTTCGGAGATCCCGACGGCATCTTCACCAAGGCGTTCAAGGAAGCCACTGGCTAGGCGTGGCCAAGACCCTCGACCGGACGTTGGAAGAGGACCGAGCCCCCCCTGCGAAGGGAGCCGCCCGGTTCTCGCGTTTGCACGCGGGCAGGTGGGGTCTCCGGGGGGTTGCGATCGTCTACCTCGGGCTGCTGGTGGTGCTTCCCCTCACGGCCGTGATCGTCAAGGGCTACGGGCAGGGTCTGGTCTCGCTCCGACATGCCCTTGCTGCTCCGGGCGCGGTGGCCGCCATTCGGCTCACGCTCTTCACCTCGGCCATCGCCGCAATCGTCAATGGGGTGCTGGGGACTCTGATCGCATACGTTCTCGTTCGATTCCGATTCCCCGGTCGATCGACGCTGGCGACGGTGGTCGACATGCCCTTCGCCATACCCACGCTGGTGACCGGCGTGATGCTCGTGGCCCTCTACGGGCCCAACACGCCGGTGGGCGGGTTCCTGGCCCGCCACGGGATCGACGTGGTCTTCGCGGTCCCCGGGATCGTCCTCGCCCTTCTCGTGGTGACGCTCCCGCTGGTGATAAGGACCGTCGAGCCGGTGCTGTTGGAACTTGACCCCGCGGAGGAGGAGGCGGCCCGCGTGCTGGGCGCCGGCGGCTGGACGGCATTCCGTCGGGTGGTGCTGCCCGCGCTGCGCCCGGCCATCGCCGCGGGCGCCCTGCTGACGTTCGCCCGCGCCCTCGGCGAGTTCGGAGCGATCGTGATCGTGTCGGGGAACATCACCGGGAAGACGCTCACGGCGCCCTACTTCATCTTCCAGTTGACGGGGAACTTCCGCTTCGAGGAGGCCGCTGCCGTGTCCGCGATACTGTTCGGCCTGTCCTTCGTGCTGGTTCTGGTCACCGAGCGCCTGGTAAAGAACCGAGAGGCTCGCGTGTCGCCATGAGCATCAGCGCGACGACGTCCAGCGCCAGGCCTTCCAGGGTCCAGGGTCGAAGCCGGTTCTTCCTTATCGCGGTGGCCCTGGCTTACGTGGGCCTCCTGCTGCTAGCCCCTATAGCCGGGATCGTCTGGACCGTGATCGACGGAGGTTCCGGGGTGGTCAGGCGGAGCCTGGCGGCGCCGGACGTACGCCACGCGTTCCTGCTCACAGGAGTCATCACGGTGATGGCGGTGATCGTTACCGCCGTGTTCGGGGTCGCCGTAGCGATGGTCCTCACCCGAGACCGGTTCCCTGGCCGGCGTCTCATGAGCGCGATCGTGGATCTCCCCCTGGCGGTCTCCCCGGTGATCGTAGGTCTCATGGCAGTGCTCCTGTTCGGCCGGGGCGGCTGGTTCGAGCCGTTCTTCACCGCTCGGGGCATCCAGATCATCTTCGCCCTTCCCTCGATGGTGCTGGTGACCGTGTTCATCTGCATCCCCTTCGTGGTCAGGGAGGTGGTGCCGGTGCTGGAGGAGGTCGGCATTGAGGAGGTCGAGGCGGCACGAACGCTGGGTGCTTCTCCGACCCAGACCTTCTTCCGCATCACACTGCCCACTATCCGGTGGGGGCTGCTGTACGGGGTCGCATTGACCGCGGCCCGGTCTCTGGGCGAGATCGGGGCGGTGCTGATCGTGAGCGGGACGATCCAGGGCCACACCGAGACCGCCACCCTTTATATCTTCCGCGCCCTGGAGGAGCGGCAGGAAGCCTCCGGGTACTTCGTAGCTCTGGTGCTGGCGGCGGGATCGATCGTGCTGCTCACCGCCATCGAGCTGTTCAAACGAAAGCGAGTGAGGGAGAGATCGCGATGACTCAGGGCATCGTCGTGCAGGACCTCGACAAACACTTCGGCTCGTTCCAGGCCGTGAAGCAGGTCAGTTTCCAGGCCGAAGGGGGCAAGATCACGGCGCTGCTCGGGCCGAGCGGCTCCGGCAAGAGCACCGTTCTTCGCATGATCGCCGGGCTGGAACGACCGGACGCCGGAAGGATCTGGGTCGACGGCGAGGAGCAGACTTCCAAGAGCCCCCAGGAGCGACGCCTCGGATTCGTCTTCCAGCACTACGCGCTGTTCCGGCATATGACGGTTCGCCAGAACGTCGCTTTCGGGTTAGCGGTGCGCAAGGCGCCAAAGTCCGAACAGCGAGCTCGTGTCGGCGAGTTGCTTGACTTGGTCGGCCTGGGCCCATTCGAGGACCGGTATCCCGACCAGCTCTCCGGCGGACAGCGTCAGCGCGTGGCCCTCGCGCGTGCGCTGGCGCCGCGGCCCAAGGTCCTTCTGCTGGACGAACCCTTCGGCGCCCTTGACGCGAGAGTGCGCCAGGAACTCCGCCGCTGGCTCGACGACCTGCACCGCGAGCTCGGCGTGACGAGCCTGCTGGTGACCCACGATCAGGAGGAAGCCCTGGAGCTGGCCGGCGAGGTGGTAGTGATGCGACAGGGTGGCGTCGAGCAGATCGGTTCTCCTGAGGAGATCTACAACAAGCCCTCCACCCCGTTCGTGGCCGCCTTCGTCGGCGCCTCGAACGTGTTACGGGGGACCATCTGGGAAGGGCATGTCCACTTCGGTCGATCGGCCGTGGCCGGCGCGCACAGGTTCGATGACGGGCTCGAGGCTCAGGCTTACGTACGCCCTCACGACGTGAGGATCACCAGGCAGGCCGGTGACATGTCCTTCGAGGTCACGGTCGAACGGCGGACGAACCTCGGTTGGATGTCCAAGCTCGTCCTTCGCCTGAAGGACGGACAGATGCTGGTGGCCGAGCTCCCGAACGAGGAGATCGAGGGCGTTCGGGCAGGCAACCGAGTCTTCGCCGACCTCCGAAACGCCAAGGTGTTCACGGTCGGCGGTACGGAACTCACCTCGGGCGAGGAGCTGACAAAGGTCTAGGTCGTCCTGAGGTACGATCTGGGTCACTCGATTTCTCGATGGCGCGCCGGGAAGACTGGTCGGCACTCTCCTTTTTGGGGAGTTGCGAGCAGGAGCCCGGCGCGACGTGCGTCCGGGCCGAGGCCGAGGGCACGGATGGACGTCATCCTCCAGGTCTTCGTCATCTTCGTCGCGGCGAAGGCCGCGGCGGAGGTCTTCGTGCGCATGGACCTCCCCGCCATCGCCGGTGAGCTGCTGGTGGGCGTCCTCATCGGCCCACATGTCGCGGGGCTGATCGAGCTCAACGACTCGATACTCACGCTTTCCGAGCTGGGCATCGTTGTGCTGCTGTTCACGGTGGGCCTGGAGACTCCGCTGTCCGAGCTGCTGTCGGTTGGGCGAGCCGCGTTGCTCACCAGTCTCGTGGGGATCCTTGTGACCCTGGGGACCGCGATCCTGGTGACCCTTGCCTTCGGGCATCGGCTCGATGAGTCGGTCCTGGTGGGCACTGCGCTGTCGGCCTCCAGCGTCGGCGTCGGGGCCCGCGTCTTCCAGGACCTCGGGCTCATAACGACCCGCCAGGCTCGGGTTGTCCTAGGCGCCGCCGTCGTGGACGACGTGGTCGTGCTGGCCCTATATCCCCTGGTCCAGGGCTTGGGGAAGGCTCACGGGTCCGTCGGAGCGATCCTTGTCGGCTTGTCCGGCGGGATCGGGTTCGTCGTCCTGATCGGGGCGCTCGGCACTCGGCTGGCCAGACGTCACCCCGGGCTGCTAGAGACGACCCGCGCGCGCCGGTCGCCTTTCGTGCTTGCACTCGCTCTGTGCCTGGGGCTGGCTGCCCTTGCGGAGCAGGTCGGGCTGGCCGCGCTGGTCGGCGCCTTCCTGGCCGGGATGGTCCTGGCCGAGACGCGGGATCGCTACGAGTTGGACCGTCGAATGCTGCCTCTGTTCGATTTCCTGGTGCCTTTCTTCTTTGTGGCCACGGCGGCGAAGATGGATGTCGCACGGGTGCTACAGGGAGGGCTCGGCCTGACGCTTGTGCTCACCGTCGTCACGATCGCCGCGAAGCTTGCCGGGTCCGCCCTGGGCGCGGCGGGCCTCCCGAGGCGTGAGCGGCTCCAGGTGGGAGCCGGGATGATCCCCAGGAACGAGGTCGCTCTGGTGGTGGCCACCTCGTCGCTGGCGTCCGCCGGCATCACGTCGGAGGTCTTCTCGGTCATCGTGGCGTCGGTGCTGGTCTCTACCCTGGTCGCGGCGCCGGTCCTCCGGCTGGCGATACCGGCTCCCGAGCGACACCCCCCCGAACAGCCCGGCGAGGTGCCGCCCGAGGCCACCGGGCGACAACCGTAGGCTATAATCCCGGCCCGGCCAGGGGTTTTGCCTCGACACCCCCCGTCCTGCACTCACAAACAGGAGGATTTCGAATGTTCGTTCTTGCGCAGGAGGGAGGGTCCATCTCCGCCGTATTCAAGTCCTTCGAGAACACCTCGCTGTGGGTGATCCTCGCCGTATCTCTCGTCGCGCTGGTATTCGCCGCCTACCTGCGTCGAGAGGTCCTGGCCGCCCCGGAGGGCACGGAGAAGATGAAGGAGATCGCCCGGGCGATCCAGGACGGAGCGAAGGCCTATCTGAACAGGCAGTTCCGGACGGTCGGGATCTTCCTGGGGGCGCTCGCCGTTGGGCTGTTCTTCGTGCTTCCGGTGCCCAAGCACCCCCTCACTCAGGACCTGCCATACCACTCGGACATGTTCATCCGGGTCGGTCGATCGCTCGCCTTCATACTCGGAGCGGGCTTCTCGGCGACCACCGGTTTCGCCGGGATGTGGCTCGCGGTACGCGGGAATGTGCGCGTGGCGAACGCGGCTCGCGAGTCCGGTCTCCGTCGGGCGCTCCGGATAGCCTTCCGGACTGGTGGGGTCGCCGGCATGTTCACCGTCGGGCTTGGGCTCCTGGGCGCCACGGTCATCCTGATGATCTACAAGCAGGACGCGACCTCGGTGCTGGTCGGGTTCGGCTTCGGCGGCGCGCTCCTCGCGATGTTCATGCGTGTAGGAGGCGGGATCTTCACTAAGGCGGCCGATGTCGGCGCAGACCTCGTGGGTAAGGTCGAGAAAGGCATCCCCGAGGACGATCCCCGCAATGCGGCGGTGATCGCCGACAACGT
>Ga0210378_10000737_pt1 | contig 16913 bp, 17 predicted proteins | sample PLM1_60_b1redo_FD_155465 | JGI IMG/M metagenome (GOLD analysis project Ga0210378, IMG submission 155465) | Groundwater sediment microbial communities from an aquifer in East River, Colorado, USA - PLM1_60_b1 redo | ecosystem: Environmental > Terrestrial > Soil > Riparian zone | place: USA: East...
GGACGACGGCGCGATCGAGAAGCTCTTCACGAGCGCGCAGGGCGGGCTGACGGTGTACGAGTTCGACCGCGACCGGGCCTACTGCTACTACTACGCCCACCTCGACCGCTTCGCCGACGGGCTCAAGGAAGGGATGGCGGTCAAGAAGGGCGACGTGATCGGCTACGTGGGCACGAGCGGCAACGCACCCCCCGGCACGCCGCACCTGCACTTCACGATTTTCAAGCTGGGGCCGGAGAAGCAGTGGTGGAAGGGAACCGCCGTGAATCCCTTCCCGCTGTGGGTCGTCGGCCGCGCCGCGGCCCCGGCCCCGGATCGCGCGCGCTAGGCCGGTCGGCCAACCCTGTACGTTCTACGGACATTGAGAGATGACGAGAGAGAGGCAGCGCGTGGACTTCAAGCTTCGAGTCCACGCAGTTCCCGAGGCACCTCCGCGTGCCGCTTGCGCCAACGCGAGCTCACTTGGCGGACGCCAGCACGGCATATCGTCTGGCTGTGGAATCGCGCTTACTCTGGGATGTGTGGATGGTCGACCAGTTCGGGGCCCTATGGATCGCAGTATCGTTCGAGAACGATCGAGACGAGGCCGAGTTGCACACGCTACGGCTTGATCCAGGTACTTATCGGAAGGTGCCGTGCGACCCGTATGAGACGTTCGTTGAGCGTGAGGTGCCGTAGAACCAGATGCAGCTGGCGGCGCCGGCAAGGCGGAGCGCCGCAGCTGATCTGGGGGTGCGGACCCTCAGCGAGCCAACACGGCCGGCCGATCGCTCGTTGTCGATTCGTCGCAAGGAGTACAATGGGCCATGGCGAAGCAGGGTAGCGCCAAACAGACCGTCGTGGACATCGTTCAGGGCATGCCCGAGGACAGCTCGTACGACGAGATCCTCCAAGAACTCATCATGAACCGCATGATCGAGCGAGGACTCGCGGATGTCGAAGCTGGCCGGACTATCTCGGACGAGGAAATGGCCAAGACCATCGAATCTTGGCGCGACTGATCTGGACGGAGGAGTCCCGCCGCTGGCTCAGGGACATCCATCAGTACATTGCCCACGATAATCCGGAGGCCGCGCGTAAAGTCGTCCGCGGGATCTTCGACCGCGCTCATCTTCTTCTCGAGGTCCCGGAGATGGGCCATCTATACCAGCCACGGAAGTTCCCCAGGGTTCGGATCCTGCTCTACGGGCACTATCGCGTTCTCTACCTGCCGGAGAAGAACGGCGACATCTATGTCCTCGGTGTCTTCCACGGGGCACTGGAACTCAAGCGGCATTTCAAAACGAAGGGCGAGCGCCCTTGACCGGCCGCAGAACAACGAGATGCAGCAGACGGGCGGCGGTAGGAGGCGTGCACGAACCGGTCGCGTCTTGGTGCGCGCGTCTCGTTGAGCCGCCGACCGCAGCTGATCTTGGCATGGTCTGCGGACACTCAAGGGATGACGATACGCCGGTTCTACAGCGTGGGCTTGATGCTCCCGGCCATCACCGCGATGGCATGTATGCCTCCCGGCGGCGGAGTCTCGGGCTACGTTTTGAACGAGGATGGAGGCCTAGAGTTGTTGTTGGGCGGACAACAGGATGAACGAGGCGCCGGCCGCTATTCAGGACGTTTGTGCCATATGCAAACAGCTGGCGGTCCTTCGCAAGAGCCACATCGTCCCAGCGTTTATTGCCCGGTGGATCAAGAAAGATGCTCCCGGCACAGTATTCGTCAATACCGAAACGGGTTACGCCAGCCAGGACATCTCGAAGATGCACCTCTTTTGCGATGACTGCGAGCAGAGGTTTCCTGCGTATGAGGGAGAGTTTCGTAACGGTGTCTTCGACGCGCATTTCAAGCGGCGCGTCAACTTTAGTCGTGGGGAGTATCTGACCCGCTTTGCCACCTCGCTGGCATTTCGCGTAGCTCTCGCGACTCTTCCTGCCGTACGAATCGATCCTCCAGAGCGGCTAGGCCGGGTCCACGCCATGATGGAGCTGTGGCGGCAGTACCTTCTGTCGCCGCCGGAAACACCCTCACCCTCGGAACATGAGCTTTTCATCCTCAACGGGCGAAATGTCGTTCCCCCGCCGGATATTTCACCAGAGCTTACAGCGAAATATCTGATCGAAACCATTGACCCGTCGATCGTCGCCAGTTCGGACGTGGTGGGTGTGTATTGTAAGCTTCCTTCCATGCTGATCTGGTCACCAATCGAACCGACAGACCGGACCGGGTGGCGGGGCACACGCGTCAGCGGTACAGGCACGATTCGGGCCCAGAAGCAGGTCGTTACGGCTGCTCCGTTCACTCAGCTTTTTCATGAGCGACTCAGGATAATTGCCGCGAAGCGAGGCTTGTCGTGACCGCGGCGACCGCCGCATAACCAGATGCAGACGAGGTCCGCGGCGCAAGACGAATGCCGTGGCCCTCGCCGCTGATCGTGCGCCGCGACGGCGCGAAGAGAGGTCAACCGACCGACTGACGCGCCTTGCTGCACAAGAGATGAGGGTCGGCCGCCCTCGGGCGCGGATGGTCCCGACTGTCCAGTCACGAGGCCGAACGACCAGGGGTATGTCAGCCAGAGCATTCGCCTGTCGCATGGTAATGAGTGGCTGGCTACTCGGATCCCGGTCGACGGGAAGGTGACGTTCCGTCCAAAGGGAGCCGGATGCATCGATGCGGATGGTGCCCTGTGGATCAAGTGGCCGTGGTGGCGCAAGGCGTCTGGCACACTCGAGATCGAGACTGCAGGCTAGATGGTGGTGAGGAGGCACTCAGGGCAAAGGTTCCGTGCTGCTACGGTCAGAGTGGGTTCCAGGTGAGCGGGCTTGGGTTCCCTGGCGCGGGGTGCTGGAAAGTCACGGCGCGGGTGGGCCAGGGCAGTCTGTCTTTTGTGGCACTCGTCGAGAAGATCGGCGAGGGGCCCCCCGCTTGCGAAGCCAGGGTGACGTCGCCCAACAGTGAGTGCAGCGGACGAGGCCGGCGCGAGTGACGGAGCCTCGCCGCTGATCTCAGTGTCGGACCGACCTTGGAGGCACCCCGCTGTAGATTGAGGCGTGCCGATCATTTCGACGTTCTTCGGTATCGTGGTCCGGATGTTCTCTATCAGGACCACGAGCCCCCGCACTTCCACGCCGAGCATCAGGGCCAGCCGGCCAAGTTCGATCTGCACGGGAAGGTGATCGTGGGCAACATACGATCGAAGACCGCGCTGCGCCTGATCCAGCAGTGGGCCGTCCTCCATCGAGCCGACCTCGAAGCAAACTGGGCGAGAATGAGGGCTGGGCAGACGTTGGAGCGGATTGCCCCACTCGAGTGGGGGCTGGTCATGATGATGCCCAGTGTAGTTTCGGCAGAGTACGAGGGCGGGCACCGGATTCGCCTTTCGTTTAGCGAGGGCACCGTCAAGACCGTGGACTTCCGCAAGTGGCTGGAAGGCCCCGTCTTCGAGCCGCTCAAGGATCCCTCGTATTTTCGACGGTTCTTCCTGGAAGCCGGGACCGTCGTCTGGCCGAACGGTGCGGACATAGCGCCGGAGACTCTCTACGAGGCGCGTGGAGTTCGGACGAGGCTGAGCAACCGGATGCAGGAGCGGACGAGCGGCGCCGCGCGCAAACGAAGCACCGCTCGCCGCTGATCTGGGTGTCGGGCAGACGAGGGTCGAGGTGAGAATGGGCTAGGCCGCGGGGGCCTCCGCTCGCGGCGGAGACTGCAGGGCGCGGGCCGCTTCCACGATCAGCACCGCGGCCAGCGCGATGAGCAGGAGGGCGACCAGGCCGTTGAGCGTGGGCGTGTCCAGGTGGACGCCACCGGCGGCGAGCGCGCGAGCCGCGGCCGTCACCTGCAGGACGAGCGACCACAGCGTCACCACCATCACGAAGCCCATGGGCACGAGCGTGAACGCGCTGGGCCGTCCGGTTCGCCGCAGCCAGACCGAAATGCCGAGCATCGACAGCGCGGCCAGGAGCTGGTTCGACGTACCGAACAACACCCAGAAGGAGCGATAGGCGCCCTCGCCGGCCACGAGCAGGAAACCGAGGGCGACGAGCACGGTGAGGGCGGTGGCAAACGCGGCTCCTGCGCCGCCCGTCCAACCGGTGAGCTCCTGGAGGATGTAGCGGCCCAGGCGGGTGCACACGTCGAGGGTGTCGAAGACGAAGGTCGAGAATGCCATGGCCCCGAAGGTGGTGGCGAAGACCAGGTGCTTCTCGCCGATGATGGCGGACAGGAAGCGGCCCAGCCCGCTGCCGTAGACGGCGCCGGGCGCCTTCCCCGCCAGCTCGCCGCTGGTCATGATCATCACCGTGGAGAGAGCGATGACTCCCACGAAGCCTTCGAGCAGCATCGCGCCGTAGCCCACCGGCCCGCAGTGCGACTCGCGGGCGATCTGCTTCGACGTCGTGCCGGAGCAGATGAGCCCGTGGAACCCCGAGCAGGCTCCACAGGCGATGGTCACGAACAGGAACGGGAAGAGGGCGCCGGTCGGGCCGGGCGCGTGCCACGTCTTGAAGGCCGGCTGCTCCACGGCGAACCCGCCGAGGAGGATGCCCCCGACCCCGATGGCCAGGGCCATGTACAGGACGAACCCGCCGAGGTAGCCGCGGGGCTGCAGCAGCAGCCACACCGGCACCAGCGAGGCCACGAGGCAGTAGGCGAGGATCAAGATGCCCCACGTCGAACCGGTGGCCACCAGCACGGTAGAGAAGCGCGTGCCGAGCCAGACACAGCCGAGGGTGGCGGGCACGAACACGAGCGTCGTCAGCCAGAGCGGCGGCCGCACGAAGCGCTCGACCAGGCCCATCACGATCGACAGCGCCAGGTAGAGCAGGGAGGCCAGGGCCACGGCGCCGCCCTGATTGAAGGCGAACGTCATGCCCTGCAGGTCCTCCGTCTTGCCCATGAACGTCGAAGCGGTGATGTCGGTGAAGGCCAGGATGACGTAGACGAGCGCGATCCAGATGAAGGCCATGATCGCCAGCCACGCCCGACGGCCGAGGTAGAGCCGGATGATCTCGGCGGTGGAGCGTCCTTGATGCCGCACGGAAGCGATCAGGCTCGAGAAGTCGTGCACGGCGCCGATGAAGATCACGCCGAGGCCGATCCAGAGAAGGCACGGCAGCCACCCGAACTGCTGGGCGGCCAGGATCGGACCGGCGATGGGACCGGCGGCGGCTATGGCGCTGAAGTGCTGGCCGAGGAGATAGAAGGGTCGTGTGGGGACGAAGTCGACGCCGTCGTTGCGCGTGACGGCCGGCGTGGGCGCGGCGTCGTCGAGCTGGTACTGGCGGGCCACCCAGCGGCCGTAGAGCCGGTAGCCGACGGCCAGGACCACCAGCATCGTGACCGCAATGAGGGTCAACTCCATGCCAGGCCAACTTAACCCACGGCCTCGCCACCGGCAAGGACCCCAAAAAACCCAGAAACCTTTGCCCGCTCGGAAACGTCTTATCCCACGATGGGTTCCGCCCCGGGGGGCGGATGCCTGGAACCCTAAGGAAAGGCACGGATGAACGAGCACGAGACGCACGAAACGTCGGCGAGCTTGAAATCCATGGTGGACGCCTACGAGCGCCAGCTGATCCAGTCCGCCTTGACCGCGGCGGCCGGCAATCAGCGGCGGGCGGCGGCGGCGCTGGGCCTCCTGCCGACGACCCTCCACGAGAAGATGAAGCGGTTGGGTCTGCTGCGCCGCGCGGCGCCGCGTCCGGAGCAGCTGGCGAGCTGAAGGGCGGCTAGCTCGCGCCCGAGGGAGCGCGGCCGCGCGCCTCGTCCAGCCGGCGGCATCCCTCCAGGATCATCTGGCTGAAGCTCTCGCCCAGGGGGACCCCCTCTCCGGGGTCGCCCGGGTGGAAGTGGAAGCGTCCCTGGGTCCAGGCCAGGAACGCGAACACCGCGTCCTCTCCCCACATGTCCTCGCACTGGGCATCCACGATCTCGCCGTCGCGGAAGCGCACGTCCGCCCGCCGGCCGCCGTCCACCGCCGCGAGCGTGCCGGTGAGACGTGTGAGGTGGCACACCTGCAGGACACCCGGTGCGCCCACCACTTCGATCTGTCCCTCCATCCCGGCGCCCTTGCGGGCGCGCACGCCGAGATCGGCGTAGCGCCGCATCAGGAGCTGGATGCGGAGCAGCAGCTCGCGGATCGGGGTCTCCTTGGAGAGGAAGTCGTCGGCGCCCAGCTCCAGCCCCTGGTAGCGCTGCTTGTAGTCGTCCCATCCCGATAGGAAGAGCAGCGGCGTCTGCCGGATCAGGCTGTGGCTGCGCACGCGGCGGCAGAACTCGAAGCCGTCCATGCCCGGCATGCGAACGTCGGTGAGGATGAGCCACGGCCGGCGGTCGAGGGCGAGGCGCAGTCCCTCTTCCCCGTCGGCGGCTTCGTGGACCTTGAAGCCCTGCCGGTCGAGGAGCAAGGAGAGGAACTTTCGGAAGCTCTTGTTGTCGTCGACGACGAGGACGTCGCGCACCACTTCCGGCAGGTCGTCGAAGTTGGGCGCCGGCACCGCTCCGGGCAGGCGCGGCGGGTCGTGGGAGACGATGTCCTCGTGGCGAGCGTCGATCTCCTCGAAGCGCGCGCGCGCGGTGGGGTCGCCGGTGGCGGGCACGGCGGTGGCCTCCACGATCTCGCCCGCCCGCATGACGACCTTCGCCTCGCCCTCCACGCCCTCGACCGTCAGCAAGCCGCTGCGCGACTCGCGGCGCACCTCCTCCAGCAGCTCGCTCGACGGCGCCGCCCCCTCGCCCTCCGCGACGCCCGAGCGCCGCGCGCGCTCGTGGAGGATCCTCTCCACCTTGCGGAGCAGCATCTCGCGCGTGAAGGGCTTGGCGACGTAGTCCACGACCCCGTAGCGGAACGCTGAACGCGCTCGGTGAACTCGCGCTGGGCGGTGAGGAAGACCACCGGGTAGCGGGCGGTGCCGGGGTCGGACTGCAGCTCGCGCAGCACGCCGTAGCCGTCGAGGCCCGGCATGGCGATGTCGCAAAGCACGAGCGCGGGATCCTCGGTCCGCACCAGCTCCACCGCCCGCGCGGGGTCACCGGTGTCGGCCACCGCGTACCCGCCCGACTTCAGGACGTGGCGGATCAGGCCGCGCACCTCGTCGTCGTCCTCGATCACGACGATCTTGCGCAATTCCCGCTCGGCCATCGGCCCCCAAGGATATGCTACCTTCGGCCCCCATGCCCGCTCGGGCCCGCGTCTCGCTCCGCCGCATCGAGATCCTGAAGAGCGCCGCCGCCGCGTTCCGCCGCCGCGGCTACCACGGGGCGAGCGTGGGCGAGATCGCCGACGCCCTCCACATGACGAAGGGCAGCCTCTATTACTACTTCCGCAACAAGGAGGAGATCCTTTACTTCTGCCACGACTACTCGCTCGACATCCTCCTCGACCTGTTGAAGGACGTGCAGGCGGAGGGCCGGCCGCCCGACGAGAAGCTGCGCCGGCTCATCGTCGCCTTCGTCCACATGATCATCGACGAGCTGCACGGGACCGCGCTGACCATGGACCTGCAGGCGCTCTCCCCGCGCGCCCTGCGGCGGATCATCGCCAAGCGCGACCGCTTCGACCGCGGCATCCGGCAGGTGCTGGAGGAGGGCATGGACGCAGGGGTGTTCGCTCGGGCCGACCCCAAGCTGCTGGCCTTCGCCATCCTCGGGGCCGTGAACTGGATCCCGCGCTGGTTCGATCCGAGGGGCCGCGCCACGTCGGAGGAGATCGCGCAGGCCTTCGCCGAGTACCTGTTGCGCGGGCTGCGGGTGAGCTTGGCTAGGGATTGATCTGGCCGGCCCAGGTGCGGCCGCCGGTGTCGAGCACCAGGCGGCCGCGGCCGGCGAGAGCGGCGTGGGCCGCGGGCAGCCGGATCCCGATGAAGCGCCCCACGGTGGTCACCCCGCCGACTCCCGTGTCGTCGCCGCGCCAAAGGACGCGGCGGCGCCCGTCACGAGTGAGGGCCCGCAGCGTCACCGCGACGACGCCCTGTCCGGCCCGCTTCTCTTCGGGGTCCGCCTGCACCGAGATGGCCTCCACGTCCAGGCGGCGCTCGGCTCCCGTGCGCAGGTCGCGCGGCCCTTCGTCGAGGCCGGTCGTGCGGTCGTCGTCGGCGTCGAGGTACAGCGCCGCGCGGAGCCGGCCCGAGACGGGCGTCCCGTCGGGCAGGTAGAGCACCTCCTTCACGGCGCGGTCGAGCGTGAGCCGCAGACGCAGGGCGCCCCCTTCGATGGCGGCGTGGACCTCGACGACGGCCGCTTCCGGCCCCGCGACGCGCGCTTGCGTGACGATCACGGGCAGCCGCCGGCCCCAGTCGAAATGGGGGACGTCTTCGGCGAAGAGCGCCGCGAGGAGAACGAGGAAGATCACTTTCACCGGTCACCGGGGTCAGGTCTGGCGTATGGGGTCTGCATAACACATATCGCAGACCTGACCCCTCCAGGCTAGCACGGAGGCGCGTGCTATCCTGCCCCGCCGTGCAGGTTACCGACGTTCACATCCACGTGCAGCCGTGGTGGGAGCTGAAGCCGGGCGTCTTCGAGGCGATGACCCGCGGCCGCGCCGACCTGGACGAGCTGCAACGGATCATGAAGAGCCCGGCGCAGCTGCTCCGGCGGCTGGATGCGGACGGCATCGCCCGGGCGGTCCTCGTCAACTACCCGAGCCCCGACCACATGGGCTTCACGCACAGCTCGAACGAGTACGTCGCCCGGTACTGCGCGGAAGCTCCCGATCGGCTCATCCCCATGGGAGGTGTCCATCCGCGCTTCACGGAAGACGCGGCGACCGAGGTACGGCGGGCGGCCGAGGCCGGCGTGCGGGCGCTCAAGGTCCACCCGCCGCACATGGGCTTCGCCGCCAACGCGTACCTGGACGGCCTCGACGGCCTGCGGGCGCTCTACGAGGAGGCACAGCGGCTGCGGCTGCCGGTCATGATCCACACCGGCACCTCCATCTTCCCCGGCGCGCGCAGCCGCCTCGGCGACCCGATGGCGGTGGACGACGTGGCCGTGGACTTTCCCGACCTGCGCATCGTCCTCGCCCACGGCGGCCGGCCGTTGTGGATGGAGCAGGCCTTTTTCCTCGTGCGCCGCTTCCCGCAGGTCTTCATGGATGTCTCCGGCATCCCGCCGAAAGCGTTGCTGCGCTACTTTCCCCGCCTGGCCGAAGTGGCGGACAAGGTCCTGTACGGCAGCGACTGGCCGTCGCCCGGAGTACGGAGCATGGCCGACAACGTGCGGGACTTCCAGGCGCTCCCCCTGCCCGCCGAGGCGCTCACGAAGATGCTGGAGACCAACGCCGGTACCCTCTTCCCATGACGCGAGAGGCGACGGCGGCCGAGGTACGGGACGGGATGGCCCGCTACTTCGCGGGAGAGCGCGCGGCGGGCGCCCTGCTGCTCCTCTGCGCGGTGGCGGCGGCGGCACTCTCCGGTTGGCTCGTTGGCGTGCGCAGCCCGTACCGCGCGATGGCATGGCCACTGCTGCTCATCGGCCTCGTGCAGCTCGTCGTCGGTGCGACCATCTTCCTGCGCGCACCCGGGCAGGCGGCGCGCCTCGCCGAGCGCCTGCGCTCGTCGCCTTCGGCGTACAAGACGCAGGAGACCACGCGGATGCGGCGCGTCCAGCGTCGCTTCGTCCTCTACAAGCGGATCGAGATCGGGCTGCTGGCCGTCGGCCTCGCCTTCGCTTCGGTCGAAGGCTACGGCCGGACCCTCTACGCGGTGGGCATGGGGTTGATGCTCGAGGCGGGCGTGATGCTGGCGCTGGACCTCGTCGCCGAGCGGCGCGGGCAGCGGTACCTGGAGACGGTGGAGGCGCTCGGAGCGTAGCGGTGTTTCAGGGGCGCTTGCGGGCGGCCTCGACCTTCTGCTGGAGTCTCGCGAGATCGTCGGTGTTGCTGGCTTTCGTCGTGAAGTTGTACGTCTTGCCTTTGCGCACCTTCACCCGGAGGTTCTTCTTCGGGTAGTCGATCTCCAGCGGCTCCAGGTCGGCGAACGGACGCATGAATGCGTCGTCCTTGTCGGCGGTCTCGTAGCGCAGCCCGGCGGAGGTGGCGCTCAGCCGGCCCTCGCACGAGCCGATGCCGTGGCGGTGCACCACGTCCACCGACTCGTCGAGGCGTATCGGCTGGAGGCGCACGATCACGGTGCGAAAGCCGGGCCCGGTCTCGAGCGTCTCTGCGTACACCTCCCGATTCTCGGCGGAGACGTTCAAGCGGTGGGGACCGGGGACGCCGTTACGCACTTCCACGGGCGCCCGACCCACGTAGTTGTGGTCGAAGAAGACGGCCGCGCCCGGCACGTCGGCGACGATCCGGAGGCGGCCAGTCTCGACCGGCCCCGCCGACGGCGTTGCCGTCCGGGAGCCCGGAGCGGGTGATTTCCCGGAAGACGGCGCCGGCGGGCGCGTGGACGCTCCGCCCGCGAAGGGCGCAGGTGGCCGAGGGGCACCGCCGGCGACCAGATACACGACCACCGCTGCGGCCCCCGCGGCCGCGAGTATGAACAGGCCGGACCGGCCTGGGCTCACACGCCTCAAGTGCCGCCGTAACCGATGGTCACGCGGCCGTCCTCGACGATGACGGGTACCCTTCGCGCGCCCTTGGCATGGACGAGCATCTCATCGAGGTCGGGAGCCGACTTCTTCACGTTGCGGTAGTCGACGCGATAGCCTTTTCCGGCAAAGGCCTCACGGGCCTCGGTCGTGTAGGGTCAACTGTCCTTGCCGTAGATCACCACGGCGCGCGCCGGCATGCCCGGCGATTATAGCCGGCGGCCCGTTTCGTTACTCGTCGGCCAGGGCGCGCACCGGATCGATGCGAGCCGCGCGCCGCGCGGGGAGATAGGCGGCCAGTATACCCACCGTGGCCAGCATCGCGGCCGCCGCCACGAACGTCGTGGGGTCGGCGGGACGAACGCCGAAGAGCAGCGTGCCCAGCAGGCGCGCCAGGGCCGCGGCGCCGGCCGCTCCGAGGACAATCGCCACGGCCGTGAGCGCGAGGGCCCGGCCCACCACCAGCCGCATCACGCGCCGGGACTCGGCGCCGAGGGCCATGCGGATGCCGATCTCGCGCGTCCGCTGCGAGACCGCGTAGGACATCACGCCGTAGATACCCACGCCCGCGAGAGCGACCGCCACCAGCGCGAAGACGCCGACGAGCAAGCTCAGCGCCCGCGAGCGACCGCGCGAGCCGGCGACGAGCTGATCCAGGGGACGCACCTTCCACACCGGCTGGTCCTTGTCCACCGACCACAGGGCGGCCCGCATGGCCGCGGCCATCGCCATCGGGTCGCCCGATGTCCGCGCCACGACGCAGGCGAAGATTCTCGCATCCTGCTCGTGCGTCGTGTAGATCTGCGGCTGGGGGGGCTCGGCCGGCCCCGAGTGCCGCACGTCTCCCACGACGCCCACGACGGTCGCCCACCCCGACTCGCGGAGCCGGAGGCGCCGGCCGATCGGATCCGCCCCCGGCCACGACTGGCGCGCGAGGGTCTCGCTGATGATCGCCACCGTCGGAGCCTCGGCCGTGTCGCGGGCCTCGAAATCGCGGCCCTTCATCTGGGGAATGCCCATGGTGCGGAAGTAGTCCGGGCTGACGATGTTGAGCTGGGCCACGGGCTCCCGGCCCTTGGGCGGCTCCGGCCGGCCCTCGACCTGATACGTCGTCGCCCCGCCGTTCCCGCTGAAGGGGACCGCGCGCACGAGAGCCACCGATTCGATCCCCGGCACCGCCTGCAGCCGCTCACGCGCCCGGCGCAGGAACGCAGCGATGGCGCGCGGCTCGGGGTACTTCGAGGGCGGTAGTCTGAACTCGGCCGTGAGGACGTGGTCCGCGCGGAAGCCGGGGTCGGCGCGCTGGAGCGCCAGCGCGCTGCGAACCAGCAGCCCGGCGCCGATGAGCAGCACGAGCGAGAGCGTTACCTCCGCAACCACGAGGCCGTCACGAAAACGGTGGCCGGCCGCGCCGCTACCCCCCCGCCCCGCCTCCTTCAGCACGCTGTCGAGGTCGGCGCGGGAAACGTGGATTGCGGGGACCAGCCCGAACAGCAGCCCGGTGCCCGCGGTGAGAGCGAGGGCGAAGGCCAGCACGCGGCCGTTGATCGTCACCGACTCGGGAAGAGCGTCCGGCGGAGCGACGGCAAGGAGGAACGAGAGGCCCCACTGGCCGACGAGGAGCCCGAGCGCACCGCCGGCGGTGGCGAGCAGCGCGCTCTCGGTGAGCAGCTGGCGGAGGAGCCGGGCCCGTCCCGCGCCCAGAGCCGCGCGCACCGCCAGCTCTCGCCGGCGCCGGCTCGCGCGGGCGAGGAGGAGGTTGGCCACGTTGGCGCAGGCGATGAGCAGGACGAGGCCGACCGCACCCAGCAGGACGAGGAGCGCCGGCCGCAGGGGACCCGCGATCTGCTCGTGCAATGGGACGACCTGGACGCCGCGTCCGGCATGGGTTTCGGGGTACGCCTGCTCCAACCGGCGGGCGACGACGGACAGATCCGCCTGGGACTGCTCCGCTGTGATTCCGGGACGCAGCCGGCCGATCACGAGCATCTCGGTCTCGCCGCGCACGAGGCCCTTCTTGTTCGGAAAGTACGGGGCCGGCAGGAAGACTTCCGTCCCCATGAAGTAGCCGTCGAAGGGAGCGCGGCCCGGCTCGAACTCCGGGCCGAGCACGCCCACCACGGTGTGGCTCTGGCCGTTGAGGAGGAGAGTGCGTCCGAGCATGGCCGGATCGCCGCCGAAGCGCCGCTGCCAGAGGCCGTAGCTGAGGACGGCCACCGGCTTCACGCTGGCCGGGTCGGTTTCGTCGGCGGTGAACCCGCGCCCGAGATGGATCCGAGCGCCCAGCAGCGGGAAGAAGCGGTCCGAGACGAACGCTCCGATGAGCCGCTCCGGCTCGCCGGCCCCGGTCAGGTTGACGCTCTGGCCGCGCCACACGGCCATGTCCGCGAAGGAGCGGCTCTGCTCGCGCCAGTCCACGAACTCGGGCCACGAGGCCGCGCTCTGGGGCGAGCCGGGCAGGCTCGCCCAGACCATCACGAGGCGCCCCGGGTCGGCGAAGGGCAGGGGGCGCAGCAGGGCGGCGTCGACGACGCTGAACATCGCCGTGGTGCCGCCGACACCGAGGGCGATCGTCAGAGCGGCCACCACCGCGAATCCCGGGCGCTCGACCAGCGTCCGCACCGCGTAGCGCAGGTCCTGAAGGAGCTTGTCCATGGAGTCCTCCCCGCCCCCTCTTCTCAAGCTCCGTGCCAGACACGGATACGCGGCCAAGTCATAGGAGGTGTTACGTTTTCGCGCTGCGCGAAACGCGAGACGTCGAGGCGTATCGTCCGCTCGTGGGACGAACGCGTCCCAGGAGCGGTGAGCCTACGGCTGAATGCCGTGAATGCGCATCTCGACGAGGCGATCGATCGAGACCGCTCCCTGCCGGGCCTTCACCCGGCGCACGAAGTCCGGGCTCACGCCGTGGATGCGCATCGAGACCAGCTCGTCGGCGCTCACTCGTTCGTAGCCGAGCCCGCGTAGCTTCCGCACGAAGTCGGGCGTGGCCCCGTGGATGCGAAGGCTCACGAGGTCGTCGACCGGAAGGCGGTCGTAGCCGAGGTCCTTCATCGCGCGGATGAACGTCGGATCCGCGCCGTGTATGCGAAGGCTCAGCAAATCGTCGAGGTCCAGCCGCGAGTAGCCGAGCGCGTCGAGCTGCTTGACGAAGTCGCGGCTGACGTCCAGGACGGCCATGGTGTAGATCTTCTCGTCGCCGAGCCCGGTGTAGCCCAGTTGCTGCATCGCGGCCACGAACTCCGGGCGCGGCGTGAAGGTGAAGTGGCCTGCCCCCTCGCCGCCGCGGAAGCTGCCTTCGAAGGAGAAGCGGCCCGCGTCGCGCTCGAGCGCGAAGCTCACGTTGGCCGCGGCGGCGCTCATCTGCTCCGCGGTCAGGCCCTTCAGCTCCGACAGGGCGACGGCGTTGGAATGGTTCGAGTGGCCGTTCCGGCCATGCCGCCGGTTCAGCGTGAGCTGCACCAGCGGTCCCCTGGCGCTCGACGTTTTCCAGGTGGCGGGCTCCGCCGTCCATAGGCCGGTGGTGGCGTCGCCGGCGGCGGAGCGCACTACCGCCGTGGCCGAGACCAAGGCCGCGCCTCCGGTGGCGAGGGCGATCAGCAGGGCTAGGGGTGCCTTCATTGCTCCTCCTCCCCGCTGTGACGCTCCTCCTCGGGGCAGGGTTTATGCTCCCCTTCCTCTTCCTTCGGGTCCACGCCGGATTGCCTCAGCGCGACGAGCTGGGCCGTGGTCAGATCCTCGTAGCCCGAGGCTTTGAGACGGCGCACGTAATGAGGTGTCACGCCACTCTGACGCAGCAGCACGAGCTCCCCGGGAGTGAGGCTCTCGTAGCATTCGTCCTGCAACCCCTCGATGAAGCTCGGGTCGACACCCTGCGACCGGAGGCCGATGAGGAGCCGGACGGACAGGCCCTCGTAGCCGAGATCCTTCAGGCCCTCGATGTAGCCCGGCGTGACCCCGTGGCTGCGCAGGGCCACCAGGGACAGCGGCGACAGATTCTCGTAACCCTGCTCGCGCAGGCCCTCGACGTAGCCGGGAGTGACGCCGTGAGAGCGGAGCATGATGAGGCGGGACACGGAGAGCCTCTCGTACCCCAGCTCCTTGAGCTCCCCGACGTACGCGGCCGACACCCCGTTGCTGCGCAGCGCGATGAGCTTGCCCTCCGAGAGGTCGTCGTAGCCGAGCTCCGCGAGACAGCGGACGTACTCCTTCGTCACGCCGTAGTCGGCCAGCACCAGGCGCGCGGCGGCGGGCTCAGTCTGCCGAGACGGCGTGGCGCCCTCGACGTAAGCGCCCGCGCTCAAGCCGAGGGCCGTAAGGGTGGCGAGCGCGAACAGACCGGCGACCCAGCGGGACGACCGTGACAGGTGCGGAGGCGGCCCGCCCACCAGCCGGGCGACCCGCCGCCCGAGCGACCCGCCGCTGGCCGCGACGGCCAGCGTGGGAGCGACCGCGCGCAGCTCCTCGAGCTCGGCGAGGGCCCGCGCATAGCCCACGGCGTCACCGCACACCGCGACCGCGACGTCGTCGCAGCAGTGCTCGCGCTCCACCCGCATGCGGTGCGAGGCCCACCACACCGCGGGATGGTAGAAGAGCAGCGTCTCGCCGAAGGTCTGCGCGAGGTTCACGAGGTAATCGAACCGGCGGACGTGGGCCAGCTCGTGGGCGAGCAGCGCCTCGAGCTGGGCCGGGCTCAGGCCGACGAGCGTGCTGGCCGGGAGCAGGACGATCGGCCGCAGCCAGCCGATCACCGTCGGCACGTCGACCAGCGCCGACTCGCAGAGCCGGACCGGCAGCCGGATACGCATGCGGCGGCAGAGGCGTTCCGCGGCGTCATGCCAGGAGTCGAGCGACACGGGATGGCCCGAGCGCTTCAGACGCTGGGCGACCCACCAGCCCCCGAGCACGCGCACCGACAGCAGCCCCACGCCGGTCGCCCACAGCAGCACGAGGGCAGGAAGCGTCGCCGCGAGGCCCTCGCGCAGGTGGAGGGCGGCCAGGGGCGGCATCGGCCCTCCGCCGGCCCGGCGGGGAGCGGTACCGGTCGAGGAGACGGCGGTGGCCTGGATGGTCCACGCTTCCGGCGCCGGCGACTCCTCCTCGGCGACGAACGCCGCCGCCCGTACCGCCGGCAGCGCGGCGAGGGCGGGCGCGGACACGGCTTCCCTGACCATCAGGAAGGTGGCCACGGGCATCGCGATCATCAGCACCAGGGCGCCGGAGGCCGCCAGATAGCGCGCCTGCGCCGAGCGAAGGAGCACGTTCACGCTGGCGAGCAACCCCGCGACGAGCGCGAGCTGCCACATCGAGTGCATGAGGGCCCAGCCGAGGGCCGCGGTGTGCGGATGGCCGAGCAGTTCCCGGAGGCTCATCGTTCACCGCCCTCGATCTCGTCGAGCAGGCGCCGGATGCGGGCGATCTCCTCGGGCGAGGTCTTCTGGGCGGCCAGGGCGTGCATCACCAGCTTCATCGCCGAGCCGTCGAAGGCGCGCTCGAGCAGGTCGCGCACGAGCTGGCGCTGCGTCTGCGCCTCCGGGAGCCGCGCGGAGTAGACGTGGGCGCGCTGGCTCTCGTCGCGGCTGACCAGGTTCTTTTCGATCATGATCTGCAGCATCTTCAGCACCGTCGTGTAGCCGGTGGGGCGGGCCTCGGCGAAGCAGGCGTGCACCTCGCGCACCGTGCTCGGGCCGCGCTGCCAGAGCACCCTCAGGATCTCCAACTCGGCGGGCGTGGGACGGGGCGGGGCCGGCATGGGCCGAGCCTAGTACGAAGGCTTTCGTGATGTCAACGAAAAACTTCGTACACCTCTTTGGACTCGGGGCTCACCAGGACGGCGCCTTGGCGAGGAGCGCTTCGGCTTCCGGAGCCGCCAGCGGCGCGGCGAAGTGAAAGCCCTGGCCATACTCGCAGCGCAGTTTCCGCAGCAGGGCGAGCTGGCCCGGCGTCTCCACCCCCTCGGCGATGACCTGCCGGTCGAGGTTGTGGGCCAGCTCCACGATCGTGCGGACGATGGCGGCATCGGTGGGCGACTCGGAGCGTCCCACGAAGGAACGGTCCACCTTGAGGGCATCGGTGGGGAGCCGGTGGAGGTAGCTCAGCGAAGAGTAACCGGTGCCGAAGTCGTCGATGTGGATGCCGATGCCCAGCTCCTTGAGCGCGACGAGGAGCGGGATCACCGCTTCGAGGTCCTTCATGATCGTGCTCTCGGTGATCTCGAGCCGCAGATGGCGCCCCTCGAGCCCCGAGCGCGCCAGCGCCTCCCACACCGCCTCCACCACCTCGGGCTGGGCGACGTCGGGGCTGGCGAGGTTCACGCTGATGCTGAGCGCCGCGCCGCCGGGGAGCTGGTGCCAGGCCCGCATCTGCGCGCACGCTTCCCGCAGGACCCA
>Ga0210378_10000738_pt1 | contig 16901 bp, 16 predicted proteins | sample PLM1_60_b1redo_FD_155465 | JGI IMG/M metagenome (GOLD analysis project Ga0210378, IMG submission 155465) | Groundwater sediment microbial communities from an aquifer in East River, Colorado, USA - PLM1_60_b1 redo | ecosystem: Environmental > Terrestrial > Soil > Riparian zone | place: USA: East...
CACGCCGCCGGAGCGGGGGGGTCTGGGGGGACCGGAGAGTCCCCCCAGCTTGATGAGCGAGGGCGGATTCACTCCGCCCGAGCGAACGACCCGGCGCGTCGCGGTTTGCGCGCCGGTCTCGCCGTCGCGGCCGTGGTGGCCGTAGGCCTGCTCGCGGCGGGCGGCGTGATGCTGGCCCGCTCCTCGCGTTCCTCCGTCCCTGCCGTGCCCGCGACGACGCCGGCCGCCTCCGCGCCGCCCACCCCGGAGCTCGCTCCGGCAGTGGCGGTCCCGACGGCACCGACGTCGACGCCGGCTCCCGTCACGACGCTATCGTTCGCCCCTCCGGCGCCCGCTTCTCCGCGCCCAACTGCCCGGGTCACTCCGACTCCCGAAGCGCAGGACGTGCCCACGCCGGCGGAAGGCCGGGTCGATCGGGCCAACGACCTGCTGGAGCAGGGACGCTTCGCGGCCGCTCTCGCCGAGGCCCGATCGGTGTTGCGGCGGGATCCCGGCAACGCCGAGGCGAAGATGATCGCCGCCGAAGCCGAGGTGGCCACGGTCGTGGAGACCCGCATTCGCAACGCCCGGGAGGCCCTGAAGCGGGGCGACCGCGACCACGCCCTGACGGAGGTGAGGGCCGGCCTTGCGATCAGCGCGAACGACGGGCGCCTGCTCGCCCTTTTCCGCGAGCTGACACGGTAATCGTTTTGAGCAAGGGGGCGCTGCGGCGCGCCCCCTTGAACCCCCGCTCGCTTCTTCCGCGGCGGCGAACTGAATTCGCCGCCGCTAATTGAGCGCGTCCACTTCGTGGACCCGGGGGGAATGAATCCCGCTCCGCTCGCAGCTCTTTCCAATGGCTCCGGGTTTTGGAGTACGATTCCCGGGCGCCCGGTCGACCCGGGAGCGGGATCGCCAAGGAGGATCCGTCTCATGACCTACGTGATCGCAGAGCCCTGCGTCAACACGAAGGACACCGCCTGTGTCGAGGTTTGCCCCGTCGACTGCATCCATCCCAAGAAGGACGAGCCGGAGTTCGAGGGCGAGACCAAGCTCTACATCGACCCCGAGACGTGCATCGACTGCGGCGCCTGCGTGCCGGTGTGCCCGGTGCAGGCGATCTTCCCCCAGGAAGAGCTGCCGGAGAAGTGGGCGCAGTACACCCAGATGGAAGTCGACTGGTACGCCAAGCGTAAGTAGCTGGTTTTCGTCGCGAAACCAAGGACTTGACTCGACGAAAACTAACATCACCTCCTCAAACATGTATTCTCGCGGCGCGAATGTGCCGCTCTTAGTTTCTGTCGCGTCCGATCGACCGTTTCGGAGCAGAAACTAGCGACGGAACAGGTGCTGCAAGGTGACGCGCACCGAGACCGCGACGCCGCGCAGCCGGGCCGGGGTGAACTGCCAGCCGGCCACCGCTTCCAGGACCGCGGTGTCGAGAAGCTCGCCGGCCGACTCGACGATCGCTACGTCGACGACCTGACCCGTCTCGCCGACCCACACCTCGACCACCGGTGCCCCCTCCAGCCCCCGCTCCCGCGCCGCGGACGGGTAGGCCGGTACCGTCCCCGAGATCCGGCGCGGCGGCGTGACTTCGGGTGAGAACTCCACGAGCTGTCCCGGGCGCACCGGCGCGTTGGCGGGGGTGGGCACGGGCAGCGTGAAGCTCAGGGCCCGGAGCAGCCGGTCCCGCTGCAGCTCCACCTCGGCCGAGACGGCCTCGCGGCCCGGGGCCTCCATCCGAACCACGTGGCGTCCCAGCGCCGCCTGGATCCCCGGCAGCGGAGTCTCGCCCACCGGGCTGCCGTCGAGGTACACCCGCGCCCCCGGCGGATCGCTGTCGAGAAACAGCACGCCCACGCGCGCCGGCACCGCCCGCGAGGCGAGCCCCACCGGGGATTGCACGGTGGTGCCGGGGATGGGGACCTGCGTCGGCGCGGTCTCGAGCGCGCCGTGGATGACCTCCATGTCGAGGACCGGCTGCGCCGCCTCGTACAGCTCGCGGGCGAAGTCCATAGCGCGCGCGGTCCGCTGCGCCGGCTGAACGGCGAAGGCCCGGGCGAACGCGTCGTTCACCGCCTCCGGCAGCCGCGGGTCCACGTCCCGCGGGGGGACGTGCCTTCCATGCACGACCCGGGACACCACCTCCGTGATCGTCTTGCCCGGGAACGGCGTGCCTCCGGTCAGCAGCTCGTAGGCGACCGCGGCCAGCGAGAAGACGTCGGCCTTGCCGTCGACTCGCTCTCCCATCATCTGCTCGGGCGCCATGTACTGGACGGACCCGACCACCGAGCCGGCGGCGGTGAGGTTGGAGGAGTCCAAGCGGGCGACGCCGAAGTCCATCACCTTCACCGAGCCGTCGTCCATCATCATGATGTTGGCCGGCTTGATGTCGCGGTGGACGATGCCGTGCCGGTGGGCATAGTCGATGGCGTCCGCCACGCGCAGGACGAGCGAGGAGATCTGGCGCACGGAGACGGAGCCCCCCGCCTTGAGGTACGCGTTCAGCGGCCGGCCCTCCAGGAACTCCATGACGAGGTAGGACGGTCCGATGTCGTAGATCTGGACGATGTCGGGGTGCGTGAGACGGCCGGCGGCCTCCGCCTCGTGGCGGAAGCGGGCGTGGTACTGCTCGCGCTCGGCCTCCGTCATCAGCTCGTTTTCCTTCAGCACCTTGACGGCCACGGGCCGGGCCAGGCGGGAGTCGACGCAGAGATACACCACGCCCATCGCGCCCGCGCCCAGCTCCTCGACGACCTGGTAGCGGCCGAAATAGGCGGTCGAATTCGGATCGGCAGACATCGGCGGCGGGAGGGAAGCCACGACTGTAGCGCCCGGCGAGGGGGGCGTCAAACGCCCTCCCCGGCCGGCGCTGTAAACCCTATAGAATACCGGCCCGGCCGAAGATGACGTCCGACAAGCCCGCCTCCAAGGAGCGACGCCGCGAGACCCGCATGAGCCTTCGCCTGCCCGTGCGCGTGCAGGGCCACGACGCGAGGAACCAGGCCTGGGAGGAGATGGCGGCCATGGAGAACACCTCCTTCGGCGGCGCCGCCATGCGTATCAAGCGGCCCGTCGCTCGCGGACAGGTCCTCTTCCTCGCCCTGCCGCTGCCGAAGCATTTCCGGCACTACGACCTCTCGGAGGCGTTCTATCGCGTCTACGCCCTCGTCCGCCACACCGTGCTCGCGGGCACCGAGTACAAGGTGGGAGTGCTGTTCCTGGGGAAGAACCCGCCCAAGGGCTACGACACCAATCCCGGTGGCCTCTACCTCCTCCCGACCGACCCCCCGCCGGTCACCAAGGAAGAGCGGCGCAAGTGGGAGCGCATGGAGGTCTTCGTCAACGTGCGCCTGCGGTGGACCACGCCGGAGGGCCTGGAAGTGGAAGAGCAGACGATCGCCGAGAACATCGGCCGCGGCGGGGCGCGGGTGATGACGTCCCTTGCGGTGACCAAGGGCGACGTGCTCCGGATGGAGGAGGTGGACGGCGACTTCCAGGTCCGGGCCCAGATCTGCAACGTCTACATCGGCCCCGACCACATCCCGCGGCTGAACCTCCGCTTCCTGGACGCGGCCGCACCGGACCGGCTCCTCGGCCTGGTATAGCCGAATGTCGCGCATGCGTCCGCTGTCGGGTTGCCATGAGCTCACCTTCGGCTCCGCCTATGTCGTGGACGATTCCGGGGAGGTCGCGCTCGAGGACTACGCGCGGGAGGTGACACGGGCGCGTGACGCGGAGCTGGTGCGGGCAGCCGACGATCCACAGCGGGCCACGGGCCTCCACCTGTGCGGGCTCGACGCCGTGCCCGCGCCCGGTCTTCGCGCCGACGTCGAGGACTTCGCGCGCGACCTGGACGCGCTCGCGGGCGGCGGCGGCCTCGGCTGGAGCTGACCCGGTATAATCGCCGGCCATGGGTCGCGCCCTCCTGGCCGTCCTTCTCGGTGCGGCCGCGCTTCCCGCCGCCGCCCGCCCGTTTCGGCTCGAGGACGTGGTCGTCTTCCGCACCGTGCGCGAAGCGGCCGTCTCCCCCGACCGCAAGCGGGTCGCGCTTCTCGTGCGGGAAGCCGATCTCGCCGCGGGCCGCTTCCGCAATGGTCTCTGGCTCGTGGCCGCCGACGGCTCCGCGCCCGCGCGCCGCATCGAAACCTCCCCGGTCCCGGAGTCGTCCCTGAAGTGGTCGCCCGACGGCACGCGCATCGGCTACCTTGGCCGCCGCGCCCTGGGCTCGCAGGTCTTCGCCGTTTCTACCCGCGGCGGACCTGCCCTCGCGCTCACGAGTCACGGTGCGTCGGTGGCCGCCTTCGAGTGGGGGCCGCGGGGCGGCCTCCTCGCGGTAGGGCCCGCGCCCACGACGGAGGAGCAGCGCCGCCGCGAGAAGGCCCGCGACGACGCGTCGGTCGTCGGCCGCCACTGGCGCAACCATCGGGCCTGGCTCGTGTCCCGCGCGGGCGCCTTCTCCCCCCTCACTGACGGCACGCGCCACGTCCAGCGCGCGGCGCTCTCGCCGGACGGCTCGAAGGTCGCCCTCATCACGACGCCCGACCCGAGGCGGACAGCTCGCAGGAGGCGATGCTCCAGGTGCTCGACGTCGGCTCCGGAAAGACGCAGGAGGTGCCGGGCTCGTCGCTGGCGTCCGACGTCGAGTGGGCCCCCGACGGCCGGGTCCTCGCCTTCGTCCGTCCCTTCGACGGGCGGGCGATCTCGCGCGCGGATTTGTTCCTGTGGACACAAGGCGAGGCGGCGGCCCGGAACGTCTCGAGCGCGCTCGACCGGGACGTGGAGGCGCTGCGCTGGAGCCCGGACGCTGCCGCCGTGGACGCTCAGCTTCCGGAGGGGGCCCGCAGCACGGTGGCCCGGTTCCTGGTCGGCGCCGGCTCCGGAGAAACCCTGTGGAAGCCGGCCCACGGGCTCGCGCTTCTCGATCGCGCGGGCCCGGGGTGGGTCTACGTGCCCAGCGATCGGCCGCACGAGCTGTGGTCGGCGGGGCCGCAGGGCCAGTCGCCGCGACGGCTGACGCGGCTCAACCCCGACGACATCGAGCTGCCACGCGTCGAGCTGGTGCGGTGGCGCTCCGGCGAGCGCGAAGTCGAAGGCGTGCTCTTCGCTCCCGCAGGGGGCGAGAGCCGGCCCCGCCCTCTCGTCCTGCATCCGCACGGCGGGCCGCGCGACCACGCGGGGGACGATTTCGATCCGCTCGCCGCGTATCTGGTCGCCCAGGGCTTCCTCGTCCTGAAGCCGAACTTCCGCGGCAGCACCGGATACGGCGACGCCTTCACGCGCGGCAACGTCGAGGACTGGGGAGCCGGACCCTTGGCCGACGTCATGTCCGGGGCCGACGCCCTCATCGCGCGCGGGCTCGCCGACCCCAACCGACTCTTCCTCTACGGCTGGAGCTACGGCGGGTACCTCGCCAACTGGGCCGTCACGCACACGGACCGCCTGCGGGCCGCGGTGAGCGGGGCCGGCGTTGCCGACCTGCGCATGCAGTACTCGATCAGCGACGCGCGCCGGTGGCGCTTCGACTACTTCCGCGGCAGCCCCTTCGCGGGGCACGAGGAGCTGTACGCGCGGCAATCCCCCGTCACCTACGCCCGGCAGGCCCGTGTGCCCACCCTCTTCCTCCACGGGGAGAAGGACGAGCGCTGCCCGCCGTCGCAGGGCTTCATGATGTACCGAGCGCTGCGCGACAACGGGGTGGAGACGGAGATGGTGCTCTATCCCCGGGAGCCGCACGTGTTCGTCGAGCCGCAGCACCTCATCGACCGCGCGCGCCGGGTCGGGGAGTGGTTCCGCGCCCACGACCGGTGGGTCGCAGACATCCCTGTGGATCCTCCGGCGCTCGTTCAGCTCTATCACGAGCGCCTCAAGCCGGGCGCGGATTTCTGGCGAACAAGCCCCGCGGCCAGGAGCAAGGGAGGTGATCGGTGAGACAGACGTTTGGAATCGTCGCCGCGTTGCTCCTGGCTCCGGCCCAGGCCGGGGCCGCAGACCCGGCCCCGGACGCGTGCAAGCTCGTCACGCTGAGCGACGTCAACGCCGCGCTCGGGGGAGGATTCGAGATCACGCCCGATCCGTTCGCGAGGAAGATGAGCAGCGAGTCGAGCACCTGCGTCTACGGCAAGGGCCCCGGGAACTCGGCATCCATCTTCATCATTCGCAATCCCGGCGGCAGCGCGAAGATCGCCGTGCTTGCCCGTCAGCAAGCGCAGAAGCGTGCCGGCCGCGCCGTGACCCCGATACCGGGCCTGTGCGATGCGGCGTTCTCGGTCGCCATCAACCCGAAGAAGGCGAACGTGATCGCCGCCAAGGGCGTCTGGCAGGTGGAGACGGAAGTGATCGTGGGCGGCACGGCCGACGCCCAGGCGGCGCAGAAGCTCGCGGAAGTGGCCTGCTCGCGGCTTTATTGAGCCACGGAGTGCTAGCGGCGCACCCCCTGGACGACCGAGCGTAAGCGAGGTCGCTCCGCCGCGTGGCCGTGACTACTTGACTTGCCGCCCGGTCATCGGCTGGGCTGGTCCCAGGCGTGGCGGGTGCGGATGTCGCGGGCGCGCAGCTCGAACCGGCGCGCTTCCCGGTCGCGCCCCTGCTTCCGTAGCAGCGCCGCGTAGTTGTCCAGCGTGCGGGCCAGATCCGGATGGTCGGGACCGAGCACTTCCTCCTGGATCGCCAGCGCGCGGCGGTAGAGCGGCTCCGCCTCGGCGGACCGGCCCTGGGCGAACAACAGCAGCGCGAGGTTGTTGAGGGCGATGGCCACGTCCGGGTGCTCCGGACCGAACGCCTTCTCCCAGATCTCGAGCGCCCGCCGCGCGAAGGGCTCGGCCTCGGCGTAGCCTCCCAGCGACCGGTAGAGGAGGGCGAGGCCGTTGAGGGTGCGGGCCACATCGGGGTGGTCGGGGCCCAGCACCTCGCGGCGGATCTTGAGCGCGCGCTCGTACAGGGTCTTGGCTTCGGCGGCCTGGCCCCGCACGCGCTCGAGGTCGGCCAGGTCCTCGAGGCCGGTCGCCAGGTCGGGGTGATTCGCCCCGACGCTCTTCTCCCAGACCGCGATGGCCTTCCGGTAGAGGACCTCGGCCTCGTCCGGCTTGTCCTGGGCCGCGTACAGGTTGCCGAGATCGTTGAGGCTCGTGGCCACGTCGGGATGGTCGGGGCCGAGGGCCTTCTCGCGCAACGCGAGCGCGTGCGTGTAGAGCGGCTCCGCGTCGGCGTAGAGACCGCGGGCCCGGTAGAGGGTGCCAAGGTTGTGCTCGGTGGTGGCCAGGTCGGGATGATCGGGGCCCAGCGCTTTGAGCTTGATCTCCCGCGAGCGGTCGTAGAGCGGCTCGGCCTCGGCGTAGCGGCCCTGCGCGTAACGCAGCGCGGCCATGTTGTCGAGCGCCTTCGCTACCGCCGGATGCTCCGGGCCCCACGCGCTTTCCCAGACCGCGAGCCCCTTCGCGTAGAGCGGCTCCGCCTCCGCGTACCGGCCTTGCGCGGCATAGAGGCGCCCGAGGCTGATGAGGCTCGTCCCGAGGCGCGGGTCCTGCGCCCCGAACCCCTCGGCGATCTCGAGGGCCTTCTTCCACTGCGTCTCGGCGTCGGCGTACTGCCGCTTCTCGAGTGCCTTCGTCCCGTCGTCCTGGTAGACCTGCCAGCGCCCCTCCCGGATCCAGTTGCAGGAGGCGGACAGGAGCGGAAGGACAAGGAGGAGCGGGAGGGATCGGCGCACCGGGCTACTCGCGGCCCGGCTCCAGGGCGAGGCGGGAATGCCGGCGCAGGATCTCCCGCACACGGTCGTGGGGAAGGGCGACCACGCGGTGTCCCTCGAACCCGATCATCGTACGCGCGGCCACGAGCGCATTGAGGATGGCCTCCTCGGTCGCGCCCACCGTCGCCTCGAAGAGCGGGCCCATCGAGTCGTTGGGCAGCATCGTGAGCGTCGGCGTGCCCTTCGCGTCGCCCGCGCGCGGGTTCGCGGTCGAGAACGCGATGAAGAGGTCGCCGGAGCCGTTGCCGGCCACGCTGCCGGTGCGGGCCAGGCCCAGGGCGGCGCGGCGCGCCAGGCGCTTGAGCTGGTGCGGCAGCAGCGGCGCGTCGGTCGCGACCACGATGATGATCGAGCCCGCCTCCGCCGTCTCGGAGGCTCCCCGCCGCGTGTAGACGAGATCGCCGGTCAGCTCGCGGCCCACGGGCAGCCCGGCCACGAGGAGCTGATGGCGGCGGCCGAAGTTGGCCTGGACGAGGACGCCCAGCGTGTAGCCGCCCTCGGCGGCGGGGCGCACGCGCGAGGCGGTGCCGATGCCGCCCTTGAACTCGTAGCAGATCATGCCCGTGCCGCCGCCCACGTTGCCCTCCGGGACCGCCCCTCCGCGCGCGCCGTCGAGGGCCTGGAACACGTGCTCGGGCCGCACGTGCATTCCGTAGATGTCGTTCAGGTGGCCGTCCCACGTCTCGGCCACGACCGGAAGCGACCAGATGGCGTCGGCCCAGTCCCCCGCCGCCGGCCAGCGCTTCCGCGCGAAGTCGATCACGGCGTCGCGGGCGATGCCCACCGAGTTGGTGTTGGTGATGACGACCGGCCCTTCGAGAACCCCCGCCTCCTCGACCCACGCGATGCCCGTCATCTCGCCGTTGCCGTTCAGGCTGAAAGCTCCGGCGAAGCACGGATCGAGGCCGGGCTTGCCGCGCCCGCGGGGCAGCACGGCCGTTACTCCCGTGCGCACGGAGTCGCCGGAGACCAGCGTCACGTGGCCCACCTCCACGCCGGGAACGTCCGTGATGGCGTTGAAGCGTCCGGGTGTCCCGAACTCGAAGGGAATTCCGAGATCACGCGCCCGCGCTGAGCCCGGCGGCTCGGCGTGAGTGGGCGCCAGCGTGGCCGCGAGGGCGACGGCGATAGCGAGACGGTGCGCGCGGAGCGTCACAGGTCCCTCCCCGTCCGAGCCTACCACCGACTAGACTGATGCCATGACCTGGAAGAGCGCGGCCCGGCGCGACCCGGCGGGCTTCTACCGCTGGCGCACGGACGGAGGCGAGGTGCGCATCTTCATGACCGAGGCCCTCTTCGCGGAGCTGGAGGAGAGCCTGGGCCCGCAGATGGCGAACGCGCGCCGATTCCCGGGCGTGCTCGACGTCGCCGTCACGCCCGATGCGCATCACGGCTACGGCGTTCCGGTGGGCTGCGTGATCGCCACCACGGGGACCCTCGCCATGGGGCCGGTGGGCTACGACATCGGCTGCGGTATCGCCGCCCTGCGCTCAGACGTCTCGCGGGCCGAGGCAACGCCGGAGAAGGTTCGCGACTTCTCGCGCCGCGTCATGTCGCGGGTGGGCCTGGGCGCCGGCGCCAAGGGCGAGCACGTCTCCCGGGAGCGCTTCGAGGAGATCATCCGCGGCGGAGCGGAGGCGCTCGGCGCGCGGCGGGGCACCGCGGAGCGCGACCGCATCCCCGTCGACGACGAGTGGGACGTGCCGAAGAGCTCTCGGGCTTGGCGCGGCCAGGAGCAGCTCGGCAGCCTGGGGGGCGGCAACCACTTCATCGAGCTGCAGCACGACGGCGAGCGGCTGTGGGTCATGTTCCATACGGGCTCGCGGGGTTTCGGCCACGGCCTCGCCACCGACTTCTTCGAGAAGGCGCGCGAGGAGCAGGGTCTCTCGCGAGGACAGATGGACCTCGGCTACTTCACCCCCGCGTCCCGCCATTGGCGCGACTACAAGAACGCGGTGGCCGCCGGCGGCAACTACGCGATCGCCAACCGGCTGGTCATCGGCCGCGCCGTGGGCGCCGCCTTCGCGGAAACGTTCGGCTCCGAGGCGGAGCTCGTCTACGAGATCAGCCACAACCTCGTTCAGGAAGAGAGCCACCCCGACCTGTTCGACCGGCCCGTGTGGGTCCACCGCAAGGGCGCGACCCGGGCCCTGCCCGCCGGCCATCCGATGCTCGCGGGGACGCGGTGGCAGACGACGGGCCATCCGGTGCTCATCCCGGGGTCGATGGGCGACGCCTCCTACGTGTTGCGGCCCCGGCCGGGCGCGGCGCGCAGCCTCTATTCGGTCAACCACGGCGCCGGACGTCGCAAGAGCCGGATGGCGGCGCGGCGGGAGATCACGCAGGCCGACGCCAACCGCCTGATGAAGGATCTCGGAGTGATGGTCAACGCCGGGGGAAGGGTCCCGGTGGACGAGTCCCCCGCCTGCTACAAGCCTTCAGATGAGGTGATCAGAGCGGTCACGGAGGCGGGGCTGGCGGAAGTGGAGGTGCGCCTGCTCCCCATCGCGTCCATCAAAGGAAGTGATTGAATCGGGACCCCTTGACACGTTTCGGCGGGCTTTGATAGTGTCGAATTGCACTAGTTGCCTCTGCTCTGGCGTTCGGAGGAGGACGACCACGGTGGTTGGCCTCTCGTCGTGGGCGCGCAGGTGACGTGGCGCTAGGCAAGGGCTAAGGAGGCCTGCACGTTCATGATCGAAGGTACGGTCAAGTGGTTCAACGAGTCCAAGGGTTTCGGCTTCCTCTCCCGTGAGGGCGGTCCGGACGTTTTCGTCCATCACTCGGAGATCCGCGCCGAAGGCTTCCGCACACTCAACGAGGGCGACCGGGTTCGCTTCGAGGTGGTCGACAGCCCGAAGGGCCCCCGCGCCGCGAACGTCACCAAGATCTAACGACTCGAACCACGGAGCCAACCCGACGCCCGGGGCCTCACGGTCCCGGGCGATTTAGTTTTAGCGCGCTTTCGGCCTGATGGCTCAACTTGCCCCTCTCAGCTCGCACGCGCTCGATTGCCTGCGGCAGGCGGGGCGGGTGGCCTCCGCCGCGCGTGAGGCGGGCGCGCGCCTCATCGTCGCCGGCGCGCGCGTGCGGGACGTCTGCGCGGCGGTGGAAGAGGAGATCGGCCGCCGGGACGCCGGCTGCGCCTTCCCCGTCCAATCCTCCCGCAACGACGTCGCCGCCCACTATTGTCCCGCCCCCGACGACGAGACGCGCTACGCGGAGGGCGACCTCGCCAAGCTCGACATCGGGGTCCACATCGACGGCTGGGTGGTGGACACCGCTCTCACCGTCAACGTCGGCGACCTCGCCCGGCAGCGGCACTTCGTGGACGCCGCGCGCGCCGCGCTCGAGGCGGCCATCGCCGCCACCGCTCCCGACGCGGAGGTCCGCAGCCTCTCGCAGGCCATCGAGTCCACCATCCGCGGCTTCGGGCTGCAGCCGGTGCGCAGCCTGTGCGGGCACGGGGTGGGCCGATGGCAGGTGCACGGCCCCCCGCCCATCCCCAACGCGGCGGACCTGGCCGGCGGTCGGCTGCGCCCGGGCGCGGTCGTCGCCATCGAGCCCTTCGTGACCGACGGCCCGGGGGTCGTGTCCGAGCACGGCGAGCCGCAGGTTTTCCGCCTCGATCCCCGCCGGGAGCCGACGGAGGGTCCGGATCCCGAAGCGCTGGCCGCCGTGCGCGCCTTCCGCGGGCTGCCGTTCGCACGGCGCCAGCTCGCCGCGTACGCGGGTCCGCGGCTGGAGGCGCTGCTCGACTGGCTACGGCAGGAGGGCCGGCTGATGTCCTACGCGCCTCTGCGCGAGACCAGTGGGCATTCGGTGGCCCAGGCCGAGCACACCGTGTACGTGGGGCCTGCGGGAGTGGAGGTGCTGACTCTCTAAGTTAGTTCGGGGGGGTGAGAGCCGACGAAGCACCCCCCCGCGCGCATACGCGCTCCCCCCCATGTCGCTCGCTCGGGGGGACCCCTCGCTCGCTGCTACTGCGCCTTCTTCTCTTCTTCCTCGAGCAGGTCGTAGGGGAGCGGCTGGGGGCCGGGGACGATTCCCGCGATGTCCGGGTCTTCGGGGAGGGCGCCACGGTCCAGCTTGGTCTTGGTTTCCTTGCGCTCGACCCGCTTGGCCGCCTTCTCGCGGGCCCGCTCCTGGCGGGCGATCTCCTTCTGCCTCTTGGCGAACGTCGCGCGGCCTTTGTTGGCCATAGGCTGCTCCCCCCGGGATCACGCCGCTGATCCCGAACGCGAGATTTTATCACGCCGGAAGCGAGCGGCTTAACCGACCCGGCCGGCCAGGCTCGCGACCACCGCGACCAGCTCGGCCGGCTCCACGGGCTTGGCCATGTGGACCTGATAGCCGGCGGCGATGGCCTGGCCGCGGTCGTCGGCGTGCGCGTAGGCGGTGAGGGCGGCGGCGGGGATGGCGCGGGCCTCCGGCCGCTCGCGCAGCTCGCGGATGAGGGCGTAGCCGTCCATGCCCGGCATCCCGATGTCGCTCAACAGCACGTCCGGGGTCTCCCGCTCCACGCAGGCCAGGGCCTCCGCGGCGGAGGCGGCCGCGGTCACCTTTGCGCCCCGCTGCGAGAGCACGGTCTGCATCATCCCTCGCGTGTCGGGATCGTCGTCGACGAGCAGGACGCGAATGTGCTCGAGGCAGAGAAGGGGCGCCGCCTCGGCGGGGGCGGCCTCGCCGGAGGGAGTCGTGGCGTCGGCGGCGTCGTGCCGGGGCAGACGCACGGTGAAGCTGGCCCCGTGGCCCTTGCCGACGCTCTCCGCCACCACCGTGCCGCCATGCGCCTCCACCAGGTGGCGCACGATGGCGAGCCCGAGGCCGAGCCCGCCGTGGGGGCGCGAGGTCGACGAGTCGGCCTGGCGGAAGCGCTCGAAGACGTGCGGCACGAACTCGGGGCTTATGCCCTCGCCCGAATCCCGCACGACGATCTCGACCTGTGACGCGGTCCGCGCCAGGCGGATGGAGATCACCCCGGCCTCGGGCGTGAACTTGATGGCGTTGGTGAGCAGGTTCCAGACGACCTGCTGCAGGCGGTCGGGGTCGGCCCACACCTGGCCCACGTCCGGATCCAGGGTCGCCTCCAGTCGCACCTGCTTCGCTTCCGCCGACGGGCGCACCGTGTCGAGGGCGGCCTCCACCACCGCCGACGCCGCCACCGCCTTGCTCTCCAGCCTCAGCTTCCCGGAGATGATCCGCGACACGTCGAGGATGTCCGAGATCAGCTGACCCTGCACCTTCGCGTTGCGGTCGATGACCTCGATGGCGCGGGCGGCTTCCGCCGGCTTTAGCCCGCCCTCGCGGAGGATGTGGGCCCAGCCCGCGATCGCGCTCAGCGGCGTGCGCAGCTCGTGGGAGAGCATGGCCAGGAACTCGTCCTTCATCCGGTTGGCGTTCTCCGCCTCCTCCCGCGCGCCCTGCTCGCGGACCAGGAGATGCTGGCGGCGCTCCTCCATCTGCCTCCGCTCCGTCGCGTCGTGGAAAACGAGCACGGCTCCCACCACCTCGCCTCCGGTCACGATCGGCGAGCAGGTGTGGGCGACGGTGAGGGTCGTACCGTCGGCCTTCACGAAGGCGTCTCCCTCCCGGTGCACGATGGCCCCCGAGCCGAGCACCTGCGCCAGCGGGTCGGCGTTCGCGGGGTCTTCCGACGGGCGATGCATCAGCTCGCCGAGGTGACGCCCCAGCAGCTCCGCCTCCCGGAAGCCGAGCATGCGCTCGGCGGCGGGGTTGACGAAGGTCACTCTCCCGTCCCGATCGAGGGCGAATACCCCCTCGCCGAGGTGGCCCGTGATCGCGCTCGTGAACGCGAGCTGGTGCCGCAGGCGCTCTTCTCCGCGCTTGCGCTCGGTGATGTCGGCCATGAAGGACGTGAAGGCCCAGCCCCCCGCTTCCGGCCGCGCGGTCATGCTGAGGTCCAGGGGGAAGTGCGAGCGGTCGCGGCGCAGGCCGCGGGTCTCGATCCGGCGGCCGAGCAGCGGCCACTCCCCCGTCTTGAGGAAACGCTCGAGACCCTGCCGGTGGGCCTCGCGGTCGGTCGGAGGCAGGATCAGCTCGGACAGGTCGCGCCCGATGGCCTCCTCGGCCGTCCACCCGAAGATCGCCTCCGCGCGCGGGTTCCAGAAGGTGATCGTGCCCTCGGCGGACATGCCGACCACGGCGTCGAGGGCGGAGTCGAGGACGGCCCGCATCTCGGCCGCCGCCGAGCGCAAGCCCTGCTCGGTGCGATCGCGCTCCGGGTCATGGGTCACGGTCGGGCGACGGTGGCGCACCCCGGCGAGGACGGCCACGGTGATGGCCTCGACGACGAAGAGCCCCAGCCGCACCGATTCGTCGGGCCCGGCGGGGGCGAGGAAGAAGGCGTGGCTGGCCACCGCGGCGAGGGCCACCGCGAGAAGGCCGGGCCCGAGCCCGCCGCGCCAGCCCACGGTGGCGACGGCGCCCAGAAAGAGCAGGAAGGGCGAGGGCTCGTCGATGAGCGGCGCCACGATCAGCTTGATGAGCAGGGCGCCGCCCACCAGCAGCACCGCAGAGGCATAGCGGTCGAAGGCGTCATGCCGCATCTTCCCCATGATACTCGCGTGGGGGGACAGGTCCAGGAGCGTGTCCCGATAATCACGGAGAACACGCTCCTAACAGGACAACCCGAAGAGATATATTCTCCTGCGGCCCGAAGGGCCGCTTTAGGATTCCGTCTCCAACTTTACCGGACGGAATCCTGGAGGTAGAGGCCATGGAGCCGTTTCGACCCGATCTGCTCGCAGGCAAGACCACGCTCATCACCGGCGGGGGCACGGGGCTGGGTCGATCGATGGCCCTGCGCCTGGCCGGCCTCGGGGCGCGGGTCGCGGTGGTGGGCCGCCGGCCCGAGCCGCTGCAGGAGGTTGTGGAAAGGATCCGCTCTGCGGGCGGCCAGGCGGCGGCGACGCCCTGCGACGTGCGGGATCCGGCCGCGGTGGAGGCGGCGCTCGACCACATCGAAAAGGAGCTGGGGCCGGTGAACCAGCTCGTCAACAACGCGGCCGGCAACTTCCTGTGCGCCTCGGAGGACCTCTCCCCGAACGCCTTCGACGCCGTCGTGCGCATCGTCCTCTACGGCAGCGTGCACTGCACGCTCGCCCTCGGGCGGCGGCTCATCCAGAGGAAACAGAAGGGGGAGATCCTCTCCATCGCGACCACCTACGCCGAGAGCGGGTCCGCCTTCGTGTTGCCCTCCGCGACGGCCAAGGCCGGCGTCGTGGCGATGACGCGCTCTCTGGCCGTGGAGTGGGCGGTCTACGGCATCCGGCTGAACGCGGTGGCGCCCGGCCCCTTCCCCACCGAGGGGGCGTTCTCGCGGCTGATGACGGGGGAGCTGGAGGAGCAGGCCCGCCGGCGCATCCCTTCCCGCCGCTTCGGGGAGCACGACGAGCTGACGAACCTCGTCGCCTTCCTGATGAGCGATGCCAGCCCCTACCTGACCGGCGACCTCGTGACGATCGATGGCGGAGAGGCGCTCTTCTCCGGCCAGGAGTTCGCCGGCCTCGCCCACCTCGACCGGGCCAAGGCGAAGGGCCTGATGGCCGCCTTGAAACCAAAGAAATAGGAGGACACATGAGGAGGATCGTCCCGGTGCTCGCCGTCGCGCTGTTTCTCTCCGCTTCGGCGGCCATCGCGCAGGAGGTCCCGATCCAGGTCGCCTATTACTACAAGGTGCGCTGGGGCTTCCAGCAGGAGTTCGAACGCCTGTTCCTGAAGAACCACTACCCGGTGCTGATGGAGACGAAGCAGCGCGGCCGGGTCCAGGACGTCAGGATGTTCCGGCCCACGTACCATCTCAAGGACGACTGGACGTTCCTGGTCGTGATCACCTACCCGAGCTGGGCGGCCTTCGGCAGCCCGAGCGAGGAGGAGGCGATCACCCTCAAGCTCTACCCCGACTACGACCGCTTCCAGAAGGAGGAGCAGCGCCGGTTCGAGATCCTGGATTCCCACTGGGACGTGCCGCTGACCACCGTGACCCCCCCGAAGTAGGCGTGCGGCTAGGTCTGGCCGCCGTGCTGCTGGCCGCGGGATGCGGCGTCCACTCCGCTCGGCGCGGCGACGAGCTGCCGCCGACGATCCGTCTCGGGCCGGACCGCACCGCGGTCGCCTACGACGACCCCCGCGAGGCCGACAAGCGCGTCCTGCTGGACCGGATCAACCGCGACCGCGCGGCGGCCGGCGCGCCTCCCCTCCGCTACGAGCCCCGCGCCTCGCTCGTGGGGGACCTCTTCTGCCTGGACGCGGCGCTCGGCGGATTCTGGGGACACTGGGACAACCTCGGCCGACCGCCGTTCGTGCGCTGGGGCTTGTCGGGAGGCGTCGACTTCCACGCCCAGAACTCGGCGGCCATCAGCTCCTCAGACGGAGCGACCGAGCGGCCCGTCCTCGCCCTCATGCTCGAGACCCATCAGGCCATGATGGACGAGAAGCCGCCGAAGGACGGCCACCGGCGGACCATCCTGCATCCCGACTACACGCACGTGGGCTTCGGCGTGGCGGTGGCCGGGGGCGAGTTTCGCTTGACGCAGGAGTTCACGCGAGTGGCCTTCGAATGGATCGAGATCCCGTCGAAGCCGCTGGCGGCGGGAGCCACCGCCACCTTCGCTGGCCGTCCGCTCGCCGGTTGGGAGGTGGGGGCAGTGGAGATCCGTCACGAGCCGCCGCCGCGGCCGCTGTCGGCGCGGCAGCTTCGCCGGCTGGGCTCCTACGGGTACCCGAACGTCGTGCACACCCTCACCGACTTCGCGGTCGACGGGACCGGCGCCGTCTCGGTGCAATTCCGGCTGAGCGAAGGGCCGGGCCACTACTTCGTCCTCTGCTTCGTGGGCAACCGCATGCGGCCGGAGCTGGGCGTGACTCCCGCGACCGCCGCTATGATCACGGCGCTGCCGTGAGGGCCGTGACGGCCGATATACTTTCAGCGGAGGAACGCCCGATGAAACTCGCGCTCTTGGGGGCCGGAGTGCTGCTGCTTCCCCTCGTCGCCGCCGCCGCGCGGCCCAGCGCGGATGGCGTCTACCGGCGCATCGAGTCCCGCTACGTCCGCGAGTTCCTGCGCCGGCACCCCGTGGTGTCGACCTACCTCGGCGGCTCGGGCCTGTATCCGGAGCTGGCCCGCGCCGACGGCGCGTTGCGGGACTGG
>Ga0210378_10000739_pt1 | contig 16898 bp, 15 predicted proteins | sample PLM1_60_b1redo_FD_155465 | JGI IMG/M metagenome (GOLD analysis project Ga0210378, IMG submission 155465) | Groundwater sediment microbial communities from an aquifer in East River, Colorado, USA - PLM1_60_b1 redo | ecosystem: Environmental > Terrestrial > Soil > Riparian zone | place: USA: East...
CTCGACGACGCGTGTGGGTTGCTCAAGTGCGACCGCTCGTTCCGAGGCGTGCAGGGCGGCGCTGTTGACGTGGCCGTGGAAGACGGCACCGCCAAGGCGAGCCGTCCGTGTACCAACGGCTCGTCGACGAGGTCGATCCAGCGTCGTGCAGAATGGTCGAACCCATCGACTCTGTCAAGATAGATAAAATGGATGAACAGTTCTGATGGATGGAGGTGCGCGATGGATACCCGGCGGAGAGCCGCCAGCTGGATCGCCGAGGCCCCAGGTGTGGGCGACGGCCTAGCTGTGGCGTCTAGGCCACAGCGGTCCAGGGCGCTGACAGGATTGCCAACCGACTACTGCACAGGCCGAGATACGGTCCATGCAGGATTCCGACCCGACCAATCTTCTCTAGTGTCCCGGTCGAGTCAGTGCGACCTGCGGCCGACGTGGAGGCCTGTCGCTTGCAGAGCGACCTGTACGTTGGTTGAGTAATCACCTGTCACCCCGCAAGGAGGGGAACATGTTACGACGTGTCAGCGCGGTTCTGGCTGCGGTGTGGTGCGCCATACTCCTGGTAGCCGTTGCGACGCCGTCCGCTCGAGCGGCGTATCCTGGCACGAACGGTCGCGTCGCGTTCGTGCGCAATGGCAACATCTTCACCGTCAGAAGTGACGGCACAGGGGTTCGCCAACTAACCACGGACGGTCGGAATTTTGCGCCACGATGGTCACCCGATGGCCAACGGATCGCCTTCCAACATGCCTCCGAATTATGGGCCATGCGGGCCGATGGCACGGGGAAGCATCGAGTAGTCCAGGGCTTGAAAGCGGGCCGCGCCACGTGGTCTCCGGACGGGCGAACACTGGCATTCAACGGTCGTCCCACCAATGAGCCGCCCGCGCCGTTCGCGCATGTGTATCAGATCTCGTCCGACGCGGTTGACGGGACCGCCACCCGGCTGCGCCGCTACGACCCAGACCAGCAAGCCTACGTCGACGTATTCACGCAGAACGGTCCGATAGCCTGGAGCCCGAGCGGCAGATATCTCGTGTACGAGGGCGGCGAGTGTACCGGAATCTATGACAACTGCATGACCGTACTCGACCTTCAGACCGGCGTGGAGCAGACGGACTTCGCCTACGGCGGAGGCGGATCCTACAGCGGACGGGCGTATTCGCCCGACTGGCTGCCCAGCTCTGCCGGATACCTGGTCAGCGAGCGGCGTTGTATTGACGAGGCATGTACGGGGGGATTCCAACAGCGGTTGGCCCTGGCGAACGGCTCCATCCCGAATGGGTACAACGGCGTTTACTCGCCCAGTGGTACCCGCGTTGCCTACACGAAGAACACCGGCAGCACGCCCTATGTCTACACCGCCACCGCGACCGGCGGTAGCGCGCGGCGGCTGATTCAGGGGCGGGATCCCGACTGGCAGCCACGGCCATAGCGCCACGGCTGACGCAATCGGTCCGTCGTACCTCAGCGTTTGGGCGAGCAATCGGCGGCAGCGGCAGCGGTGCCGATGAGGCAGCAACACCCACCAAGCCGTGACCAGCCACACGATCCGGGTCCCTCCCAGGGCTGGTGACGCCCGTTCCTGACCGGTGGGCAGGCCAGCCGCTTGATGAGGTGCCGTGCCGCCGGCCGCCGCGGGAGGTCTACACCGAGTGGGGCGGCGCGCCGCCGCTGACCGTCAACGGTGCCCCCACCGCCAGGTGGGCGGCCAGTCCCCGAATCGTCAAGACGTGCCTCGAAGCGCTGGACGGCTTCACGCCCGCGCACGATTACGCCATGTGCTGCATTGCCTGGCATTCGTGGTGCCGTAGCGTTTCGTACCGACCCTTGTCGCGGAGGAGGAACCGGACCTGGGAGTGCTCCTTCGCTTGCACACAAGGAGTCCGCCGCATGCTGCTGCCCGTAAGCTCCGGCGTCCAGCTGGCCCGATGCCAGCGCCGGACGGCTGCTAGACGCGGTTCCTGCCGCCGACCCTTGCCGTAACGAGGTTCCGAACCGCCCACTCCGACCTGAGTCATGTGTGTGCGGCCAGCGTCTTGCCAGCAACCTGCCAGAAACTACGCCTCGCAACGCCACACGCAGCACCAGGCGGCCCAGCTTCACCAGGGTCGTTGACCTGGACTGATCTCGTGCGAGGCGGGGTCTCGCAAGGACATACATGGGACCCGCGCTCCCTTCATACGGCAGAGGCCACAGGTTCGAAACCTGTCACGCCCACCCAGAGAAGTCCCAGGTCAGGCGGGGTCCGAAGACCGGGCTTCGCGCTTCGGACGCTTGATACCTGGTCGTCGGGCAGCAAACGGGCAGCAACCGCGGACGAACCGGCGGGCAGTGAGTGCGCTACCGGCGCAGCCGATCCCGGGACCGTTGGGCGGTCGCCTGCCTCGGTGGCAAGGGCCGCAGGCCCCCGGCAGCTTGGGTGGGGAGACTCGAACTCTACCTCGCGTGTCTCCCTCGCCCGAGGTCAGGAGGCGGTAGGTTCGCGACCTGCGGTTTCTACGAACGCTTTGTGACCGCTCCTGCCCGCTGTTGTCCGTCGTTGACCCGCCGGGTGCGGACCCAGCACGGACCAACCGAGTTCCCGTTGGCATCCTGCGCCGGCCGCGTCACGGTGCAGTCGTAGCATTCGCAGCCAGCGGCCTGCGGCGCTCCACCCCACCTTCAGCCGCCACAACCAGGGAGGACGACGTGGCCAATACCTCAGCGGAGGTCGACCAGTTCATGGCGAGCTTGGAGCACCCCCTCAAGGAGGGAGTCCAGCGACTCAGGACGGCGATCTTGGCCTCCAACGACACCATCACGGAGCACATCAAGTGGAACGCGCCGAGCTTCCGCCACGCCGAGCAGGACCGGGTGACCTTCCGGCTGCAGCCCGGCGACAAGCTGCAACTGATCTTCCACCGAGGAGCGAAGGTCCGCGCCGACACCACAGAGTTTGTCTTCAAAGACCCCACAGGCCTGATGACATGGCTCGCGCCGGACCGGGCCGTGATCGATTTCCCCGACCTGCAGGCCGTCGTTATGCATCAGGCGGAGGTCGTGTCCCTCGTCAACCGGTGGGTGTCCTCCTGATCGAGGGCAGCGTGGATGGAGGACCCTGGCACCCTCGTGACCCAGGGCTCAGGCTGGTGGTCGGGACGGCCGGATTGAATCGGCGACTACCTGCTCCCAAGCCAGTCTGAGCAGGATCGTTACCTGAGGAGACGGTAACCGCGCAGGTCACGACCACCGGGGTTGTCCGTAGGTGTCCGCTGACGACCGGTCAAGACCGACGTCAGGCCGTGATGCGCGCCGCCCTTATCACCGAACCAGGCGCCAAGGATCTCAACGAGGACTGAGCCGGGATCGCAAGGTTGCCGACCTCCATCCGGCCGGCGGGCCCCGGGAGATACAGGGCGGCAGCTGATCCCTGTGCGTTGGATCGGGCGCGTCGTTCATCTGTCGCCGACACCGAGTACCGGCGAAGCTTGTAACGAGGCGATCTGGATCCTCGTTTTTCACATTAGAGGAAGACTGCGGCGATGGATGAAGCTGCGGCGATGGCGGACCTGGGCCGGTCGGGGGAGGGGACACTATGCGTATAGGTTGGGGAGCTCTCGCCGCTATGCGGCCAAGGCGTACTTCCCTGGCGGTTGTTCTGTTCGTCTTGATCTCCACGGTGGGGATGACCACCGCGGCTTCCGGAGCCCCTGCCGGGAGCGGCTCCGACCAGCTCGAGATGTACAGGGCCACCGTGAACGCGGCCACGCTGCAGACCATTCAGCGTGGCGGCTACGACGTGGAATCCGTGCAGGAGACGGCCGGAGGCGTCGAGGTGGCCCTGGTCCTTACGAGCGCAGAGCGCGAGCGGCTTCGCGGCCAGGGTGTTCGTCTGGAGGTATGGCGTGACAAGCAGGGCCGGACGCAGAGCCAGCGCGCCGCGCTGCAGGCCGAGGCGGGGTTCACGGTGTGGCGGTCGTTCGACGAGCCGGGAGGCCTCCGGGACGAGATGTATCAGCTCGCACGCCGCAACCCGCAGCTCCTCAAGCTCGAGGTCCTGGGGAAGACGCACCAGGGGCGCGAGTACATCGCCCTGAAGATGACTCAGGACGCCCGCGAGGTGCCCGACGGGACCCGTCCGGCGGTGCTGTACGTGTCCATGTATCACGCTCGCGAGTGGATCACTCCAGAGGTCAACCGCCGCCTCCTCCGCTGGTACATCGACCGGTGGCGGGCGAACGACAAGGTCATCAAGCGGCTCCTCAAGGACACCGAGCTGTGGTTCGTCCTGGTCCACAACCCCGACGGCTACGAGTACTCCTTCGACGCCGAGCGGCTGTGGCGCAAGAACCTCCGCGACAACGACGGGAACGGGAGCATCAGCAACAACGACGGAGTGGACCCGAACCGCAACCACGCCGAGCACTGGAACTACGACACCGAGGGATCCTCGTCGCTGTTCCCCAGCCAGACCTACCGCGGTCCCGCCGCGGAGTCCGAGCCCGAGACGCAGGCCATGGTGAGCCTGTTCGACAAGGTGCCCTTCCGGTTCACGATCAGCTACCACTCGGTCGGTCCGCTGCTGCTGTACCCGCAGGGGTGGCAGACGCTGACGCCCTCGGCCGACGACCCCATCTACGTGGCCCTCACCGGGAGGGACACCGACCCGGCGGTGCCCGGGTTCAACCCCGGGGTGTCGGCCGACCTGTACACCACGAACGGCGAGTTCACCGACTGGGCCCACGCCGTTCGAGGGACCCTGGGCTGGACTGTGGAGCTCGAAGAGGGTTGCCCCGGTTGCGGCTTCGTCTTCCCGGACGACGAGGCGCTGGTCCAGGCGCAGTTCGAGAAGAACCGGGACTTCGCCGTGCGCGTGGCCAAGTCCGTCGGCGACCCGGACGACCCGGTCTCCCACATCGGCCTGGACACCGCGGGCCTGTACCTGGACACCTCGAAGATCGACCCGTGGAAGACGAACTGGCCGGCCTCGGACCTGACCGTGCGAACGTCCTACGCCGGTGACTCCTCCCAGCCCGTCGAGGTGCTGGCCAAGCGGGCGGTGGGCGCCGTGACCCTCCACTACTCGGTCAACGGCGGTGCGGTCCAGGGCGGCCCGACCAGCGAGTCGCCCGACGGCGAACGCTTCGGGGGCAACAACGCCTACAACACCTACTACCACTACCTGCGGGGCGAGATCCCCGGGCTGGAGGTCGGCAACGCCGTCGAGTACTGGTTCACCGGCGGCGGCGAGGCCACCGAGCACGTCTCGTTCAATGTGGTGGAGGACAGCGACGACGCCGATGTCCTGATCCTGGCCGCCGAGGACCGCACCGGCGTCTCGACGTCCCCCCCATATGCGAGCACGAGCCCGGAGACCCCCAACTACCTCTCGTTCTACGAGGACGCCCTCACCGCGAACGGGATCGACTTCGACGTGTACGACGTCGACGCCAGGGGGCGCACGGCGCCCGATCACCTCGGCGTCCTTGGCCACTACGACGCGGTCATCTGGTACCGGGGCAACGACATCCACGTGCGTGAGCCCGGCTGGTCAGGCGGGAACGTGTCACGGCTGGCGGTCGACGAGACCCTGGAGGTCCGCCAGTACCTGAACGAAGGCGGCAAGCTCCTGTACACGGGCCAGTGGGCCGGGGGCACGGAGAACGGCCTCGGCGGTAACCAGCTCTACGACCCGGTGGCCAACCGGCAGTGCCAGGGCGGCACGCCGCCACCACCGCCGGAGGTCACGGCGCGGTGCCTGAACTGGGGGGACAAGAACGACTTCCTCCAGTACTACCTCGGGGCGTACCTCTACGTCTCCGACGCCGGCCTCGACGCCGACGGGAACCCCTTCCCGATCGTCGGTTCGGCCCAGCCGTTCGACGGCCCGCCCGTGTCCGGGTGGACGCTCGGTGGCGGCACCGGCGCCGACAACCAGGTCCACAACGCCTCCTTCCTCGCCACCAGCGGGGTCCTGGATCCGGCGACCTACCCGCAGTTCGAGAGCTGGATCTCGGCGAAGTGGGAGCGGCCCGGCGGCCCGTTCGCCCCGCACTCCGGCGACTTCTACGTCTACTCCCAGATCGCCGACATCACCTACAAGCGGCTGGCGCATACGATCGACGTGCCGGCTGGCGGGGCCACGATGTCGTTCTGGACCTCCTTTGACACCGAGGCCGCCTGGGACCACGTGTTCGTCGAGGCCCACACCGTTGGGCAAGAAAACTGGACCACCCTTCCCGACCTCAACGGGCACACCACCCAGGAAACTGGGCAGAGCTGCCAGCAGGGGAACTCGGGAGGCTGGCGGACGCTGCACCCGCACCTCGACCACTACCAGACCCAGACGGGCCCCACGACGTGCGCCCCCACCGGGACCACCGGCGCCTGGCACGCCGCGTCGGGGAACTCCGGCGGCTGGCAGCAGTGGCGGGTCGACCTGGGCGGCTTCGCGGGCCAGCAGGTGGAGGTCGCCATCTCCTACGCGAGCGACTGGTCGGCTCAGGGCCTGGGGACCTTCGTCGATGACATCGAGGTCTCGACCGGCGAGGGAACGACTTCCTTCGAGACGGGGATGGATGGATGGAGCGTTCCGGGCGCTCCTCCAGGGAGCTCGCCCAACCCGAACGACTTCACCCGGACCACGGCGGCTGGGTTCCCCGAAGGGCCCGTTGCCACCACCGAGAACACCATCTACTTCGGGTTCGGCTTCGAAGGCATCACGGATGCGGCCGACCGGAACGAGGTGATGGGTCGGGCGATCGGCTACCTGCTCTCGCAGAGGTAGGCGGGGAAGGGCAGGCGGAACCGGCTCCCGGAGCTCCGGGGGCCGGTTCACGTTGCGGGGGTCGCTTGGCTTGGCCTCTACACTGGCTCCCGTGATCGACAGGACGGGGCCCGCCAGGCGAGTGGCATGACCCACATCGAGATCGACGGAATGCCGCCGGCCCCTGACCAGCTGTGGGCGACGGTCTCGGCCTACGGCCACTTCACCGCGATGCAGGTACGCGGCGGCAAGGTACGCGGCCTGGCGTTGCACCTGCGGAGATTGGAGGCGGCCAACTGTGAGGCGTTCGGCGTGGGCCTCGACGGCGAACGCGTACGAGCGCTGGTCAGGCAAGCGCTTGGTGAAGCCAGGGATGCCTCGGTCCGCGTGTACGTCTTCGAGGCCCCCGGCGAACCGGCCACCATGGTCACCGTCAAGGCGCCGGCTGAGATGGCGACGCCGCAGCGCCTGCAGGCAGCGCACTACCAGCGACCGGACGCGCACATCAAGCATGTCACCACGGACCAGGGGCAGTACCGGCGACGGGCGCAGCGCGACGGGTTCGACGACGCGGTCCTGGTGGGTCCCGACGGCGTCGTGTCCGAGACCACGCTCGCGAACATCGGGTTCTTCGACGGCGCAGCGGTGGTGTGGCCGGATGGGCCGATGCTGCACGGCATCACCATGCAGCTCCTGGAGCGCGAGCTCGCGGGGCGCGGCATGCCGTCGCGGCGCTCGACCGTTCGCTTGCACGACATCGCGTCACTCGACGGAGCCTTTCTGTGCAGCGCCCGCGGCATCGCCGCCGTCACCGCGGTCGACCACACCAGCCTTCCTGTCGAGCCCCAGGGCTTGAGCACGCTTGCCGAGGCGTACGGGTCAGTGACCTGGGACAGCATCTAGTCGGGAACACACGGTCGCTGGAACCCGCCGACGAGCTCGGGCAGAGCAAGAAGGAGGAATGGGCGGGACGTCGATGCCGACGCCGCGGACACAGAGGTTCGGTTCGCACGCCAGGTTGGGACCGTACGCCGGAGGGTAGCGTCCAGGCCACCAGCATAGATCCAGGAGAAACCGCCGGTGGCCAGCGAGAACAAGAAGACGGTGCTTGCGGCGCTGTTCGCCAACCTAGCCATCGCGGCTGCCAAGACGGTGGCGGGTCTGCTCGGCGGGTCGGCGGCGATGCTCGCGGAGGCGGCGCACTCGTTCGCGTACGTCGGCCGAACTCGTTGCTGGTCGCGGTCCGCCTGGACCTGCGCGACGGGCTCAGCTCGCAGCAGGTCGAAGCGGTCTCGACCCGGATCGAGGTCGAGTTGGCCGAGGTGGTGCCCGAGGTAGCGCAGGTGTTCCTGGACCCCACTCCGCGCGACCTGCATCCGGCGAAGGTTGAGGCGCCCAAGCTGCAGAAGGTCCTCCGCGGCAGCTGGACAGCCTAGCGCGGGTCCGGCCGGTCGAGGTTCCAGTGCCGGGCGACCGAGCACAGCCACTGGTCTGGGTCGTCGCTGGCGTCGCGAGGGGTGACCGAGAAGAGGCTGACGGTGCGCTGCCCGCCTTCATGGTCGCTGTAGAGCAGCTCGATGCCGAACCGGCGTCGCTCCTGGATGGCGGCGACCAGACCGGCGTGGAAGACGTCGTCGCCATCGCGCACGGCCCCCTGCCAGTAGCCGATGCCACCGGCGGGAATGTAGATATCCCGGATCTGGCGCCGGAACTGGTCGAGGTCTGTGTGGGGCTGTCCCGAGCGCGGCACCGCCACGCCGAACCGCTCGGCCAGCAGCCCAGGTCGTGCCGGTCGGTGGCGCCCAGCGGGTCGCCCAGGTGATAGCGGACCTGCAACCGGCCGCTTCCGTGGGCCCGGGGCCTGTGGGAGGCTGCCAGGTGCGTGAACGCCAAGGAGGTGCCAGACGTGAAGTGGGTCACTCGAGAGCGCCCCAAGACCGACCGGATCGCCTGCCCGTGGCTGATCCGCCGCTTCATCGACCCGGCCGCCGAGATCCGCTACGTGCCCGCCGCTCAGGTCCTGGCGGTCGCGGAGATCCAGGCGGCCCGGTCGTTCGACGCGCCCGGCGCCGACTTCACCCACCGTGACGGCCGGTGCACCTTCGAGGTCCTGCTCGAGGAGTTCGACCTCGGCGGCGATCCCGCGCTGGTGCGGCTGGCCCGGATCGTGCACGCGGCCGACATCGACGGCGAGCTCGACACCGACCCGCTCGGGCCTGGGCTGCTGGCGATCGGGATCGGCGGTCTGGACGCCGAGGCCGACGACCAGCGGCTGCTCGAGAAGGGCTCGTTCGTGTACGACGCCTTGTACGCCTGGTGCCAACGCCAGACCACCCCCGGCTGACGGGCGACGCCCGCCGGCTGCTCGCCGTCCAGGCGCTGCGCGCGTTCGCCTATGGGCTTGGCAGCGTCCTGATCGGGGTGTCTCTGGAGCGCGCCGGCCGCTCCGGCAGCCAGGTGGGGCTGGTGCTCGGGGCGCTGCTGGCCGGCACGGCGCTGGTGTCGCTGCTGCTGGCCCGCTACGGCGAGCGGGTCGGTCGTCGCCGCGCCTACCGCATGCTGCTGGCCTCGATGGGCGTGGCCGGGACGGTGTTCGCGGTCACGACCTGGCCGCCGGCGCTGCTGGCGGCCGCGCTGACGGGCACGGTCTCCACCGAGGTGGTCGAGTCCGGGCCGTTCACCTCGCTGGAGCAGGCGATGCTCCCCCATACCATCGATCCACAGCGCCGCACCTGGCTGTTCGGGCGCTACAACGTGGTCGCCACCCTGGCGGGGTCGCTGGGCGCGCTGGCCGCTGGCGGACCCGCCCTGCTGGACCGCTGGCTGCCGGCCCTGCCGGCCTCCCAGCTCCTGCTGCTGGCCTACCCGCTGGTCGCCGCCGTCGGCCTGATCGTCGCCGCCGGGCTGTCACCGGCGGTGGAGGTCCACCACCAGGGCGGCGTCCGCGAGGGCCGACCGCTGCAGCGCTCCCGCGGGATCGTGCGCCGCCTGGCCGGGCTGTTCGCCCTGGACAGCTTCGGCGGCGGCTTCGTGGTCCAGACGTTTGTCGCCTACTGGTTCGCCCGCCGCTTCGGCGCCTCCGCCGAGCTGCTCGGCCTGATCTTCTTCCTGGTCGGGCTGTTGCAGGCGGGCTCCTTCCAGCTGGCGGTCCGGTTGGCCGAGCGGATCGGGCTGCTGCCGACGATGGTGGGCACCCATCTGCCCTCCAACCTGCTCCTGGCCGCGATCGCCTTCGCTCCCAACCTGCCGGCCGCGCTCGCGCTGCTGCTGGGGCGGTCCGCGCTCAGCCAGATGGACGTGCCCACCCGGCAGGCCTACGTGGTCGGCGTCGTCGACCCGGCCGAGCGGACCGCGGCGGCCGCCTACACCAACTCCGCCCGCTACCTGGCCCGGCCAGTCGGTGCACTGGTGGCCGGTGGGCTGCTGCAGGGCGCCTTCTTCGGCGCGCCGTTCCTGCTCGCCGGTGCGCTCAAGAGCGTTTACGACCTGGCCCTGTACCGGCTGTTCCGCGACGTCGAGCTCACGTCCGAGCGGCCGGCCGAATAGACCGGCGGCCCGGGCGACCAGCTCGCCGGTGGTCACCAGCGGCACAGGGCCTCCTCGTCGGCGGACAAGGGAGCCACCTGGGCCTGCTCCAGGTAGGCACGGTAGGCGGCCGCGTCGAAGCTGCCGGCCAGCGGCGCCCTGACGGCGGCGGCCGACAGCGCGACGGCGTTGGCCAGCCGTCGCGGCCACGGCTGGCCGCCGGCCACGCCGACGGCGAGGGCGGCCACGGCGGCGTCCCCGGCGCCGGTCGGGTTGCCGGCCACCCGCTCCGGCGGGGCGGCCCGCCAGGCGCCCTCTGGGGTGCAGGCGAACAGGCCGTGGTGGCCGAGGGAGACCACCACCGCCTCGGCGCCCGCTCGCCGGAGCGCCTCGGCCCCGGCCACGGGATCCCGGGCGTGGGTCGCCCGCCGCAGCTCCTCGGCGTTTGGCTTGGCGACCGCCGGCCGCCCGGCCACCCCACGGCGCAGGGCCTCGCCGTCGGCGTCGAGCAGCACGGGGACGCCGGCTGCGGCCGCCTGCCGGGCGAGGGTGGCATACCCGTCCACAGGGACACCGGGAGGGAGGCTGCCGGAGACCACCATCGCCTCGGCGCCGCCGAGCAGCCCGCCGACGTGCTCCAGGAGCCGCCGCCACTCGGCACCGGTGACGTGGGGGCCCGGCTCGCTCAACAGCGTCGTCCCGCCGCCGGCGCCGGTCTCCACCACGGCGACCGTGCGACGGGTCTCGCCGGCGATCGGCACCAGCCGGTCATGCAGCCCGGCGGCGGCCAGGTCGGCCCGGACCTCCTCCCCGGTGGGCCCACCGGCGAACCCGGTGACCACCGCCTGGTGGCCGAGCGCCTGGAGGACGCGGGCGACGTTGATGCCCTTGCCGCCCGCCAGCCGCCGGACCTCTTCGACGCGGTTGGCGTCGTGCCAGCGGACGGCGGCAAGCCGGTAGGTGACGTCCAGGGCGCTGTTGAGCGTGATGGTCAGGATCATCGATCCTCGTTATGCTCGTTTGTGTTCATTCAACCGTGCTTTCACGCACTCATCAACATCAGGAGGGGCGGTGGTGGACGACCTCGACCTCCTCGTGGTTGGTGACGCCAACCCCGACGTCGTGCTGGCCGGCGCACCCGACCGCCTCGCCTTCGGGCAGCGGGAGCACCTGGTCGCGGGCGGGTCCCTCGTGCTCGGCGGGTCGGGGGCCATCGTGGCCTGCGGCGCGTCCCGGCTCGGCCTGCGGGTCGCCTTCGTCGGCCGAGTCGGTGACGACGCCGCCGGGCGCTTCGTGCTGGCGGCCCTGGCCGGCCGCGGCGTCGACACCGGCGGCTGCGTGACCGACCCAGCGCTGCCGACGGCGATCACGGTGGTGCTGACCCGCGACGGCGACCGCGCGATCCTCACGTCGCCGGGATGCCTCGGGTCGCTGGCCGCCGGCGACGTCGACGCCGGCCTGGTCGCCCGGGCCCGGCATCTGCACGTGAGCTCGCTGTTCCTGCAGCCGCGGCTGGCCGCCGGGATCGCCGAGCTGTTCCGGGCGGCGCGGGCGGCCGGCACGGGGACCTCGCTGGACACCAACGACGACCCCTCCGGCCGCTGGGGCGGCGGCCTGCACGAGCTCCTGGCCGTCACCGACGTGCTGCTGCCCAACGAGCAGGAGGCGTTGGCGATCGCCGGCAGGACCGACGGCGACCTCGCGGCCGCCGCCCACGACCTGGCAGCCAGGGGTCCGCTGCCGGTGATCAAGTGCGGAGCCCAGGGAGCGCTTGCCTACGCCGCGGGGGAGCCGGTGCGCGTCGGCGGCCTGAGGGTGGACGTCGCCGACACCGTGGGCGCCGGTGACAGCTTCGATGCCGGGTTCCTCGCCGGCCGGCTGATCGGCCGGGACCTCCGGGAGAGCCTCGCCCTGGGCGCGGCCTGCGGCTCCCTGTCCACGCGCGCCCCCGGCGGGATCGACGCCCAGCCGTCGATGGCCGAGGCGCTGGCCGCCATGACCGCTACCCCTTGAGGCCGCTGAAGGTCATGGTGGCGATGAAGTGGCGCTGGGCGGCCACGAAGCCCGCGATCAGCGGCAGGGTGGCGACCACGTTGCCGGCCATCAGCAGCGACCACTGCGTGCGCCTGGTGCCCTGGAAGGAGGTCAGGCCGAGCTGGAGGGTGTACTTGTGCTCGTCGCTGATCGCGATCAGCGGCCACACCAGGTCGTTCCAGGAGCCGAGCAGGGTGAAGATGGCCAGCGTGGCCAGGGCCGGCCTGGCGAGCGGGAGGACGATCCGCCAGAAGACGCCGAAGGTGGTGCAGCCGTCGATGCGGCCGGCGTCCTCCAGCTCCCGCGGCAGCGAGAGGAAGAACTGCCGCATCAGGAAGATGCCGAACGCCGAGGCCAGCCAGGGCACGAACGCCGCCGCCAGGGTGTCCACCACCCCGAGCCGGGCGAACATCAGGTAGGTCGGGATCATCAGCAGCTGCGGCGGGATCATGATGGTGGCCACGATCGCGAAGAAGCCGAAGCTGCGCCCTGGGAACTTCAGCCGCGCGAAGCCATAGCCCGCCATCGAGCAGAGCACCAGGTGGGCGACGATCGAGATGGTCGACACGATCACGGTGTTGAGCAGCCAGCGCAGGATCGGCGCCTCGGTGAACAGTCCCACATAGCCGGCGAGGTGGAGGCTGGTGGGGATGAGCTGGGGCGGGAACCGGTTGATGTCGGCGTCGCTCATGAACGAGGTCAGCACCATCTGGACCAGCGGCAGGACGAACACCAGCGCCACCGGCATGAGCAGCAGGTGCCAGGGGCTGAACGGGAGCCGTCGCCAGCGCGACCGCGGCGGCGCCGGCGGCGGCCCGGGGGCGGGGCTCGCCGGGTCCGGGCCGGGCGGCCGAAGCAGCGTCGCCATCAGAAGGCCTGCAGCTTGCTGCGACGGGCGTACCAGATCATGCCGAGGGTGATGAGCATGGTGACCACGAACAGGCCGTAGGCGACCGCCGACCCGTAGCCGAAGCGCTGGGTCTGGAACGCCTGTTTGTAGACGTAGTAGACGATCGTCTGGGAGCCGTTCAGGGGACCGCCGCGGGTGGTGGTGTAGACCAGGTCGAACAGCTGCAGCGCCGTGATCGTCTGCCATACGGCGGTGAAGACGGTGACCGGCCCGAGCTGGGGCAGGGTGACATGCCGGAAGACCTGCGCCGGGTTGGCGCCGTCGACCATGGCCGCGTCGACCAGGTCGCGGGGGATGTCCTGCAGCGCGGCCAGGTAGACCACCACCGTGAAGCCGACCTGGCCCCACAGGGCGATCAGGCAGATCACGGCCAATGCCTGCTTCGGGTCCTCCAGGAACAGCTGCTGCGGCAGGCCCACCCGGCGGAGCAGGTCGTTGGCCGACCCGAACTGCGGGTTGAACACGAACGTGGCCAGGATGCCGGTCGCCGCCGCCGACGCCACGAAGGGCACGAAGATGCAGGTCCGGTAGAAGGCGACCAGCCGGATGCGACGGTTGAGGGCGACGGCGATGACCATGCCGAGCAGGATCGAGGTCGGCACGAACAGCCCGGTGAAGACCAGCGTGTGCTTGACGGCGGCCGCCAGGTCGGGGTCGCTGGCCATCCGCTCGTAGTTGCGCCAGCCGACCGGCTGTGGTGGCGCGATGCCGTTCCAGCGCTGCCGCGAGATGAGGAACGCCCAGCTTGCCGGGAAGATCGAGAGGCCGAGGACCAGGAGGGTGGCCGGCCCGGCGAAGCTCCAGCCGCTGACCGCCCTGACCACCAGGCGGCGTCGCCGCCGCGCCGACCGGGCCGGCCGCTGCGGCGTCGCCGTCGCGTCCTCGGACGCCGTGCGCGTGGTGACGCCGGTGGCCATCTCAGGGCCTCACTGATCCAGCGCGCCCTCGGACAGCTTGGCCGCCTGATCGAGCGCTTCCTTGGGGTTGGCGGCTCCCTGGAGCACCCTGGAGATGGCCTCGCCCACATAGCGGGACATCTCCACGTACCCGTTGACGGTCGGGCGCGGCTGCTTGGCGTTGGCCAGGTTGTCGAAGAACTTCTGCCCGCCGGGACTGTATTCCTTGGTGTAGGCGGCGAACTCCTTGGAGTCCCGCTCGGAGCTGCGCAGCGGCAGGTTGCCGTAGGCCAGGTTCCAGCGGACGTCCTGCTCCTTTGCGGTCAGCCACACCAGGAAGTCGCGGGCCGCGCCGGCGCGGTTGGGATCGTCGTGGTCGAACAGGACCCACACGTCTGGGCCGGACACGGTCTGATGGTCGCCGTTGAAGCCGGGCAGGAAGGTGACCCCGTAGTCGAGCTTGCGCTCCTTGAGGTCGTAGAGCTCCCAGGGCCCGGAGAGCATCATGGCGATCCGCCCGTCGAGGAACAGCGGCGCGTACTTCTCGTCGGTCTGGTCCAGGTACATCGACTTGTCCTCGACGGCCATTTGGCGCAGGAACTCCAGCGCCTGCACGCCGGCGTCGGAGTTGAAGGCCGGCTTGCCGGCGCTGTCGAGGATCGCGCCGCCCTTCTGCCACAGCAGCGGCCACAGGTGCCAGGTGGTGTCCTCGCTGCCGGAGACGGAGTAGGCGGTGCCGTAGACGTTGCGGGACCGGTCAGTGAGCCTGCGGGCCGCCTCGCGGAACTGGTCCCAGCTCCAGTCGTCGGTGGGGTAGTCGAGGCCGGCGGCGTCGAACAGCTTCTTGTTGTAGATGAGACCGAGGTTGTCGACCAGGGCGGGGATGCCGATGACCTTGCCGTCCACGGTGGCGGTGGCCCTGGCCGCGGCCGGGATCTCCTCCCATCTCACCGCCGGGTCGGCCACCGTCTTCGCGATGTCCTGGGTCTTGCCGCTCTGGGCGAGCTGGGAGGCCCAGCTGCCGTAGGCATAGGAGATGTCGGGGTAGGTGCCGCCGGTGAAGCCGGCCGACAGCTTGGTCAGCAGGTCGTCGGTGGTGGGGGCGCCCGGCGAAGCCTTGATGGTGACGTTGGGGTGCTTGCCGTGGTACTCGGCGGCCAGCTTCTCGAGCACCTCGTGGGCGTCGGCGGTCTGCCCGGTCCACCAGGTGATCGACACTTGCGCGTTGGGGTCGTAGCCGGCGGTGGCGTCCTCACCGCCGCCCGTGCCGGCACCGCCACCGCCGCCACAGGCGGCGGCCAACAGGACCAGGACCAGGGTCGCGACGAGCAGGCGGGCGAGACGGGGCTGTCCGGGGCGGGGGATCGCTGGGCGATCGCTCATGGTGCCCTCCGGGTCGAGGCGGGCGCGGGTGAGGAGGTCAGGGCCAGCACCACCGACCTCGCGAGGTGCCTCGGCCGGTCGGGGTCGAGGCCGCGGGCGGCGGCCAGGCCGAGGGCGAGCCGTTGGACGAGGATCAGCTGGGCCAGCGGGTCGAGCCGGTCGCTGTGGACGGTGGCCCCGGTGCTGGCCACGGCCTCGGCCAGCCCGTCCGGCGGGCGGCCAAGCATCCAGGCCAGGCTTCGCGGCCCGGCGACGGCGATGGGGCCGTGCCGGTAGTCCATGGCCGGGTAGGACTCCGACCACGCCTGCGCGGCCTCGCGGAGCTTCAGGGCGCCCTCGTGGGCCAGGCCGATCGTCCAGCCGCTGCCGAGGAACACGAAGTGCTCGAAGCGGGCCGGGTCGACCGGGAGCGCTCGGTCGACCGCGGCCTCGCCGTCGCGGACCAGGCCACCCACGTCGTCGCCGAGGGCGCCGCGGGCCAGGGCGAGCAGGGTGGTGGGGAAGCGGGTCTGGACCACGCTGGCCTCGTCGGCGAAATCGAGCAGGATGCGCTCGTCGATCAGCCCGTCGACGGGCTGCCCGTCGACCGCCGTGACGCCCACCATGGTGGTCGCGGCGGGCAGCGCGCGGAGCGCGTCCAGGACCTCCGTGGTGGTCCCGGACCGGGTGATCGCCACGACGCGGTCGTAGCGGCGGGCGGCCGGGAGCTCGGAGGCGTAGGCGGCGTCGGTGTGCCCGAACCCGGCCCGCTCGCGGAGGGTGGCGTAGCACTGGGCCACGAACGCCGAGGTGCCGCAGCCGATCGCGAGCACGCGCTCGCCCGGTGCCGCGAGCATCCCCCCGACCTCGCCGGCCATCGACAGTGCCCTGTCCCAGAGGGCCGGCTGGCTGGCGATCTCGCGGCTGGTCGCGCTCATGGGACCCAATTATGATTGTTTATGAGCGACTAGCAAGATTTCGAAGCTAAACGATCATTTGGGATGCGCGTTCATGGATGATGGGTTCCAGCCCCCGGACCTCGCCGCGCTGGCGGCCCTGCGGTTGCGGGACTACGCGCCGATCCCGGCGCTGCGGCGTCCGGCCACGCCGGTGGCCCACCCGCCGCTGCCCGCCGTCGACGCCCACAACCACCTGGGGCGATGGCTGCATCCGGAGGGCGGCTGGACCGCGCCCGACGTGCCCGCCCTGCTCGGCCTGATGGACGAGGTCGGCCACCCCGACCGCGTGCTGTTCGGCACCGACGCCTTTCCACCCGACCGCCAGGCCTACCAGACCTGGTACCGGTTCCTCGGCACCGACGACGAGTGCTTCGCCTACGCGCCGGGCTGCCCGGTCCCGCCCCAGGGCCGCTGGGAGGTCTCCGCCCTGGACCTGCCCGCGGAGGTGCAGGCCGCGGTGTACGCCG
>Ga0210378_10000740_pt1 | contig 16898 bp, 16 predicted proteins | sample PLM1_60_b1redo_FD_155465 | JGI IMG/M metagenome (GOLD analysis project Ga0210378, IMG submission 155465) | Groundwater sediment microbial communities from an aquifer in East River, Colorado, USA - PLM1_60_b1 redo | ecosystem: Environmental > Terrestrial > Soil > Riparian zone | place: USA: East...
CATCGTTCTTCCGCCGGAGAGCTGGTACTCGCGAGACGAATCGAGGCCGGCGTTCGAAGCTGCGCTCGGCTTCGTGCGGAGCAACGGCCCCAACCCTCGCTACCGGACGAATCGCCTCATCTTTCTCGCCGCCGACCACGGCGCCCTCTCGAGGCTCAATGACGCAGCGCGGGTTGCACTTGCGTGGGGTTCCATCGTCGATGACGTGAAGGAAGGCCGGTTGAACATCGATCTCCTGCAGAAGAACCAGGCCGAGAAAGAGCTCAAGACAGCCGACGACGTCCTGCCGCGGGCCGCGCGCGAATGCTACAAGTGGCTGCTTTGCCCGGGGCAGGAGACGCCGACCGAGCCGAAACCAAACGTGGAAGCGTTCGCGCTCAACACGACGGGCGGCTCGGCCGGTGGGGAAATCGAGCGAGTTTGCACCGAGAACGAGCTGGTGATCAGCACCTGGTCGCCCATTCATCTGCGCACGAAGCTCCGGGAGCTCTACTGGAAGGACGCACAGAACACGGCAAACGCCGCCGCCTTCTTCGAGGACACGCTCCGGTATCTCTACATGCCTCGATTCAGGAACCGTGAAGTTCTAGCGCAGGCGATCAGGAGCGGCGCCGGCAGCCGCGACTTCTTCGGGACAGCGTATGGCCAGAGCGGAGGCAAGTTCGACGGCTTCCAGCTGGGAACCGGCAACGCGGTCTTCGATGACACGCTGCTTCTGATCGAGCCGGAGGCGGCTGCAGCATACGAAAGGGCCAGCCGCGTAGAAGCCCCTGTCACGCCGACACCAGGCGAGCCGGCACCGGTGTCTCCGGGCGCTCAGCAACCCGCGCCGGGCGTAGCCAAGACGGCGCTTGGTGCTTCGCAGCCGAAGTCGTTCCATGGGACGGCCGAAGTCCCCGCAGCAACAGCGAAGATGCGTTTGGTACAGATCGCGGATGAGATCGTCGCCGTCCTGAACAGCGACCCCAACGCGGCCGTCCGACTAGTGCTCGAGATTTCAGCGGAGTTTCCTGACGGAGCGAAGGACACAGTAAAGCGCGCCGTTTCGGAGAATGCGCGAAGTCTCGGCTTGAAGAGCGCCGACTGGGAGTAACGGCAATGGCCCGCGCCACGACACGGACTCTTCAGATAGTTAGTGCAAGGGACTAGAGACTATCTCGTTTTGAGCGGTGGGCTGCCGAGGTGTGGACTCACCGTCGATGCGATAGAGAAGATCCTCAGCGCAACGGATTCCTTCTGGAACGCTAAGGTCACCTCGTCGAAGGACGCCCTTGATCAGCTTCGTCGACTCCTGCGCGTGACCCTCCTCGCCGAACAACCCTGACTGCGTGCCTTCACCGGTCGGCCTGGGCCGTTGGGCTCGACCTGCCGCTCGCCCTTTTTCTCGGCGTTACCTACGTCAGATCCCTCCTGAAGATAGAATGGTGCATGCGGCGTGCTCCGATGGCACGACCGACTGGGTGAAGAATAGAGCCGCCAGGGGCTCGGTGCTGCGCCCGATGTATCGAAAATTGGTCATTCCCTTCAATGCGGGCGCGCGATAGCCTCCCCGCACGATGACCACGCTGCTACGCGACCTGGAAGCCTTTTGTCACGAGCATGGCAGGTGCGGCGAGCTCGATGGCGGCGTCGAAGGTGAGCGGGTCTGGATGACGTGTACGTGCGGGGCGAGCATCGTGCGGTCGGTCGATGACCGGCCAAGCTCCGACGTCGCGACGAACCCGGCTCAGTGATGGAAGCGACGACCGAGCCATCGACGCAGTAGTCGAAGAAGGCCGCCCCGATCCCCTATACTGAATTGGGTTGGCTGCCGAACGCATCCAGCGCGACAAGATGACGGGATTCCCAGAGATCAGACATCCGAAGTGGACTGGGCAGATAGAGATTGTCCTTCCCCGATCTGGTCGCCGACCCGTAGAAGGAGCTTGACGACGAGCTAGCAAAGTTGCGAGAGCGGCGGACGCGTCGGCGACGATCAGCCTGAGAGGGCGGTGGGATGAGGATCAGTTACGAGGATGAGACGGGATGGCCTAGCGCGGGAAACCTGGAACAGCGAGTGGCTGCGTATGTTCGCAATGGCCGGCTGCGGGAGTACAGCAGGTTAGCGCAGGTCGTGGCGGCCATCCGGCGAGCGGAGCTACGTGGTTTCCGCGTGGGTATAACGAATAGCCCGTCGGGGCGAGCCGCGCTCTATGGAACCCAGTACGACGAGATGATCTGCATCTACCGCACGGACTCCCTCAAGAACGCCAGGAAATGGGAAGAGCACCTGATCGAGTACTTCAGAGAAAGAGCAGACAATCTCTATCTCGGTGGGGGGCGGAGTGCCGAGGATGGCCCCTACTACGTATACGTCTGTAGGAACGGTAGGGACTAGTCAGGTAAGTTATTGCCGTGCGGGCTGACGTAATAGCTTTTCTCCCGGCAGATCCGCCACGCCAGGGCCAGCCCACAGACCTTCTCGACCACCTCCGGCGCCGCCAGCCCGACATCCTCGGCTGCAGTCACGAGCGCCCTCTTCCACGCGTAATACGGCGCCTCGCCGTAGAGCAGGTGGCCCCAGTACATCGCCGCCCGGACGTCTCCCCGGCGGATCTCTTTCTGGAACGATGAGGCGACCTCGCCGAAGGGGTACTGCCCCTTGATCAGCTTCTTCGGATCCGACGTGTGGCCCTCCGCTCCCGAACAACCCGGCCTGCCGTGACTGATCGCCTCGGACGCCTCCTCTTCGTCACGCTGGAAGCCGCTCGGAGGTTCGCTGAGCGACGGACGCGTCGTCAATGGCGCAGATCCCCTGCCCAGATGTAGAACCATCGATGCGACCAGACCGCCTAGAAGAATTACCCGCCTAAAGTGTGATCAAATCGATCGGTTGACGTGCGACGCGGGGAGGACCTAGAGGCAGGATGACACTCGATTGGTCTCGTTTCGAGAAGGGATCGTTCGGACCGGAGCGAGCATTCGAAGCCTTCTCCGCGCAACTCTTCGAGCGGTGGATCCGCCGGGAGTACCGCGACCGTGTGGAGCTGTACGTGCTCCACGGTGCTGGTGGCGACGGCGGCGTGGAGGCATTCGCCACGCTTGCCGACGGACTGGTTGTCGGGCTGCAGGCGAAGTGGTTTCCAGGGAATCTCAACGACAGTCGCGTCAGGCAGATTCGGAAATCCACAGACAGGGCGCGGAGGAGCCACCCGACTCTCCGGCGATACGTCGTGGCCCTTCCCTGTAATTTGACTGCGAGCGGTAGCACGCGGACGAGCAACGGCCGCCGTCCACGAGGTGGCGTCGACCGGTGGGCGGGTCTCATTAAGTGGGTGGAGGAGAATCATCCCGGCCTTGAGCTCGAGAGGTGGGACGAGGCCGGACTGCTAAATCAGCTCGCCGCCGGTGATCAGGGCCTCCGTGCCCTCTGGTTTGGCGGCGCATTTCTCAGCCTTGACGAATTGCGGGACGCGTGGGCGAAGGTTCGGGAGCGGCTTCGCGATAGGTATCTTCCCGACCTCCACGCCACCGGTGAGATCGAGCGTACCCTCGCAGTCGATCTGTTCGATCCCGAGCAGACCGAGCGTCTCGCGCGAGCGGTCCTCGACGCCAAGGATCGATTCGAGGGGGCGCGACGCCGAATCGATGACATGCGGCATCACTTGACGATGAAGGGGGACCTGAGTCTCGACGATGCGTTGGCGGAGGCAAAGGTCGAACTTGAAACCCTGGCGTGTCACGCGGACGTGCTCGTTCAGGCCGCACGGCGAGGACCGCTCGGCGCTCTGCCCGCGTTTCCAGACGCGCTGGCGATCGGAGGGCTTGCCGAGCGCTTGGAGTCACTTCATCGGCGGTCATTTTGGCACGTATCGGACCTCGCGCGAGGATCAGTGCGCCAGGCGATTGAGGCGGTCAACTCCATCCGCCGCGCACACGACGCGTGGGTGGCCGCCAGGCAACCACGCATCGTGATAGGCCCACCGGGGTGCGGCAAGACCCACGCGAGCGCTCACCTGGTCGAGCAACTCCTTGCAGGCGGAATACCGGCGGTCTGCGTCGATGCAAGCTTTGTGCGCCCGTCACGTGGGCTGACCAAGGCACTCAGGAATGTCATCGACCGTCCCGGATGGTCCCTGCGGCAACTTCTCGATGCTCTGGAGGCGCTCGCAATGCTGAGCCAGTGCACCGAGCAGAGGACTGACGGTTACAGCTTCAAGAGAGCTTTGCTCGTGTTGGATGGTCTCGAGGAGTCCGTAGGCTGGGAAGGGTGGGCACCGCTGCTCGCTGATCTCGCCGTGGAATGCAAGCGCCGGCCACGGCTTCATGCGCTCGTGTCTATGCGGCCGGAGACTTATCACCAGCTCGCCCCCACACCCACGTTTCTCGTGCAGTCCCTGGACGAGGACGCGGGGGCATCGTTGCCCGAGATGTTCGATCGCTACTGCCACCACTATCGGGTCAACGCGGCGGCGGTGCCCTGGCTCGGATGGGCAATCCGCTCGCCACTTGAGGTCCGCCTCGTCGCCGAGGAGTTCGAGGGGCGTGCGCTCACCCACGATGACGGCGTCCGCGCCAACGTGATCGGATTGTTCCGTACGAAGCTCGACCGTCTCGAAGCAGAGACGCGAGAGAGGGCTGGCTCCCTTCGGTGGAGTGACGGAGTTCGGCTCGTGCATACCGTGCTCTCGTCTCTTGTCAACCTCACTACTGAGGCAACGTCACCGTTTGTTGAGGACCGAGAGCTGATCCGCGACGTGAAGCCCACGGATTCAGAGTTTTCAGCGGAGCGCATCCGGTTCGCGTTGAAGAGCCTAGTCATCCACGGATTGGTCGACGAGCGGCAGCCTCCGTCACGCGGGCTTGTGCCACCACCGAAGCGATACGGGGTTGCCAGCCGCCATCTTTCGGACTTCCTCGTCGCTCAGCGAACCGCGGCCGCGGTGCTTCCGACACTTCACACCGGGCAACGAGCGATCTATCCGCGGGCGCTTGCCTCGCGACACAATTCGGCGGCCCTCTTTGCCGCCCTTCTCGCCGAGGAAGGATGGTTCATCACCGACGATATCTGGACTGAGGCCACACCACAGCAGACGCAATTTGATTTGCTGTCGGCCTTAGCGTTGGTCCCGCCCGCTGTTGCCGCGTCCAGGCGAGCTTGGGTCCAGTCCATCCTGAAAGGGTCTACGAGAGGCAACCGCGAGGCTCTACGACGCGTCGTCCTGCCAGTCGCGCGAGTGCCTGGTCACCCTCTCGGCCCTTCCCTTCTCGACGAGGCGCTTCGCTCGCTGCCGTTGGCAGAGCGTGATCAGATATGGTCTGTCCCGGAGAATCTGGTCGGCACAGGGCCGTGGCGAGGCCCAGCCGTCCACGTGCTGGACGAAGTGAAGCTTGACCCCGTCATTGATGAGTGGAACGGTCGCCCACTGCTGGTCGCATGGACGTGCTCAAGCGTCGTTGAATCCCGCCGACGGCACGCCAGAGAGCAGCTCGCGGTCTGGGGGACCCTCCGACTCGACCATATGGCCCGGCTGCTCGACCACATGGCCCGGATCGACGATCCGCAAGTCGTCGAGGACATCACCGTCGCGGCCCTCGGTGCGGCGATGGGTGCCCCATTCGACGACCCGGCGCTTTTGCTGCTCGCGCGGATCGTCGATGACCTTTACTTCGCTGACGATGCCGAGACGTGGACCCCCGATGTGATCGTTCGGCTCGCAGCGAGGGGCATCATCGAAAGGATCGCACTGCTTCGCCCGGGCAAGGTGGATGAGTTGCTCAAGCGGGCTCGACCACTGTACCGGGCTCGCGGGCCGCGCTGGCCTGACCTCGATCTGAACGAGATTCGAGAGAATAGTGACTTCGGGGGTGAAATCGTCACCGGCGACTTAAGTTGGTACGTCGCAGGAGACTGCTTTTCGTGCTTCCTCGTCGCGGCACGCATCGAACGTAGCGACGACCAGATCGCGACCGAACCACTGAGTACGGTTGACCGGGCGGTACTGAAGGCAGCGGCGACCGGCGCCCTCCAGATGCCTTCTGACATCGCCCGAAACTGCCAGGCTGTCCTGAACCAGCAGGAGCGAGCTTTCACGCCCGCAGTGCCCGACGAGAAACTGATCGACGCGATACGTGAGCTCTATGCGCAGCGCGAGTCGAAATCGCCAGCAGAATCAGCGGAGCTGGACGAGCGGGAGCTGCTTCGGTGGGCCGCGACAGCACTCGTTCACGACGCGAACCCAGTCGCAGAGAGTCAGCCTGCATGGTCAGCCGAACTTGAGGAGCTGCGACGGCACGCTTCCGCACTGGTCGGTGTGTCGAACGTTTCCATCGGGGCTATCAGGGACGCGCTGATTGCCGCTCATGTTCGACGCTGGGGGTGGTCCAAGTCGAGCTTCTGTGACTTCGACCGCGACGATCGCGACAAGCCACCCGGCGCGGTTGATATCGCCATTCTGTGGCAATATCGCCAAGCGACGCACGGCTCCCGTAGTGAGGTTGCTTCCTTCCGCGAGAAGTACGTCTGGGCTGCCGTCAACTGCGTGGCGGGCGAGCTCGCCGACCGGTTGCCAGTGTGGGATGAAAAGGCTCATCGATGGACGGCCATGCACCTCGCGGGGGTTGGAACGGGGATGCCGGATCCACTGCCGCGGTCGGCGATACATCAGACTAGGCCAAACAGCGAAGGTCAGGTGTGGTTTCCCGATGGCGTTTGGCCTGAGCTCTTCTCGGAGGAGCCGGTCCTTGGGAGGCGAGCTGAGCGATGGCTTGTGGAAGCGCCGCTTCCAGACCCACGCATTTTCGTTCGTGGTCTGGTGGAGGGGTGGTCCGACGGAGCGCTTCTTGCCGGGAGCCTCTTTCGTAGAGCTCACCAGGCGTGCGTGGACCAAGCAGTCTGGCTCACGTGCCTGGGCGTCCCACTTGACGTAGCGCACCTCCTGAGACGCGACGCTCCGTTCGTCGGAGACGATCGCCTCTACGAAGCGTTCGCCGGGGTCGCGGACCCGACATATGTGTCACCTGCACTCGCCTGCTGGGCTTCCTGGCTTTCTCACGAAGGGGAGACCCACTGGTACGTGAGCCTGGACGAGAGCGGGCAGCCCGTGCGCGTGCATTGGCATCCTCTCGTGACGAAAGTGACCGTCCGAGACGAGGATGAGCACCCGAGAGAACCGGACGCCTGGTTCCCAGCTCCCCTCTTGCGGTCCGCGCTGGGCGTCGTTGGTGCTATGGGTGACCGGCATCTCAGACACTATCTCGATCGGAACCGCGACGCCATCGCCGTTGAGCGGAGTCTTCCTCACGACGAGTGGGCCTTCAGCCATCACTACCTGGCGATGGAACTGCGACGAGTGCTCGAAGCATGCCGGGACGGCGGCCTCGTGCCGCTGTGGTCAGTGCGGTTGTGGAGGGAGGCAACCCCGGCTCTGAGGATTGAGGGACATGAGCATGTGCAGCCAAGCGGGCTTGTTCACCGTAGCCGCGACGTCTCCTGGTTGCTCTTCTGGAACGACCAGACGCGGGATCTCGATGTTGTGTCTCAAACAGACGTTCTCGACCACCGGGCCGGGAAAACCAGGTGAGAGCGCACGAGGCCGCCAAGGAAGGCGGCCGTGTCGCCAGCCGGTAGTAGCAGGCCCGTGCAACAAACCAGGGACGACTGACCCAGCTGTAGCCTACCGTCTTAAAGGATTTGTATGCGCACGCGCAGCGAGCCACACCTCAAGGGCAAGAACTGGTAGCTGTCGCGAGGGGAAGTACGAAGTCTTGAGATCAGCGGTCCGAGGGGCTATGGGGATTTGGGACAGACCGCACGGGCCACGGCCGACGCCGCCGACGGTGGCAGGTTGAGCGCCCGCGCGATCGCACGGAGCGACCGACCCTCGCTTCGCATGACGGCGGCTCGAGCCACATCGACATGATGGCGACGCGGTCGGCCGAGGCGCCGGCCCTGCGCTCGCACGCGCGCGAGCCCCGCGACGACGCGCTCGCGAATCAAATCGCGCTCGAACTCGCTGATCGCGGCCAGGACGTGGAAGAGAAGCCGGCCGGAGGGCGTCGTGGTGTCGATGGCCTGGTCGAGCACGACAAGGTCCACTCCGAGCGCCTGCAGCTCCTTCGCGATCACGACGAGGTGATGGGTTGACCGGGCGAGCCGGTCCAGCTTCGTGCACACGACACTGTCGATCTTCCGCGCCCGAGCGGCCGCCAACATCGCGTCGAGGGCCGGCCGACGATCCTTCGCTCCGCTGACGCCGTGGTCGACGTACTCGGTCACGGTCCATCCTCTAGCCACCGCGAAGTTGCGGAGCGGGGCCAGCTGGTTGGCTGGCTCTTGGTCGCTGGTGCTGACCCGGGCGTAGACTGCGACGCGCGGCGAATAGTCGGGGATGCGCCTCGCGGCTTTCTCGCGCTCCGTGCCCATTACGGGTTTCCATCGTCCCCGGCGGGGGCCAGAGAAGGGGCGCCTTGACTCGTTCGTCTGCGAGCCGCCCGCAGCGGCGCGCCCTCCGTCTCGAGCTCCCACGCTGCCTCAATCGCAGCCCGCGTCTCGGGCGAGAGCCGCGCCCAGATCGCACCGAGTCGCGTTTCCCGCGCATACGCATTGGCTGCTTTCACGATCAACTCGGCCCGCACCGCCGGCCCCGCGGCGCCGAAGTCAAACCCTTCGATGAGGACGCGCACGGCGATGACTCGGAGCGCCCTGGCCGGCCCTTTCGGCTTCACAGCTCGTCGCTGCTCCGCCATCGACACCCACCCCGCGCCCTCGCCGTCACCCAGAATCACGTGATCGTGGACCCGGATCTCGAGCAGCTTCCCTGCGTTGACGAGCTGCCGCGTCAGCCGAAGGTCCTCGCGGCTCGGCGTCGCGTCTCCACTCGGGTGGTTGTGGACCAGGATCACCGACGCCACCCCGAGCAGCCGCAGCGCCGGCCCGAAGACCTCGCGCGGAGCCACGAGCGACGCGCTCAGGGTGCCGCTCGAGACTTCGTGCGTCGCCACGAGCCGGTTTTGCGTGTCGAGATACAGCGCGACGAAGTGCTCCCGCGCGTCGTCCGGGATCAGTCCCCGGACCACCGGCACTACTGCCGCGGGACTCGACAGCTGCGGGCGTCCGAGCGGCGCGCCCGGCTCCCGCACGACCGTGAACCTCACGGCGTGGACCCTGTAGTTGATCGGGCCGATCTTGTTGGCGTTGGTCGTCTTGTCCATCGAGGAAGAGAAGATGCGTTCGCCGTACCACCTGGGCGTCGCGACGGTGCGGAGATCGACGGCTGGCGACCCGCGATGGCTCGCGGACGACTCGGGCGGGCTACCTCCACACGCCGAGCGCGGAGAGGGCAGCGCACGACGCCTTGGGCACTTCTTGTTTCACTTGAGCGATCTCAAGAGCTTCTTGGCGCCGGCAGGCCGACCAACTCCACTTGCCTCTTTCTCGGTCTTCACGAAGGGCTAGAGGTTGCGCGAGGAGAGAATGAGCGGATGGCGTCTCAGCGCCCAGACCAGAATCGGAACGCCAACAAGGCTGGGAAGGAGCCAATGCGCTAGGGGCGGCAGCGAACGCCACAGAGGCAAATGCGGTCCGTTGTCCACGTAGAACGCCGTGAGTAGCAGGATGTACGACACGGCCATGGCCGTCACGTGCACCGGGAGCCAGCCGGGCCAGAGGCGCCGTCTCGCGATTCGGCCGATCGCTCCAGCGCCAAAGGACAGGATGCCGAGAACAAAGAGGTGCGTGTTGGCTGGCCATCGGAGGATGGACAGGGCGGCCATGGTTAGGAAGACCACCACCAGACTCCAGTAGTAAACCGTGCCGGCAGACGGGTGCCGGCCAGCACGCTTGGGGGCCAACATGGCCACGATCCCCGCGACGGTGCAAACAAGCCCCGCCGCCACGTGTACCGCCACGATGCTTAGGAATACGGGCGAGGACGACGGGATGGGGATGCCAAGGACGACAACGCCCTGATCGGTCACGCAGTCTGGGCCTCAGGTCCTGTGATGTGGCTCCCACGCCAGGAGCGCCGCCAGGACTCCCTCCGCGATGCGCGCGTGGCCCTCGCTGATGCCCCGGACGTCGGCACTCGCGCCGCGCGGGTCCACCTCGATCACCTTGGTCCCCGTCGTGACGTGAACGCCGTCGTGGGTCAGGCCCCGGAGCACGCCGTCAAGCGGCGCCGGGAATAACGCGAATCCGATCTCGCCGACTTCCTGCCCCTGGCGCACCACCTCGCCGATCCTCTGCGCCACCAGCGCGAACGCGGTGGCGAACCATCCCAGACTCGAGCGGCGACGGAGGGAGGTCATGGGACTGGCCACCACGTACCGCGCCTTTTCTGCCACTGCGGAGGCGCGGCGGGCCTTGTTACCAGTGGGCAACCCTGGCGGTCTCGCGTACCGCATTCCCACTCAGACGTGGTCTTCGACGAGCAGCCGGACATACCAGCGGCAGACCGAATGACGTGGGGTGCGGGATAGAAACAGGCCAGACCAGGACAGTGTGCATCGCGCACGTCAACCGATGTTGCCTTGGCGTCTCCGGGCCACCGCACCCGACTTACCATACTCCGACGCTACTCTGCCCGCCCCCACTCCACCAGCTCGTTCAACGACGGATCGCAGCAGCCGGAGCGCCGTGACCGCCCTCGGCCGCCGACCAGCTGCTGGCGGGCTCGATGCGGGCGTCGATCCAGACCATCTTCCGCCCCACGCGCCGACCCACCATCTGTCCGCACCGGCACAGCCGCACGCCGGCGGCGAGCCCGAATAACCTCACATGTGCGGCGACCTCGCCTCGGATCTCTTTGCTCAGATTCGACCCGCACCATCGACAACGCTGGCCGAGCTGGACCCGAAACCCGAAGCCCAGCGCCATCACCAGGACCAGGCCGCGTCGACGGCGTGCGTCGCGGCAAGGACCTCAGCTTTCGTGGCCTTGCACAGCCGCTCGCGGTCGAGGACCACTTTCATGAGCCGCCGCGACTCCCATCGATTTTCGCCATCAGGGCTCGGGCGCTGCAGGTGTCGCACTTCGGCACGCCTGCCACGCATTTCTCGCTGTCGTGCCCAGGCGACTTTTCTACGGCAACGTAGCGAACAAAGCGGAGCATCGCCGGCGCCGCGACGACCAGATCGCGTATCACGCATGACTGCACCACACCGGACGTTGGAACAAACACGCCGTCGGGCACGATTACGGTACGGCTACACGGTCCCATGTCGCTCCCGCGTTCAAGCCTCTCCGACCAGGACCACTAACGGTGTTCGCTCACGCCGCAGCCTCCGACGGCGACGCCGCCTCGTCCTTCGGCTTGCCCTTCGCCTTCGTCTTCGCCGGCAGCTTCTTCGCCTTCTCGACCTGCTCTACCGACGCCACGAGCGCCGCCATCAGGTCGACCACCGCCGGGAGCTTCGACGGCGCCAGGATCACCGGCGCCGGCTGACCCTCCAGCTGCGCCGCGACGATCTGCTCGAGCTGCGCCCGGCGGGTCCGTGTAGCCGCTGATCTCGAACTTGCCCTCCGCCGCCTTGACGAGCTTCAACGCCAGCTCAAGCTCTTGGGGAGCCACCGTCACCGGCTTCGTCTTGGCCTCGGCCTCGCGCACCTCGTCCTCGTAGAACATTTCGTGCAGCATCAGGCAGCCGTCGTACACCCGGATCAGGCCGAGCTTCTCCCGGCTCGACGAGACGTACTGCACGATCGCCGCCCGGTCCCGCTTCGCCATCGCCTGACGGAGCAGCTCGAACGCCTTGGCGGCCGGCTGATCGACCGGGTGCAGGAAGCTCGAGGCGCCGAGATACACGGCGTCCACGTCCTTCATCGGCACGAACGCCCTGATCTCCATCGCCTTCGTGTTCTCGACGTCGAGCGCGTCGATCTGCTTCGGGTCGATCTTCACGAACTGATCCCGGCCCAGCGGGTAGCCCCTCACCTGCTGGTCCTTCGGGACAACCTCCTGGCAGGCCACGCACAGCGACTGGCTGCTCATCGTCGAGCCGCACTTGTTGTGCAGGTTCCGGAACGAGATCGTCTTGTCGCGCGCCGCCGCCTCGGCCTTGACCGGGATCGTCAGCACGCCCAGCGTTAGAAAGAAACTCGGTGTCGCCATCTTCTCGCCCTCCTTACCGCCGCGGTCCTCGTGAAGCGACCGCCGCAGCGCCCGGCGATCGGCTTGTTGCAGAGCGGTCGCACCCTCCTATGAAGATTTGGATGCAGTCGCCGTGCTCACGTAACCTTCGAGAAACCGATCGACCTCCTCGCGGCTCACGAGGCGGGCGATCACCTGCCGATCCACCACGACGCGCACGTACCAGCCGGTCGCATACTGCGGATCGCGGTACGCACCAATCAGCGCCTTCTGCACCAGCTTGCTCATGCGCTCCGCCTGCTCCCGAGCCTCCCCGAGCGTCTCCATCCCGATCGGTACCCTCTCGATCCTCATCGCGTCACCTCCGCCTCGACCGGGTTCGGGGTCGACGGCACTTCCGCAATCAGCGTCCAGTTCTTGCTCGCCATGTTCGTCTCCTTGGTGGTCGTCTTGTCCATCTGAGATATAGAGATGCGTACGGCGTACCCACGGCGTCGTGACGACGCGCTAGAGGGATGGTGTTCGGCACTCGCGGCATTCGCCGAGCCCGCGATCGTGACGCGCTGTGCGCCGATGCAGCATTTGGGCATTCGGCCCGCTCCCGCGCGCGTTCTACCCTGTCATCCTGCCTGCACGTAAGGCGAGGCATGAACGCCCGCCTGCGCCTCGTTGCTCACGGCAACCCGGTCAACCACGTCACCCCACTCGGGCATCCTGCCTGGCACGCCAGGACCTGGTCGCCAGCTCACCGCGTGCCTACCCGAGCTCCGCCAGTGCTCGCGACCGCTCGCTCATCGCTCGCTGTCTGCGCGCCGCGGATCCCAGTCGGGCTTCTTCTCCCAGAGCTCGAGCGTGAAGGGGTTGACTGGCGCGGTGCCGACGCGGTGGCGATCGCGGTACCAATCGGCCCACGTTTTCCCCGCGGCCTTGCCCGCCTCGGTGTGGGCATCCTTCGCGTACTCCGGGATCTCACGCCGCTCGCCGCTCTTGATCGCCTCCAGCGTCAGCGTCTGCAGATCCTCAACCTCGGTGCTCTTTGGCGCCGCACACAGCAGCATCACCGCCATGCTGAAGTGGTGCGGACTCACGAAGTAGCTCTTCTCCCGGCAGATGCGCCACGCCAGGGCCAGCCCACAGACCTTCTCGACCACATCTGGCGCCGCGAGCCCGACGTCCTCAGCCGCCGTCACAAGCAGCCTCTTCCACGCGTAGTACGGCGCCTCGCCGTACAGCAGGTGACCGAAGTACATCGCCGCCCGGACATCGCCCCGGCGGATCTCTTTCTGGAACGCTGAGGCGACCTCGCCGAAGGGGTACACGCCCTTGATCAGCTTCTTCGGCTCCTGCGCGTGGCCCTCCTCGCCGAACAGCCCACCCTGCGTGCCCTTCACCGGTCGGCCTGGGCCGTTGGGCTCGACCGGCTCGCCCTTCTTCCCGGCGTTACCCATCGGCGTGCTCGGCGGCGAGCGTCAGCGCCTCGGTGAGCGCGCGCTTCTTCAGCTCGGCGTAGCGGCCGAAGAGCACCGACGCCGTCCGCGTCTCGGACACCGTGCCGGACTGCAGCAGCGGGTAGTAATGATCGACCCACTCGGTCACCGCGTTGTACGCCGCCCAGGCAGTGCCACGCACGCCGGGCAGGTCGCTGCCCTGGCCGGACGCGTAGAGCTGGAGGAGCCGCTGCTGGTGCGCAGTCCAGCGAGCCAGCTTCTCGGCGTACTTGTCGTCGTCGCCGCTCGCCGGCAGCTCGGGCGCCGGGAACAGACGTGTGAAGTACGTCTCCGTGTCGATGGCCGACGCCGCCATCTGCGCGTACGCCTCCTGAGTGGCCTCGACCTTCTTGCGGATCAGCCGCAGCGCCCGCTGGGCTTCCTCGATTCGGACGCTGGCGTTGCGGTGATGCCGGACGTAGACGTCAGCCGTGCTGCTCCACTTCCGCCCCAGCGCAGCGGTCAGGGTGTTGTTGCAGACCACCCGGATCGGCGTCAGCTTCGCGGCCAGCCCGTGCTTGCCGTCGTGGCCCCACGCGAGCAGGACGTACGGCCGCACTTCGTCGCCGGTCGCCACCTCGAAGTCGGCGGGGATGTGCGCCAGCATCCAGCAGCGCTGACCAGCCTCGAGCGCGCCGGCCACCTCGACGTGAGCGCCGCCCTCCGTCACGAGCGCGTCCATCACGTCCGCCGCCTGCGCGTTCTGGATCGGCTGGTACTGGTCGGTCACGACGCCCAGGACGACGTCGTGATCCTCGCGCACCGTGAAGCGAAACCCTTCGACGGGGCGTCCGTCCTGCCGGCAGACGGGCTGCAGGCCCACCGCCCACTCGAGGCCGGCGTGCCGGAGCATGTCTGCGGCCGTCTGGAGCCCGTCCACCTTCACCCCGAGCCGGTGCCACGGGGTCTCACCCGCGTACGCAATCTCGGTCCGGCCGCTCACCGTGCTGATCTGATGCGCCATGTCAGGTACCTCCCGAAGGGAGAGGTGCATGCAGCGTGCTGCGACACCGCCACCGGAAGGTCAGGGAAGGGGAACGAGGTGGACGCGTGCTCACCGGCCGAGCGCTGGCGTCGTGAGAAACCGGCGCACTGAAATCCGCCGCGTCTACCTCAGGGACTGATGTGGGCGATCTAAGGCGATCTGGGTTTCCAGCCTGGGGGGTAGAGCTCGAGCAGCTGTCGGCGCTCGTCCCCGGTCAGCGGGAACAGGCGAGCCTCGTCCGAGCGAAACAGGTTGGGCCGGCATGGCGCTGGACGGCCGCACATGAGCATCGTGGGATCGCCGTTGTGCCCCAGGCCGATGGCATGGCCCAGCTCGTGGGCGATCACGTTACGCGCGACGTTGGGCAGGTTCATCGGGGGATACTGGATTCCGCGGATCCCGACGACGCGCTTCGAATCGGCGTCGAACGGGCCGGCGAACGAGACGATCTCCGAATCGGCGAGCAGAATCCTCAGATCGCCGGGGAGGTCGCGGAGGACCTGGGGGACGGACACCGGCCTGCGCGGACCGCCGACCACGGAGAGGCTCAGCGCGTGCAACGCCTCCTCCGGCACTGGCTGCACGACGCGCGTGACGGGTCCGAGTCGGAAGCCTGCCCCGATCTCCTCCAGGGTCTTGTTCCAGAAGGCGACGGCCTCGTCGACGATCTGACGGCGAGGATCGGCCTCGGGGCCGATGACGGTGACGGCCGGCGTCCGCGTCCACGGCACGCCGAACTGGGCGCGGGCCAGAGCGGGCATGAGCGCGACGAGGACGACGAGGCCACCGATCAGCGACTTCATTCCGCGCACCTCCCCGGGGGGAGCGTAAGAGACATAAAGCCGGATGTCCAAATTTCCGAGATGATGATCCCCGTCTGACGGCGAGAAGGCCGCGTTGAAGCCTGTTAGCACGGCAATCACTTGTGACGCGTTGGCCGGCAAGGTGACGTTCTTCGTATCCTGACGCGGGCCTGAGCCTTCAACTAAGTGGTATATGTCAACTGGGAGCGCCGTGCCCGCCTGATTCTTGCCTTCCTCCGGATAGACCGCTAAGTTGTTTGGATGCCACAGTCAGAAGACCCGAAGCGGAGGCTCCCGCGCGACTCGGCCCTCAGCATCGAACTTCAGGAGGGGACAGGCGGCATCATCGCGATGTGCTCCTGCGGTGACTTCATGGAGGTCTACAAAGAAGATACGACGTTCCGGATCAGGACTCCTGAGTCGATTGATCCGGGTCGCACGAATCCGAATGCCAGAGCGGTGGCGGCCGTATCAGACAACGTCGGCTCAGCGAGTCCGGTTGTTGCCCGCGTTCTTCTCCAGGGCCGGGACATTCTGCAGATGGCCATATTCGATCAGAAAGTAGACAAGGATGCCATCGTACAGGCGCTCCATGCCTGCAAGGAGGCTCTGATCGTCTGCGAAAAGGTGAGCACTCGCGTAGCGTCGCGCGTCGATGAGATTATCCAGAACATCCAGACGGGCGGCCTCCAGCGAGAGCGCCGTGGAGGGGCGCTAAACCCGTTCCCGCAAATACCCGAATTGGAGCCGGATGCGACGTCGTTCTTGATCCATGCGAAGCGCGCTGTTCTGGAAATCTGTCGTCTGCCCCCGCTGTTTCTTCCCGTGCCCGCGAAAGACAGCAATTTTGACTACCTTGGTAAGACGCTAGAGGTAGCGATTGGTGCGGAGGTGCCGGTGACTAAGTTCGTCCGCGATAACGCCGCCGGGGTGGCCTACCTCATCGATCTCCGAAACTACCAAGAGCATCCTGGTGCGAAACGGACGACGATTACTAACTTCGCTGTGATGCCAGACGATTCAATTGCGGTCCCGATGTGGCACGTGTCAGGTGAGACACCGCGACCGATACGCGAAGAGATGGCAGGGGCGACTGAGTTCCTGGTGCAGATGGCTGAGGCAATGCTCATCCACCTTGTCATGCACACGGTCGACAAGAGGTGGCCATTCATCATCGAGGAGGTGGATGCCACCCAAGTCGATCCGAAGATCCCGATCAAGTATCGACTGTCGATCGACCTCTCGAAGCTGAAAGCGGGCGCTGCGCCTGCCTGATCGAGCCGGCAAAAGCAAACTGAGGGAAAGATGCTTCTAAGGCGCGACCCAGCAACCGTGCCCCTGCACGGCCTGACCGGGTGATTGCGTCTCGGGGGTGATTCGCTCGATTTTGTAATGCCCTTCACCGGGCTCGTGAGGGCGGCGTAGTGCGTGCGACGGACCTACACGCCCATCTCTCGGTACCAGTAATCGTCTCGGGCCGCTCGCAGGCGATCCTTGTCCACCGGGATGGGGCTCAGGTCGACCGAGTGCAGAGGGAACAGCCAGAGATCGATCA
>Ga0210378_10000741_pt1 | contig 16884 bp, 19 predicted proteins | sample PLM1_60_b1redo_FD_155465 | JGI IMG/M metagenome (GOLD analysis project Ga0210378, IMG submission 155465) | Groundwater sediment microbial communities from an aquifer in East River, Colorado, USA - PLM1_60_b1 redo | ecosystem: Environmental > Terrestrial > Soil > Riparian zone | place: USA: East...
GTCCTGGCCGTGGTCTGGGGCCGCACGGAGCCGGTCTAAACAGGGGGCTTCCATTATGAGTATGAGAAGCGTTCGAGGCCTCTTCGGTTCGTTCCTCGTTCTCACGATCTTGGCTATCGGGGTTTCGCCGGGCGCCGCGGCGCCCGAAGGTCAGATGACCTGGGCGGTGCACATCTCCCTGGCGCCCACCTGGTTCGACCCCGCGGAGACCTCCGGGATCATCACGCCCTTCATGGTGCTCTACGCCTTGCACGACTCCGTGCTCAAGCCGATGCCGGGCAATCCCTTGGCGCCGAGTCTGGCCGAATCGTGGAGCATGTCCCCGGATGGGCTCGTGTACGACTTCGTCCTCCGAAAAGGAGTCAAGTTCCATAACGGGGACCCGGTCACCGCCGAGGACGTGAAGTTTTCGCTCGAGCGCTACCGCGGCGCGTCCGCCAAGCCGCTCAAGGACAGCGTGGCGGCGGTCGAAACCCCGGATCCCGGGCGTGTCCGCATCCGCCTGAAGCGGCCGTGGCCCGACTTCATGACCTTCTACGCCGGCGCCACCGGTGCCAGCTGGATCGTGCCGAAGAAGTACGTCGAGAAGGTCGGCGACGAGGGCTTCAAGAAGGCCCCGGTCGGGGCCGGCCCGTACAAGTTCGTTTCGTTCAGCCCGGGCGTGGAGCTCGTCCTGGAGGCCTTCGACCAGTACTGGCGTAAATCGCCGAACGTGAAGCGGCTGATCTTGAAATCGATCCCGGACGAGGCGACGCGCCTCGCCGCATTGAAGCGCGGCGAGGTGGACATCGCCTACGTGATCCGCGGCGCGCTGGCCGAGGAGATCCGGCGAAGCCCGGGGCTGACGCTGAAGCCCAACGTCGGTCAGGGCACGTTCTGGGTCTACTTCCCTGACCAGTGGGATCCGAAGTCGCCGTGGCACGACCGGCGCATGCGCCTGGCCGTCAACCACGCCATAGACCGGCAGGCGATGAACCTGGCAGACTCCCTCGGATTTGCCAAGATCACCTCGAGCATCATTCCCAGCAGCTTCGAATTCTACTGGCAGCCTCCCGGCTATTCGTACGCCGCCAGGGCCAAGCAATTGCTGGCCGAGGCCGGGTACCCCAACGGCTTCGACGCCGGAGACTACTTCTGCGACGCCGCGCTCGCCTACGTTGGCGAACCCGTGGTCAACTACCTCAACGCGGCCGGCATCCGGGTCAAGCTCCGGCCGATCGAGCGAGCGGCCTTCTTCAAGGGGTTCGCCGACAAGAAGTACAAGGGCCTCATCCAGGGCGCCAGCGGCGCCTTCGGCAACGCGGCCACCAGAATCGAGGCGTTCATCGTCGCCGGCGGCACCTACGTTTACGGAAGCTATGGCGACATCGATGGGCTCTTCCGGGAGCAGGCGAGCGAGCTGGACCCGAAGCGGCGCGAGGCGACCCTGCATCGCATCCAGCAGCTCATCCACGACAAGGTGATGGTCGCACCGATCTGGCTGAACGCCGCCCTCAGCGGCCTGGGGCCAAGGGTGGAAGAGTCGGGGATCGGGGTCATCGCTGGTTACGCGTTCTCCGCACCGTACGAGGACGTGAAGCTGAAGAGTAAGTGAGGGAGGAGCCTTCCACCATGAGAATCGTTCGAGGCCTCTTCGTTACGTTGCTCGTCCTCACAATCGCGGCGGTCGGGGTTTCGCCGGGCGGCGCGGCGCCCGAAGGGCAGATGACCTGGGCCGTGCACGTCTCACTGGCTCCCACCTGGTTCGACCCCGCGGAGACCTCCGGCATCATCACGCCCTTCATGGTGATCTACGCTTTGCACGACGCCCTGCTGAAGCCGTTGCCGGGCAATCCCCTGGCGCCCAGTCTGGCCGAATCATGGAGTGTGTCCCCGGACGGGCTCGTGTACGACTTCGTCCTCCGCAAAGGCGTCAAGTTCCACAACGGCGATACGGTCACCGCCGAGGACGTGAAGTTCTCACTCGAGCGCTACCGGGGCGCGTCGGCCAAGCCTCTCAAGGACAGCGTGGCGGCCGTCGAGACCCCAGATCCCGGGCGTGTGCGCGTCCGCCTGAAGCGGCCGTGGCCGGATTTCATGACGTTCTATACCGGGGCCACCGGCGCCAACTGGATCGTGCCCAAGAAGTACGTCGAGAGGGTCGGCGACGAAGGCTTCAAGAAAGCTCCCATCGGAGCCGGCCCGTACAAGTTCGTCTCGTTCACGCCGGGCGTGGAACTCGTGTTCGAGGCCTTCGATCAATACTGGCGGAAAGCGCCGAACGTGAAGCGGCTGGTGTTGAAGGCGATCCCGGACGAGGCCACACGCCTCGCCGCGCTCAAGCGCGGTGAGGTGGACATCGCCTATACCATTCGCGGCGCGATGGCCGAGGAGGTCCGGCGAAGCCCGGGCCTGACGCTGAAGGCCAACGTCGGCCAGGCCACGCACTGGGTCTACTTCCCCGACCAGTGGGATCCGAAGTCGCCCTGGCACGACCGGCGCGTGCGCCTGGCCGTCAACCACGCGATCGACCGGCCGGCGATGAACCAGGCGGACGCGCTGGGATTTTCCAGGATCACCTGGAGCATCATTCCCAGCAGCTTCGAGTTCTACTGGCAGCCGCCCGGCTACTCGTACGATCTCGCCCGGGCCAAGCAACTCCTGGCCGAGGCCGGGTACCCCAACGGCTTCGACGCCGGAGACTATTTCTGCGACGCCGCGATCGCATTCGTCGGCGAACCCGTGGTCAACTACCTCAACGCGGCCGGTATCCGGGTGAAGCTCCGGCCGATCGAGCGAGCGGCCTTCTTCAAGGGGTACGCCGACAAGAAGTACAAGGGCATTATCCAGGGCGCGAGCGGCGCCTTCGGCAACGCGGCCACGAGGATCGAGGCGTTCGTCGCCGCCGGAGGCACCTATGCGTACGGGAGCTACGGTGACATCGATGGGCTCTTCCGGGAGCAGGCGAGCGAGCAGGACCCGAAGCGGCGCGAGGCGACCCTGCATCGCATCCAGCAGCTCATCCACGACAAGGTGGTCTTCGCGCCGGTCTGGCTGAACGCCGCTCTGCACGGTGTGGGGCCACGGGTGGAGGAGTCGGGCCTCGGGGTCGTCGCCGGGTATGTGTTCTCCGCGCCGTACGAGGACGTGAAGCTCAAGAGCAAATAGGGGGCAGCCATGCGTCGAGTCAAGGGCCCGCTCGGCCTTTTGATCATCCTCTTCCTTCCTCTCGCCGCGCTCGTCGTCGTGGCGCCGAGCGCTGCCGCGCCCGAGGGCCAGATGACCTGGGGGGTGCACACGACGCTGGTGCCCATCTGGTTCGACCCGGCCGAGACGCTTCACGGCACGCCGTTCATGGTCCTCAACGCGCTCCACGACGCCGTCGTGAAGCCGATGCCGGGCAAGAGCATGGCCCCGAGCCTGGCCGAGTCGTGGAGCGCGTCGCCCGACGGGCTCGTCTACGAATTTAAATTGAGAACGGGCACAAAGTTCCACAACGGCGATCCCGTCACCGCCGAGGACGTCAAGTTCTCCTTCGATCGCTACCGCGGCATCTTCGCCAAGGGGATCAAGGAGAAGGTCGCCGCCGTCGAGACAACCGATCCCGGGCGCGTCCGGTTTCGGCTCAAACAGCCGTGGCCCGACTTCATGACCTTCTATGGAACCCGGACGTCCGGGGCGGGGTGGATCGTCCCGAAGAAATACATGGAGAAGGTCGGTGAGGACGGCTTCAAGAAGGCGCCGATCGGCGCTGGCCCCTACCGCTTCGTGTCGTTCGCTCCGGGTGTCGAGCTGGTGCTCGAAGCGTTCGATCAATACTGGCGCAAGGCGCCGCACGTGAAGCGGCTGGTGTTCCGGGTCATCCCCGACCACACCACGCGCGTGGCCGCCCTCAAGCGCGGCGAGGTGGACGTCGTCTACCTCGTCAGCGGCGAGCTGGCCGAGGAAGTCCGGCGCACGCCGGGTCTCACGCTGAAGCCGGTGTTCCCGTCGAATCACTGGCTGATCTTCGCCGATCAGTGGGATCCGAAATCGCCCTGGTACGACAAGCGCGTGCGCCTCGCCGCCAACCTCGCGATCGATCGCCACACCCTGAACGAGGCCGCGACGCTCGGCCTCTCGAAGATCACCGGGAGCATGGTCCCGTCGAGCTTCGACTTCTACTGGCAGCCGCCGCCGTACTCTTATGACCCGGGCAGGGCCCGGCGGCTCCTGGCCGAGGCCGGGTTCCCGAACGGCTTCGATGCGGGCGACTTCTTCTGTGATCTGCAAGTCTGCAGCTGGGGCGAAGCGATGATTACCCACCTGAAGGCTGTGGGAATTCAGCTGAAGCTCCGTCCGCTCGAGCGGGCCGCGTTCTTCAAGGGGGTCGCGGAGAAGAAGTACAAAAACGTCATTTATCTCTTCTCCGGCGCCTCCGGGAACGCCGCGACCTGGCTGGAGGCCTACGCGGTCGCGGGCGGACTGTATGCCTACGGGAGTTATCCCGATCTCGACGGCCTCTTCCGGGAGCAGGCCGCGGAGCTGGACCGCACGAGGCGCGAGTCGATCCTGCATCGGATGCAGCAGCTCGTTTACGAGCGGGCGCAGTTCGCGCCGATCTGGGACTTCGCGTTTCTCCACGGCGTCGGTCCGCGGGTCGAGGAGTCCGGGCTCGGGCTCCTCGGCGCGCACGGCTTCTCGGCGCCCTACGAGGACGTGAAGCTGAAGGGCAAGTGAGCATGGATCGGGACGGCCTGCGTGCTGAGTACGCCGCGGGGCTCCGCGCCGCCGCCGAGCGGCGGTTCGGCGCCGCGCGGGCGGAGGCGCTCGCGCAGAGCATCGCTGACGCAGCGGGGTGGATGACCGACGTGGCGACGTTCCCCGTCGACGCCGACGAGCCCCCGGCCTTCTACGCGGAGTCCTCGGCGTGAGCTTGCACGAGCTCTGCGCGGTCGACGCGGCCCGGGCGATCCGCGACAAGGTGCTGTCACCCGTCGATCTGGTCGACGCGTTGCTCGAGCGCATCGAGACGGTGGACGGTCGGGTCCAGGCGTGGGCGCTCGTCGACCGCGACGGCGCCCGCGCGGCGGCACGACAGGCGACCGACGAGGCGGCGAGGGGCGTCTTCCGGGGCCCGCTGCACGGCGTGCCCTTCGGCGCCAAGGACATCTTCTACAGCGCCGGGCTCCCCACTGAGGCGGGCTCGAAGGTGATGGCCTCCTTCGTTCCGGACTATGACGCGACCGCGGTGGGGCGGCTCAAGGCCGCCGGCGCGATCCTCCTCGGCAAGCTCCACACGACGGAGTTCGCGACGTCCGACCCGGCGCCGACGCGAAATCCCTGGAACCTCGCCTGCACACCGGGCGGCTCGTCGAGCGGCTCGGCGGCCGCCGTGGCCGCGCAGATGGTCCCGCTGGCGCTCGGCAGCCAGACGATCGGCTCGAACGTGCGCCCGGCGTCGTACTGCGGGCTGGTGGGCCTCAAGCCGACGTTCGGCCGGATCAGCACGCGTGGGGTGATGCCGCTCAGCTACACCCAGGACCACGTCGGGCTGATGGCCCGGAGCGTCGAGGACATCGCCTTCGCGCTCGCGGTCACGGCCGGTCACGATCCCGATGATCCGAGCTCCTCGCGCGCGCCGGTGCCCGACTACCTCGCGGCGATCACCCGCCGGCGCGCGCCGCGCATCGGGCTCCTGCGCGAGTTCTTCGAGCGCGCCACCGCCGAGGTGGCCGACGTCACGGCGCAGGCGGTGAACCGTCTGGCGGACGCCGGCGCAGGCGTGGAGGGGGCCAAGCTGCCGCCGACCTTCCGCGCGGTGCCCGCCGCGGCCTACCTGATCACGCGCAGCGACACGGCGAGCATCCACGCCGAGCGCTTCGCCCAGAAGGCGGACCTTTACCGGCCGGCGATTCGGAGCTCGATCGAGATGGGCATGTTGATCCCTGGCGATCTCTACGTGCGCGCGCTCAGGATTCGTCGCCAGTTCCGTCGCGAGCTGAAGCCGCTGCTGGACCGGTACGACGTGCTGCTGACGCCGACGACGCCCGCGCCGGCTCCCGAGGGCATGGCGACGGGCGATCCGCAGTTTCAGGTCCCGTGGTCACTCTCCGGCTTGCCGTCGGTCACCGTACCATGCGGCCTGACGACCTCGCGCCTCCCGCTCGGGATCCAGCTCGTGAGCGGGACGTTCGGGGAAGCGGCGCTTCTCGCAACGGCGGCATGGTGTGAGGACGTGCTCGGCCACGCCCAGGCTCCGAGCCTCTAGGAGGACACTCATGAGCGACTCCCTCACGCGCGCGGTCGAGCTGCTAGCGGCCGGCGACTGGAAGCAAGCGCACGAGATCGTCCAGAAGGAGAAGTCGACGCTGGCGGCGTGGCTGCATGGGATCGTGCACATCCTCGAGGGCGACCTCGACAATGCGCGCGGCTGGTACAAGCGGGCCGACCGCGATTTCCCGGGACCGGACGCCGCGCCGGCGGAGATCGCGGCGGCGCGCCGGGCCGTGGCAAGCGGTGTATAGTCTGGGCGACTCACGCGCCGAATCCGAGTCAGGAGGTGGCTTATGACGAGCAAGGGGAACATCCTGGTCGGGACCGTCGGTCAGGGCGTCATGATGAGCGCCGACGACGGCGAGAGCTGGACCCGGGCCAGCGTGCGCCAGGGGATGCATTCCGACTCCATCGTCCGCATGCTGCGCTCGGATTCCCGGAGCCCGGAGGTCGTCTACGCCGGGACCGACCTCGGACTCTACCGGAGCGATGACGCGGGCGCGAAGTGGCACCTGCTCGAGAACCCGATGAAGGGATCCGTGGTCTGGAGCATGGCCATCGACCCGATCGATCCGGTCGTCATGTTCGCTGGCACCGGTACGCCCAGCACGCCGGGCATCTTCCGCTCCACCGATGCGGGGAAGAGCTGGACGCGGCTGCGCGTGGAGATCGCGGACGATTGCCCGAACGTCGGCGTCCCGCGTCCCACGGGGATCGCGGTCGATCCCACCAACGACCGGAACGTGTGGGTCGGGCTCGAGGTGGACGGCGTCCGGCACAGCACCGACGGCGGCGAGACCTGGACCAAGGTGAACGGCCAGATCCCGAACCAGGACGTTCACAACGTGCTGGTCGTCGAGGGTCCTCCCAAGACCGTGTTCACCGTGGTGAACGACGACATCTGGCGCAGCACCGATGACGGCAAGACCTGGCACGCCGCGCGGGCCCGGGAAGTTTTCCCCTGGCACTACCCTCGGGGCATCGCCGTCAAGCCCAATGATCCGCGCACGGTATTCCTGACGCTGGGCGATTCCACCCCGGGCCGCATCGGAACGGTGGTGCGCTCCCGTGACGCGGGCGTCACCTGGGAGAACCTGAAGTTCCCGGTGCAGCCCAACTCGGCCATCTGGACCGTGAGCATCTCCGCGTCGGCGCCCGACACGATGTTCTGCGCCAGCCGGTACGGCTACCTCTATCGCAGCGACGACGGTGGCGATTCCTGGCGCAAGCTGTGGCGCGAATTCGGTGAGGTGTCGTCGGTCCTCTGGGTTCCTCAGTAGCAGAGGCTTCCAGCATGAGCCACGTGCGAGGCCTCGTCGCCGCGTCGCTCGTCCTCGCGATGTCCGCCGTCGGCGCCCCGCCCAGCGCCGCGGCCCCAGAGGGCCAAATGACGTGGGCGGTCCACGTTTCCCTTGCGCCGACGTGGTTCGATCCCGCAGAGACCTCCGGGATCATCACGCCGTTCATGGTCCTGTACGCGCTCCACGATGCGATGGTGAGACCGAGCCCGGGTCAGCCCATGGCGCCCAGCCTCGCCGAGTCATGGAGCGTCTCGCCGGATGGGCTCGTCTATGAGTTCGTCCTCCGCAAAGGCGTGCAGTTCCACAACGGCGACACAGTCAGCGCCGAGGACGTCAAGTTTTCGTTCGAGCGCTACCGAGGCGCGTCCGCCAAGCCTCTCAAGGAGAGCGTCGCGGCGGTGGAGACTCCGGAGCCCGGCCGCGTCCGGATCCGTCTCAAGCGGGCGTGGCCCGACTTCATGACCTTCTACTCGAACGCGACCGGAGCCGGCTGGATCGTGCCGAAGAAGTACGTCGAGAAGGTCGGCGACGAAGGCTTCAAGCGGGCCCCGATCGGCGCCGGCCCGTACAAGTTCGTCGCGTTCACCCCGGGCGTGGAGCTGGTCCTGGAGGCCTTCGATCAGTACTGGCGAAAGGCGCCGAGCGTCAAGCGGCTGATCCTGAAATCGATCCCGGACGATACGACGCGTCTGGTCGCGCTGAAGCGTGGTGAAGTGGACGTCGCCTACGCGATCCGCGGTACGCTCGCCGAGGAGCTTCGGCGCACGCCGGGGCTGACGCTGAAACCCGTCCTGGGACAAGTCACGAACTGGGTCTACTTCGCCGAGCAATGGGACCCCAAGTCGCCGTGGCACGACCGGCGGGTGCGCCTGGCCGCGAACTACGCCATCGACCGGCAGGCGATTAACCAGGCCGAGATCCTGGGATTCGCCAAGCTCATCGGGAGCATCATTCCCTCCAGCTTCGAGTTCTACTGGCAATCGCCCGGGTACGCGTTTGACGCCGCCAGGGCGAAGCGGCTCCTCGCCGAGGCCGGCTATCCCAACGGCTTCGACGCGGGCGATTACTTCTGCGACGCGGCGGTGACGTACCTCGGCGAGCCCGTGGTCAACTACCTCAACGCGGCCGGCATTCGGGTCAAGCTCCGGCCCCTCGAGCGGGCGGCCTACTTCAGGGGGTGGTCCGAAAAGAAGTACCGCGGCCTCATCCAGGGCGGCAGCGGCGCCTTCGGCAACGCGGCCACCCGGATCGAGGCCTTCCTGGCCGGAGGCGGCACGTACGCCTACGGAGGCTATGCCGACATCGATGGGCTCTTCAGCGAACAGGCGAACGAGCTGGACCCGAAGCGGCGCGAGGCGACCCTGCACCGCATCCAGCAGCTCGTCCACGACAAGGTGATGGTCGCGCCGATCTGGTTGAACGCCGGCATGAACGGCCTGGGACCGCGGGTGGAGGAGTCGGGGATCGGGCTCATCACCGGCTACATCTTCTCCGCGCCGTACGAGGACGTGAAGCTGAAGGGGAAGTGAAGCAGGAGAGACGGGCAGCGCGACCGCAACGATCGCGCGGTAGAATAGGCCATGCGGCGGGATGAGAGCGCTCTGCCATGAAGTGGATCGCGGCTGATCCGGAGCATCTTGGAGGCAAGCCCCGAGTCGCCGGTACTCGGATCTCGATCACATTTCTCTTGGAGTCGCTCGCCGCCGGCTTGACGATTCCCGAGATCGTGCGTGCGTATCCGACGTTGACCGAAGATGCTGTGCGGGGAGCCCTGGAAGAGCTGGCGCACTCGAAAGAACTAACGGTACCGTGAAGATCCTGCTCGATGAGAACCTCCCTGAGGGTCTCATCGAGCCTCTCAGACAGCTCGGACACATTGTCGATTCTGTCGGTTCGCTGCGGCTGAAGGGGCTGGAAAATGGCCGGCTCTACCGAGAAGTCGCCTCAGGGTACGATCTGTTCTTCACCAAGGACCGCCAGTTTGTCGCCCAACTCGACGCTGTGACCGAGCCCAGTTCGGTCAAGGTGGTCTTCACGAGCATTCGCCAGCAACCGGAAGTCCAGTTCGTTGCCGCGTTCATGAAGGCCTTTGTCGGCACTGACTGGTTGACCTTCGGGCTCGTGCGCGAATGGCCGAGTTAGCGCGACACCCACACACACGAAAGGAGCCATGGTCATGAAAGCGATTCGCGTCTCGGAGTATGGTGGACCGTCCGTTCTGAAGCTCGAGGAAGTTTCCGCGCCGCAGCCCGGGGCCACCCAGGTGCTCGTCAGGAACCACGCCGTCGGCGTGAACCCGGTGGACACGTACCTGCGCTCGAACGCCGACAATCGCGGGCCGAAGCTGCCTTACACCCCGGGCTCGGACTCGGCGGGCGTCGTCGAGGCGGTAGGAGATGCCGTGACCCGCGCCAAGAAGGGCGACCGCGTCTACGTGGGCGGCACGCTGTCCGGCTCGTACGCCGAGCTGTCGCTCTGCGAGCAGACGCAGGTCCACGCGCTGTCCGGGAACGTCAGCTACCCTCAGGGGGCGGCGATGAACGTCCCCTACGCCACGGCCTTTCACGCGCTCTTCCACCGCGCCCACGGCGAGGCCGGCGAGTCGATCCTCGTGCACGGAGCAAGCGGCGGCGTCGGCATCGCTGCCGTCCAGCTCGCGCGGGCGCGCGGTCTCACCGTCATCGGCACCGCCGGGACCGACAAGGGACGGCGGATGGTGGCGGAGCAGGGCGCCCACCACGTCCTCGACCACACGGCGCCGGGCTATCTCGACGAGCTGCTGAAGCTCACCGGGGGTCAGGGTGTGGACGTCATCCTCGAGATGCTGGCGAACGTGAATCTCCAGAAGGACTTCGGCGCCCTCGCGATGCGCGGGCGCATCGCGGTCATCGGCAACCGCGGCACCGTCGAGATCAACCCGCGCCTGGCCATGAACAAGAACGCCGCGATCCTCGGCGTGGCGCTGTTCCATGCGACGCCGGCCCAGCTCGCCGGGATCCACGCGGCCCTCGTCGAAGGGCTGCGCAACGGCACGCTGCGGCCGGTCATCCACCAGGAGCTCCCGCTCGGCCAGGCGCCGCGCGCTCACGAGGCGGTCATGGAGAACGGCCACCACGGCAAGATCGTGCTGGTGCCGTAGAGCGAGCCGCTGAACCCGGCGGCCATGCGCAGGCAGGTGGTTCACACGCCGAAGGTGCCGCCGGTCCGGGTGCCCCTGTCCCAGGCGATCCAGGTCGGCGATTGGGTGTTCGCATCCGGCCAGCTCGGCCTCGACGTCAGCACGGGCAAGCTCGCCGAGGGCGGGATCGCGGCGGAGACCGTGCAGGTCTGCGAGAACCTCAAAGCGGTGCTGGAGGCGGCCGGCTCGTCGCTGGACCGCGTGGTGCAGGTCACCATCTACATGGTCGACCTGCGCGAGCTGATGGACATGAACGCCGTCTTCAGCCAGTACTTCCCCATTGATCCCCTCGCCCGAACCACGTTTCAGTGCGCAGCCCTCGTCGTCGGCGCCCGTGTAGAAATCGAAGCCATCGCCACCCGCTGAGCGTTCGGCGTCCCGCCCGACGTATCGGAGTTGGGACATTGCGTGACGCAGACTCGTCGTCTACCTTGTTGGCTGACAGAGGGCGAGCTGCCACATGACCAGCGTTCTCAGGGAGCTTCCGCTCTCGTACATGGTGGTGTCGGAAGGCCGCCGGTGCGGCTCCGCGTCCGCGGTCCACGAGCCGAGCCCCGCCGGCCCCCCTTACTGCGCCTCATCGATCGCGCCCGCCGGCCCCTCCGCACGCGCCACGCCACCCCGGAGCTGGCCCAAGTCTTCCACCTCGCGGGTACGGCTGCATCTGAAGCCGGGCCAGAAGGGCACGAAACAGCTCCTCGCGCAGTACGGTGACCGCCTCATCTGCGTGCGCTATCGCTACGATGCGCAGCGGAAGAAGCGATTCAAAACCGTGGAGCTCCTCGTCGCCGAACGCGATTGGGAACCGCCACCGCCTCGCTTCGGCCACGACCAGATCGTCGGGTTACGCGTCGCCTCTGCCGACGTGGCAGTCCGCGACCGGGTGAAGCAGGCCGGTGGCACGTGCAATCCAGAGCGACGGGTCTGGCAACTGCGTTACGATCGCGTGGTCGCGCTCGGCCTGCACAGCCGCATCGTCGACGAACCCGCATCCAACACCCCATCCAATAGTAGATGCCCGGGGTCGAGGGGAGAGAATCTCCATGCAGATGCCCGAGCGCCATCCAGGTAAAGATGCTCGCATACACTGTTGGATGTCGGCATCTCGTGGCAGATGACGGCCTTGCAGTCCAATAGTAGTTCGGCGGCCACCGGATCGCGATTACGGCTACAAGGCCGTGGCGTGGCCGTGAGCTAGAGGCTTCCCGTGAGGGCAGTGCTTTGAATATCTTGGGGCGTTGGCGGTGCACCGCGAGTGTCGTGCTGGCCTTTGCCCTGCTCCCTTGGGCCGGCAGCCTTGTCGACGCACAGCCAGCGGCGAAGGCTCTGAAGACTCCACGCATCGGCCTCCTATCGACCGGCACCGACCCCTCACACCCATTGCCCCCACAATGGCTAGCATTCTTCGACGGAATGCGCGCGCTCGGATGGGTTGATGGCAAGAACATCGCGGTCGAACGTCGCTTCGCCGCTGGTAAGGCCGAGCGAGTCCCGGGCTTTGCGACGGAGTTGGTGCAGCTGGGCGTCGACGTGATCGTCGCGACGGGATTGCGGGAGAACGAGGCTGTCCGCCGGGCGACGACGACGATCCCGGTCGTCATGGTTGTCGTCGAAGATCCTGTCGAGTCCGGGTTCGTGCGGAGCCTGGCACGACCGGGGGGAAACTTCACGGGTGTTACTTTCAGTACCTCCGGTGTGAGCGAGAAATACGTCGAGCTACTCAAGGAAGCCGTCCCCTCGCTCACCCGTGCCGGGATCCTGGCCAGTCGCCAGCAGCGACCCGCGCTTCTCAAGGAGATGCAGGGCGCGGCCCGGGCGCTGGGGGTGGTGCTGTCGCCACCGATCCTGGTGGCTGAGCTCGGTGAGCTCGAGCCCGCCTTCGCGCGGACCGTGCGCGACGGCGCCGGCGCGCTCATCTTTCCACCCGATGCATTCACTGTCCTCCATCGCCAGGCAATCGTCGCCCTGGCCGCCAAATACCGCCTCCCGGCGATGTATGCGTTCGGGGAGCACGTTGAGGCGGGCGGACTCATGGCGTATGGGCCGAGCTTTCCTGGCCGCTTCCGGCAGGCGGCCACATTCGTCGACAAGATCCTCAAGGGGGCGAAGCCCGCCGACTTGCCTGTCGAGCAGCCCACGAAGTTCGAGTTGTTGGTGAACCTGAGGACCGCGAAGGCCCTTGGTCTCACAATTCCGCCGTCGCTGCGGGTGCGGGCGGATCAGCTAATCGAGTGAGGAAATCCGGGACACCGGCTGATCCTGAGCGTAACCGCCGAACCACGGCATGCAGCCGACGGCCTTCGGCCGCGGCTGATACCAGCGTTAGGCTATTTTCAAATGAAAAGGAGAGAGGACTATGAAGAGTAGACTGCACCGTGTCGGATGGGTGATGTTAGCAGGTTTGGTGTTGCATATTGGCGCCGCCCGCCCCACAGCTGCTTCAAAGCCGCCAGGCTTCGAAGTCTGGGCCATCGATCAAGGGGTCAATGCCGGAACCCTGTACATCTATGCGGGTGACGACATGGATCAACACGCCGACCAGGCAATCCCTGAGGTCATAGATTTCAATAGCACGGTGACTCCCTTGTGCGTCGCCCAAACAGGAACGGCTCCCATCCGCGCGCACATGCTCGGCCTCAATTCGATTCATACGCATGCGATTCTGTCCTACGTGGCCACGGGGCATGTCGTCTTTTTCGACACTGCAACGCGCCAGCCACTTACCTGCATTGACGTGGGTGCTCAAGCGCACGCCGCCTTTGCCTCGCCCGACGACCGGTATGTCTTCGTAGCCAATCAAAACGGCAAACTGTTTCAGCGGATTACGACTGACTATGGCACCAATACGTTCGTGCTCGATAACGCCGCTACGCTCAACCTGGCCACCTGCACGACGCCCGCTGGCGTCCCGTGCGAAAGTCCCGGGATTCGCCCCGACAACGCGCCCATCTGCCCCGCCATCGATGGCACAAGCCGTCTAGTCTTCGTGACCTTGCGCGGCGGCGGCATGTTGGTGCTCGATGGCACTACGACTCCGATGCGTATCGTCGCTGAATATGACGTGGCCCATGTGAATCCCAACGGGGGGTGTGTAGGCTTCGAAAGCCACGGTCGCATGTATATTAATTCTGGTGGGGGGACCGCGGCGAACCCGACCGAAGAGGACATCTATTCCTTTGCCCTGGACGGCTACCCCACAACCGGCTTCAACCCTCCCAACACGCCAGCGCCCAACGTCCTCGTCAACCAGGATGGAGACTCCCACGGTGGCGTCGGCGTGCTGAAGCGCCATGGGAAGTATCTCTGGGTGGCGGATCGCTTCGACAACGAGGTCGTGGTCATTGACACAGAACAGGATGTCGTAGTCAACACGTTTAGCTTACTCAGCCAGCATAGCCCCGATCCCACCCCTGACCTCATGGACATCTCGCCCGACGGCAAGTTCGTCTACGCAGCGCTGCGCGGTCCCTGTCCCGTGACGGGCAACGCACTCTCAGTCAACAACGCGGTGGGTGCGACGCCGGGCGTGGGCGTGATCAAGGTCCAAGCGGGCGGCTTCACGGGCCAAGTCGTCGCCGTGGCGCCCATTAGTAACCCGAGTGCCCCGTCTGTCTGTGCGACGGTTGGTGGCACGCCAACCTTGACAGAGCGGGCCGACATACACACTTTGAAGGTGGTGATCAAGTAATACGGTCTCGGGAACACATCGGCGGCCGGCCCGCACGTTCAGGGCCCACGCTCCGGCCATTGGGCGCGGCTCACCGCGGGCGTTAGCGAGACAGCGAGGCCTCTCGCCCGCGACATTGGCATACAATCATCCCGATGCCGACGGTCCTCCGGACAGGGCCATATCGGTTGTTCTTCTACTCCGGAGACCGAGACGAACCACGGCACGTGCATGTAGAGCGGAAGCGAACCGTGCCAAATTCTGGCTCGACCCGGTGCGGCTGGCGGAGAGCGGCGGTTTTGGCAGGGCCGAGGTCAGGCGCGTGGAGGCGCTGGTGAGGGACAACGCAGTTGAGCTCCGTCGGGCGTGGGATGAGTACTTCACAGAGTGAGTTGAGCGCGGCGCTGGCCCAGCGGGTGACCGTCACCGAGGACGCGCTCGTCGTCGATCTCGTCGACGGGCGAACCGTGAGCGTGCCGTTGCTCTGGTATCCGCGCCTCGCGCATGGCACGCCGGCGGAACGCGCGAACTGGCGCTTGATTGGCCGGGGCGAGGGCATTCACTGGCCCGATCTTGACGAAGACATCAGCGTTGGCGGTCTTCTCGCTGGCCGGCCTTCTGGCGAAACACAGAACTCGCTCCGCAAATGGTTGGAGTCCCGCCAAGGCGCTCGCTAACGGCGTGCTGGAGCGGACGCGCTGCGCGCGCCGCTCACCACGGTAGTTCGGCGCCTTGAGGCGAGCGGTCAATGGAGAGTAAGGTAGGGCCCATGGCGGAGCCCATCGTAACGTCGTCGCCGGACATCCTGAGCGGTACACCTGTCTTCGCGGGAACGCGTGTTCCCGTCCAAGCGCTCATCGACTATCTCGAGGGCGGCGAGACGATCGACGACTTCCTGGCAGGGTTTCCGACCGTCAAGCGGGAGCAGGTCGTGGCCTTCCTTGAGGAGGCCACGGCGCGAATGATCTCAAAGGCGTCGTGGAGGTGCTTCTCGACGAGTGCGTCGATCGGCGCCTTGCGGGCGACATCCAAGGACACGACGTGACGACGGCGCCAGAAGCTGGCTGGGCTGCGCTGAAGAATGGCGAACTCCTGGGGCGAGCGCAGCAAGAGTTCGACGCCTTCGTCACCGTCGACCGCAACCTTCCGTTTCAGCAAGATCTGTCGCACTTCTCCATCGCCGTCATCGTGCTGCGTGCGCCATCCAATCGCGTTACGGATCTGCGAGGCCTGATTCCCCAGCTGCTCGCAGCGCTGCCTGTCGCGAAGCGTGGCGAGGTCACATGGGTCGGCGCCGAACAACGCGCTTGAGCGGACGCGCTTCGCGCGCCGCTCACCGCGAGCGTTTGGCGCAGATGCCGACGGTCGGCGTGGAATTCTCCCGGACAAAACTTGGGACGATCCGGGCTTCAGGCCCGATCCCCGACGACGGCGATACCCTGAATCTCGATCTCCATACCGGGGCGAGCAAAGTTGGTGACGGTGATGAGCGCGCTCCCGGGGTAGTTGCCGTCCGGGAACTTCTGCTTGCGAATCTCGACGAACCGGTCGCCGTAACGAGGCTCCTTGATGAAGACCGTCATCGTGACGAGATTTGCGAGCGTGCCGCCGGCGCGCCGCAGCGTCTGGTCGATCAGCGCGAACACGCGATGCGTCTGGGCCTCGAAGTTGTGGGCCTCGAAGTTGCCGGAGATGTCCTTGCCGTCGCCGTCCACCGTCGCGGTCTGGCCGGCCAGCCAGACGATGCGTCCGCCCTCGGTGACGACGGCCGGCGAGTACGCGCGGCTCTTCTGCTGCTCGGTCCCTTCGAGATACTTCGCCATCGCGACTCCTTTCTCCGGTCACCGACTTCCGCGATGAACGGGCCGCGGACCGCTGTGGCCGCGAGCGCGGCGAGTATAGGACTCTGATAGACTCGCCGGCGTAAATCCTCCGGGATGAAGGAGAGTCTGCAATGGACCTCGGTTTGAAGGGACAGGTGGCGCTGGTCACCGGGGGCAGCAAGGGCATCGGCAAGGCGGTCGCGCGGGGTCTCGCCCAGGAGGGTGTTCGGGTGGCGATCTGTGCGCGGAGCAAGGCGTCGCTCGAGGAGGCGGCCCAGGAGCTCGCCAAGGCGACGGGAGCGGAAGTGTTCGGGGTGGCCGGCGACCTCACGCGGCCCGACGACGTCCAGCGGATCGTCGACGCGACAGCCTCGCGCTTCGGGCGGATCGACGTCCTCGTCAACAACGCGGGCGCGGCGCCGGGCGGCGAGATCCTCGACCTGACGGAAGAGGACTGGCAGAAGGCGCTCCAGCTCAAGTTCATGGGCTATGTCCGATGCATCAAGGCCGTGATTCCGCACATGCTGCGGCAGGGCGGCGGCCGGATCGTCAATATCGTGGGCAACGACGGCGTCAAGCCCATCGGGATCGAGCTCTCCCCGAGCGCGGCCAACGCCGCCGATCTGGCCATGACGGTCGCGCTGGCCGAGCAGTACGGCCGGCAGAACATCCTCGTGAACG
>Ga0210378_10000742_pt1 | contig 16877 bp, 13 predicted proteins | sample PLM1_60_b1redo_FD_155465 | JGI IMG/M metagenome (GOLD analysis project Ga0210378, IMG submission 155465) | Groundwater sediment microbial communities from an aquifer in East River, Colorado, USA - PLM1_60_b1 redo | ecosystem: Environmental > Terrestrial > Soil > Riparian zone | place: USA: East...
AAGCGGATCTTCCTGGAGTCCGCCACCTCGCTGGGACGCGAGCGCTACTTCCAGGGCCACGGCCTGGTCGACCTGATGCGAGCCATCCAATCGGTGTGATCATCCGGCTCGACCACGGCCGAGCTGGCCGGCGAGCCCGACGCCGGACCGGCGACCGAGGACGCTGGCGAGCAGGCGCTGCGCCAGCTCACCTACTTCGAGATGAAGAAGCGGGCCGGGTGGTCTGGGCCGCCCTGGCCGCCGCCGGCCTGGTCGGGAGCGGCTAGCTCGGCGACCTCACCACTCGAACTCCCGGTCGGCGGCTCCGCCGCCGGTGCTCGGGTTCCCGGTGCCGGTGCCCGGCTGGGGGCCGGGACGCGGCTGCGGCGGGATCGCGTCGGAGGGGGCGCGGTCGCGGGGCGAGGCCTCCAGCAGGGCCGGGGTGTGCCAGGTCTCGCCGACCAGCTCCAGCACCGGCCGGAAGGCCGGGGTTGCCCTGGCCACCGCCTTGGACACCATGATCTCCTCGAGCTCCTCGCCGGCGACCTCGTCCTTCTGCAGCAGCCGCTCGGAGAGCGCCCGGACCGCCGGCTCGTTGGCCCGCAGCAGCTCGACCGCCTGCTGCTTGGCCTCGGCCAGCAGGTTGCCGATGGCCTTGCGGGCCTCGGCGTTGCCGAGGATGGCGGCCATCGGTCCCTCGCTGTAGGGCGTCTGGTTCAGCACCCCGTAGGAGATGAGGTTCTCGCCCATGCCCAGCAGCCCGAGCATGATGGCGGCCTGCGCGGTGGCGTGGCGCAGGTCGGAGCTGGGGCCGGTGGTGGTCTCGCCGAACCAGATCTCCTCGGCGGCCAGGCCGCCGAGGGAGACCACGATGTCGCGGCGCATGTCCTCGCGCAGCTCGGTGTGGCGCTCCTCCAGCGGTGTCCGGTAGACCACGCCGAGGGTGTCGCGCCGCTTGATGATGGAGGCGACCTGGATCTGGTCGTCGAGCTCCAGGATGTAGGCGAGCACGGCGTGGCCGGCCTCATGGAAGGCGGTCATCTGACGGTCGCGGGCCGAGGTCCTCGACGGCTCCTTGAGGCCGATCTCCTCGGTCACCTTGGCCGTCCACAGGTCGTCGAAGTTGAGCTTGTCGCGCCCGTCGACCAGGGCGAAGATCAGCGCCTCGTTGACCAGGTTCTTGATCTGGGCCGGGCTGAAGCCGTAGGTGGCCCTGGACAGGCGGGCGGTGTCGACCGGCTCGTGGGGGACCTTGTCCAGGTAGTAGTGCAGGATGTCCTCGCGCCCGGCGCCCGACGGCAGCCCGACGTGGAGCTTGCGGTCGAAGCGGCCGGGCCGCAGCAGCGCCGGGTCCAGCGTCGACGCCTGGTTGGTGGCCCCGATGACCATCACGTTGTACTGGGGGATCTTGGGCTTGCCGAGGTGCAGGATCCGCTTGACGTGGCGCCACAGCCCCTTGGGCATGATCATGCCGTCCATCTGGACCAGCAGCTCGTTGACGTACATGCCGCCGCCGCCCATGCCCGGGGCCATGATGAACCGCAGCGGGACCTTGCCCCACCAGTGGCGGCCAGTGTCGGCGGGCTGGCTGGTGTTGGACACCGCTCCCCGGGAGCCGCCGACCGCGTCCAGCTCGTCAAGGAAGATCACGGCGCCGCCGTATTTGCGCGACAGCTTCCGGGCCTTCTTGAACAGCCGCATGATGCGCAGGTTGCCGACACCCATGAACATGTTGTTGAAGCTGGTGCCCGAGGCGTACACGAACGGCACCTTGGCCGAGCCGGCGATCGCCTTGCCGAGCAGGGTCTTGCCCGTGCCAGGCGGGCCCTCGAACAGGATCCCGTGGGGCGGGTAGCCGCCGGCGTCGCGGAACTTCTTGAATCCCTGGAACAGGGTGAGCGCTTCCTTGGTCGACTCGACGATCTCGGGCTGGCCACGGACGTCGTCGAAGCTGACGTCGTACTCCCGCGGGTAGATGACGTAGGTCTGCCCCCTGGCCAGGAACCAGAAGATGGCGACGAACTGGACCAGCACGATGGCCACGAACAGGGCCAGGGTGACGATCATGCTGATGATCGCGAACGGCAGCGCCCTGGTGGTCGCCCACAGGTCGAAGTCCGGCGCCAGCGGGTGGTCGGTCTTGATCAGGTAGCTGCGGTACTCGGGGCCGACGCGGGGGTCGCCGCCCAGGATGTTCCACCAGTCAAGGCCCCGGTTGGACTTGTACATCCAGTACAGCACCGGAATCATCAAGGCGTAGAGGATCGTGAGGATCAACAGCCGCCGCAGGGTCGTCCTCATCGTGTATCGGAATGGCTGACTCACGGACCCCGCCTTCCTGACGCCTTTAGCCGGCCGACCTGCGCAACGCTGCCTTGGAGTATGCGACACGGCCCGGCATCCCGCCAGACCGGGGCAGCCCGATCGGACGGCCCCCCCTGGCCCCCATGGGGGACATTGCCTAGACTGCCAGCCTACAGTCCGACGTGTTCGTCCGATCTCGTCATGCCATGGCGCCGGCCCGGCGCCCGAGGAGGTTCCCCAGCCCGTGCCCGGCCTCGTGGTGATCGCCCACACCGTCTGGGGGGCAGCCGGGTCGAGCCTCCATGACTCCCGCAACCGCCTCGGCGACGCCCTCGGCCGCCGCCTCGACCTGGCCGTCGCCATCGAGAGCGGGCGCATCACCGCGATCGTCCCCGCCGCCGACGCCGGGTTGCTTGGCGCCGACCGGGTGGTCGACCTCGGCGACGCCACCCTCATGCCCGGGTTCGTCGACGCCCACGTCCACCTGTCCGCCACCGGCCTGGCCGACCACGGCGCCGACCTGCGTGATGTCCGCTCCCCGGCCGAGCTGCTGGACCGGGTCAGGGCGGCCGCGGGAAGGGCCGGCCACGCCGGCGCCGGCGGCCTGCTCTGGGGCGACGGCTACGACGAGTCCCGGTTCGCCACCCCGGAGCTGCCCTCCGCGGCTGCGCTGGCCGAGGCCGCCGGGAGCCGACCCGTCTACCTGTCGCGGGTCGACGGCCACCAGGGCTTCGCCACCCTTGACGTGCTCGGCGACTCGGGCGCGCTGGACGCCTCCGGCTGCGACCGGGCCGCCGACGGCACCCCCTCCGGGGTGACCGGAGGCCAGGCCAACCACCTGGCCCGCCGGTTCGCCCTCGACAGCCTGCCCGCCGCCACCCTGCTGGCCGCCCAGGACGCCGCCCTGTGCCTTGCCGCCAGGCGCGGGGTGACCTGCGTCCACGAGATGGCCGGCCCCGACATCACCGGTCGCCGTGACTTCGAGCTGCTGCTGGACCGGGTGGAGGCGCTGCCCATCGAGGTGGTCGGCTACTGGGGCGACCTGGACCTGGACTACGTGGCCGGGCGGAAGCTCTCCCAGGTCGGGGGCGACCTGTTCCTCGACGGGTCGCTCGGCTCCCACACCGCCGCCCTTTCGGTCCCCTACGAGGACCGGCCCGACACGAGCGGGGTGCTGTACCACGACGACGAGGAGCTGACCGAACTCTACGTCCGGGCCAGCCTGGAAGGCGTGCAGGTCGGGGTCCACGCCATCGGCGACGTGGCCATCGGCCAGGCCCTGCGCTGCGCCCGCCGGGCCGTCCGGACGGTCGGCCCGACCGCCTTCCGGGGCTGCCGGCACCGGATCGAGCATGTCGAGCTGCTCGGGGCCGACGGCGCCGACCGGATGGCCGAGCTGGGGCTGGCGGCCAGCGTGCAGCCGGCCTTCGACGCCGCCTGGGGCGGCCCCGACGGCATGTACGCCCGCCGGCTGGGCCGGCGCCGGGCCAAGAGCATGAACCCGTTCGCCGACCTGTGGCGGCGCGGGGTGCCGACCGGCGGCTCCTCCGACGCCCGCGTCACCCCGCTCGACCCATGGCACGGGGTTGCCGCCGCCGTCCACCACCACCGGCCCAGCCAGCGCCTCGGCCTGCCCGTCGCCCTGGAGGTGTTCACCCTCGGCGGCCGCATCCTGGCCCGCCAGGAGCGGGTCAGCGGCACCATCGAGGCCGGCCAGCGGGCCGACCTGACCGCCTTCGCCGGCGACGTGCTCGCCGCCGACCCCCGCGGCCTCGAAGGCACCGAGGCGATCTTCACCATGGTCGCCGGCCGCCTGGCCCACGGGCCGGAGCAGCTGCACGTCCCCGCCGCCAGCTGAGCTTCGGCGGCTGGACCTAACACCCCAGGTAGACTCGTCTCCGACGACCTGAAGAGCGCCGAAAAACCAGACGTAGGTACCACATTGCTCGTTCAGGACCAGCTCAGGGCTGGGCAACCGGTACCGGGAGAACGCGGAGGCTGGTTCGGCACGCTTCAGGAGCAGCGCGGCGCCCATCGAAGGGAGCACACCATGGCCAAGTTCCGCGTCACCTACGCCACCCTCTCGGCCGACAACGAGGAGCTGCACGCCGCCTACGAGGAGGGCCTGAAGACGGCCAGGGCCTGGGTCGGCCAGACGATCCCGACGGTGGTCGACGGCCAGCCCCGAACCGACGGCGAGAGCTTCGTGCTTGGCAGCCCCAACGACGCCAAGCTGGAGCTGGCCGAGGTCCACCCGGCCACCGAGCGCGACGTCGATGACGCCGTCACCGCCGCCAAGGCTGCCTTCCCGGCCTGGTCGGGCATGCCGTGGCAGGAGCGGGTGGCGCTGCTGCGCCGGGCCGCCGACCTGATCAGCGAGCGCTCCAACGAGCTCGCCGCCCTGATGACCATGGAGGTCGGCAAGAACCGGCTGGAGGCCCTCGGCGACGTCGAGGAGTCGGCCGACCTGATCCGCTACTACTGCCAGCAGCTGGACGACAACCACGGGTTCGTCCGCAAGATGGGCCAGCTGTCGGCCAACGAGCACACCCGGTCGGTGCTCAAGCCGTACGGCGTGTGGGCGGTGATCAGCCCGTTCAACTTCCCCATGGCCCTGGCCGCCGGGCCGGCCGGAGGGGCCCTGGTCGCCGGCAACACGGTGGTGCTCAAGCCCTCCCCGCAGGGCTCGTTCACCGCCTACAAGCTGTACGAATGCCTGCGCGACGCCGGCCTGCCGGCGGGCGCCTTCCACTTCCTGCCCGGCGGCGACGAGGTCGGCAAGCTGGTCGTCGACCACAAGGGCATCGACGGCATCACCTTCACCGGCTCCTACGCGGTCGGCATGAAGATCTACAAGGAGTTCTCCAAGGGCTTCCCCCGGCCGGTGGTCTGCGAGATGGGCGGCAAGAACCCGGCCATCGTGTCGGCCAGGGCCGACCTGGACCTGGCCGCCGAGGGCGTGCTCCGGTCGGCGTTCGGCTTCTCGGGCCAGAAGTGCTCGGCCTGCTCGCGGGTGTACGTGGAGCGGGCGGTGGCCGGGGAGTTCACCGGCCGGCTGGCCGACCGGGCGAACCAGCTCCGGGTCGGCGACCCGCTGGAGCGTGACGTCTACATGGGACCGGTGATCGACGAGGACGCGGTCGACCGGTTCAAGGACGCCGTCAAGGAGGCACGCAAGGAGGGCCGGGTGCTCGCCGGCGGCGAGGTGCTCAAGGGCGGCGACCTGCCCAACGGCAACTACGTCGCCCCGACGGTGGTCGCCGAGCTGCCCACCGATCACCGGCTGTTCAAGGACGAGCTGTTCGTGCCGTTGGTGGCCGTTGCCCCGGTGGACTCGATCGACGAGGCGATGGAGCTGGCCAACGACACCGAGTACGGCCTGACCGCCGGCTTCTACTCTGGCGACGAGGCTGAGGTCGACCGGTTCCTGGACCGCATCGAGGCCGGCGTCGTCTACGTCAACCGCAAGGCCGGCGCCACCACCGGCGCCTGGCCGGGCGTGCAGCCGTTCGGCGGCTGGAAGGGGTCGGGCAGCTCCGGCAAGGCCGGCGGCGGCCTGTACTACGTGCAGCAGTTCATGCGCGAGCAGTCGCAGACGGTGATCAGTTGACCGCAGGGGCCGCGGCGGGCAGCTGGCTGGACCCGGCCCGGCCGGTGCCAGATCTCCGAACCGCGCTGCCGGGCCCGCGGGCCCGCGGGGTGCTGGAGCGGGACGCGGCGGTGACCAGCCCGTCCCTGCCCCGCGCCTATCCGATGGTGCCCCGCCGGGGGAGCGGCGCGCTGATCGAGGACGTCGACGGCAACCTGTTCCTCGACTTCAACGCCGGCATCGCCGTCTGCTCCACCGGCCACGCCCACCCCACCGTGGTCCAGGCGGTCGGCCGCCAGGCGGCCGACCTGCTCCACTACTCGGCCAGCGACTTCTACCTGCCGATCTACTCCGAATACTGCGAGGCGCTGACCGCGACCGCACCGATGCCGGGGCCGGTGCGCGCGTTCCTGACCAACTCCGGCACCGAGGCCGTCGAGGGGGCGCTGAAGCTGGCCAGGGTGGCCACCGGCCGGCAGTACGCGATCAGCTTCTACGGTGCCTTCCATGGCCGCAGCTACGGCTCGGTCAGCCTCACCGCCTCCAAGGCCAGGTACCACGCCGGGTTCGGGCCGCTGCTGCCGGGGGTGCTGCACGCCCCCTACGGCTACTGTCACCGCTGCCCGCTCAACCTGACCTACCCCGAGTGCGGCCTGGCCACCGTCGACTGGCTGGAGGACACCTTGTTCCGCTACGAGGTCGACCCCAGCGAGGTCGCGGCCGTGTTCGTCGAGCCGATCCAGGGCGAGGGCGGCTACATCACCCCCCCGCCGGGCTGGCTGGCCAAGCTCAAGGCCCTGTGCGAGCGCCACGGCATCCTGTTCGTGGCCGACGAGGTCCAGTCGGGCATGGGCCGGACCGGGCGGATGTGGGCGATCGAGCATGCCGGGGTCGAGCCGGACGTGCTGATCGCGGCCAAGGGGATCGCCTCGGGGCTGCCCCTTGGCGCGTTCATGGCCCGGAGCGAGCTGTGGCGCTGGCCCAAGGGAGCCCACGGCTCCACCTACGGCGGCAGCCCGGTGCCGTGCGCGGCCGGTCTGGCCACCCTCGAGGTCCTGGGCGAGGAGAAGCTGCTGGCCAACGCGACCGCCCAGGGTGAGCTGCTGCTGGAGGGGCTGGAGCGGCTGCGCGGCCGGTTCGGCTGGCTGGTCGAGGAGGTCCGCGGGGTCGGGCTGATGCTTGGGGTCGAGCTTCCCAGCGGCAAGCTGGCCGAGGAGGTGCAGCTGGCCTGCTTCCGCCGCGGGCTGCTGGTGCTGGAGGCGGGGGAGAGCGCCGTGCGGCTGTCCCCGCCGCTGGTCGTCACCGCCGACCAGTGCCGCACCGCCCTGCGCCTGTTCACCGAGGCGGTCGAGGAGGTCGCCGGTGAGTGAGGTTGGTGGAGGTGCCGGCAAGGTCGCCAGCATGCACGACGCCGTCGCGGAGCTGGTCCGCGACGGCGACACCCTGGCCATCGAAGGCTTCACCCATCTCATCTCGTTCGCGGCCGGGCACGAGGTGATCCGCCAGCGGCGCCGCGACCTGACCCTGTGCCGGCTCACCCCCGACGTCGTCTACGACCAGATGGTCGGGGCAGGGGTCGCCCGCAAGCTGGTCTTCTCCTGGATGGGCAACCCGGGGGTGGGGTCGCTGCACGCCATCCGGCGGCGGGTCGAGCACCATGACCCGGCCCCGCTGGAGCTGGAGGAGTACAGCCACTTCGGGATGGTCGGGCGCTACACCGCCGGCGCCGCCAACCTGCCGTTCTGGCCGCTGCGGTCCTACTTCGAGACCGACCTGCCCCGGGTCAACCCCAACATCCGTCCGGTCACCTCCCCGTTCGGCGGCCAGCCGGTGTTCGCGGTGCCGCCGCTCAACCCCGACGTGGCCATCATCGGCGCCCAGCGGGCCGATGCGGCCGGCAACACCCAGATCTGGGGGCTGACCGGCTGCCAGAAGGAGGCGGCGTTCGCGGCCAGCCGGCTGGTCGTGGTGGTCGAGGAGCTGGTCGCCGAGGAGGTCGTGCGGGCCGACCCCAACCGCACCCTGATCCCCGGCATCAAGGTCGACGCGGTGGTGGTCTGCCCGCGCGGTGCCCACCCCTCCTACGCCCAGGGCTACTACGACCGCGACAACCGCTTCTACCTGGAGTGGGACCAGATCAGCCGCGACCCGCGGCGGCTCGCCGCCTGGCTGGACGAGTGGGTCCACGGCACCGCGACCCACCAGGAGTATGTGGAGAAGCTCGGCGCCGAGCGCTGGGCCGAGCTGACCCCGGCCCCGGCCCTCTCCGGCGCGGTCGACTACGGGGACTACCGCTGATGGGCGGGGGGTCCGGGGGGCTCAAGGAGCGAAGCGGTAGCCCCCCGGAGGGACGGGACTGGTCCAGGAACGAGATGCTGGTGGTAGCCGGCGCGCGGGCGCTGGCCGGGCGGCGGGTGTGCTTCGTCGGCATCGGGCTGCCCAACATCGCCGTCGCCCTGGCCCAGCGGACGGTCGCGCCCGACATCGAGCTGATCTACGAGTCGGGCGTCTACGGCGCCAGGCCTGCCCGGCTGCCCCTGTCGATCGGCGACCCGTGCCTGGTCACCGGGGCGACCGCGGCCATGAGCATGGTCGAGCTGTTCTCCTACTACCTCCAGGGCGGGCTGGTCGACGTCGGCTTCCTCGGCGCCGCCCAGCTCGACCGGTTCGGCAACATCAACACCACCGTGATCGGTGACTACCAGCAGCCCAAGGTCCGGCTGCCCGGGTCCGGCGGCGCCTGCGAGATCGCCATCAACGCCCGCGAGGTGTTCGTGCTCATGCGCCAGTCGGCCCGCTCGTTCGTCGAGCGGATCGACTTCCGGACCAGCCCCGGAAACCTCGGCGGGGCCGCCCTGCGGGCCGCCAAGGGCTGGCACGGCCTCGGCCCGACGGTGGTGGTCACCGACCTCGGCCGCTACGGCTTCGACCCCGACACCGGCGAGATGTGCCTGGCCGCCGTCCACCCCGGGGTGCGCGTCGACGACGTCCGCGCCGCCACCGGCTGGGACCTCAAGGTGGCCGGCGACCTGCAGGTCACCCCCGACCCGACCGACGGCGAGCTGCGCCTGATCCGGGAGGAGCTCGACCCCGAAGGGGTGTATGTGACCAGGTGAGCGGGACACCCACGCCGGGCGGTCCCCGGTTCATCCGGGGGGGAGTCCTCCCCCCCAACTCCCCCCAGGAGCCGGCCGGCGACGGCCCCCACCGTGCGGGGCCGACGTGAGCCACGTGTTCGCCAGGGGAAGCGGGCTGCCGACGGTGGCCAGGGCCAGCGGCTGCGAGCTGTGGGACACCGAGGGTCGCCGCTACCTGGACGGGGCCGGCGGGGCGATCGTCGTCGGCATCGGCCACGGCGACGCCTCGGTGGCCGAGGCCATCGCCGACCAGGCGGGGCGGGTCGCCTACGCCCACGGCACCATGTTCACCTCCGAGACGCTGGAGGCCTACGCCGAGGAGCTGGCCGGGCTGGTGCCGGTGGACGACGCCCGCAGCTACCCGGTGTCGGGCGGGAGCGAGGCGATCGAGACCGCCCTGAAGATGGCCCGCGCCTACCACCTGGCCCGGGGCGAGGACCGCCACCGGGTGATCGGCCGCCGGGGCAGCTACCACGGCAACACCAGGGGGGCGCTGGACGCCGGGGGCCGCGAGCCGCTGCGCCGGCCCTACCTGCCCTGGCTCGGCCTGGCCGGCCACACCCTGGCCGCCTACGAGTACCGCTGCCCGTTCCCCGACACCCACCCGGTCGGCTGCGGGGGCCGCTACGCCGAGGCCCTGGAGCAGGAGATCCTGGCCTCGGGGCCGGGCACGGTGGCCGCGTTCGTGGCCGAGCCGGTCGCCGGGGCCGGGCTGGGCGCGGCCGTCCCGCCCGACGACTACTGGGCGGCGGTGACCGAGGTCTGCCGCCGCCACGGGGTCCTGCTGATCGCCGACGAGGTCATGACCGGGTTCGGCCGCACCGGACGCTGGTTCGCCTGCGACCACTGGGCGGTCAGGCCCGACATCCTGGTCCTGGCCAAGGGAGCCGCCTCCGGGTACTGGCCGCTCGGCCTGGCCGTCGCCTCCGGGGAGGTGCACGACACCATCGGGGCGGGCGGCTTCACCCACGGCCTCACCTTCTCCCACCATGTGGTCGGCGCCGCCGCCGGCCGGGCGGTGCTGCGAGTGCTGCGGGAACGCCGGCTGGTCGAGGCGGCCGAGACCAGGGGCAAGCGGCTGCGGGCCGGGTTGGAGGCGCGGCTCGCCGGCCACCCGGCCGCCGGCGACATCCGCGGCCTGGGGCTGATGGTGGCCGTCGAGCTGGTCGCCGACCGGGTCACCAGGGCGCCGTTCCCACGGTCGGCGCGGGTCGCCGAGCGCGTGGTCGCGGCCGCCCGCGACCACGGCCTGCTGCTGTACTGGTCCACCGGCTGCGCCGACGGCGACGACGGCGACCTCGTCATGCTCGGCCCACCGTTGGTGGTCACCGACGCCGAGGTCGACGAGCTGGTCGACCTGACCGCAGCGGCCGTCGAGGCCGCCACCCCCTGAGCGCCGATGGTGAGCCGACGCCGCAGGGCGGATCATGGGCTGACACTGCAGGGCCGATCGTGAGCTGAGGCCGCAGGGCCGATCGTGAGCTGACGCCGCACGGCCGGTCGTGAGCTGAGGCCGCAGGACCGGACCACCGGCAGCCGCGAGCGGGGGGAATGCAGGGGGGCGGAGCCCCCCGCAACTGTGGGACGATGGGCGCGCCGGGGGTGGGACCAAGGCGGCGAGGGAGCGCGTGGCGGAGGACAGGCAGCCGGAGCGGCGTGCGCCGCCGGGCCGCGGCGCGACCCGCCGGGGGCTGGGCCCGCCGGCGGCGCTGCCGGCCGTCATCGCCATCCTGCTGCTGGCCCTGGTCGCGGTGGGCAGCCTGCGTGGCCCGCTGGGCAGCGGCCGTGGCCGGCCCAGCTACCCGGCCGACCTGGTCGACAGCCTGCTGCTGGTGATCTTCCTGGCCATGGTGGCCGCCGGACTGCTGGCCGTGTTGGTCGTGCTGCCCGACCGCCGCCGCATCAACCCCGGGCGCCGGCGCTACAGCATGTTCGGCGTGCTGCTGCCGCTGGCCGTGATTGTCGTCCTGTGGCTGTTCCGGGACGGGCTCGGGCTTGAGGGGCTGGTTGACCGGGTCACCCCCACCAGCACCCCGACGCCGCCCAGCTCGGTCGAGGTGCCGATCGCTCCGCCCAGCCCCGGGGTGGTGCCGCTGGTCGTCGCGGGCACGGCCCTGCTGGCGATGGTCGCCATCGTGGCCGCTCAGCTGCTGGCCGACCGGCGCCGCCGGCACCCGCCCCGGTCGCCGGCCGCGCGCCTGGTCGAGCTGCTCGACGACACCCTCGACGACCTGGAGCGCGAGCCCGACCCCCGCCGGGCGGTGATCGCCGCCTGGGCCCGGATGGAGCGCGGCCTGGCCGCCGTCGGCTTCCCCAGGCGGGCGGCCGAGACGCCGTTCGAGTACGCCGCCCGGGTGCTGGAGGAGGCATGGGGCCTCGAGCTCGGCCAGACGAGCCCGCGCCCCACCTCCGTGCACCGCCTCACCGACCTGTTCGAGCGGGCCAAGTTCAGTCACCACACCATCGACCTGGCCGACCGCGACGCGGCCATCGCCGCGCTGCGCACCGTCCGCCGGGAGCTCGCCGAGGCGGTCGAGCTCGCCGACGCCAAGGCGCAGGCGGCGAGCGCACCATGACCTGGGCGGTGGTCAGGGCGACCCTGCTGGCGATCGGGGCCACCTTGGCGCTGGTCGGGACCATCCAGCTCACCCCGGCCCGGCGGCCGCTGGCCGTGGCGATCTACCTGCTGGTGCTGGGCGGTCTCACCGTGCGCCTGCTGGTCGCCTGGCTGCGGCTGGCCTATCCGCCACCCCCGGCGTCTCCGTTCGACACCGCCCTGGCCGCAAGGCCGGCCGCGCCAAAGCCGCCGGCCGAGCTGGACCGGCTGGTGCGGTTGCTGGCGCTCTCCAGCGCCAGCGCCCTGCACGCCCAGACCCGGCTGCGGCCGGAGCTGCGGCCGGTGGCCGCCGACCGGCTGCGCTGGTGGCGGGCGGTCGACCTGGACGGCGACCCGGCGGCGGCCAGGGCCGCCCTCGGCGAGACCGGATGGGCGCTGCTCGGCCCCGACAGCGGCAGCCTGCCGGACCGGGAGGCCCCCGGCCTGTCCCGGGACGACCTGGCCGAGCTGGTCGCCAACCTGGAACGGATCGACACCGAGGGGTCCGCCGCCCCGGTGGATCGGGAGGGGTCCCGGTGAGCCAGCACCTCGCCGACCTGCGCGGGCTCGCCGGTCGGGTGCTCGACGAGGTCGAGCGGGCCGTGGTCGGCAAGCGCGACGCACTCGAGCTGGTCCTGCTCGGGCTGCTGGCCGACGGCCACGTGCTCCTCGACGACTTCCCCGGCCTGGCCAAGACCCTGATCGCCCGGTCGTTCGCCCAGGTGACCTCGCTGCGCTTCTCCCGGGTGCAGTTCACCCCCGACCTGATGCCCTCGGACGTGACCGGCTCCTCGATCTACAGCCAGCGCCTCGGCGACTTCGAGTTCCGGCCGGGCCCGGTGTTCACCAACCTGCTGCTCGGCGACGAGATCAACCGCTCCCCGCCCAAGACCCAGGCGGCGCTGCTGGAGGCGATGCAGGAGCGGCAGGTGACCATCGACGGCGTCACCAGGCTCCTGGAGCGGCCCTTCCTGGTGGTGGCGACCCAGAATCCGATCGAGTACGAAGGCACCTATCCGCTGCCCGAGGCCCAGCTGGACCGGTTCCTGCTGCGGCTGTCGGTCGGCTACCCCTCGGCCGACGCCGAATGGCGGATGCTGGAGCGCCGCCTGGAACGGACCGCCGACGAGGTGGAGCTGGCCAGGGTGGCCACGGCCGCCGACGTGCTCGGCATGCAGCGGGCGGTCGAGGACGTCCACGTCGCCTCCAGTGTCGGCCGCTACATGGTCGAGCTGGTCGGGGCGACCAGGGCCAGCCCCCGGGTCCAGGTCGGGGCCAGCCCGCGGGGGACGCTCGCCCTGCTCAAGGTGGCAAGGGCCAAGGCCGCCCTTTCCGGCCGCGACTTCGTCACCCCCGAGGATGTCAAGGCGGTGGCCGTCCCCGCGCTCGCCCACCGGCTGATCCTGCGGCCGGAGCTGTGGGTGCGCCGGGTCCGCACCGAGGACGTGGTGGCGGAGCTGCTCGAGCAGGTCCCGACCCCGCCGCCGGAGGCCGAGCCGGCCGCGGCCCGGTCCCGTCCAGGCGGATGACCGAGTCGTCCGCCGGCGGGGTCCGGGGCACCGCTCCGCGGTTCCCCGGTGGATCGGGGGGGCTCCTCCATGAGGGTGCCCTGGTGAATCGGGTCGACCGGTGACCCGCCGGCCCAGCGCCAAGATCGCCTCCTACATCGGGGTGGCCGCGCTGGCGCTGCTGGCCGGGCTGGCCCTCGGGCGCCCGGAGCTGGTCGCGGCCGCCGCGCCCCTGGCCGTGCTGGTGGTGGCCGGCCTGGCCGGCGCCCGCGACCCCGAGGTGCAGGCCGAGGTCACCGTCGACCGGGAGCGGGCGCTGGTCGGCGACCAGCTGACCGTCCAGGTCGCCCTGCGCGCCGTCACCCCGGTCGACCGGCTCGAGGTGCTGCTGGTCGTCCCCCCAGGCATGGAGGGGCCGAGCGGCGCCGGCCGCGCCTGGGCGCTGGCCATGCGCCTGGCGGCGGGGGAGGAGCGGACCGTCACGGTCCGGCTCACCTGCCGCCGCTGGGGTGCCTACTGGCTGGGCGACGCGCACCTGCGGGCCCACGACCGCTTCCGGCTGTTCACCTGGGAACGTCACCTGGACCGGCACGCCGCCCTCAAGGTCTTCCCCGTCCCCGAGGCGCTGCGGGCGCTGGTCCATCCGTTCGAGACCCAGGTCTCCACCGGCAGCCACGTGTCCGGCCAGCGCGGCGACGGCATCGAGTTCGCCGACCTGCGGCCGTTCCTGCCCGGCGACCGGCCCCGCTCGATCAACTGGCGGGCCACCGCCCGCCGGGGGGGGCTCATGGTCAACCAGCGCCACCCCGAGCGGACCACCGACATCGTGCTGTTCCTCGACAGCTTCCTCGACGTCCGCGGGAGCACCGGCAGCACCCTGGACCTGGCTGTCGGGGCGGCGGCCTCGCTGGCGTCGGCGTACCTCGGCCAGCGCGACCGGGTCGGGCTGGTCAGCTTCGGCGGCTTCGTGCAGTGGCTGCAGCCGGGCGGCGGCCAGACCGCCCTGTACCGGCTGCTGGACACGCTGATGGAGACCCAGGTGTTCGCGACCGCGGCCTGGAAGGGGATCCGGCATCTCCCGCCCCGGACCCTGCCCGCCAAGGCCCTGATCGTGGCCCTGACCCCGCTGGTCGACGAGCGCGTCGTCGCCGCCCTGTTCGACCTGCTGGCCCGCGGCTACGACCTGGCCGTGGTCGACATCTCCCCGCTGACCCACGCCGGCGGGGCGACCGGCGAGTGGGGGGAGCTCGCCCACCGCCTGTGGGCCCTGGAGCGCGAGACCCTGCGCCACCGCTACCAGCGGCTGGGGGCGGCGGTGGTCGAGTGGGCCGACGAGACGCACCTGCAGCAGGTGCTGCTGGAGGTGGAGGCATGCCGGCGCCGCGCCGGGCTCGTGCCCCGCTAGCCTGCGGCCTTGCCGCCACCGCGGTCGCCGCCGTGCTCGCGCTCGCCCCGCTGGCCGCGGTGTCCGGCCCGCTCCGGGAGGCGCTGGCCTGGCTGGCCGGGCTCGGCCTGCTGCTGGCCGCCGGGGCCGCCCTGCGGCTGCCGTCCCTGCTCGCCCCGGCCCTCACCGTGCTGCTGGCCGAGTACGCGGTGGTGCTGGTGCGCCGCGACCGGGTCGACGCCGCCGCCCCGCTGGTCGGCGCCGGCCTGCTCCTCTACGCCGAGCTGGCCAGCTGGGCCAGGGAAGCCCGCCCCCAGGTCCGCGACGAACGCCCTGTCCTGAAGGCCAGAGCGATCATGCTCGCCGCCACCACCATGGCCGCCCTCGGCCTCGGCGCGGTGATCCTGCTCGCCGCCGACCTCCCCGCCGGCGGCGGCCTGACCCGCCTGGCCATCGGCGTGGCCGCCACCACCTGCACCCTGACGCTGGTCACCCTGGTCGCCCGCCGTACCTCGACCCGCATCCCTCGCGACCCGTGAGGCACAGCACCGGACCGCGGCCGGGGCGCACAGCCTCGGCGCGACAGCCCGCTAGGGAGCCGGACGGGTATCCGGTTCAGGCGGCTTGCTTGGCTGGTGGGGGTTGGCGGGCGATGACGTGGAGGTTGTGGACCACAGCGACCCGGCGCAGATCGAACAGGTTCTTGCGGTCGCCGATATAGCGGGCACGCCGTCCCTGCCAGCGGCCGACATGGGCCAGGGTGTGCTCGACCTTGACCCGCTGGCGCAGCTTGGCACGCCCGTGTGGGGTCTGCTGGCGGGCGCGCAACTCGACAAGCAGTGCCTCGTCGGGGTGGATCTGGACGCTGCGACCCCGGATGCTGGTGGTGCACTGGGCGCGTAGCGGACACCCCTGGCATGTCTGTGCCGGGAACTGGACCTTGCCGCCCGGGGTGAACGGCATGGTGACGCTGTTGGGACAGGTCAGCAGGCCCTGGTCGAAGTCGAGGTGGAACGCGGTCTTGGCAAACCGTGGCCCGTTGCGGACTGGGAATGCCTTGCAGAAGATCGCCAGGTCAGGGTCGCGGTCGCGGACCAGGCTGCTGGACAGGTAGGCCCGGTCGATATCCAGCTCGCCCAAGGTGACCTGCTGGGCGTCCAGGTCGGCGGTGATCTGGTCGGCGACCTCGGCCTCGGCGACGTTGGCGGCGGTCACCCCGACCGCACAGACCAGCTCGGTGTCCAGGTCGGTCAGCACGTGGCGCTTGTAGCCGTCGATCCGCACCCGCTTGGTCTTGCGGCCGTGGCGCATCTGCGGGTCCTCGATCGAGATCCGCCGGTCGCGGGCCACCCCCTGACGCAGCCCCACGATGCCGTCCTGGCCCACGACGGTGTCCTGGGCTTGGACCTGGCGGGCTGCGGCCAACCCCTGGGCCACGGCCGGGTCGCTGGCACCGCCAAGCTCACCGGCCAGCTCTTCAACCCGGCCGACCGCGGCCAGCACCACCCCCAGCGCGTGCTGCAGCGCGGCCGGGTCGTCCCAGTCCAGATCCAACGCGGCCTTGAGGCTGGAGGCGGCCAGCTCTGGCACCCCCGCCTCGCGGGCCAGCAGCCGGGTGCCTTCCGCCAGCCCCCACCCCTGCTGGCGCGCCAGCACGCCCACGACCTTGCGCAGCGCGTGGCCCATAAGGTTGATGGTGTCCTCCACCCTGCCCGCCCCCCACAGCGGGCTGGAGTCAAGCGCCGCCCGCAGCTTCCCACCGGCGACCCGACCGGTCAGCTGCCCATACAACACCACCGTGCGCTCCACCAGCCGCCGATCCAGGTCGTGGGCGATCAGCCGGGCACGGAAGGCGACCAGCGTCGTCTTCGAAAACGGCGCCTGGGCGTGATCCATGCAGTCCAGCACCAGCTGCCAGCGCCGATCCATCACCAAGGCTTCCAACACCTCATCATCGGAGGCGCCGGTGTAGGCCTGCAGGATCGTCGCCAATGCCAGCTGCGCCGGCGGCACCGGCGGCTGCCCCACCGGCCTGTCGGCGTACATCTGAGCGAGCTCGGCTTGGAAGTCCTCGTCGAACAGCTCGTGACGGTGCTCCCGCAACCACACAAACAGCTTCGCGCGCTTGATCCGCTTGATCACTTCCCGTTCCAGCCGCGAGCACTCCACCGGCGGCTGCCATACCCCTGGACGCACCATTCCCACCACCCACAGACCGGGCGGGACGCCCTCGCCCCGCTGGAGGCGGCAACCTACCCGATCCGGATACCCGTCCGGCTCCCTAGCTCATGCTGCTGCTGGACACCGGCGCCCGCCGGTCCGAGATGGGAAGTGAGGGTCATCTTCAAGCGTGCGCCGACCGTCGCCCGGCTTGGGCCAA
>Ga0210378_10000743_pt1 | contig 16877 bp, 12 predicted proteins | sample PLM1_60_b1redo_FD_155465 | JGI IMG/M metagenome (GOLD analysis project Ga0210378, IMG submission 155465) | Groundwater sediment microbial communities from an aquifer in East River, Colorado, USA - PLM1_60_b1 redo | ecosystem: Environmental > Terrestrial > Soil > Riparian zone | place: USA: East...
GCCGGCCTCCAGCCCGGCGACGACGTCGGTGTCCATGCGGTCGCCGATCATCACCGTCGACTCGGAGTGGGCGTCGATCGCCCGCAGCGCCGAGCGCATCATCAGCGGGTTCGGCTTGCCCACGAAATAGGGGCGCACCCCGGTCGCCTTGGTCACCAGCGCCGCCACCGAGCCGGTCGCGGGCAGCAGGCCCTGCGGCGACGGGCCGGTCACGTCCGGGTTGGTGGCGATGAAGCGCGCCCCGCCGGCCACCAGCCGGATCGCCTTGGTGATCGCCTCGAAGCTGTAGGTGCGGGTCTCGCCGAGCACCACGTACTCGGGGTCGCGGTCGTTCAGCACGTAGCCGATGTCGTGCAGGGCGGTGGTGAGCCCGGCCTCGCCGACCACGAAGGCGGTCCCCTCCGGCCGCTGGCTGTCCAGGAACTGGGCGGTGGCCAGCGCCGAGGTCCACAGCGCGTCCGGGGGCAGCTCGATGCCGGTGCGGGAGAGGCGGGCCGCCAGGTCGCGCGGGGTGTAGATGGAGTTGTTGGTGAGCACCAGGAACGGGATCCCGGCCCCCTGCAGCGCCTTGACGAAGCGGTCGGCGCCGGGGACCAGGTGCTCCTCGTGGACCAGGACGCCGTCCATGTCCATGAGGAAGCTCCCGGCCGTCTGCCGGCCCTGCTGGTTCATGCGACCACTGTGCCGGCTGTCCTGCCGATCGGCAACGCGATGTCGCATCATGGGGGCATGTCGACAACGACGACCTTCTACGAGACGGTCGGCGGCGAGCCGACCTTCCGGCGCCTGATCGCCGGCTTCTACCGCCGCGTCGCCGCCGACCCGGTGCTGCGCGCCGTCTACCCCGAGGAGGACCTCTCCGGGGCCGAGGAGCGCCTGCGCCTGTTCCTGATGCAGTACTGGGGCGGGCCGCACACCTACAGCGAGCGCCGCGGCCATCCCGCGCTGCGCATGCGCCACGCCCGCTTCGCCATCGGCCCGGCCGAGCGCGACGCCTGGCTGCGCCACATGACCGCCGCCCTCCAGGAGCTCGACCTGCCACCCGAGCAGGCCGCTCCCCTGGTGGAGTACCTCACGATGGCCGCCGACGCCCTGGTCAACCGCCGGAGCTGAGCGCCACCCCGGGGCGAGCACACCGCTTGGCGACCGCTACGCGATCGACTCGGTGCCCTCGTCCCAGCGCCAGCGGCTGTCGGGGCCGGCGAGGTGGACCCCACCGATCCAGCGGTCGACGCCGTTGAGGGCGACGTGGTCGGCGTCGCCCTGGAGCACCCGAAGGCCCGCGGCGGTCGGTCGCACGCGGGTGCCGGCCGCGACGTCCGCGGTGGGCGGCTCGGTGGCCAGCAGCGGCGTGGCGGACCGGACCAGCCGAGCGACGATCTGGAAGCAGAACAGGTCGGCGAGGTAGGGCCGCGCCTCCCGGGCGCCGATGCGGGCGCGGACGGGCCGCCAGGGTCATTGTACGCACCGGGCGACCGCGTCGGCGAGCATACGCAGGCCGGCCTGGAGGCCGGTGACCGGGACGCGCTCGTCGTCGCCGTGGAACAGCGCAGTGAAGTCGCCGTCGGAGGGCTCCAGGCGGACCGGGGCGAACCCGTAGCAGGCGGTGCCGAGCCGCGACCAGTACTTGGCGTCGGTGAAGCTCGGGATGACGCTCGGCACCGCCACCGCACCCGGGTGGTGCTCGGCCACGACCCCGGCGAGGATCGCGAACAGCTCGGTGTCGGCCGGGCTGGAGGTCGGTGGGTGGCTCGGGACCACCAGCTCCAGCTCGATGTCGGGGCCGGCGAGGGCGCGCACCTCCGCCAGCAGCTCGGCCTCGCTGGAACCGACCGCGATGCGGCCGTCCAGCTCGGCCTCGGCCCGCCCCGGGATCACATTGGTCTTGTGGCCGGCATGCACGACCGTCGGGGTGACGGTGTTGCGAAGCACCGCGTTGAGCGTGCGGGCGACGCCCGGGTCGCGGACCGCCCGCTCCAGCACCAGGCCGGACCAGCGCGGGCGCAGCAGCAGCGGCAGCACCGCCCTGCCTGCCCGGCCCTGGACGGCGGCCAGCGCCTCCATGAAGCGGCGCACCTCCGGCGAGGGGTGCAGCGGCAGGCGACGCCGGCCGAGCCTGGCGAGGAACTCGGCCAGGCGCACGACCGCGTTGTCGTCGCGGGGGATGCTGCCGTGGCCGGTCGCGCCCCTGGCCGTGGCCCGCAGCCAGCAGCTCCCCTTCTCGGCCACCTGGATCGGGTAGAAGGGCCGGCCCCCCAGGTAGAAGGTGGCGCCGCCGACCTCGCCGAGGGCGTACTCGGCGCGGACCTTGTCCGGGTGGTGGTCGACCAGCCAGGCGCTGCCGGCGGCGCAGCCGGCCTCCTCGTCGGCGACCGCCGCCAGCACCAGGTCGCGGCGGAGCCGCACCCCCAGCCGCGCCATGAGGCCGACCACGACCACGCTCATCGCGACCATGTGCTTCATGTCGACCGCGCCCCGGCCCCAGACGGCGCCGTCGTGGACCTCGCCGGCGAACGGCGGGTGACGCCAGCGGTCCGCCTCCGCCGCGACCACGTCGACGTGCCCGTTCAGCAGCAGCGGCGGCGCCGAGCCGTCGCCGCGCAGGCGGGCGACCAGGTTGGCCCGGCCGGGTGCCGACGGCACCACCTCCGGCTCGACCCCGTCGGCCCGCAGGCGCTCGGCCAGGAACTCCACGCACGCTGCCTCGTTGCCCGGCGGGTTGGTGGTGTCGAAGCGGAGCAGCGCCCGCAGCAGCTCGACCACCTCCTGCCCCGCCTTGTCCCAGTCGACCTCGCCGAGCGCCGGGTGCATCGCGTCCTCCTCGAAGGTGTGGAGCCGACTCGTAGAATGCCTCGCGTGACGCGGTACATCTACGTGATGCAGCGGGTGCGCAAGGCGCACCAGGGCAAGCTCATCCTCGACGACGTGACGCTGGCGTTCCTGCCAGGGGCCAAGATCGGCGTGGTCGGCCCCAACGGCGCCGGCAAGTCGACGGTGCTGGAGATCATGGCCGGGCTGGAGACGATCTCCAACGGCGAGGCGGCCCTGGCGCCGGGGGCGACGGTCGGGATCCTGCTCCAGGAGCCGCGGCTCGACCCCGCCAAGGACGTGCTCGGCAACGTCGAGGAAGGGGTCGCCGCCACCAGAGGCCTGCTGCGCCGCTTCGAGGAGCTGGGCCAGCGCCTCGGCGAGGCCGGCCCCGAGGAGATGGATCGACTCCTCGACGAGTACGCAAAGGTGCAGGACGACATCGAGGCGGCCGGCGCCTGGGAACCCAGTTCCCAGGTCACGGGCGGGCTTCCCTTCAGGCTGGACGTGCTGGTCGCTTGGACGGGGGAGGCCGGGCCTCGGCGAGCGGTTGACGAGGACGCTTGCGGCGCTCTCGCTCCAGAGCAAGCCGGGTCTTCCGTTGCTCGCGTTCGATGGCGATGGCGGTCTTGCGCTGTGACCGCTCGCGCCAGGCGCGGCAGAAACCGCACGTCAGACGAACCGAAACGGCGACGATACCGGACGCGACCAGATGGTCCACGGACGGCCAATCGGGCACCTGAACCCCTCCAAGGCAGGCCAGCTTCGGCGCGTCCGCGTCACACGCCCCGCACATCCAAGCCTTGGAGTGGTTCGTCACCCGAGGAGGTCGAGATGGACACGGCACCTGGACCTCGGAAACGGCTGAAGCGAGGGTAGCACGGCCGAGCGGCGGGCCAGGGCCAGCCCGAAGTATCCCGTCCCGAACCGCCGAGGAGCCGTCTCGGAGTGCTGGCGTGTGGGCGCGGGCCACAGAGGCCACCACCCGCGCGCCATGACTCCAACCCCGCTGGCGTGCCCTCCCGCCCGGAGCCGCCTCGAAGGGTCGCCAGATCGCTGATGGCGGTTATCCACAGGCTGCCTATGACTGACCGGGGCGGCTGCTAACCTCTCGCGATCTGGTTCGCGAAGGTCGAGGAGGCCGTGGTGGCCGTGCCGTTGGAGTCTGTTCCCCCAGTACCAGAGACACCCTCGGATCGATGGGTGCGCAGCATCACCTTGCAGGCGGCCCTCAAGTATGTTCCGGCGGCGACGGCCATTGGAGTGCCACTTTCGTTCATCTTGGCGCACACCTACGCCGTCGGGTACGCCTCCCACTTCGGCATCCCGCGAGACTTCGTGCATGTGGGACCGCAGGCGGCGGTTACGCCGTTCCTGATGTTGTTGTTCCTTCTTCTAGCGTTTCCCCTGATCGGCGACATCCAACGGCACGGAGTGACGGGGACGCTAAAGGGGTACGGCAGCGCTCTTCGAATCCTGTTCTTTGTCTTCGGGATCGGGCTATACATGGTCGAGGTCCGCCGTGGAGAGTTGTCGCCCCTCCTGGCGCTCTTCTCTACCCTGCTCGTCTACGTGATCCTCTGGTGGGTGCCTCCGTTCATCGCGTGGGCGGCGCGGTGGATCGCCAAAGGGCTTGGTATGGCTCTGGGAAGCGTCGGCCACAGCATCCGCCGTCCACTCGAAGTCGTGTTCAACCACTTCTTTCGGAGCATACCTGCCGTCTCACTGCCGGAGTTGTTGACCTTCGGCAAGCTTATGTTGATCCCGCTGGTCGCTATGGCAGCGTTTGCCCTACCGGCGGGACTCGGCGTGCTCGCAGCGGAGACGCAGGAGGAGTTTCCAGTAATCGTTGGCGCTGCACAGCAGTCGGAGAAGCAGGCCATCGTCGCCGTGTACGGGGACAAGGCGTTCCTGGCTCGCGTCGAGGGACACTCCATCCGCGCCGTGATCGTCAAGCAGGCCGCCGACCTCAAGGACGTGGAGCTACGCAACGAGCGCCTGGGCGAACTTCGGCTCGCGAAGTAGTGCTCACGACCCGGCCCGGCGAAGTTGGGCTTCTAGCTGCGGGATCGTGTTGTTCGACTGGACGGGGTCGGCCTCAGCCGGTCGAGTTGTCGGCGGTGGCCCTTCTTACGCTCGCGCTTCAGCGCGATCCGCGTCTGACGATGCTCCCGTTCAAGTGCGATCCGCGTCTTTCGTCTGGATCGCTCGATCCAAGCCAACCCGAACGCCCTCGTAAGCTGGCACGCGACGGTGGCGATACCGAACGCGATCACGCGGTCAATAGACAGCCAATCGGCCACCAGAGTGAGCACCACCTGTCGGCCGCTGCCCTGCCCACCATTTCGGGGATGAGGCGTGCGGCAACCCTTGGGCGGAGCCCGTGACCGTCTGAACCTGACTCGCAGCGTACCATTCTGGCCATGCCGGAATCGCCTCTGCCGGAGGTCACGGTCTGCTGCGAGCCGTGCCACTATCGCCACGGCCACGAGGTTGCCCTTGCGGTGCTTCAGCGCGTCCTCGTCGACGGGGTACTTATGGCTGATGCTCCCAATCCACCGCGACTGGAGCAGAAGTCGATCCTCCGCGATGACCATCATCGCCCCATGGCGTGCCAAGCGGCGGCGAATCTAAGACCGAAGCGCAGAGATGTCCAGCAGCGCAGGGGCTTCGAGTTTGCCTGCCGGCGCTGCTCGAACAAGCCACAAGGAAAGTTGTGGCATCTCTACCGCGATGCTGAGCGGGCGCTCGCCGAGAGCCGTGACGTGATCTATCGCTAGACGAGCTAGGGCGAATGGCTCTCCAGCCTGCCGGCGCGGTGGTGTGCGTTGCATGCAAGACCAGATCGGGCCATACTCCGTGGGAACACGTGTTCGACTTGCGGCGGGATGGTGATGACACCCATAGAAGCTGAGGTTTTCCTCGAAGAGGACGCGAGCGCCTCTGAGGTCAGGGCGATCGAAGCGGTGGCGTCCGGTCCCTGGTGTAAACGTGCAACGGGCGTAGGTTCCTTCGAACCCGCGAAAGCACGAAGGAGGACCTACACCCGTGGCACGACGGGTATCTCCTACCGAGCGGCTGCGCGCCGAGATCGATGAGCTGTTCGCGTCGGACCGTGAGCTGGCCTCGATCCTGGAGGACTCGCCCGCCTGAGCGTGCGGTCGATGATGCAGACCGCCCTGGAGGCCGAGGTCGACGAGTTCTTGGGCCGAGCCCGCTACCAGCGGCGCACCGACGAGGGCCGGCCCGGTTCCCGCAACGGCTGGCAGCCGCCGGCGGCGGTGAAGACCACGATGGGCCCGGTCGAGCTGCAACGCCCCAAGCTGCGCGGCATCGACGAGGCGTTCTGCTCCCGGCTGTTCGGCGCCGGCGTGACCCGCACCAACGCGCTGGAGTCGCTGGTCATCTCCGGCTGGGTCCGGGGCCTGTCCGACCGGGACATCGAGGCCGCCCTGGCCGAGGTGCTCGGGGCGGAGGCGGCGCTGTCGAAGTCGACGGTCAGCCGCATCTGCCAGCGGATCCGCGACGAGTTCGAGGCGTGGCGGCACCGCGATCTGGGCGCGGTGCGGCTGGACTACCTGTTCCTGGATGGCAGCCACTTCAAGATGCACGCCGGCACGCCGGCGCGCAGGCCGAGCCTGTGCTGGCCGCCTGGGGCATCGACACCGACGGCAAGCCGGTGTTGGTGGGTCTGGCGCCGGCGGCATCCGGCTCCCCGGCGAGAGTTCGTGCCTGTCGCTGGTGTGGGCGGTGCTGGACCGCGCCAGCCGCGGCTGGCGCGGCCTCACGATGACCCCGAGGGCGCTGCGCCTGCTGCAGGACCTACGCCGCCAGCTCCTGCACCCGCCGGCCGACAAGGAGGTGATCCACGAGGCCGCCACCGCTGCCGCGTAGCATCGTCCAGGAGCCCGCGCCCCGAGCCGTTTACACCACTCATGGGACGCCACCCTGTTCTTCGCTGCCGAGAGCATCGCTGCAGGTCTGCCGAATACTCTGGCGCTGAGCTACTGGGTGGTATTGGCCGCGCTCATGGTTGGGCTCGCCGCGGCGGCCTGGCGAATCAGGCGGGAGCAGCTCACGCAGCGATAGTACTTCGTCGCTCCCCGTACACGGCAGGCCTGTAAGCCGACTGGGTTGTCAGCTACCCACAAGGCGCCGAGGTGCCCGCCTGCGACGAGGTCGACGTTGACGTGGTGCTCAACGACGCGCTCAGCGGGTGCCGCTGGACAGAGCGGTGCGGATGGGGTCTGCGTTTCATGGGGTCGCCGACGGCTCGTCGCAGCCCGGTCGGCACACCCGGGTGCCGGCTGTGGACATGGGCAGGTGCCTGTCACGGCCGGCTCGTACCGTTGCTTGTATGACGAGCATCCCAAGCGTCCGGAAGCCGGCCGCGATGGCCACAGTGATCCAGGCCTACCAGTTCGCGCTGGACCCCACCCCACGCACGCAAGGCAGCCTCGCCTCCCACACCGGCGCGGCGCGGTTCGCCTACAACTGGGGCCTGCAGCTGGTCACCACCCGCCTGGACCAGCGCCGCGCCGGCCAGGACGTCGAGGTGCCCTGGAGGCTGCCGGAGCTGCGGCGCGAGTGGAACCGCGCCAAACACCAGGTCGCTCCATGGTGGCAGGAGAATTCCAAGGAGGCCTACAACAGCGGCCTGGACGCACTCGCGCGGGCGCTGAAGAACTGGAGTGATTCAAGAAGCGGCCGCCGCAAGGGCCGCCCGGTGCGCTTCCCACGACGGAAGAAGAAGCGCCGCGCCCGGGTCGCCTGCCGGTTCACCACCGGGCAGATCAAGGTGCTGCCCGACCGCAAGCACGTGCAGCTCCCGCGGATCGGGGTCGTCAGGACCCATGAGTCGACCAGGAAGCTGGCGCGGCGGCTGGAGCAGGGCACCGCCCGGATTCTGGCCGCCACGATCAGCCGCCGAGGCGACCGCTGGTATGTCTCGTTCACCGTCGAAGTCGAACGGGCGATCCCGACCAGTAACGGCAAGCCGAGTGTGGTCGGCGTGGATGTCGGCGTGCGGCAGCTGGCGGTGCTGTCCACTGGCCAGATCATCGCCAACCCCCGCGCCCTGGAGGGTTCGCTGCGGAAGCTGCGGCGGCTTAACCGGGAGCTGGCTCGCCGCACGCCCGGGTCCAGGCGCAGGAACCGGACGCGGCGGCGGCTGGCCCGGGTCCATGCGCGCACCGCCAACCTCCGCCATGATGCCCACCACAAGCTCACCACCGCACTTGCCACCGAGCACGGCACGGTGGTCGTGGAGCGGCTCAACGTCGTCGGGATGGTCCGCAACCGACGCCTGGCCCGCGCGATCGCCGATGCCGGCATGGCAGAGCTGCGCCGCCTGCTCGCCTACAAGACGACCTGGTACGGCTGCCGGCTGGTGGTGGCCGACCGGTTCTATCCCTCATCCAAGACATGCTCTCGGTGCGGGTGGGTGAAAGCCAAGCTCACCCTGACCGAGCGCACCTTCCGCTGCGAGACCTGCGGGCTGGTCCTCGATCGTGACCTGAACGCCGCCCGCAACCTCGCCAAGCTCGTGGAGTCCGTCGCCCAGAGTGGCTGGGAGACGCCAAACGCCCGTGGAGCCGACCAGAAGCCCCAGCGTGCTGGGCAGGTGGCTGTGAAGCGGGAAGCCGGCACCGGGTCCTATCCGGACAAGACCGGTATCGTCGAGCCGCAAGGCTGGACTGCCTGACCGGGCATCTGCCACAGTCTCACCGATCAGGTAACGGCAACTACTCGACCTACCTGTGTGTGTGTGTGTGTGAGACAGGCGGCGGTGCTATCCGGGGGCGAGCGCAACCGGCTCAACCTCGCCCTCACCCTGCGCGAGGGCGGCAACCTCCTGCTGCTGGACGAGCCGACCAACGACCTCGACGTGGACACGCTGCGGTCGCTGGAGAGCGCCCTGCTCGACTTCCCCGGCTGCGCGGTGGTGGTCAGCCACGACCGCTGGTTCCTGGACCGGGTCGCCACCCACGTGCTCGCCTTCGAAGGCGACAGCCGGGCGGTCTGGTTCGAGGGCAACTATGCCGACTACCAGGCCGAAAAGGTCGGCCGCCTCGGTCCGGAGGCCGCCCGCCCCCACCGGGTCACCTACCGCAAGCTGGTCCGGGACTGAGGCCGCCGGTGCGACCCAGGCGGACCGACGACTTCGACGCCCTCTACACCGGCACGCCCCCCTGGGACATCGGCCGACCCCAACCCGCGTTCCTGGGGCTGGCCGAAGCGGGCGCCATCCGGGGCCGGGTCCTGGACGTGGGCTGCGGGACCGGTGAGCACGTGCTCATGGCCGCCGGCCTCGGGCTGGAGGCGACCGGCGTGGACGCCGCGGCGACCGCCATCGACGTCGCCAAGCGCAAGGCCAGGGACCGTGGGCTCACCGCCCGGTTCCTCGTCTGGGACGCCCTGCGGTTGGCCGCGCTCGGCGAGCACTTCGACACCGTGCTGGACTCCGGGTTGTTCCACGTCTTCCAGGACGACGACCGCCCTCGGTTCGTCGACGGCCTCAGGGCGGTGCTCCGGCCAGGCGGCGCCTACCTCATGCTGTGCTTCAGCGATCGTCAACCAGGCAGGTGGGGTCCCCGGCGGGTGACCGAGGCCGAGATCAGGGCCAGTTTCGACGACGGGTGGCGGGTGGTCGCCATCGAGCCAGCCAGGTTCGACGTCACCATCGACCCCAACGGCGCGCTGGCCTGGCTGGCGACCATCACCCGCACCTGAGCCTCCGCGCGTGGCGCTGCGGGTTCGGGCGATTCTGCTCAAGCGCCGGCTGCTGCCGGTCGATCCGTTGAGGGTCCCTGACGTCGAGCTCCCGGTCCGGTGCTCGCGACCACGGTGGCGGGCGTGGCACCGGTCCCGGCGGCTCCTTCGTCCAAGGAGCTTCGCCCGCGATGCCAGCCCGACCCACCGGGGCACCCCCTTGGGGTTCCCCGGACCCCTCCGGCCGACCCACCGGGGCACCCCCCTGGGGTTCCCCGGACCCCTCCGGCCCCCGTCTCCGGCATGCCCGCTTGCGCCGCTCCAGCGCCGTGCGCTGGCTGCTGCTCCTCGCCCTGACCGCGCCGCTGGCCGTCGGCGTCACCGGCGTCGGCGACCGGCAGGCCGGCGCGACGTCCGGCTCCCCCGCCGCGGTCGCGGTCAACTTCGCCCTCCGCCAGCTCGGCAAGCCCTACCGCTGGGGCGCCGACGGCCCGCGCAGCTACGACTGCTCCGGGCTGGTCCAGACCGCCTACCGGGCCGCCGGGGTGGCCCTGCCGCGCGTCTCCCGCCAGCAGTACGGCGCCGGCCGGCACGTGCGCCTCTCCGCCCTGCGCACCGGCGACCTGCTGTTCTACGCCGACAACCCACGCGACCCGCGCACCATCGCGCATGTCGCCATGTACGTCGGCCGCGGTCGCATGGTGGAGGCCCCCCGCCCGGGCCGGACGGTGCGGATCGCCTCCATCTGGCGTCCCGGCCTGCTCGGCCGGGCGACCAGGCCCGCCGCCGGCCTGCGCGGGCTGCTGCCGGTCCAGTTCGGCGAGCGGAGCAACGCGGTCGCCGCCGTCCAGCAGCGGCTCGCCGCCAACCGCCTGTGCGTGGACGTCGACGGCGAGTTCGGCCCGCTCACCCGCCGGGCGGTCCTCGCCTTCCAGCGCGCCCACGGCCTGGTGGCGGACGGCGTGGTCGGACCGGCGACCTGGGGCGCCCTGGTCACCTACGGCCGCCAGCGCAGCCAACCCCGCTGCTAGGCGCACCAGCGCGCCCCGGTCGGTGGCCGTGCCCCCGCCCTGCTATGGTCGGCGGCAGGATGATCGAGCAACGACGGACCGAGCCGGGCGGGACCCGCACGGCCCGTGCCGCCGGCCCCCGCAGCGGCGGGCAGATCGTCGTCGACCAGCTCGTGGTCAACGGCATCGACGCCGCCTTCTGCGTTCCCGGCGAGAGCTTCCTGGCCGTGCTCGACGCCCTCTACGACGCTCCCGTGCGGCTGGTCACCTGCCGCCACGAGGCCGCCGCGGCCAACATGGCGGTCGCCTACGGCAAGCTGACCGGCAGGCCGGGCGTCTGCCTGGCGACCCGCGGGCCGGGCGCGACCCAGGCCAGCGTCGGCGTGCACACCGCCGCGCAGGACTCGGTCCCCATGCTGCTGCTGGTCGGCCAGGTCAGCCGCGGCCTGCGGGGCCGCGAGGCGTTCCAGGAGCTGGACGTGCCGGCGGTGTTCGGCCCGATGGCCAAGTGGGCGGCGGAGGCCCACGACCCGGGCCGCCTGCCGGAGCTGCTCGCCCGCGCCGTGCAGGTGGCCGTCTCCGGCCGGCCCGGGCCGGTGGTGCTCGCCCTGCCCGAGGACGTGCTCGCCGAGGAGGCCAAGGTCGCCGACGCACGCCCGGCCCGGCCGGTCGCCGCCCACCCGGCCCCCGGCGACCTGGCCCGGCTGCGCGAGCTGCTCGGCGGGGCACGGCGGCCCCTGGTCGTCGCCGGCGGGCCCGGCTGGACCGAGGCGGCCACCGCCGGCCTGCGTGCGGTGGCCGAGGCGAGCCGGCTGCCGGTGGCGGTGTCGTTCCGCTCGCAGGACGTGCTCGACAACCGCTCGCCCAGCTACGTCGGCGACCTCGGCGTCGGCGCCAACCCGGCCCTCGCCGAGCGGGTCCGCGCCGCCGACCTGCTGCTGGTCGTCGGCGCCAGGCTCGGCGAGATCACCACCGGCGGCTACCGGCTGCTGGAGACCCCGATCCCCCGCCAGCGGCTGGTCCACGTCCACCCCGGCGTCGAGGAGCTCGGGCGCCTGTACCAGCCGGACCTGGCCGTGAACGCGGCGGTGGCACCGTTCCTGGCGGCGCTCCGCTCGGTGCCGCCGATGCCGGGCACCACCTGGGCGACGTGGACGGAGGCGGCCAGGGGCAACTACCTGGCCTGGGTGCGGCCCTGGCCGGCACCCGGCCGGCTCGACCTCGGCCAGGTGATGGTCCTGCTGCGCCAGCGCCTCCCCGACGACGCCGTCGTCGCCAGCGGTGCCGGCAACTACACCGGCTGGGTCCACCGCTACTTCCAGTTCCGGCGGCCGGGCACCCAGCTCGCGCCGAAGAGCGGCTCGATGGGCTTCGGGCTGCCGGCGGCGCTGGCGGCCAAGCTGGTCCACCCGCGCCGCACGGTGGTCGCCGTCGCCGGCGACGGCGACTTCCTGATGACCGGCCAGGAGCTCGCCACCGCGGTCCAGCACCGCCTGGACGTGGTGGTGCTGGTGGTCAACAACCGCATGTACGGGACCATCCGGATGCACCAGGAGAAGGCCTACCCCGGCCGTGTCGTCGCCACCGACCTGGTCAACCCCGACTTCGCCGCCCTGGCCGGCGCCTACGGCGCCCACGGCGAGGCGGTGGAGGCAACCGAGGGGTTCCCCGACGCGTTGGAGCGGGCCCTGGGTGCCGGCCGTCCCGCCCTCCTCGAGCTGCGCGTGGACCCCGAGGCCATCAGCCCGGCGACCACGCTGTCGGCGCTCCGGCGCACGTGACGCCCTTGCCGGAGACCGTGGCCCCTGCCACGATCGGCCGATGGGGCGTCTGAACCAGCTCGACCTGAGCCTGAAGTTGAGCCGCGAGGAGGAGGCGAACCGGCTCGCGGCCGCCCAGGCCCGCATGCTCGAGCTGCGGTTGACCCTCGGCGGGCTGGTTGGCGACGGCGTCCTCGGCCCGCCGGTCTGCGTCCTGTTCGAGGGCTGGGACGCCTCGGGCAAGGGCGGCGCGATCCGGCGGCTGGTCGCACCGCTCGACCCCAGGCACGTCCGGGTGGCGCAGTTCGCCGCGCCCACCTTCGACGAGAAGCGCCACCACTTCCTGCTGCGGTTCTCCTCCGCCCTGCCCGGCTGGGGCGGCATGGCCGTGCTCGACCGGTCCTGGTACGGCCGGGTGCTGGTCGAGCGGGTCGAGGGCCTCGCCACCGTCGAGCAGTGGACCCGCGGCTACGCCGAGATCGTCGAGTTCGAGCGTTCGCTGGTCCTGGAGGGCATGATCCTGGTCAAGCTCTGGCTGCACATCTCCGACGCCGAGCAGCTCGCCCGCTTCAAGCGGCGCGAGGCCGACCCGCTGAAGAGCTGGAAGCTGACCGCGGAGGACTGGCGCAACCGCGAGAAGCGACCCGACTACGAGCGGGCGGTCGAGGACATGCTGGAGCGCACCGACCACGCGTTTGCCCGCTGGCAGCTCGTCGAGGCCGAGTCCAAACGCTACGCCAGGGTCAAGGTCATCGAGACGGTGGTCGCCGAGATCGAGCAGGGCATGCGCACCCGCCGGCTCGACCCGCCGTGAACACGAGGGAAGGCCGGGGACCGGCCCGGCCTTCCCTTCGTGCGGGTGCTGGTCGTGGTCAGGACGCGAACACGAACAGCCCCTGCGACGCCCAGTTGATCCCGTCGATGCCGGGGCCGCTGATCGGCGTCGCCGCACCCTGCGGGGCGCCGTTCACGTAGGCGACCCGGGACAGCGTGCCGGTGGTGTTGGCGAAGTAGATGTTGCCGTTGGCCATGGTCAGGCCGCGGACGTTGCCGAACCCGGTGGTGGCGGCCACGAGCACCTGGGCGCCCATGATGTCGCTCTGGAACTCGAACCCGCGGTACAGCAGCCGGTTGTCGCCGGCGACGGTGTAGTAGAGGCGGCCGAGCGCCGGGTCGAAGAACATGCCGGTCACGTTCGACACCGGGAAGTTGGCGCCGATGGCGCCGCCGTTCAGGCCGTACAGGTTGAGGTTACCGGCGGGCCCCACCGTGCTGCCGTTGAAGGTCCGGACGTTCACGTTGTTGTCCGACCAGCCCGCGAACAGCCGGCCGCTGATCATGTACGCGCCGCGCGCCTGCGACCAGCTCACCCCCGTGCTCACCGTCGTCGGGGCGCCGAAGCTGGTGCCGTTGAAGCTGCGGCGGACGAGGCTGCCGTCGGCGCCCAGCCGGTACAGGTCGCCGGGCAGGGTGCCGATCCGCTGCTGCGGCGGGGTCACGCCGCCGGCGGTCGGGAACATGCCGAGCCGCCCGTGGAACTCGCCGCCGAGCTGCTCGGTGTCGCTGCCGACCCAGAGCCCCTGCGTGGTGGAGTACAGCGCGAAGACGCCAACGCCGCGGGTCCGGCCCGGGTTCCAGGTGAACGGCAGGCCGTTGACCGGGTCCAGGGCGGCGATGCCCTCGCGGGGCACCGCGCCGGCGCCGGGGTTGTTGCTGCGGAACGGGTTGTTGTGCCAGCGCTGGTGGCCGCCGACGTAGACGGCGGTGCCGGTGACACCGACGCTCCACATCGTGTCGCCGCCGGTGTAGCTCACCCAGGTCGGCTGCAGCCCGGTCCCGGTGGCGTTGGTCTCCCAGCGGGACGCGGTGTCGCAGAGGAGGTTGGCCCGGTAGGCGCCGGTGGTGACGACCACGAAGTAGGACCCGTCGGGCGAGATGTCCACGTCGCGCATGTAGGTGTCGAACACCGCCGCGCAGGCGTCCGCGAAGCGGCTGGTCTGCCAGTTGGCGACGGTCGCCGGGCCGCCGGCGGCGACGTTGAGCATGGCCGCCTGGCGGCGGGCGACCCCGGCCACGTCGGTGAAGTTGCCGATGGCGATCAGCCTGGTGCCGGCGGGGTTGACGTCGAGCTTGAAGACGTTGGTGCTGCCGCCGTTGTGGGTGCCGGTGAACGGCAGGTTCAGGTTCGGGTCGACGTTGCCGGTGGTCTCGTCGACGACCGCCAGCCTGCCCCGGCTCTGGCCCTTGATGGTGCCGAAGCTGCCGCCGACGAACAGGCGGCCGCCGCGCAGCTCCAGGTCGCGGACCAGGCCGCTGGCGTTGGCCGCGAACGCCGTCACCCGCTGCCCGTCGGCCGCGCTCAGCTTCGTCAGCCGGTTGACGGCGGCGCCGTTGACGCTGGTGAAGGCGCCGCCGACGAACACCGACTGGCCGTCGGATGCCGGCTCCAGGGCGCGCACCTCGCCGTTGAGGGTGGGGACGAACGCCGTGTCGATGCTCCCGGTGGCGGGGTCGAAGGCGAAGATGCGGTTGCGGGTCAGGATCGGCCCGCCGCCCCTCCGCACCTGGGTGAAGGTGCCGCCGACGATCATCTTGCCGCCGACCTGGGCGATCGCGTTGACCTGGCCGTCCAGCACGTTCGGGGTGGTGTTGGCGGGGTCGGCGCTGACGACCACCGAATGGGCCACGTTGACCCCGGCCGCCGGACCGGCGAGCAGCCCGAGCAGCGCGGCCAGGGCGGCGAACCCGGCCAGCAGACGACGACGTTGACGATCGAATCTATGCACCTGGGCACGACCCCCTAGTACCGCCGGACAGAGCAGGCCCGCAGCCGGGTCATCCCGCTCTGCGGCAACGTCCGCGTTGTACCGCAGCCTTCCGCGCGCAGGACCCACCATCTGCACCAGTCCGGCTACTGCACAGCGGGGGACCCCCCTACTGCGGGATCCGGCCGACCAGGCGAAGCTCGGCAAATTCACCCATTGCGGCGCCATCCGCCAGGCAGTAGGTTCCCGACCGCTCTCCCCCCTCTGTACTAGGTGCGGCTGATGTTGGGAAATGTTCCGATTCGATCGAAGCTCGTCGTCACCCTGATCGGCCCACTCCTGGTGCTGGCGGTCCTCGCCCTGGTCGGGATCCGCTCCAACCAGGCAGAGAGCGCCAGAGCCAGCCGGAGCAACGCCTTCGCCCGCCTGGCCGCCGGCCTCGCCCCCCTGGTCCACGAGCTGCAGGGCGAGCGCAGCCTGTCGCTCGCCTACGTCGACAGCCGCCGCAGGCGGTGGGGGCCCCAGCTCGCCGAGCAGCGCCAGACGGTCGACCGGGTGGCGTCGGAGTACCGAGCCGGCGCCGTGCGGCTCAGGGGCGACGACGAGCAGCTCGCCGAGAAGATCCAGTACGGCCTGAACGAGCTGAGCCGCCTCCCCGAGCAACGCCAGGCGATCGACAGCGCCCTGATCACCCGAGAGGACCTCACCGTCGAGCCGGGCATCGAGCAGCACGAGGAGGAAGGCGAGCACAACATCGGCGCGGCCACCAAGGGGGGGCACGGCGCGCTCGACACCCCCGGCAAGGCGCTGGACCAGTACACCGACACCATCAACGACCTGCTCGACATCAACACCGAGATCGCTCCCGGCTCCGACGACGAGCGGCTGCTCAAGGCGGTGGCGGCCTCGGTCGCCCTCGCCAGGGCCAAGGACCTCGCCGACCTGCAGCGCGGCCTGCTGCAGAACGTCTTCGCCGCCCACACATTCGGCACCAACGAGTACGGGAAGCTGAGCGCGCTGGTCGCCGCCGAGGAGATCTACACCGCCCAGTTCGACAACGTCGCCACCCCCGAGCAGCACGAGCTCCTGGAGCGGACCGTGGCCGGCGCCGAGGTCGAGCGGGCCAGGGAGGACGTGAAGACGGCCCTGGAGGGCGAACACAAGCCGAGGCTCCGCGTCGAAGCGCCCCTCTGGTTCGCGGCCACCACCGTCAAGCAGGACCGCCTGCGCGCGGTCGAGCAGCGGCTCAGCGCCGACGTCATCGCCATCAGCTCGGCGATCAGGCAGGGCGCCGACCGGCGGGCGCTGCTCTCCAGCCTGCTGCTGGCCGGCACGCTGGCGCTGGCGCTGGCGCTGGCGCTGATCACCGCCCGGTCCCTGATCCGTCCCCTCGGCCGGCTCGAGGCGGCCGCGGTCGGCACCGCCGGGCGGCTGCCCGGGGTCGTCCAGCGGCTGGAGGACGGCGAGCAGGTCGACCTGGCCACCGAGTCGGCCCCGCCGATCGCGGTCCGCTCCAGGGACGAGATCGGCCGGCTGGCGCAGGCGTTCAACACCGTGCACCGGGTGGCGGTCCAGGAAGCGGGCCGCGAGGCGGCGCTGCGCCGCAGTGTCGGCGAGATGTTCCTCAACCTCGCCCGCCGCAGCCAGAGCCTGATCGAGCGGCAGCTCGAGATCATCGACGAGGTCGAGCGTGGCGGCTCGGACGCCGACGTCCACAGCGGCATGGCCGAGCTGGACCACCTGGCCACCCGGATGCGCCGCAACGCCGAGAACCTCATCATCCTGTCGGGTTCCGAGCCGGCCCGCCGTTGGCGCGGCCCCAT
>Ga0210378_10000744_pt1 | contig 16876 bp, 15 predicted proteins | sample PLM1_60_b1redo_FD_155465 | JGI IMG/M metagenome (GOLD analysis project Ga0210378, IMG submission 155465) | Groundwater sediment microbial communities from an aquifer in East River, Colorado, USA - PLM1_60_b1 redo | ecosystem: Environmental > Terrestrial > Soil > Riparian zone | place: USA: East...
GGACAACGTGAGTTTCCCGACACATATCATCGCCTTTTTGATGAGTACGGAGTCGACATGGTACTGCAAGGGCATAGCCACAATTATCAAAGAACGTTTCCACTAAGATATAACGAAACCTCATATCTGCCATTGTTCCACCCTGAAATTGTTAATATAGAACATACTCTATATAAAAATCCAAACGGAACTATATTTCTTACAGTAGGAACAGGAGGAGCAGAACTACACAACTTCACTGGAAAGGCTCCCTATATAGTAGAACAATTCAAGAGTCATGGATTTCTAAATGTCGATATAGCCAGTTCGAAAAAAGAACTGACCTTATTGGGTACGTTCTATGATAATATGGATATGAATAAGAATGATCATTTTATTATTACAAAGTTGTACGAGAAAAAATATGGTGAATATGAAATGAATAAGGAAAAAAAAAATCATTGAATGAACAAATCTGGTACATTGCATGAATTTGAAAAGTGGACCATGATAACATTTGCTCTAGTTTCGGCTGCTTTAGTGACTGGACTTATCATTCTATTGGTAAAGTGATTGAAGGAAAATGAATAGTAATAGTCGATTGACCAGCAAACTGTTTACTACTTTCAGATGATGAATTAGTTCGAATCTGCTTTAGTGATCCATTACGATCCGCAGAATCAAGTAGACGACTGTTACTAGAGCGAGAATCAGAATCAGATCCAGAACCTTTTTCAAGTTTAAGGGAAGAATGTGAAACATAGATAGAAACTGTATGATAGAATCGATACTTTTAATTTTGCTTTATGCTATAGGAATATCAGTTGAAATTAAAGAGATGAAAAAATGACTTCTCTTTTTTTAGTCTCCGAATAGTTTCGATACTTTTAACCTCGATTAATGTTATAACCTTTCAAACTTTTTTATTTCGTTACTACAAACTAGGTATAAAATCCAATCTAGAATTCTTAATTCACTATGCAATGGATGGGCTTCTATCGCAGAATCTATTTGGTTTATTTTATCTATAATTTCATTCATTTTAGATTCTATAATTTCACAAATAAAAATATCCGGATTTTTTATGTTTTCTAGAACCCAACTTATTAATTCAATTCTTCTGGCAACTTCTCGTTTGTATGTACTATCATCTTTTTCTATATTGAACCATTTTTTTGATTCTTCGATTTCTTGGAGCAGTATTTGCTCTATTCTCATAGATTGAATAGTGATATGAGAATTTAATATAACAAGTGCTTTACAGAGAGGGAGGATCACGAGAAATGGATAATAAGATCCTGCCAGCACCTGTAGAAAGTAAATGAAGTCTAAGAAAATAATAATGCGCATTTTACCAGTAATAGTGTTAATTTTAGCAACCAGTTTATTATTAACAGGAGTACTTGGTGTTTCGTCTACTAATAATACTAATTCCAGTTCTAATTCTAGATCAGTATCATGGATATACGATAGCGGTCTCACTGGAATTGCGGTTACTGACGTTAACATCTCGAAAGATTCGTCGAAAGATTCGGGTATAACTGTAACAGGAATTATCGAGAATAAAGATCCTGATGCGACAAAATTGGCTGTTACCTTAAACTTACATATGTATGATAAGACAAAAGAACTTCTAGGTATTATTCCGGTCCATCCAGCAGACATACTTAAACCGCTTCAGAAAATCCACTTTGTGGTAAAGGATCTTACCCGTCAGACTGCAATAAATCTTGATCATGTATATCTTCAAGTTCGAGCCTTTGATTGCGGGACCGCGAGTGTGCACAACGTGGGATGCTTAGGGCAGACGGTTAACGTAACTAAAAAAGATACAAATGATTCAGAAAAGAAACTGCCTTTGGTTAAAACAACACTTCCAACTGGAGTGTTTGAGAGTAAAGTGTTGACTGCTAGTAATTTAAGTGCAGTCGGAAACGGAGATTCATACGATATCTTGGGTAAGATCAAGAATATAAGTAATGAAACAAAGCAAGGAATTAATCTAATTGTAGAAATATACAATTCTACCAATCATCTAGTGGGAGTAGATCAAGGTTATCCTATTTTTAGCACACTAAGACCTAACGAAGAATCACCCTTTAAAGTTAATACCAATGTTCCCAGATTATCCAATGACCATTATGTAGTAACTGTTGGTGCATTAGAATCGGCTATTGATCGGCCCCTAGTGAATGCAACTTTAAGCAATACAATCAACGATACCACTAAAAATATCAATGTGCAATAACTTTTTAATTATTAAAAGGTAAAGATATCGTTACGATTTATGGTTATTATTGTAGGTCGCCTTCGTAGTTTAAGCCACCAAGATCCTTGGGAACTTTTGGAGCCTTCACATCATCGTTGTTCTCTTCTAAGAGGCCATTATCTTTCAGAACATCGGTGTTAGGGCTTTTGTATTATTGCCTACTAAGCCGCTAAGTTCATCGGGATTAATTTTTGGTGCTATAATTAACGCATGGATTTTTGCAATTTTGGTTATAACCTTTTAATGACAATCATATCGCATTTAGGTTAAAAGTAGCAATGGCTAATAACCCTTCAGCACCTTGTCTTGTTCACATCAAACTTGATAAAATTAGGTTTTGACCTCAGGATCTTTAAGGTGTTCTGTGATAAGAATACCAGTGTTAGAAGATCCGAATCCAGAATCTATTCCTACTAAATGTAGCGCTTCATGACTTCTGGGATATCTTTAAGATTTAATTCTTCATATCATTTTATTGTTTGATCAATTAGTAACGAACTAAATATATTCCTGATTTTACTTAAATATTTTGGATTATATTCCATTTAATTTCGGCTCTATCATAGATTTTATCAAAACCAAGAGTGCGATCCTATTTTAGTTGGATGTGGATGAAAGTGGATGTGGATGAAAGTGAGGTTTCAACTTATTAAATATTATTTCTTTATCTGACATTCCTATTAATGATAATCCCTTTTTTACTAACTTTTTCTTAACGTCTTCTGTTATCTTCTCCTTCTCTAATATTATTATCAATTTGAAGATCTCTCTCTTACAACCAATCCTAATAGTCAATAAAGGTTATAACAGTTAGAGCATCTGATATACGGTAATTCTACAGCTTTACTAGTCTGTTGACACATAATGGGATTGCATAGTGAAACACGCAAATAAGAGAATTATGATATTTGACGAATCAGTTTAGAGTTGAAATAGAAAAGTACTATGGCGCTTCATAAATACTTACACCATTCTACTCAACCCGTTTTATAGTATGTAGTACAGACAAACACTAATCTGTAGCCCCTCAGGTAAAATGGTCTTAAGATGATATGGGAGGTGTAAGCATCGAATGTCTTTAAACAATAGAATTGTTAGTATCGTAGAGGACGACCCAGGTACCACCATGTTTTTTCAGGAAGCATTAAAAAGCATTTCAGGAATTACAATATCTACTTTTACAGATCCTATTTTGGCACTCGAGCATTTTCAAGGTAATGATTATGCTTATGTACTGGTAATATCTGACTTTACAATGCCTGGTTTGAATGGTATGGAATTGTTAAAAAAGATAAAGGATTCAAATCGCTTTGTAAGAACGATACTAATGACTGCATTTGAGATAGATGATAATTTATTTCAAGATTATACTAAAAAGAAAATCATAAATGGTTTCCTTCAGAAGCCAATAGGTTTGCACGATCTTGTTAAATAGGTAAATACCCAGTTGCAATCTTACGAACAGCAAAAAAAATTCCCTTCCTAAGGAACATAATCATATTAAATACGTGCATTTTTTCTTACTTATAGTTGTGATTGTTGTGATTGGAGTTTGGAAGAGCCGTTTACACCGGTGGTGACTAAAGGTAATTAGTATTCAAGTATTCCACCATTATCCCTATCATCAGTAAGCAGGAGAATGAACCAAGTCTACTGACATAAATTGACATTAAAATATGTTGCAGGGTAGACATTAGAATATTTTGCAGAGTAGAATGCCGTGAGTAATAGATCATTGGTAAATAAATAATAAATAATTATTTACTATGAATTCAACAATTACTTTCTATAAGCTGTACTTATGATAAATCAGCTGAATTGTATACTTATCATAACCGGTGTTGACTAGATCTTATATTCATAAGCATCGTTGCTTTCATTGTTGTTATACAGAAAGAGTAGTGATAAAGAACTAAGTACACCAGTGCTTAATAGCAGTACTGATGCACTTCGCAAGATGATTGGATTGAATAATGGAGCGCACGTAGTAAAAATTTCTGCCAAAGCTTACAGACTTTCTAATGGAGTAGAATATTGCCATGTGGGAGTAAAATGCAAGGATGAATCTATCTATTCATTCCATGCCTATGGAAAAGAGGCCATAGAACTACATGAAGAAGCCTCAAAGGCGGTCAAAATACCTGTTACGGTTTCCTAAAACGGATAGTAAATAATTAGCTACTTTTTGTTGCTCGGCTTATTCCAATAAGGATTCTTACATTTAGCGCATGAAACGAGAGGGTTATCACTTGAATATTGCCTTGATATCCAAATGTAACCTAAGACAAGGACCATTAAAGCAAAAAATTAGAACTATGGTACGGTAAGTTTAAAGATTCAGCGATGGGTAATTCATTCAGAAATGGCCAGTATACATATGATCAATTAGTAAACTCAGACTATGAACATATGGAATGGTTAGGAAGAAAGTTAGGCGGTCCCACTGGAATGACCGATCTTGGTAAATTGGATCCTGCAACCGCTCATGTGCCGTGCAACTGTTCAAAGTGTAGATCTAAAGAAGAATCAAAAAGCAGCAACTTTCAATGAATATGAGAGATAAAGAATTAAGTGAAAAACTCCTAGATATCAGCAAAAGACTAGAACAAGAAGAAAAAGCATTAAGACCTTTATCTATTCGGTCTTTTAATTTCTGTCTTCTTTTTTTGAGTTGGTGTTTTTGCTATCTTGTTACCTAGTCCAGTAATAGACTTTTGATTATCAAATGGGTTATCTGAAGTTTCTGCAAAGCGTTTTAATTTTGATTCATGTTTAATACTCTTTTTCAATCCTGTCTTTATTTATTTTCTCCACTTGATTTATTTCCTGGCACATGTATATCCACAAATTCTGGTCTATTCAGAGGAGAGTTGTTGCCTTCATTGCACTTCAGCTTAAAATCTTCTACACTAACCGTACACACCTTATACGGCTTTCCATCCTCCACATTCAAATTAGGAAATGTTATGGTGTAACTCACTTTATCCAATCCCTCCGTTTCTGGATTTTTTGCATTGTACACTTTCACCTTAGTCTGGTCGTCAACATTAACTATCGTGACGATATCTTTTGTTGAATTTGTTATTCCAAATAGACTTACTACTACTTTAAAGACGTCCTTCCCTATCCCCGTTTCTGCTGCTACTTTGGAGAAATAATTGATATTGATGCTCAAAACTAGGACACTGATAAGCAAGCCCAAGACCAACTTTGGTTTGATAAAATTATTTTTTTTCAATATTTTAATAATGGAATTATTACATTTTAACTTTTTTATCCCATGTTCAGAATAATAATCATAGCACCAAACAATCAAAAGAATCTTTTATTCCCACAATTGCTATTTCTATTTTATCTTTTATTTAATTAGAATTAAGAGAAAGCACGCAGAAAAATAAAATTACTATATTATATAGATATTTTGAAACTTCTTGTAAATCCCGATAATAAAATTAATTAGAATTAAAGAGGATCTACAAAGGAATGTTATAACAGTTGGATAACAGAGGGTTAGTCATTTCACTACTAATACGGGACAATGTAAATATGTTACTACTCCGCTAGCAACACTACCCAGCAGCAGTTTTTTAAACCCAGTCACACCTCTACTCCCAATAACAATCATATCTATCTTCATCTTCTCTGCATACTCTACAATCTCTTTTACGACTGATGTATATTTAATAAGAACATCGGTCTTAACGCTCACTTTCTTTTCTGTCGCCTTTTGTTTCACCTTGTCTAATTTCTGCTGTGCTTTTTCCTTTTCTATCGTTTCAATTTCCTTCATCCTTCCAATATTTGCATACTCGAATTGACTATATGGGACAGGAGAGACGATATTTAATACAATCAATTCTGCGTCATATCTTTTAGCGAAGTCAATCGCATAATTGCTGGCGTTGAAGGATGGATATCATTGAGATGTGTATATGATAAAATTGGTAAGAAATTATGTTACCTCTAAGAGGATTCTACCATCTCTATCTTTTGCGAATAATCCTTGCAAAGCTTCCTTAACATCGTCAAGCTTTAATTTTTTCCATACTTTTACTTTGAGTCCGTTGGTGCTGGCAATATCTATTAGTTCTCGTAATTCGTTTCTCGTTCCACCAGTAGATCCTATTAATTTAATTTGTTGTCTGTACAATGACTGAACATTTAGTTTAACGTCTGCTCCAGTTAAACCTCCGAATGTTACCCATCTTCCGTTAATACCAATAGATGCAAAGCTGCTATCCCAGGTACCGATACCTATGGAGTTCAATACAACATCTGCCATCTTTCCATGAGTAATTTCTTTTACATTTTCTGCAATTTTATCATAGTCACTAATGACAAAATCTGCTCCAAAATCAGATTTTATCCAAATATCTCTAGAGACCGCAATAACCTTTGCCCCCATTTTCTTACCTAATTGTACAGCTATCATACCTGTATTACCTGAGGCTCCAAACACAAGCAAATACTCATTCAATTTTATAGATGCTTCATTTAGTGCATGGTAAGGTGTTAGGGAAGTTACAGGCAAACTTGCCGCTACTTCCCATTCCATCTTGTCTGGAACTTTGAAAACATTTCTTTCTGGTACTGAAATATATTCTGCAAATCCTCCGTTAGTAATTGCACCTATTAGTCCACCATTTCTGCAAATCATATCCAGACCATTTAAACACATATCACAAATCCCATCAAATACCTTGTTGTGAACAACTACTCTATCTCCTTTCCGTATACTGCCATCATTTATCTCACTTCCAACCTGTTCTACTATTCCGCTTGACTCTGCCCCTGGAATATGTGGAAAAGGAACTATTCTTGGCAACATACCGGATACCACAATGTGATCTATCGGATTTACTCCAGCTAATTTGACCTTTATCAATACGTCATGGTCTCCTATTTTTGGCTCGTCTACATTATCTATAACCTTTAAATTGTCTAAACCGGGCGCCTCGAAAATAGCTGCCTTCATTAGTCAAATTGTTGCTTTATTTTATTTAACCCTTTGTTACAAAATCCCCGCGGTCCCCCCATACAGACATGACTTATGAATTGCTATCGTTACGAAGATGTATCGTTACCAGAATTCGATATACAACAAGGTATGGAAGTTTAATTTTCTAGAATATATCTCTTGTTGCTAAACTACGATACATAAGTTTAGAAAATGAACCCACTTACTATGATGATATCGTAAGTCAAAATTTATATTCACGATGAAAAGGATGACGTCTTATATCTAGAATGACCTGAGCAACACATGTTGCAGCTATAATAGAAATAAGGAGAACAGGGTACAGAGCATCACTTAAAGTAGCTCCAATAATGAGAACGACTACTACTGTCCCTAGGCTGTAAATAGCCTCTCTGTATTTTTCTGACTATTTTGAATTAATTAAACTAACGTTACTCTTTGCAGAGGTTATTTCTATTACGCCTATGGCGGACAGGCATATAGAAGTCGAAGTGCACATAAGCCATGTTTCTGAAGGCGGCAATGCTAAACTTTGATTGCTCACAACCACATGCTCCACACTTACACCCAGCGCTGTAAAGCCAATTATCAAAGGAATATGGATGTATAGCCAGGTAACATATACTCCTAATTGCTTATTTTCACAATTCTCAATCTATCAATTAGTTAGAAAATCTAAATAGGACCCGTCTGAAAAATCAGATTGATCCCACTCGGTCGACTTGTTATAATTATGTCCAGGGAAAATCAATCAAATCAATAAAATCTAAATTTTATGAGTACCGAGGTTTAATTATAAACATAACCAAAACTTAAATCTAATTTACAGCGTCCTAAAGCAGTACAAACTATCAGATTTGAAAAATCGTGTTTAGTTTCACTTAACTCATTTAAAGGATTTTAATCAAATGATTTAGATATCTTATCTTACTAGATTACTACCAGTTAACATTGAGCGAAACTCACCAAGGGGACTTTATAGAGAAGAAAATTACCTTGAAATCAAATAGAGTTTTTCTCCTAAAATTCATTGAATTTAATAACGGTTGTTTTGTTTCCCTTTCTGAAGATTCGTGCAAAATAGGTGGTCTCCATGTTTCTGTGGCATCTAATAACAGGACGCAAAGTGCCAGAGTAATCCCAAATATCAGAGATCCCATCTTTATGAAGACATTGTCGGAAAAAATATCATTAATGATAAATGGAATAGTAATAACCAATTTCAATAACAAGAGTCCAATGTCATTGAGTGAAATGCAGGAGATCATGAATGAAGTATTAAAACTATTGGAAATGAAAACAAGTGATTAGGTAATGAAAACAAAATTTGAATTCAATAAGATTCGTGGATTTACGGATTTTCTAACTCAATTAGAGAAAACAAATCAACTAGTAAGAATAAAAAAAGCGGTTGATCCAAAATTTGAACTTGCAGCAATAGTAAGCAAGTTAGATAAAGGGAAGGCGGTACTTTTTGAATCAGTAAAAGATAGCAAGATAAAAGTCGCTGCAAATGTTTTAGGAACAAGATATAGAGTCGCATTATCAATTAATTCAAAAAATGAAAACTTGATACAAGAGAGGATTAATGACTCTATAAGGAATAAATCTGAAATTATAAATATTGATCGTAGTAATAATTGGGATAAAAACTCAAAGAACCTATTTGATTTGCCTATAGTGACACATTTTGAAAAGGATTCTGGAGCGTTTATAACTTCTTCTTTAGTGATAGCCAAAGACAAGGAAACAGGAGACCAGAATCTATCAACTCATCGCTTATTGAGATTAGATAAAAAAAGAATGGCTATAAGAATGGTAGAAGGAAGACATCTACACAAATGTTTTACTAGTGCAAAGGAACACGGCGAGGACCTACCTGTTTCTGTAATAATTGGAGCTCATCCTGCTATCTCTGTTGCAGCAGCTTATCAGGCTCCTTACGGAGAGAACGAACTGAAAATAGCAAATTCACTAATGAGTAATAGATTGACATTGACTAGATCACCGGGCACAGGTCTCTATGTTCCTAGAAACTCTGAAATTCTCTTGGAAGGAAGAATTCTCGCAGATGAAACATCAGAAGAACAAATGGTTGAAATGCTAAGAACCTACGATATTAAGAGAAGACAACCTATTTTTGAATTAGAAAAAATTTACTTAACTGACGATCCCATTTATCATGACATTTTGCCGGGATATGGAGAACATAGATTATTGATGGGACTGCCAATAGAATCTAAACTCTTCCATAGCGTGAAAGATGTAGTATCAGGCACCAGAGAAGTTCATCTAACTGATGGCGGTAGTAACTGGCTTATTGCGGTTATTCAAATAAGAAAAAAATTGGAAGGAGAACCAAAAAATGCAATTATTGCAGCCTTTGCTGCACATCCCTCACTAAAAATTGCAATCATAGTTGATGATGACATAAATCCCAGAAATCCTACAGAGGTGGATTATGCGATTTCGACAAGATGCCAAGCAGACAAGGATCTATTGATAATACCAAATTCAAAGGGATCAAGTTTAGACCCTTCAAGTGACCAGAATAATCTTCTAACTACAAAAATGGGGATTGACGCGACTGCAACACTTTCAAAGTCAAAGGACAGGTTTGAAATAGCAAAAATACCAGGAGAGGAAAAGATTAGACTTTCAGATTATTTGTAAGGTGATAAAGGCATCTTTGTGATGGTCGTAAAGCAATTGCGAATAAATTCTCTTTTTTTTTCGGTCACTAATAATTTTGTATAATAGATTAAATATCCTTTATTCACATATTTCTCAATACATGCCATGAAAGCCAACAATTTTGCAATGAGAGATTGGCATCTTGAACATGTTGAGAAAGTAATTCTTCGCTACATGAAAGGAATTTCTCCTGATGCATCATCTTTTGAAAAACGCAATTTTAAAAAATATAGTACTATTACCAGCTGTTCAAAACAAATAGAATACGATATAAAACATGGTGTAACGGCACAGGAGGTAGCTGAGCTAATGAACAAGATAAGAAGTGATGCATCTTATTCTGAAGTGAGACAAAATCAAGAGGCAATACATAGATTAGATGAACTAGAAAGACAGCTAAACTCCCCAAAGAAATTAGGTTGGTAAAAAAATTTATTACTAAAATTAATATTTTAAAGTATCATTATGTCAGAGAATAGGTTTGTATCTGGGAATGTAATAGTTGTATACTGTAATTTCGTAGAATTAGAATCGAAGGAACTCTTACCTCAACACATTATGGAAAGAATAGCTGTCTGTACCAAAATATATCAACGAATCATGAAATCCAAGCCGGATAAATCTGATACGATCATTAAAGTTGCTGCTGACAAGAAGATAGGTAGTATGGTAAAAAATGAACTATTGAATAATGGTATTGAAGAATCAAAGATTGTTATAGAGACCTCCTACAATGGTATAGGGCACCTATTTTCTGTTATTATGGATGAAATAAAGAAAAGGCCCAATCCTCCAGTCATCTATTTTATTTCTTCCTATCAACAAAAAAATATTTTTGATTCCGCCACTGATAGATATAAGGGATACAAGATTCAATTTGAAGGTGCACTTGATAAAAGACCGACAGTGAATATAGAAGAAGATGCAAAAAAGGAAAAGCTAGAAAAAAGGTTCACAAATATTAAGGAAAAGGGAAAGAACAAGATAATTGATATGCTTTTAAATTATATCTTCCCCGAAAGTAAAAAACGTTGATGTTCAGAAGATTTAATATCCAGATTATCGTCGCATAACAGATATGCGGTCATCGTCTAGTTTGGTTAGGACACTGGCCTTCCACTCCAATATACTGGAGAAGAAAGCCCGTAACCCGGGACTCTATTAAATTGGGGCGGGAATTCAAATCCCGGTGACCGCAATATGTATAGGAATTCATATCCAACACATAGGTTTCTCTAGATATTTACAAATGTATTGAGCAATACCTTTTTTATCAACATTTTGTGGTTAAGTGTAGTGTGTCTCCATATAAATTCAAGTCAAGTCAATGCAACCTCGAGAGATCATGCATTCATTAGATGTTTGAATGGATGAATAATGGTGTAGATTCGAATGAGTGGTAATGCAGAATCGAAATTGAATGCCGGCTATTATAGGCTTATGCTGTATGCGGCGTTGTTCGGTGCTTTTTCCTCGCTGCTAACGGCTGGATACATAACACTCTATAATCAGGGTGTCAAGTTCTTTGGGCAAGCAAATCTCTTCTTGTTTAACATTAACTTTTGGCCACTGGTACTGTTGAGTGTAGCCGGTGTGTTTATTGGCCTTGCTATCAAGTTCTTTGGGCAGCATGGGGGATTAGGAGTTGCACAGCGCCAATATGCCCAGACAGGCCGCCTCAACTATCGCAGCCTACCAAGCATTCTTCTTCAAGCGTTTATAGCGTTGTGGAGTGGTGCTGCAGTCGGTCCTGAGGGAGCACTTGTTTTTCTGACAGGTAGCGTTGGAAGCTTTGTCTCTGAAAGACTCAAACTCCAGAAAGATGATGTACAAGTATTAGTCTACAGTGCCATCGCGGGAGGCTTTGGTGGCTTCTTTGGCTCACCAGTCATAGGTGCAGTAGGTGCATTCGAGTACATGTACATCAAGGAGCTAGATTTCAATCGCCACCTCATCCCAGGACTCATTGCAGCCGCTGTTGGTTATGGAGTCTATTTTGCAATACTGCATACAGCTTATCTAGGCATATACAGCTTTCCCAACTTTGCGTCTCTTCGTTTGGTTGATCTGGGTTGGGCACTGCTAGTAGGTCTCATAGCGGGGCTAATCGGCATCGTGTTCAAAGTCATATTTGGCATTATGAACAAGGCCTTTGGACGGCTTAACAAGCGTCCAGTTGGTCGCGCTATCATAGGCGGGGTAATTATCGGGCTAATCGGTTCGTTCCTCCCATTGACACTTTACTCAGGCCAAAATCAGTTGTTACAAATTATTCATAACCCTGCTACATTTGGTATAGGAATACTACTGCTGATGATGTTCTTCAAGATTTTGCTTACAAGCACGTCGTTTGCCTCAGGTTTTGAAGGAGGTCCTGTCTTTCCGTTACTATTTATAGGAGGTACGCTAGGACTGGCACTATCAGAAATTCTAACGTTTATCCCACAGGGCGTAGGAGTGCTTGCAGGGATGGCTGGTGTAGCATGTGCAGCATTTCCTCTTCCATTAACCATAACTCTCTTGCTAGGACTGATGGGAGGACAAACTGATCTTTTGCCAGTGATCGCGATTGGAGCAGTAACAGGTTTCGTAGTATCCAAGGCACTCACTCCACTACTCCCAAAACAGGGCAAACAATCAGCTGGCAGTAGCAACGATAAATCATCACAGTCATCATAGACTACGACCTGAGTCAAAAACTATTTTTTAGGTTTAATCGGTTCAACGAAAAAGATCGAAGACATTAGTTATATAAATCCTCTTCATGGTAGCAGTTTTAAGCACTAGGGTTACCGTGCTAATTTTTGTAACACTTTCTTTCATAATGATGAGATCTGTGATGAAATAATAAATCTCAGAAAGGCCATAGAATCATAACTAATATAGATAAAAAGCAAAAAGTAAAAAATTAGATCCAACTAAAAGATCTCTTTAGAAATGGATCGTGAAAATCTCACAAGGGAAAAAAGAATGCAACTAGGCAAGGACCTTCGGGAAAAATGCTCTCGCAGTAGACACGCCGAGTGGACGCCTTCCTTGCGGCATGGAATCCAATAGACCTAATAGAGACTTCAAACAAAGACAGAATTGAAAGTCTTATAGCCATACGATATCAGCGAATGTTAGAATCACCTTTCAAATTCTTCCGAGGCGCTGCAATCATCCAAACCAGAGACCTATTAAACTCGCCCATATCAGGGATAATAGTTCAGGTATGTGGTGATTGTCATTTGTTGAACTTTGGGGGATTTGCCACACCAGAACGGAATTTAGCTTTTGACATCAACGATTTTGATGAGACCGTTCCCGGACCGTGGGAATGGGACATAAAACGGCTTGTGGTCAGCTTCGTCCTGGCTGCAAGGGAACTGGGCTTTTCTAAAAACATCGCAGAAGAGGTGGTTAGAACGGCCACGTACTCCTATCGGATTCGAATGTCTGAATTTGCAGGACAGAGTATTCTTGAGAGATGGTATGCAAAAATATCCATTGAAAATCTTCTTGAGTTTTTCCACAATGACAAGGACTTTGTAGAACGTTTGAGAAAAGTCGAAACACGGGCGGCCTCCAGAACGTCAGAAATACTATTTCCCAAGATCACAAGGGCTGTAAAAGGACACTTAAAGATATTAGATGAACCGCCGCTTATCTACCATTTCCGCAAAGCTAACCAATACCTGGAAAGACTAGGCAGATATCTGGATGATTACAAGGCATCACTGCAGGAGGACAAACAAAAGTTATTTGATCACTATCGCATTGGGGACACTGCAATTAAGGTTGTTGGCATAGGCAGTGTTGGGACACGTTGCCTTGTCAGTTTGTTTCTTGCTGATGGTAAGGACTCACTATTTCTCCAAACAAAAGAAGCTCGCAGATCAATATTGGAGATTCCAGATAGAAAGAGCCGGTTTGAGAATCAGGGCTATCGCGTTGTACATGGGCAACGTCTTATGCAAGCTGCAAGTGACATATTTCTTGGTTGGTTCCGTTCTGATTCAGGACATGATTACTATGTTCGTCAACTCCATGATATGAAAGTTTCAGCACAAGTTGAAAGCTTCAAGCCTCAGACTCTTCTAAGTTACGCAACTATGTGCGGTTGGGCTCTGGCAAGAGCCCATGCAAAGGTTGGAAACGCAGAAATGATAGCGGGGTATTTGGGATCAAAAGACAAGTTTGATGATGCACTGGTACAATATGCAAAGAGCTACGCAGATCAGGTGGAACTTGATTTTAAAGCGTTCAAGGCAGCTGTTCGTTCTGGGCGTCTGCAGGCAAAGACAACCGAGTCAGGCCTTAAAGGTTTCGAGATTTAAAAATATTCTGAGAAAAATAAGAGTCAGGAAGAAGTTTTCTCTACAGCAGTCGGAAGAACTCTTTGTTCAATACCTATAACTCTTCCATCAGAAACTAATACTATTGAATGTTCCATACCTAATATTGGTAAGGTTACTACATGCAAGGTTCGAATCCTGACGGATGCATGAAATTGCTTGAAACATAATTATGATAACTTAATATTAAATAAAGTAACGATACTCTAATAGAATGATATTAATCTTGTAGAACGCATCTACTAAATGGGACCAAGCAGATATGAATCCGTTATGTGAATATTATTAATAAACCATCAATATTTCAACAATTTAGGAAAAAAATTAGTCTCATACTGCTTAAAGATTCTATAGCACTCATAAAACCTGTAAGATTAATTATCTAAGTGAACAACTTCGTTTGCTTCCATAATGGGCATGTGAGGGAAGTGTTCCACTATCGTGGAAGTGTACTTCTCTAAAGCCTTTCTGCCTCAAATAATCTTCAATAGTCCCTAGATATTTTGTTACTTTATTTTTTACTATATTAAGTTCCGAAACATCCAAGGCAAATCTCTTTTCTTAAACTATTTCCTATATTTCTTCCACATTACCACTTATGAATACGAACTCAATCATATGTATATAGTAATGAAAAAGATATAAAGCAAATAATTCATTCAATAAAACTAATGTTTTTTTAAGGTAAATTAAATAAGGAACAGCATAACTACGAGAATCATAGAATGAGTTTCGGTATATTGACTGTTCTATAAACCAAGAAAATCTATTTGTTTTCAGCCCACAGATTCACATCACCAAGTATCCCCAAATATTGCCATGAAAATTCATATATAGGACGGGAATACATCCCTCAAATAAATTAGAAAATCTAAATAATGACTAATCAAAGTTCTAGTAGAAAGTAACTGTTCTAAGTTCTAGTATTTTTATTTAGCATGAGTCAATATCAAATTCTGTAAAAGTTTATTTAGAAAATCGTAGCTGAACTCCCATACATGGAAAGTTCAAATCCCGGCGAGCACAATTTATATTGCAAAACAGATTTTCAGAACCTATCAATCGTTACACGTTAATGTTACTAGTACTCGATCTTAACGCTAATACAGCAGATCGTTTTCAAATTTTGAAACAGTCGTGGAACCTCTCTAATTTGGATTCCAGATTAGAACAATACCCATTAAGAAAATTCTAGCTATAGACCATAAATGTCAATATCCCTCAAATAAAGTCGCAGATTGAATAGATAATGCCAAGATTTTTATATTATTAGCTTGATACAAATTTATCTTTTGTCTCAAAATATTAATCTTCCCAATACTATGTATAAGAATAAGCATGAATTATTTGAGCAGGTATTTCAGGCAATATTAAAAAGCGGTGAAGACGGGGTTTTTCAAACTGAAATCTGCAAGGAATTCTCACTGGATAGTAGGGACGGATCAAGGTTAGCTGGAAATCTGGAAAAGCAATCTCTCATTTCTCGTGAAAAAATATTGCACAAGGGCAGATGGACATACAAACTAATTGTCAAGAAATCGGCCATCACCGAATATAATAGAAAACCAATACAAATCGAGTGTGTTGAAGGAGCTCCGTGCTTTCCCTGTGCTTATCAACATTCATGTTCTTCTGAAGATGAAGGAAGCCCTTATAGTCCGGCAAAGTGTGTTTGGTTAGAGGAATGGATTGTTGCTAGTTTCGAAAAGGGCTACATAAAGAATGAAAAATAAAATAGTATAGGTTTGTTACCCTAGCTTGCTATTAAAAGCAACCGGATAGATCGTAAAAGCCGAGTCTATCTGAGCAGTTCCGTTGACATTCCATTCCGTAGAGTTGGTTACAAACTTGCCATTATGTAATTTATCGAATAATTCTGAATTAGAATTAGTACGGCTTAGTAGAATTGTTGACTGAACCGTTGTAGGTGAATTTGGATACAACTGTGGTCTGCCATTTGGTGGAATATCTTCATATGAGAGAAATCCATTACCCAAATGGGTATTATTTGCGTTGACTGTGTACTCAATTTTAGAAGTTGACAAGGCTTTATCACCATGGTTAAGTATCTCAAAAGTTACTTTTAGCGGGATGGTATTGTTAACGAGATTTGAATTTTCAATTGTAATATTTTTGATACTTATTATTACATCTCTCAATTCACTACCGCCTTTGAGGAGGTCAGGAATAGCAGGGAAAAGTACAATAAACGCCACGATAGCAGCAATAGCACCAATAAGGATAGCTCTTCTTGACCCGATAAACATAATCAGGATTATGAAGTCATAAATATAATCTTAGTCCAGAAATCTATTAATTAATCAGATGAGAAACAGTCTATCGCATTAATCCGGCTATAATAAATAGACTAAAATAATCTTTTGATTATAGGACTCTTGAAAATAATGGGAAAAAAGATTGTTGCTTCTATTGTCATTATTGCAGTGATAGCGATTGCTATTTATTTAATCGCTTTTAGTGGAAATTTTCAATCAGGCGATTTTTCAAAAGGCCTAGCCAATATAAATATTACAAAGTCAGGTATTTTCAATCAGGAAGCAATTAAAGATTCTAAACCACCCGAGTTATCAATTAAAGATATTAGAACAGGAATTGTTG
>Ga0210378_10000745_pt1 | contig 16865 bp, 12 predicted proteins | sample PLM1_60_b1redo_FD_155465 | JGI IMG/M metagenome (GOLD analysis project Ga0210378, IMG submission 155465) | Groundwater sediment microbial communities from an aquifer in East River, Colorado, USA - PLM1_60_b1 redo | ecosystem: Environmental > Terrestrial > Soil > Riparian zone | place: USA: East...
GGGCGGTGGCGAGCAGGCCGCCCGGCAGGGGCCCGCGCTGCCCGGCCTGCCCGGCCTGCCCGATGGCGGCGGCGCGGTCGACCTGCTCAGCTCCCTCCTCGGGGGCGCGCAGTGAGGGCCCCCAGTCAGGAGCGCGCGACTGAGCGGGGCCACACGCCGCCGTCACGCCGTGCGGGCCTACCCTTGCCCGCCATGGATCGAGCAGCGGTGGACGCCGGCGGCGGTGGGCCGGCGTCGCACGGTTGGCCGTGGCTGCGGATCGCGATCATCGCCACCGCCCTGCTCGCAGTGCTGGCCGTGCTCGCCGCCGGGTGGTACGGCCTTGCCTGGTTCAGGGCGGCGCACAGCCCGGAGCAGACCGCGGCCACCCGGCGGGAAGAGGTGCTCAGGGACGCCAGGCAGGTGATCCTCAACCTGGAGGCGATCAACTACGAGACGTTGGACGCCGACCTCACCCGCTGGGAGTCCTCGGTGACCGGGCCGCTGCTCGAGGAGTTCCGGTCCAGCCGTGACCGCTACGCCGACCAGGTGCGCAAGACCCAGGCCACGGCCGAGGCGACCATCGTCGAGGCGGCCGTCACCAAGCTCAACCCGACCGCGGGCACCGCCGACGTGCTCGTCTTCGTCAACCTCGTAACCACCGAGCACAAGGACGGCAAGGAGACCGGCCGGGCCGAGAAACGGCAGCGGATCAAGCTCGAGATGACCAGAACCGACGACGGCTGGAAGGCATCTCAGGCCGGCCCGGTCGGGGCGAGGAGCTGACTCACCAGTGCCAGCCAAGGGCCGCACCCCCGGCAACCCCCCACGCCGCCGCCCCAGGGTCGCCGGCCTCTCCCGCCGCGGCCACCCGGACACCCCGCCCGACGACGCCGTTGCGCCCACCGTCACCGAACAATGGGCCGACGACCTCCCCCTCTCCGCCGACCCCGCGCCGGCCGACCCCGCGCCGGCCGAGCCTGCGCCGGCCGAGCCCCCGCAGCCCGAGTCCGCGGCCGAGGGCAAGGCCGTCATCTCGCCGGCCCCCACTGTGACATCGGTTGCGCCAGCCGCACCGAATGTGACATCCGGTGCGTCGGCCACGGGGGTCGGCCGGTTCGCCGGCGTGTTGATGATCGTGCTGCTCTTGCTGGTCACCGTGGTGTTCGGCGCCGCGGCGCTGGTCTTCCGCGGCCAGGCGGCGCGGGCCAGCACCGGCTCGGCCGACAACCGCGCCGTCGTGGACAACGCCGCCACCACCGAGGTCGTCGGCCAGGTGTCCAAGGCCGTCGAGACCGTGCTCTCCTATGACTACACCAAGCTCGACGACAACGAGCGCGCCGCCGGCGAGGTGATCACCGGCAAGTACCGGGACGAGTTCGCCAAGACCTTCGCCGACGTGCGCAAGACCGCTCCGGAGCAGAAGATCGTCCTCACCACCACCGTGCTGCTCGCCGGGGTGGCCGTGCTCAACGGCGACCGGGCCGAGGTCATCGCCACCATGGACCTGGCAGCCGTGCGCGACACCACGCCGTACAACTCTCCCGGCCGCGTCAAGGTGATCGCCAACAAGGTCGACGGCCGCTGGAAGATCGCCGAGATGACCCTCCTCTAGGCAGCCGGCCGTAGCTCGTCGCACCCACACCACGCCGTACCCACGTCGTGCCCATCGCGCCGCCAGCCGCCGGCCGCCCAGCCGTCCATGATCGCCAGAAGTGTCGACCGGAGTTGCGGCGGCCGCAATCAACACCGACCGAGCTGGCGATCATGGAACCGTCACCGGCGAAGGAACGCCCGAGCGACGGCCACTCTTTCGCGGATCTTGCACACCTGCCAAGGGCCCGGACCAGAAGCCACCACACCGCCCCATGCCGGCGGCCGGTCCACCACGGCGCGCCTCCAGCAGCCACCCCGCGGTCCGCGGCGCCCGTGCTGAACACACCGCCGCATGCCTGCAGCGCTGAGACTGATCCATGCTGCCACCGCGGCACCCGGCCCCACCTGCACGAACACCGCCCGCGGCGGCGTGCAGCCTCGACCACCTACGGCGGCTCGTCGAGCCACCCGCGAGCCGACGGCAGGGTGTCGCCCGATACGGTGGAGTGTTCGGCAAGGCAAGATCACGTCGGACGGCACGGGCTGACCTGTTCGACCCGGCGCGTCGAGAACGGCCGGAGCCGTTGGTCGCGGCAATCCTGCCGCTGACCGCGCGTCAGGTCTTGACGGAAGGCCACGGAAAGGTCACGCTGTCACCTATCGCAGGGCGATTCCGCAGTGCGTTGACGTTTCGCGCGCTCGCGTCTATGCTGTCCCTTTGCGCTGTCCTCTTCGCGTGCCCGCCTTCGGTCGGGTTCGCACGGTGGGCTGCGTCCGCAAGATCGACAGCTAACAGCACATGACAGCACCGGCCACGTGCCGGCGGCGCCCTGCTTGGAAGGACGCATCTTGGCAGTCTCTCCCGCCACCAAGACCATTATTGCGACCAACTCCACGACGGGGATCCCGGGGGCACCCAAGAGGATCTCATTCGCCAAGATCCGCGAACCTCTTGAAGTCCCCAATCTGCTTGATCTGCAGATTCAGTCCTTTGAATGGCTCGTCGGCGACGACGCGTGGTTCCAGCGTCGAATCGATGCCGGCGACGAAGTGCCACTGAGCGGTCTGGCCGAGGTGCTCGGCGAGATCTCGCCCATCGAGGACTTCTCGGGCTCCATGTCGTTGTCCTTCTCCGACCCGCGCTTCGACGAGGTCAAGGCCTCCGTCGAGGAGTGCAAGGACAAGGACATGACCTACGCGGCGCCGCTGTTCGTCACCGCGGAGTTCACCAACCACACCACCGGCGAGATCAAGAGCCAGACGGTGTTCATGGGTGACTTCCCGATGATGACGAACAAGGGCACGTTCATCATCAACGGCACCGAGCGGGTCGTTGTGTCGCAGCTGGTGCGCTCACCTGGCGTGTACTTCGACCACGCCGTCGACAAGACGACCGACAAGGACGTCTACTCCGTCAAGATCATTCCGGGCCGCGGGGCCTGGCTCGAGTTCGACGTCGACAAGCGCGACACCGTCGGCGTCCGGGTCGACCGCAAGCGCCGCCAGCCGGTGACCGTGCTGCTCAAGGCCCTCGGCTGGGGCAACGACCGGATCGCGGAGCGCTTCTCGTTCAGCCCGACGCTGCTCGCCACCCTGGAGAAGGACCACACCGCCGGTCAGGACGAGGCGCTGCTGGACATCTACCGCAAGCTGCGCCCCGGCGAGCCGCCGACCCGCGAGTCAGCGCAGATGCTGCTGGAGAACCTGTTCTTCAAGGACAAGCGCTACGACCTGGCCAAGGTGGGCCGCTACAAGGTCAACAAGAAGCTCGGCCTGAGCATGCCGACCAACACCGGCGTGCTCACCGAGGAGGACATCGTCACGACCATCGAGTACCTTGTCCGGCTGCACGCCGGCGAGCACACGATGACCATCGACGGCGCCGACGTCCCGGTCGAGGTCGACGACATCGACCACTTCGGCAACAGGCGGCTGCGCACCGTCGGCGAGCTGATCCAGAACCAGATCCGGGTCGGGCTGTCCCGCATGGAGCGGGTCGTCCGCGAGCGGATGACCACGCAGGACGTCGAGGCCATCACGCCGCAGACCCTGATCAACATCCGGCCGGTGGTCGCCGCGATCAAGGAGTTCTTCGGCACCAGCCAGCTCTCCCAGTTCATGGACCAGACCAACCCGCTGGCCGGGCTGACCCACAAGCGGCGGCTGTCCGCGCTCGGCCCCGGCGGCCTGAGCCGCGAGCGAGCCGGCTTCGAGGTCCGCGACGTGCACCCCAGCCACTACGGCCGGATGTGCCCGATCGAGACGCCGGAGGGCCCGAACATCGGCCTGATCGGCTCGCTGTCTTCCTACGGGCGGGTCAACCCGTTCGGCTTCATCGAGACGCCGTACCGCAAGGTCGTCGAGGGCCGGGTCACCGACCAGATCGACTACCTGACCGCGGACGAGGAGGACCGGCACGTCATCGCGCAGGCCAACACCGTCGTCGACGGGCACGGCAACCTCGTCGAGAGCAAGGTGCTGGTCCGCCGCAAGGGCGGTGAGATCGACTACATCCCTCCGCACGACGTCGACTACATGGATGTCTCGCCGCGGCAGATGGTCTCGGTGGCCACCGCGATGATCCCGTTCCTCGAGCACGACGACGCCAACCGTGCCCTGATGGGCGCGAACATGCAGCGCCAGGCCGTGCCGCTGCTGCGAAGCGAGTCGCCGCTGGTCGGCACCGGCATGGAGCTGCGCGCCGCGGTGGACGCCGGCGACGTCGTGGTGGCCGAGAAGCCCGGCGTGGTCGAGGAGCTGTGCGCCGACTACGTCACGGTGATGGCCGACGACGGCACCCGCCGTACCTACCGGATGCACAAGTTCCACCGGTCCAACCAGGGCACCTGCACCAACCAGAAGCCGGTCGTCGTTGAGGGCGAGCGGATCGAGGTCGGTCAGGTCATCGCCGACGGCCCGTGCACGGACAACGGCGAGATGGCGCTCGGCAAGAACCTGCTCGTGGCGATCATGCCGTGGGAGGGCCACAACTACGAGGACGCCATCATCCTTAGCCAGCGGCTGGTGCAGGACGACGTGCTCACCTCGATCCACATCGAGGAGCACGAGATCGACGCCCGCGACACCAAGCTGGGCGCCGAGGAGATCACCAGGGACATCCCGAACGTCTCCGAGGAGGTGCTCGCCGACCTCGACGAGCGCGGCATCATCCGGATCGGCGCCGAGGTGCAACCAGGCGACATCCTGGTCGGCAAGGTCACGCCGAAGGGCGAGACCGAGCTGACTCCGGAGGAGCGGCTGCTGCGTGCGATCTTCGGCGAGAAGGCCCGCGAGGTGCGCGACACCAGCCTCAAGGTGCCGCACGGCGAGACCGGCAAGGTCATCGGCATCCGGGTGTTCTCCCGCGAGGACGACGACGAGCTGCCGCCGGGCGTCAACGAGCTGGTCCGGGTGTACGTGGCGCAGAAGCGCAAGATCCAGGACGGCGACAAGCTCGCCGGCCGGCACGGCAACAAGGGCGTGATCGGCAAGATCCTGCCCGTCGAGGACATGCCGTTCCTGCCGGACGGCACGCCGGTGGACATCGTGCTGAACACGCACGGCGTGCCGCGCCGGATGAACATCGGCCAGATCCTGGAGACCCACCTCGGCTGGATCGCCAAGAGCGGCTGGAAGATCGACGGCACGCCCGAGTGGGCGGCCAGGCTGCCGGCGGAGCTGTACGACGCGCAGCCGGGGACGATCACCGCGACGCCGGTGTTCGACGGCGCCAAGGAGGACGAGATCATCGGCCTGCTGGGGTCCACCCTGCCCAACAGGGACGGCGAGCGGATGGTCGGCTCCAACGGCAAGGCCACCCTGCTCGACGGCCGCACCGGCTACCCGTACCCGTACCCGGTCGCCGTCGGTTACATGTACATCCTCAAGCTGCTGCACCTGGTCGACGACAAGATCCACGCCCGGTCCACCGGCCCGTACTCCATGATCACCCAGCAGCCGCTCGGTGGTAAGGCGCAGTTCGGTGGCCAGCGCTTCGGCGAGATGGAGTGCTGGGCGATGCAGGCCTACGGCGCGGCGTACACGCTGCAGGAGCTGCTGACGATCAAGTCCGACGACGTGCTCGGCCGGGTGAAGGTGTACGAGGCCATCGTCAAGGGCGAGAACATCCCGGAGCCGGGAATCCCGGAGTCGTTCAAGGTGTTGCTCAAGGAGCTGCAGTCGCTGTGCCTGAACGTCGAGGTGCTCTCCAGCGACGGAGCCGCCATCGAGATGCGCGACACCGACGACGAGGACCTCGAGCGGGCGGCCGCGAACCTCGGCATCAACCTCTCCAGTCGCCCAGGCAGCGACTCGATCACCGTTGACGACGTTGTCCACTGACCTCCGATTTCCGGCCAACTAAAGAAGGACGACACCACGTGCTAGACGTCAACTTCTTCGACGAGCTCCGCATCGGGCTGGCCACTGCCGAGGACATCCGGCAGTGGTCGTTCGGTGAGGTCAAGAAGCCAGAGACGATCAACTACCGCACCCTGAAGCCGGAGAAGGACGGGCTGTTCTGCGAGAAGATCTTCGGTCCGACCAGGGACTGGGAGTGCTACTGCGGCAAGTACAAGCGGGTCCGCTTCAAGGGCATCATCTGTGAGCGCTGCGGCGTCGAGGTGACCCGCGCCAAGGTGCGCCGCGAGCGGATGGGCCACATCGAGCTGGCCGCTCCGGTCACCCACATCTGGTACTTCAAGGGCGTGCCAAGCCGGCTGGGTTACCTGCTGGACATCGCGCCGAAGGACCTCGAGAAGATCATCTACTTTGCCGCGTACGTGATCACCTCGGTGGACGCGGAGCAGCGCCACAACGACCAGCCCACGCTGGAGGCCGAGATCGGCGTCGAGCGCAAGCGGGTCGCCGACAAGCGCGACGCCGACCTGGAGGCCCGCGCCCAGAAGCTGGAGGCCGACCTCGCCGAGCTCGAGGCCGAGGGCGCCAAGAGCGACGTGCGCCGCAAGGTCAAGGAGGGCGGCGAGCGCGAGATGCGCCAGCTCCGCGACCGCGCCCAGCGTGAGCTGGACCGGCTCGACGAGATCTGGGACACCTTCACCAAGCTCGACCGCGGCCAGCTCATCGCGGACGAGCTGCTCTACCGGGAGCTGTACGACCGCTACGGCGAGTACTTCACCGGCTGCATGGGCGCCGAGGCCGTCAAGAAGCTGCTGGAGGTCTTCGACGTCGACAACGAGTCGGACGTGCTGCGCGAGACCATCCGCTCGGGCAAGGGGCAGAAGAAGCTGCGCGCGCTCAAGCGGCTCAAGGTCGTCGCGGCGTTCCAGACCACCCGAAACAACCCGCTCGGCATGGTGCTGGACTGCATCCCGGTGATCCCGCCGGACCTGCGCCCCATGGTGCAGCTCGACGGTGGCCGGTTCGCGACGTCCGACCTGAACGACCTGTACCGCCGCGTGATCAACCGGAACAACCGGCTCAAGCGGCTGATCGACCTCGGCGCGCCCGAGATCATCGTCAACAACGAGAAGCGGATGCTGCAGGAGGCCGTCGACGCGCTGTTCGACAACGGCCGCCGCGGCCGGCCGGTCACCGGGCCGGGCAACCGCCCGCTCAAGTCGCTGTCCGACCTGCTCAAGGGCAAGCAGGGCCGGTTCCGCCAGAACCTGCTCGGCAAGCGCGTCGACTACTCCGGCCGTTCGGTCATCGTGGTCGGCCCGCAGCTCAAGCTGCACCAGTGCGGCCTGCCCAAGCAGATGGCGCTTGAGCTGTTCAAGCCGTTCGTGATGAAGCGGCTGGTCGACCTGAACCACGCGCAGAACATCAAGTCCGCCAAGCGGATGGTGGAGCGGCAGCGGCCGCAGGTGTGGGACGTGCTCGAGGAGGTCATCACCGAGCACCCCGTGCTGCTCAACCGCGCGCCGACGCTGCACCGGCTGGGCATCCAGGCCTTCGAGCCGCAGCTGGTCGAAGGCAAGGCGATCCAGCTGCACCCGCTGGTGTGCGAGGCGTTCAACGCCGACTTCGACGGCGACCAGATGGCCGTGCACCTGCCGCTGTCCGCGGAAGCGCAGGCCGAGGCCCGCATCCTGATGCTGTCCTCGAACAACATCCTGTCGCCGGCCTCCGGCCGCCCGCTGGCCATGCCGCGGCTGGACATGGTGACCGGGCTGTACCACCTGACCAAGCTCATCGACGGCGCCGAGGGCGAGGGCCGCTCGTTCTCCTCGCCGGCCGAGGCGCTGATGGCGCTGGACCGCGGCACGATCGCGCTGCAGGCCAAGGTCAGGATCCGGATCAAGGACCGGATACCGACCAGCGGCGGCGAGCCGCAGGACTGGGAGCCGGGGCGGCAGTGGCTGGCCGAGACCACGGTCGGCCGGGTGCTGTTCAACGACCTGCTGCCGTCGGACTACCCGTTCGTCAACGAGCCGCTGCCCAAGAAGCGGCAGGCCGCCATCGTGAACGACTTGGCGGAGCGGTACTCGATGACCCAGGTCGCGCAGACGCTGGACAAGCTCAAGGACGCCGGCTTCCACTGGGCGACCCGCTCCGGCGTCACGCTGGCCATCGACGACGTCGTCGTCCCTGCCAACAAGCAGGCCATCCTGGACGAGTTCGAGAAGAAGGCCGAGCAGATCGAGCGGCGCTACCAGCGCGGGCTGCTCTCGCGCGTTGAGCGCAACAACGACCTGGTGAAGCTCTGGAACCAGGCCACCGACGAGGTGGCCAAGGCGATGGAGGAGAACTTCCCGCCGGACAACCCGATCCCGCTGATGGTGAAGTCCGGCGCGGCCGGCAACATGACCCAGATCCGCCAGCTCGCCGGCATGCGTGGCCTGGTGGCCAACCCCAAGGGCGAGTACATCCCGCGGCCGATCAAGGCCAACTTCCGCGAGGGCCTGTCCGTCGTCGAGTACTTCATCTCGACGCACGGCGCCCGCAAGGGTCTCGCCGACACCGCGCTGCGCACCGCCGACTCCGGCTACCTGACCAGGCGGCTGGTGGACGTCTCGCAGGACGTCATCGTCCGCGAGGTGGACTGCGGCACCGACCGCGGCGTCGCCATGACGATCGGCGAGCTCGGCCCGGAGGGCAAGGTCGTCCGCGACGACCACATCGAGACCAGCGCCTACGCCCGCACCTCCGCCGAGGACGTGCTGGACACCGACGGCAGCGTCGTGCTGTCCCGCGGCTCCGACCTCGGCGACACCGCGATCGCGGCGCTCATCGAGGCCGGCGTCACCAAGGTCAAGGTTCGCTCCGTGCTCACCTGCGAGTCGGGCACCGGCGTCTGCGCCGTGTGCTACGGCCGATCGATGGCCACCGGCCAGCTGGTGGACGTCGGCGAAGCGGTCGGCATCGTGGCCGCCCAGTCGATCGGTGAGCCAGGTACGCAGCTGACCATGCGTACGTTCCACACCGGCGGTGTGGCCGGCGAGGACATCACGACCGGTCTGCCGCGTGTCCAGGAGCTGTTCGAGGCACGGGTGCCCAAGGGCAAGGCGCCGATCGCCGACGTCGACGGCCGGGTGCGCCTCGAGGACAACGACCGCTTCTACAAGATCACCATCGTGCCGGACGACGGCAGCGAGGAAGTGGTCTACGACAAGCTGTCCAAGCGGCAGCGGCTGGCCACCCTCGCAGTGGACGGCGACGAGCGGCCGCTGCAGGACGGCGACCACGTGCTGGTCGGCCAGCAGCTCCTCGAGGGCACCGCGGACCCGCACGAGGTGCTCAGGGTGATGGGTCCGCGCGAGGTGCAGCTGCACCTGGTGCGCGAGGTGCAGAAGGTGTACCGCGCGCAGGGCGTGTCCATCCACGACAAGCACATCGAGGTGATCGTCCGGCAGATGCTGCGCCGGGTCACGATCATCGACTCCGGCTCGACGGAGTTCCTGCCCGGATCGTTGGCCGAGCGCAGCGACTTCGAGTCGGAGAACCGCCGCGTCGTGGCTGAGGGCGGCGAGCCGGCGGCCGGCCGGCCGGTGCTGATGGGCATCACCAAGGCGTCGCTGGCCACCGAGTCGTGGCTGTCGGCGGCCTCCTTCCAGGAGACGACGCGGGTCCTCACCGACGCCGCCATCCAGGGCAAGAGCGACCGGCTCGTCGGCCTGAAGGAGAACGTGATCATCGGCAAGCTGATCCCGGCCGGTACGGGCATCAACCGCTACCGCAACATCCAGGTGCAGCCGACAGAGGAGGCACGGGCCGCGGCCTACGCGATCCCGTCCTACGACGACGGCTACTACTCGCCGGACGTGTTCGGCAGCACCACCGGTGCCGCCGTGCCATTGGATGACTACGACTTCGGCCGCGACTACCGCTGAGCCACACGCCGTAGTAAGGCTCGGCCCCCCGGACGCCTCCCGCATCCGGGGGGCCGAGCGGTGCCTCCAAGTACCACCACTGCGCCGTAGGTGGGCCTTTAACTACAGCCATTCGCGGAATATGTAGTGCATGACGTAGTACCCTTGGCCCATGCAGCAAGTACCCATCCGCGAGCTGAACCAGCAGACCGCCAGCGTGATGGCCCGCGTCGAGCGCGGTGAGACCGTCGAGATCACCAAACAGGGCAAGGTGATCGGCCGCATCGTGCCGGCGACCAGCGGTGAACTCGATGATCTGGTCGCCGCCGGACGGGTGACGCCAGCGACGATCCGCGAACCGTTCGTGATGCCCGCAGGCGAAATCGATCACACCAACGCGGCCACGAACGCGCTCATCGCCATGCGCGACGAGGAACCGTGGTGATCTACCTCGACAGTTGCGCGATCGTCAAGCTCCTCGTCCCCGAGCCAGAGTCACCCGCACTGACCGGATGGCTCAACGATCGGTCGGACGAGCCGTTGGTGACATCGATGCTCGCCGAGGTCGAAGTGCCCAGGGCGCTACGCCGTTGCGCGCCAAGGCGGCTCGGAGTCGTGACAGGGGTCCTCGCCCGGCTCGACCGTTTCGAGGTGGACGCGCCGGTCCGGGCGACTGCGGCCGCGTACGTCGAACCTAGGCTGCGGTCGCTGGACGCAATCCACCTGGCTACCGCGGACAATCTGGTGGCCGCCGGCAAGACGGTGACCGCGTTCATCACCTACGACAAGCGGCTTGCCGCCGCTGCCGCCGAAGCCGGGCACACCGTCATCGTTCCAGGTATGGCTGACGACCTCTGACGGCGGATCGAGATCGGCGGGCTGACGCCGTGACCACGGAGTACCGCTACCAGACGATCACCTCGGCGTGCTGGGCGCATTCGGCGGCTGGTCGAGGCTGCGCCGGGACATCGCGTGAGCGGCGCGGGCTGTGGATAAGTCGTGAGTGGCAAAGAGTGCTATAGCGCCCTTTGCCACTCACGGGGGGCTGCAGGTCCCGCAACCGTTTTGACCCCCGGTGAGCTGGCCGGGTATCGTGGCGCGGGTGCTCGACGCGAGTCGAGCAATGCCGTGTGCCCGTGGGTGGCGTCAGCCATGCCGAGGGCCACGCCGCCGGCGGCGGCGTGAAGTGGTCTCCCTCCGCTGCGATCCCAGCACCGGCCGGGTATCGGAGGGGCGCGACACGCCCGACCTCGGGATACAGGAAAACAGCGCACCAAAGCATAGGAAGACGGTCAATGCCCACGATCCAGCAGCTGGTCCGCAAGGGCCGCACGGACAAGGTCGCCAAGACCAAGACGGCCGCGCTCAAGGGGAGCCCGCAGCGGCGCGGTGTGTGCACCCGCGTCTACACCACGACGCCCAAGAAGCCGAACTCGGCGCTGCGCAAGGTGGCTCGGGTCCGGTTGACCAGCGGCATCGAGGTCACGGCGTACATCCCTGGTGAGGGCCACAACCTGCAGGAGCACTCCATGGTGCTGGTGCGTGGTGGCCGGGTGAAGGACCTGCCCGGGGTGCGCTACAAGGTCATCCGTGGTTCGTTGGACACCCAGGGTGTGAAGGGCCGCAAGCAGGCCCGTAGCCGCTACGGCGCGAAGAAGGAGAAGGGCTGATGCCACGCAAGGGCCCGGCGCCCAAGCGTCCGCTCATCAACGACCCGGTGTTCGGGTCGCCGCTGGTCACCCAGCTGGTGAACAAGGTGCTGCTGCACGGGAAGCGTTCGCTTGCCGAGCGCGTTGTATACAAGGCGTTGGAGGGTTGCCGGGACAAGACCGGCACCGACCCGGTGGTCACTCTCAAGCGCGCGCTGGACAACGTCAAGCCGGCCATCGAGGTCAAGAGTCGCCGCGTCGGTGGCGCCACCTACCAGGTTCCTGTCGAGGTGCGCGCCGGCCGGTCCACCACTTTGGGGCTTCGCTGGCTGGTGAACTTCTCAAAGGCGCGCAGAGAGAAGACCATGGTCGAGCGGCTGACCAACGAGCTGCTCGACGCGAGCAACGGACTCGGCGCGAGCGTCAAGCGGCGCGAGGACACCCACAAGATGGCCGAGTCGAACAAGGCCTTCGCGCACTACCGCTGGTGAGAGCCAGCTGGTGACGACCAGCGGACTGGTTGATCACCAATCAGTCCACCGGCGCCTACCACACGAAGACGAAGACGAGAGCAGGGATTTCCCGTGGCACGCGACGTGCTCACCGACCTCGCCAAGGTCCGCAACATCGGGATCATGGCGCACATCGACGCCGGCAAGACCACCACGACCGAGCGGGTCCTCTTCTACACCGGGATCAACTACAAGATCGGTGAGGTGCACGACGGCGCCGCCACCATGGACTGGATGGAGGAGGAGCAGAGGCGGGGCATCACCATCACCTCTGCCGCCACCACCACGTTCTGGAACGGCCACCAGATCAACATCATCGACACCCCCGGGCACGTCGACTTCACCGTCGAGGTGGAGCGGTCGCTGCGGGTGCTCGACGGTGCGGTCGCGGTGTTCGACGGCAAGGAGGGCGTCGAGCCGCAGTCCGAGACGGTCTGGCGGCAGGCGGACAAGTACGACGTGCCGCGGATCTGCTTCGTCAACAAGATGGACAAGGTCGGCGCGGACTTCTACTTCACGCTCCGCTCCATCTCCGAGCGGCTCGGCGCGAAGCCCGTGGTCATCCAGCTGCCGATCGGCGCCGAGAGCGACTTCCAGGGCGTCGTCGACCTCGTCGAGATGCGCGCGCTGACCTGGCGCGGTGAGGTGCAGAAGGGCGAGGACTACCACGTCGAGGAGATCCCGGCCGAGCTGCGCGAGCTGGCCGCCGAGTACCGCGAGAAGCTGCTGGAGGCCGTCGCCGACGCCGACGACGAGCTCATGGAGCGCTACCTCGGCGGCGAGGAGCTGACCGTCGAGCAGATCAAGGCCGGCCTCCGCAAGATCACCACGAACAGCCTCGGCTACCCGGTGCTGTGCGGGTCCGCATTCAAGAACAAGGGCGTGCAGCCCATGCTGGACGCCGTGATCGACTACCTGCCGTCGCCGCTGGACGTGCCGGCTGTCGAGGGCGTCCTGCCCGACGGCGAGACCAAGGCGGTCCGTCATCCCGACGTGACCGACCCGTTCTCGGCGCTTGCGTTCAAGATCATGACGCACCCGTTCTTCGGCAAGCTGACCTACATCCGGGTCTACTCGGGCCGGATCGCCGCGGGTACCGCAGTGATCAACTCCACCAAGGACCGCAAGGAGCGCATCGGGAAGATGTTCCAGATGCACTCCAACAAGGAGAACCCGGTCGACGAGGCAAGGGCCGGTCACATCTACGCCGTGATCGGGCTCAAGGAGACCACCACCGGAGACACCCTGTGCGATCCGAACGCGCCGATCATCCTGGAGTCGATGACCTTCCCGGAGCCGGTCATCCACCAGGCCATCGAGCCGAAGACCAAGGCCGACCAGGAGAAGCTGTCCACCGCGATCCAGAAGCTGGCCGAGGAGGACCCGACCTTCCAGGTCAGGCAGGACGAGGAGACCGGGCAGACCATCATCGGCGGCATGGGCGAGCTGCACCTCGAGGTGCTGGTCAACCGGATGCGCAGCGACTTCAAGGTCGAGGCCAACATCGGCAAGCCGCAGGTCGCCTACCGCGAGACGATCCGCAACAAGGTGGACAAGTACGAGTACACCCACAAGAAGCAGACCGGTGGCTCCGGCCAGTTCGCCCGCGTGATCATCAGGCTCGAGCCGCTGCAGTCCGCGGACGGCGCGCTGTACGAGTTCGAGAACAAGGTCAGCGGTGGCCGGGTGCCGAAGGAGTACATCCCTTCGGTGGACGCCGGCGCGCAGGACGCCATGCAGTACGGCGTGCTGGCCGGCTACCCGCTGGTCGGTCTGAAGCTGACGCTGCTCGACGGCCAGCACCACGAGGTGGACTCGTCCGAGATGGCCTTCAAGATCGCTGGCTCGATGGCGCTCAAGGAGGCCGCACGCCGCGCCAACCCGGTGCTGCTCGAGCCCATGATGGCCGTCGAGGTGAACACGCCGGAGGACTACATGGGCGATGTCATCGGCGACCTGAACTCGCGCCGCGGCCACATCCAGGCCATGGAGGAGCGCAGCGGCAACCGCGTCGTACGGGCGCTGGTGCCGCTCTCGGAGATGTTCGGTTACGTCGGCGACCTGCGTTCCCGTTCGCAGGGACGAGCGAGCTACACCATGCAGTTCGACTCGTACGCCGAGGTCCCCACGAACGTGGCCAAGGAGATCATCGCGAAGGCGACGGGCGAGTGAGCATCGCAGCGAGCGTCAGCGAGCGAGGAGCGCAGCGAGTCCGGAGCCGAGCAATGTGCACAGCGAAGGCCACCGGCGAGTAGAAATCCATCCGGTGCGGCCGGCGCGGGAAAGCCCCTCTATCGTTCCGCACAACCAGAACCCAGCCAAGACCCTGCCGTCTCCCTGACGGCATGTGAGAGTCCAGGAGGACGAGAAAGTGGCGAAGGCCAAGTTCGTGCGGAGCAAGCCGCACGTCAACATCGGGACGATCGGCCACATCGACCACGGCAAGACCACGCTTACCGCGGCGATCACCAAGGTCCTGCACGACAAGTACCCGGATCTGAACCCCTTCACGCCGTTCGACCAGATCGACAAGGCGCCGGAGGAGAAGCAGCGCGGTATCACCATCTCCATCGCGCACGTCGAGTACCAGACCGAGAACCGGCATTACGCGCACGTGGACTGTCCCGGTCACGCCGACTACATCAAGAACATGATCACCGGCGCCGCCCAGATGGACGGCGCGATCCTGGTGGTCGCGGCGACCGACGGCCCGATGCCGCAGACCCGTGAGCACGTGCTGCTGGCCCGTCAGGTCGGCGTGCCCTACATCGTGGTCGCGCTGAACAAGGCCGACATGGTGGACGACGAGGAGATCCTCGAGCTCGTCGAGCTGGAGGTTCGCGAGCTGCTGTCCAGCCAGGAGTACCCTGGCGACGACCTGCCGGTCGTGCGTGTCTCGGCGCTGAAGGCCCTCGAGGGCGACGCCGGGTGGAGCGCCAAGCTGCTCGAGCTGCTGGACGCGGTCGACGAGTCGGTGCCGGAGCCGGTCCGTGAGATCGAAAAGCCGTTCCTGATGCCGGTCGAGGACGTGTTCACCATCACCGGCCGCGGCACGGTCGTGACCGGCCGGGTCGAGCGCGGCGTGGTGAAGGTGAGCGAGGAGGTCGAGATCCTCGGCATCCGCGAGAAGTCGATGAAGACCACGGTCACCGGCGTTGAGATGTTCCGCAAGCTGCTCGACCAGGGTCAGGCCGGCGACAACGTGGGTCTGCTGCTGCGCGGTGTCAAGCGTGAGGACGTCGAGCGCGGCATGGTCGTGGTGAAGCCGGGCACGAACACCCCACACACCAACTTCGAGGCCAACGTCTACATCCTGAGCAAGGACGAGGGCGGGCGGCACACGCCGTTCTTCAACAACTACCGCCCGCAGTTCTACTTCCGGACCACGGACGTGACCGGCGTCGTGACCCTGCCGGAGGGCACCGAGATGGTCATGCCTGGCGACAACACCGAGATGACGGTCGAGCTTATCCAGCCGATCGCCATGGAGGAGGGCCTGCGCTTCGCCATCCGCGAGGGCGGCCGCACCGTCGGAGCAGGCAGGGTAACGAAGATCGTCAAGTAACACCCGATTTGGGTTGCCACGCCAGCTTGTGGCATCCTGGACAGGTTGCTCGTCGGGGCGACCGGTTCGAGCTGCGAGCCGGTCGCCCCGCCACGAGCGGGAGCCCCGAACCGGGGCCGTGAACGCCCATCCCATCGACGACGTCAGTGGGACCGGACCGTGCGTCGGCGCGACACACCCGACCGCGTGGACCGGCCTGACGGGCAGCGACAGGCACTGACAGCAGCGGGACGAGAAGAGGAACGGCTAGCCATCATGGCGGGACAGAAGATCCGCATCCGGCTCAAGGCCTACGACCACGAGGCGATCGACGCGTCCGCGCGCAAGATCGTCGAGACGGTGACGCGCACCGGCGCTCGGGTCGTCGGGCCGGTGCCGCTGCCTACCGAGAAGAACGTGTACTGCGTGATCCGCTCGCCGCACAAGTACAAGGACTCGCGCGAGCACTTCGAGATGCGCACCCACAAGCGGCTGATCGACATCCTCGACCCGACGCCGAAGACGGTCGACGCGCTGATGCGCATCGACCTGCCGGCAAGCGTCGACGTCAACATCCAGTGAGGCCTGAGCACCGATGACTGACAGGCAAATCAAGGGGATCCTTGGCACCAAGCTCGGGATGACCCAGGTCTTCGACGAGAACAACCGGATCGTGCCGGTGACCGTGGTCAAGGCAGGGCCGTGCATCGTCACCCTGATCCGCACCCCCGAGCAGGACGGCTACGCCGCCGTGCAGCTCGCCTTCGGCGCCATCGACCCGCGCAAGGTCACCAAGCCGGTGGCAGGGCACTTCGCCAAGGCCGGCGTGACACCGCGGCGGCACCTGGTCGAGCTGCGCACGACGGACGCCGGCGAGTACGAGGTCGGCCAGGAGCTGACCGCCGAGGTGTTCGAGGCCGGCGCGGTGGTCGACGTGGTCGGCACCACGAAGGGCAAGGGCACCGCCGGCGTGATGAAGCGGCACGGCTTCCACGGCCTCGGCTCGAGCCACGGCACCCAGCGCAAGCACCGCTCGCCCGGCTCCATCGGCGCCTGCGCCACCCCAGGCCGGGTGTTCAAGGGCGTGCGGATGGCCGGCCGGATGGGCAACGAGCGGGTGACCACACAGAACCTGACCGTGCACTCGGTGCGGCCTGAGGACGGCCTGCTGCTGATCAAGGGCGCGGTCCCCGGAGCCAAGGGCGGCCTCGTGCTGGTCAAGACCGCGGCGAAGGGGGGTGCGCCACAGTGAGCCTGAGCATCGAGGTCCATACCCCGGACGGCGACACCGCCGGCACCGTCGAGCTGCCGGCCG
>Ga0210378_10000746_pt1 | contig 16865 bp, 14 predicted proteins | sample PLM1_60_b1redo_FD_155465 | JGI IMG/M metagenome (GOLD analysis project Ga0210378, IMG submission 155465) | Groundwater sediment microbial communities from an aquifer in East River, Colorado, USA - PLM1_60_b1 redo | ecosystem: Environmental > Terrestrial > Soil > Riparian zone | place: USA: East...
ACCGACAACAAGGGCACGTCCTACGGCGCCCACGAGAACTTCCTGATGTCGCGGGCGACCCCGTTCGCCGAGATCGTCCGGCATCTCACCCCGTTCTTCGTCTCCCGGCAGGTGGTCTGCGGGCAGGGCCGGGTCGGGGTGGGCCAGGACGGGCGCGGCGAGGGGTTCCAGATCTCTCAGCGGGCCGACTTCTTCGAGGTCGAGGTCGGGCTCGAGACCACGCTCAAGCGCCCGATCATCAACACCCGGGACGAGCCGCACGCCGACGCCGAGCGGTACCGGCGGCTTCATGTGATCATCGGCGACGCCAACCTGGCCGAGGTTCCCACCTACCTCAAGCTCGGCACCACCTCCCTGGTGCTGGCGATGATCGAGGACCGGTTCCTCACCGTGGACATGTCCGTCGAGGAGCCGGTGGCCTCGCTGCGCGCGGTGTCCCACGACCCGTCGCTGCGGCACCTGCTCTCGCTGCGCAGCGGGCGGAAGCTCACGGCCGTGCAGCTGCAGATGGAGTATCTGGAGCAGGCGCGCAAGTACGTCGAGGACCGGTTCGGGACCGACGTGGACCCGCAGACCGTCGACGTCCTGTCGCGCTGGGAGTCGGTGCTGGTCCGGCTCGAACAGGACCCGATGCTCTGCGTGCGGGAGCTGGACTGGGTGGCGAAGCTACGGCTGCTGGAGGGCTACCGCTCGCGGGACGGCCTGGCCTGGTCCTCGCCCCGGCTCCAGCTGGTCGACCTGCAGTACTCCGACGTGCGCCCGGACCGCGGGCTGTACGCCCGGCTGGTCGCCCGCGGGTCGATGGAGCGGCTGGTCTCGGACAGCGAGGTCGAGCGGGCCGTGGAGACGCCGCCGTTCGACACCCGGGCCTACTTCCGCGGTGAGTGCCTGCGCCGGTACCCCGCCCAGGTCGCCGCCGCGTCCTGGGACTCGGTCATCTTCGACCTGGGCCGGGAGTCGCTGGTCCGCGTCCCGACACTGGAGCCACAGCGCGGAACCAAGAAGCACGTCGGTGCCCTGCTGGACCGCTCGCCGACCGCGGAGGCCCTGGTCCAAGCACTGACCGGCGGCTAGCCTCGGCCGCGCTCGAGTGACCTTCGTGCTCTCGTCGGTGCCGCCGACTAATGTCGGTGCTGCACCGATCGTCTCGGTGCTCACCGATCGCCAGCGCCGGAGGTGCCGATGGCTACACGAGAGACCGGTGGCGGGCAGTCCAAGTCCACCCGCCGCCAGGACGAGGCCGACGAGGCCCAGGTCGCCGAGGAAGGGACTGCCGACGTCAAGGAACGGCACGAGAAGCTGAGCGAGGACGTCGATGCCATCCTGGACGAAATAGACGAAGTCCTCGAAGAGAACGCAGAGGAGTTCGTACGGCAATATGTACAGAAAGGGGGAGAGTGACCGTCTTGCTCTTCTGGCGTGACCCGTGGTGTTCGTAGCGGCGCGGACGGCGAAGAGTGGTGTCTCGATGGTGACGACTGCTGCAGCGATAGGGTGCGCGGCGTGAACCACATGAGCGGAGCTGTTGGGCCGGGAGGGCGTCTTCCAGGGCATTTCTTCATACCCGGGGTCTCGTCGTTCACCGAGTTCCTGACCGCGGCGGCGCCGGACCTGCTGCCCGGGCGGCGGGGGCTGCCGGCGGGCAATGCGGCCTCGCTGGCGCCGGCGGCGACCACGATCGTCGCGGCGACGTACGCCGACGGTGTGGTCATGGCAGGCGACCGGCGGGCGACGATGGGCAACCTCATCGCCCAGCGGGACATCGAGAAGGTGTTCGCCGCGGACGACTACTGCGCGGTGGGCATCGCCGGCACCGCGGGCATCGGCATCGAGATGGTCCGGCTGTTCCAGGTCGAGTTGGAGCACTACGAGAAGATCGAGGGGATCCCGCTCACGCTCGTCGGCAAGGCCAACCGGCTGGCCACGATGCTGCGGGGCAACCTGGGCGCGGCGATGCAGGGGCTGGTGGTGCTCCCGCTGCTGGCCGGGTTCGACCCCGAGGCGGCCGACCCGGCGTCCGCCGGCCGGATCTTCAGCTACGACGTGACCGGCGGGCGGTACGAGGAGCACGGCTACCACGGGATCGGGTCCGGCTCGCTGTTCGCCAAGAGTGCGCTGAAGAAGATGTGGCGGCCGGGAGCGACCCGGGACGAGGTCGTCCGGGTGGTGGTCGACTCGCTCTACGACGCGGCGGACGAGGACTCCGCCACCGGCGGCCCGGACATGACCCGCCGGCTCTACCCGGTCGTGCTGACCGCCACCGCCGACGGCGTGGCCCGGCTCCCCGACGAACAGGTCGGGCGGATAGCCGAGGCCGTGCTGGCCAGCCGGATGGAGAATCCGGGAGGCCGAGCATGACGTCGATGCCGTGGTACGCCTCGGCCGAGCAGGTCATGCGGGACCGCTCGGAGTACGCCCGCAAGGGCATCGCCCGGGGCCGCAGCGTCGTGGTGCTGACCTATGCCGACGGAGTCGTGTTCGTCGCCGAGAACCCGTCCACCGCGCTGCACAAGGTGAGCGAGATCTACGACCGGATCGGCTACGCCGCGGTCGGCCGGTACAACGAGTACGACAACCTGCGCTCCGCCGGCGTCCGGTACGCCGACCTGCGCGGCTACTCCTACGACCGCCGGGACGTGACCGGGCGAGCGCTGGCGAACGTCTACTCGCAGACCCTCGGTGCGATCTTCACCGAGCAGCAGAAGCCGTTCGAGGTGGAGATCTGCGTCGCCGAGGTCGGCGACCAGCCGGCCGAGGACCAGCTCTACCGGTTGAGCTACGACGGCTCGATCGCGGACGAGCCGGACTTCGTGGTGCTGGGCGGGCAGGCTGAGGCGATCGCCACCACCCTGCGCGGGTCGTTCGAGCGGGGGATGGCGCTGCGGGACGCCATCGCGCTGGCGGTAAGGGCGCTGTCCGGGATCGGCGGCGAGAACGGCAAGCCACGCGAGCTGACCGCGGCCCAGCTGGAGGTCGCCGTCCTGGACCGGAAGCGGCCCAAACGGAAGTTCCGGCGCGTGGTCGGCGCAGCGCTGCAGGCGCACCTGACCCCCGACGCCGGCACCCCGGCGGCCGAGGAGACCGGCGACGACCAGCCGGCGCCGCAGGCAGGGGAGCCCTCGCCCGCGGAGGGCAGCGGGAACGGTCCCACCGGCGCCGAGGACAGCACCGGGGGCTAACTGGTCCACTGGGAGGTGTCCCGCCTGGGGGGCCGCCGGAAGGGTCACGCCCCGTCACCCCGCCAGGGCCGTAGGGTGACAGGCATGGACCGGCGCATCTTCGGGATCGAGAACGAGTACGGCGTCACGTGTACGTTCCACGGGCAGCGCCGGCTGTCGCCGGACGAGGTCGCCCGCTACCTGTTCCGCCGCGTCGTCTCCTGGGGCCGGTCCAGCAACGTGTTCCTGCGCAATGGCGCCCGGCTGTACCTCGACGTGGGCTCGCACCCGGAGTACGCCACCCCCGAGTGCGACGACCTGGTCGACCTGGTCGTGCACGACAAGGCCGGCGAGCGCATCCTGGAGGGCCTGCTCGTCGACGCCGAGCGCCGGCTGCACGAGGAAGGCATCACCGGGGACATCTACCTGTTCAAGAACAACACCGACTCGGCCGGCAACTCCTACGGCTGCCACGAGAACTACCTGGTCGCCCGGCACGGCGAGTTCTCCCGGCTGGCCGACGTGCTGATCCCGTTCCTGGTCACCCGGCAGGTGATCTGCGGCGCCGGCAAGGTGCTGCAGACTCCGCGGGGCGCCGTGTACTGCGTCAGCCAGCGGGCCGAGCACATCTGGGAGGGCGTGTCCTCCGCGACGACCCGGTCCAGGCCGATCATCAACACCCGGGACGAGCCGCACGCCGACGCCGAGCGGTTCCGCCGGCTGCACGTGATCGTGGGCGACTCGAACATGAGCGAGACCACGACGCTGCTCAAGGTCGGCGCCACCGACCTCGTCCTGCGGATGATCGAGGCCGGCGTGGTCTTCCGCGACCTCTCCCTGGAGAACCCGATCCGGGCGATCCGCGAGGTCTCGCACGACATCAGCGGCCGGAGACGGATCAAGCTGGCCAACGGCCGGGAGGCGACCGCGCTGGACATCCAGCGCGAGTACCACCAGAAGGCGGCCGACTTCGTCGGGCGGCGAGGCGCCGACCCGACCGCGCAGCGGGTGATCGACCTGTGGGGGCGCACCCTCGCCGCGATCGAGTCCGGCGACCTCTCACTCATCGACCGCGAGGTCGACTGGGCGACCAAGTACCAGCTGATCGAGCGGTACCGGGCCAAGCACGGGCTGTCGCTGTCCTCCCCGCGGGTGGCCCAGCTCGACCTCGCCTACCACGACATCCACCGCGGCCGCGGCCTGTACTACCTGCTCGAACGCAAGGGTGCGGTGGACCGGGTGAGCCATGACGTAGCGATCTTCGAGGCGAAGAACGTGCCGCCGCAAACCACCCGGGCGCGGCTGCGCGGCGAGTTCATCCGCCGGGCACAGGAGAAGCGGCGCGACTTCACCGTCGACTGGGTGCACCTCAAGCTCAACGACCAGGCGCAGCGCACCGTGCTGTGCAAGGACCCGTTCCGCTCGGTGGACGAGCGGGTGGAGAAGCTGATCGCCAGCATGTGAACCCGGCCGGGCCGGCCCGCCGCGGGAGCCATTGACACCCGGCACGGGCCGAGTACTGTGCGTAGCGATTAGTTACATCTCGTGACCAAGTCCGTGCGGCTCTCGGGCATCCGCCCCAACCACAGGAGGACCGCCATGCCGGCACGTCGGGAAACCCGTACCGGTCTGCGCACCGCTCCCCGGGACAGCGCCCAGCAGGCCATGACCACGCTTTACCAGCAGTGGTACAACGCGCTGGTCGCCGGGCTCCGGCTCGACCCGGCCACGTTCCAGCTGCTGCAGCCGAACGCGCCGCTCGGCGACACCAGCGACCAGCTCTGGGCGTACTACAACTCGATCCCGACGCTCTCGCTGGTGAATAACTTCCAGATCAACGCGGTCAACCGGTTCTACGACGACTACCGGGCGGTCGTCAACGTGCTGATCAGCCAGACCGGCGACACGCTGCGCCAGGACCTGGGCGACTGCTACCCGACCTGGATGACCTACGTCAGCGGGCTCAGCCCGGCGCCGAAGCCGGCCGACCTGCCGGACGTGTACTTCTCCTGGGCCACCATCCACTGCCCCGGGGCGGCCAGCCGCGGGCGCAACGACCTGGAGGCGATGCTCGACGACCCGATCGCGCTGGCCCAGCAGGCGGTCCTGGACCGGTCCGGGTTCATCAACGGCGTGCCGAACTTCAGCGCGACGATCGAGGACCTGCGCGACGCGGTGACCCAGGCGCCGTCGGCGTCCTTCTCCTTCGACAGCGCGACGCAGAGCGCGGACACCTCGCGCAGTTGGGCCAGCAGCGAGGTCGGCGGGTTCTGGGACTTCTTCGAGGGCGGCGGCTCGGGCGACTGGTCGGAGACCCAGGCGAAGGCCGCGGCGAGCCACGTGACGGTCTCGGTGGCCTTCCAGCACGCGCTGACGTTCCCGGCCGAGCCGGGCGGCTGGTACAGCTCCTCCACGCTTACCTCCGCCTACGCCACCCGGGACAACACGCTCTGGAAGCCCGCCGTGACGCCGAACTGGAACAGCACGTTCGGACCGGGCGGAAACATGCAGCGCTTCCTCACCGAGCTCATCGTCATCGACGGCATCAACACGACGATGACCTCGGCGGCCGGGTACAGCAGCAGCGAGGAGGAGGAGATCAGGGCGGACGCCGAGGCCGGCGTCTTCCCGTTCTTCTTCGCCGAGGCCTCCGGCGGCGCCTCCTCGTCGGTGTCGTTCGACGACGAAGGCACGATGACGGTGACGTCGACCAGCCCCGCCGGCAACCCGGTCGTGCTGGGCGCGATCGTGTCACCCGCCGCGGCGCTGCTGGCCGGCGAGTAGCAACCGCCCGGAGCGTTCGCCCCGGGCTGCGGTGTGGCGTGCCCGGTGCGGCGGGCGCCGAGCTAGGGTCGAAGCATGTCGTCACGCCGTGCCGAGCGGCTGGTGAACCTCGTGCTCTGCCTGCTGTCCACCCGGCAGTTCCTCACCGCCGAGCGGATCCGCGCCGCGGTGCCCGGGTACGAGCAGGACGGCGGCGGGAGCCGCGCCGACGAGGCGTTCAAGCGCATGTTCGAGCGGGACAAGGCCGAGCTGCGCGACCTCGGCGTGCCGCTGGAGACCGGACGGAACAGCGTCCTCGACACCGAGGACGGCTACCGCATCGCCCGGCGGGACTACGAGCTGCCGGAGATCTCGCTGTCCCCGGACGAGGCGGCCGCGGTCGGCCTCGGCGCCCGGCTGTGGCAGTCGGCGGGGCTCGCCGAGGCCGCCCGCGGCGCGCTGCTGAAGCTGCGGGCGGCCGGCATCGAGGTCGACTCGGTCCGGGCGCTGGACCTGCAGGCCCGCACCGACGCCAGCGAGGAGGCGCTGCACCCCTGCCTGGACGCCGTCCAGACCGGCCGGGCGGTCACGTTCGCCTACCAGAAGCGGGACGGCGACCGGGAGCGTCGCGAGGTCGAGCCGTGGGGAGTGGTGTCCTGGCGCGGCCGGTGGTATCTGGTCGGCCACGACCGGGATCGGGATGCGGCCCGGTGCTTCCGGCTGTCCCGGGTCGCCGGCGCGGTCCGGGCGGTCGGACCGGAGGGCGCGGTCAAGGTGCCAACCGGGATCGACCTGGTCGGCTACGTCCAGGCGGCGCACCCGGGCGGGCAGCGCCCGGTGGCCCGGGTACGGGTCCGGCACGGCGCGGCGGTCGGGCTGCGCCGCATCTCCCGGCTGCTGGACCGTGGCGAGGACGCCGACCTGCTGGAACTCTGGTACACCGACCTGGACTGGATCGCCGGCCGGCTGGCCGGCGAGGGCACCGCGGTGCAGGTGCTCGACCCGCCGGAGGTGCGCGACGCGGTGATCCGCCGGCTACGCGCGCACGCCGGCGAGCCCGGCGAGCCCGACGAGCCCGACGGGAAGGCACCGGCCGAGCCGGCCGCCGCCGGCGGGCCCGGGCCGGGAGTCCCGCCCGCACCGGTCGGCGGTCGGACCCGCCCGGTGGAACGGCCCCGGTGACCGGGCCGGCCCGGCGGCCCCCTCGCTGCGCTGCGATGCTCACTCGGAGGGCCGCCTCATGACTGTGCTGGCCCGGCGGCCCCCTCGCTCCGCTCCTCGCTGCGCTGCGATGCTCACTCGGAGGGCCGCCTCATGACTGTGCTGGCCCGGCGGCCCCCTCGCTTGCCTGGGCCCAACGAAACGCTTCGCGTTTCGGAGCCCGCCTCATGACTGGGTCGGCCGACCGGCTCCCGCGGCTGCTCTCCCTGGTGCCGTACCTGCTGGCCCGCCCCGGCGTCCGGGTCGCCGAGGCGGCCGCGGACTTCGGCGTCCCCGAGCCGCAGCTGCGCCGGGACCTGCAGCTGCTGTGGATGTGCGGGCTGCCGGGCCACGGTCCGGGAGACCTCATCGACCTGTCGTTCGAGGGCGAGACGGTGACGGTGACCTACGACGCCGGCATGTCCCGCCCGCTGCGGCTGACCGCCGACGAGGCGCTGGCCATCGTGGTGGCGCTGCGCACCCTCGCCGACGTGCCGGGCCTGCAGGAGCGCGAGGCGGTCGAGCGGGCGCTGGCCAAGGTCGAGTCGGCCGCGGGCGGGCTGGCCGAGGCCGCGGACGCGGTCGCGGTCCGGGTCGAGCGGTCCGACCGGAACCTGGCGCAGATCCGGCGCGCCCTGGACGCCGGCCGCGCATTGCACCTGAGCTACTACGTCGCTGCGCGGGACGAGCGCACCGAGCGGGACGTGGACCCGGTCCAGCTGCACTCCGTGGAGGGCAGGTGGTACCTGCAGGCCTGGTGCCGGCTGGCCGAGGGGATGCGGCTGTTCCGGCTGGACCGGATCGACGCGCTGCGGGCGCTGCCTGAACCGTCCCGCCCGCCGGCCTCGGCGGTGCCTCGGGACCTGTCCGAAGGGGTGTACCAGCCGGCGCCCGAGCACCCGCTGGTCACCCTCCGGCTGACGCCAGCCGCCGGCTGGGTGGCCGACTACTACCCGTGCGAGTCGGTACGCCCGCTGCCCGACGGCGGGTTGGTGGCGACGCTGCGGGTGGCCGACCCGAGCTGGGTGCGCCGCCTGGTGCTCGGCTTCGGCGCGGCCGCGACCGTGCTGGACCCACGCTGGCTGGCCGACCAGGTGCACGCCGAGGCGCGGGCCGCGCTGGCCGGTTACGCATCCGGCTGACCGTCGCCCGCACCGGTAGGCCCACGGTAGGGTGCGCGCCGTGATCGTCCTGCTCGTCTGGGCCGCCGCGGTCGTGCTCGCGCTAGTCATCCTCGGCGTGCTCGGGTACGAGCTGTTCGGCCACCTCAGCCGGCTGCGCCGGGCGGTCGTGGCGGCCCGACGCGAGCTGCTGCCCCTGGTCGACCGGCTGAAGCCAGCCTCCGCTGCCGGTCGCCACCGGGCCGGCGCCGGCACCCGCCGCCCGTCTGGGCCCACCCATGCCGCCCGCTAGGTCGTACCATAGACGGGCCATCGGTGGGTGTCCCCGCCGTTCCGACTCCGCCGTCTGGAGAGGTCATCTCTCATGCCGAGCCTGGGTGCCCCCGAACTCATCCTCATCGCGCTCGTGATCTTTGCCCTGTTTGGCTACAAGAAGCTGCCGGACGCCGCCCGCGCGGTTGGCCGTTCGATGCGCATCTTCAAGGCCGAGACGAAGAGCATGAGCGAGGACGACGTCAAGAGCCGGGCTGAGGCGGAATACCGGCGTAGCCTGCTGGAGGGCACCGCCCAGCACCCGTCGCCCGCGCCAGCGCCAGCGCCGGAGGCCGAGTCGGCACCGAGGCAGTCGCCCGAGACCCGCTGACCGGCTGCCGGTCGCACTCCGCACCCCATGACCGTGCCGAAGTGGAGACGGCTGGTCGGCCGGCGCCGGCATCGATCCCCGGAGGGCGCCATGCCGCTCCGGGAGCATCTGATCGAGCTGCGCTCCCGGTTGATCAAGGCGCTGCTGTTCATCGCCCTTGGCATGATCGCAGGCTGGCTGTTCTACCCGCACATCCTGGACGTCCTCAAGGAGCCGTACTGCGCGCTCCCGCCGGACCGCCGCTTCCCGCCGGACCGGGTCCCCGGCGAATGCCAGTTGCTGTTCACCGGGCCGCTGGACGGCTTCATGCTCCGGTTCAAGGTGGCCGGGATCGCCGGTGCGGTGCTGTCCGCGCCGTTGTGGCTCTACCAGCTGTGGGCGTTCGTCACCCCGGGCCTGCGCCGCAACGAGCGGCGCTGGACGGTCGTGTTCGTGCTCGGCTCCACGCTGCTGTTCGCCGCCGGCACCGTGCTGTCCTACCTGACCATCTCGAAGGCGCTCAACCTGCTGGTGAACATCGCCGGCCAGGGCACGGTGGCGGCCATCGAGGTGACCCGCTACCTGGGCTTCGTCACGACGATGTTGCTGGTCTTCGGGGTGTCGTTCGAACTGCCGCTGGTGATCGTGCTGCTCAACCTGGTCGGCATCCTGTCCTTCCGCCGGCTGCTGCGCTGGCAGCGGATGGCGATCTTCCTGATCTTCGTGTTCGCCGCGCTCGCCACCCCGAGCCAGGACCCGATCAGCATGTGCATGCTGGCGATCCCGATGTCCCTGCTGTTCGAGGGCGCGGTGCTGGTGGCCTGGATTCACGACCGGCGCAAGGAGCGCCGGGAGGCCGCGGAATCCTTCCACGACCTGCCCGACGACGTCGCCTCGCCGCTGGACCCGAGCCCGGGCCCGCTCGACGACGTCGACGCGCGGCACTGACCGGATTACCGGCGGCTGAGCCGCCGCGGCACGCTACGGTGCGGCCGTGACCGTGCCAGCCCGGCGGGCCCCTCGCTTGCCTGGGCCCAACGAAACGCTTCGCGTTTCGCCGGGACTCAGGCCTCGCTGCGCTGCGATGCTCACTCGGGAGCCCGCCTCGTGACTGTGCCAGCCCGGCGGGCCCCTCGCTCCGCTCCTCGCTGCGCTGCGATGCTCACTCGGGAGCCCGCCTCGTGACCAAAGTCGTCGCGCTGCTGGTGAACCCGACCGCGGGCCGCGGGCGGGCCGGCCGGCTGGTGGAGCCGGTGCGGTCCGAGCTGCGCCGGGCCGGCCTGGACGTGCTGCTGCTGGCCGGTCGCTCGGCCGCCGAGTCGGTCGCGCTGACGAAGTCTGCGGTCGCGGACGGGGTGTCGGCGGTCGTCGCGGTCGGCGGCGACGGCTTGGTGCACTGCGCGGTCCAGGGTGTGGCCGGCACCAGCACCCCGCTGGCGGTGGTCGCCGCCGGCACCGGCAACGACGCCGCCGACGTGCTGCAGCTGCCGCGCTCCCCGGCGGCGGTTGCCGCGATGGTCGCGGCGGGGCGGACCCGGATCCTCGACGCCGGCCTGGCGGTCTCCGACGACGCCACCGCGAGCGGGCCGGGGGACAGCGGGAAACACTGGTGGCTGGGGGTGCTCGGGGCCGGCTTCGACTCGGCCGTCAACGAGCGCGCCAACCGGATGCGGTGGCCGCCCGGCCCCCGTCGCTACGACCTGGCCATCTTCGCCGAGCTCTACCGGCTGCGCCCGCGCCCGGCCTCGCTCGTGCTGGACGGAAAGCGGATCGACACCGAGATCACCCTGGTGGCCGTCGGCAACGGCCCGCAGTATGGCGGCGGCTTCCGGATCTGCCCGGACGCCCGGCTGGACGACGCGCTGCTCGACGTCTGCGTGGTCGGGCCGCTGAGCCGGCGGGAGCTGGTCCGGCTCAAGCCGCGGACCCGGCTCGGCCGGCACGTCGACCACCCGGCGGTCCAGGTGTTGCGCGCCCGGGAGGTGCGGCTGGAGTCGCCCGGGCTGGTCGCCTACGCCGACGGTGAGCGGCTGGCGCCGCTGCCGCTGACCGTCCGCTGCATCCCGGCCGCGCTGTCGGTGCTCGTGCCCTGACCGGTGCTGACCGCCCCGGCGGTCAGCACCGGGCTGTCTTGCTCCCGTACGGGTGTGGCCGGTGTCGGTCGTCTCCGCGCAGATGGCCGGCGGTCAGCACCGGGCTGTCCCCTTCCGCACGGCCGCCCGGACCCACCGGGGCGGCCGGGATGATCCGCCGCGCCCGTACGCTGGAGGCATGACCAGCCCGGCCCAGCGCTACGCCGCGGCGCGCCGCCGGGGGGCGCACCCGGCGCTCGCCGAGTTCGCCACTGGCTACCGGTTCGAGCTGGACCCCTTCCAGACCCGGGCCTGCGAGGCGCTGGAGGACGGGTTCGGCGTTCTCGTCTGCGCGCCCACCGGCGCCGGCAAGACCGTCGTGGGCGAGTTCGCGGTGCACCTGGCGCTGCGCGAAGGCCGCAAGTGCTTCTACACCACGCCGATCAAGGCGCTGTCCAACCAGAAGTACGCCGACCTGGTGGCCCGGCACGGCGAGGCGAGCGTCGGCCTGCTCACCGGCGACAACACGGTCAACGGCGGCGCCCCGGTGGTGGTGATGACCACCGAGGTGCTGCGGAACATGCTCTACGCCGGCTCGGACACCCTCGGCGGGCTCGGCTACGTCGTGATGGACGAGGTGCACTACCTCGCCGACCGGTTCCGCGGCGCGGTCTGGGAGGAAGTGATCATCCACCTGCCGGCCTCGGTGCGGCTGGTCTCGCTGTCGGCCACGGTGAGCAACGCCGAGGAGTTCGCCGACTGGCTGGTGAGCGTGCGCGGCGACACCGAGGTGATCGTGGACGAGCACCGGCCGGTGCCGCTGTGGCAGCACATGATGGTCGGCAAGCGCATGTTCGACCTCTTCCGGGACGCCGGAGGTGCACCCCGGCGAGGCACCATGGTGCATTACTCCGGAGGCGGGCCCGGACAAGCCAGCACGAGTCGAGATGGGTCCACTCGGGAGGTGGACCCGGAGCTTGTCCAGTACGTGCGCAGCCAGCAGCGGTTCGCCGACCCGGTGCGGCGCGGTGGCCGGCCCCGGCCATGGCGCCCACCGTCCCGAGTGGACATCGTCGAGCGGCTGGACCGGGAGGGCCTGCTCCCCGGGATCACGTTCATCTTCAGCCGGGCCGGCTGCGACGCCGCCGTCCTGCAGTGCGTGCGGGCCGGGTTGCGGCTCAACGAGCCGGCCGAGACCGAGGAGGTGCACCGGATCGCCGAGCAGCGCACCGCCGAGCTGCCGGCCGAGGACCTCGACGTGCTGGGGTACTGGGAGTGGCTGGACGGGCTGGAGCGAGGGGTGGCGGCACACCACGCCGGCCTCATCCCGACGTTCAAGGAGACCGTGGAGGAGTTGTTCGTCCGCGGCCTGGTGAAGGCCGTCTTCGCGACCGAGACGCTGGCGCTCGGGATCAACATGCCGGCCCGCTCGGTCGTGCTGGAACGGCTGGTGAAGTTCAACGGCGAGACCCACGCCGACGTGACCCCGGGGGAGTACACCCAGCTCACCGGCCGGGCCGGGCGGCGCGGCATCGACGTCGAGGGGCACGCGGTCGTCGTCTGGACGCCGGGCACCGACCCGGCCCAGGTGGCCGGCCTGGCCTCCACCCGGACCTACCCGCTGCGCTCGTCGTTCCGGCCGTCCTACAACATGGCCGCCAACCTGGTCGGCCAGATGAGCCGGGCCGAGGCGCGGCAGCTGCTGGAGGCGTCGTTCGCCCAGTTCCAGGCCGACCGGTCGGTGGTCGGGCTGGCCAAGCAGATCCAGCGCAACGAGGAGGCGCTGGCCGGCTACGCGAAGGCGATGACCTGCCATCTCGGCGACTTCGCCGAGTACGCCGCGCTCCGCGCGCGGCTCAAGGAGCGCGAGTCCACGCTTGCCCGGGAGGGCGCCGCGCAGCGGCGGGCGGCTGCCGCCGAGTCGCTGCAGCGGCTGCGCGTCGGCGACGTGATCCGCGTCCCGAGTGGACGGAGGTCCGGTGTCGCCGTGGTGCTCGACCCGGACGTGCACGCGCCCGGCGAGCCGCGACCGCTGGTGCTCACCGAGGACCGCTGGGCCGGGCGGCTGTCGCTTGTGGACTTCCCGGCGCCGGTGGAGCCGCTGGCTCGGGTGCGGGTGCCCAAGCACTTCGACCATCGCTCGCCGCAGGCCCGCCGCGACCTGGCGTCCACCCTGCGCAACGCGAAGGCCGCGGCGAACGGCGGGCCGCGCCGGTCCCGCTCGCCGGCCGCGGACGATCCCGAGGTGCGGGAGCTGCGCCGGGAGATCCGCCAGCATCCCTGCCACGGCTGCGCCGACCGGGAGGAGCACGCCCGGTGGGCCGACCGGTACGCCCGGCTCCTGCGCGACACCGAGGCGCTGCGGCAGCGGGTCGAGGGCAAGACGCACTCGATCGCGCGCACGTTCGACCGGGTCTGCGCGCTGCTGGAGCGGCGGGGCTACCTCAGCGGCGAGACGGTCACCGCCGCGGGCCGCCAGCTGGCCCGGATCTGGTCGGAATCGGACCTGCTGGTCGCCGAATGCCTGCGACACGGGGTCTGGCAGGAGCTAGCCGCCCCGGAGCTCGCCGCGGCGGTCTCCGCACTGGTGTACGAGTCCCGCCGGGACGACTCCAGCGCGGTGCTGGTCCCCGAAGGTCCGGTGCGGGAAGCGCTGGCCGCGACCGTACGGCTGTGGTCGCGGCTGGAGGAGGATGAGCACGAGCACCGGCTCGAGCTGACCCGCGAGCCGGACCTGGGTTTCGCCTGGCCGGCGTGCCGCTGGGCGCGCGGCGAGTCGCTGGACCGGGTGCTGTCCGCGACCGGGAGCGCCGGCCAGGAGCTGTCCGCCGGCGACTTCGTCCGCTGGTGCAAGCAGCTGCTCGACCTGCTGGAGCAGATCGCGTCGGTGGCCGAGCCGGGCAGCCGGCTGGGAGCCACCGCGCGGCAGGCGGCCGGCGCGGTCCGCCGCGGCGTCGTGGCCTACTCGGGCACCGTCTAGGGCGCGTGGCCGCGGGGTGCACAATCGAATTGCTGCCATGACACGTTGCGGGCCGACCACATAGGGTGCACGCGGCGTCCGTGCGAGGTAACGCCGCGACTCGAGGAGGTCACGATGACCTGTCCGGTGTGTTCCATGGTCAATCCCGAGGGCACCCGCACCTGCATGCGCTGCGGCACCGCGCTGACCCCCGAGACGCCCGCGTACGGCGGCACCTCCGGCACGCCGTCCGGCCCGGTGCCGGCGCAGCCAGCGTACGGCGGCCAGCCGGAGCCCGGCTCCCAGCCGGACCCGGGCTCCCAGCCCGGCCAGTACTCCCAGCCCGGCCAGTACGCAGAGCCTGGCCAGTACTCCCAGCCCGGCCAGTACGGGCAGCCCTACCAGGAGTACCAGCAGCCGGGCCAGCAGGCCGCGCAGGCGCCGGGCCAGCCCTCGTACGACCAGCCCGCCTACGGCCAGCAACAGTACAGCGAGCAGTACGGGCAGGCCGGCTACGACTCCGGCCAGCAGCCGGAGCAGCCGGAGCAGTCCTCTTACGGCCAGCAGCCGAGCCAGCAGTTCGGCGCGCCGCAGTACGGACAGCCCGGCTACGACTCCGGCCAGCAGCCGGAGCAGCCCGGGTGGGGCTCGGGACAGCAGCCGACGCAGTCCGGGTGGAGCTCGGGACAGCAGCCGGCGCAGTCCGGGTGGGGCTCGGGACAACAGCCGACCCAGCAGTTCGGCACGCCGCAGTACGGGCAGCCCGGCTACGACGCCGAGCAGCAGCCGGCGCAGCCCGGGTGGGGCTCGGGACAGCAGCCGGCGCCGGGTGGGTACGGCTACGGCCAGCAGGGATACGACCAGTACGGGCAGACCCAGCAATTCCAGGGCTACGGTCAGCCTCCGTACGGGACCCAGCAGTACGGCCAGCCGGCGTACGGTCAGCAGTACGGCCAGCCGGGGTATGCCCCGCCCGGGCAGCCCGGCTGGGGTCCCCCGCCGGCGCCGAAGAAGAGGGGCCGCGGCCCGCTGTACGCGATCCTCGGCATCATCGCCGTCGTGATCATCGTCGGCGGACTGGTGCTCAGCATGACCACTCTGAGCAAGAAGACGTTCAACGCCGACGCGCTGAACCGGGACATCGCCTCGCAGTACCACGACAAGTTCGGCCAGACGATCCAGGTCACCTGCCCGACCGGGCAGCAGGTGACGAAGGGTGCCTCGTTCGTGTGCGACGGCAAGCTTCCCGGCGGAGACGCGAGCAGGATCGAGGTCAAGATCACCAGCAACGACGGCGACTACACCTGGAAGCCGCAGGCCTGAGGCCACTTCCGGGCTGAGGCCACTTCCGGGCTGAGGCCACTTCCGGGCTGAGGCCACTTCCGGGCTGAGGCCACTTCCGGGCTGAGGCCACTTCCGGGCCGCGGCCCGGGGCAAGCCGTTGGGCTACCGTGCTGGAGCAAGATAGCCCGGTGCCGACCGCGGGGCGGTCGGCACCGGTCAGCCGGGCGTGGCGTGTGCGGTCTGCAGCGCGCGCAGCAGCCGGTTCAGCGGTGCGTCCAGCGCCCACTCCTCGCTGATCGCTACCAGCCGCTCGGGATCGGCCGGGGCGGCCGGCAACGCGTCGTCGTACCCGCTGGCCGGCACGTCGGTCCGCACCCGCACCACGCCCGGCGCCGTGCGCAGGTAGTCCCGGGCTGCCGCGAGCCGGTTCCGCGCGCCGGCCGGGAAGCCGTCCGGCGACCCGGAGTCAAGTGCGGCAAGCAATTCGTCCAGCGACCCGAACCGGGTCACCAGCGCGGCCGCCGTCCGCTCGCCGATCCCCGGCACGCCGGGCAGCCCGTCGCTCGGATCGCCGCGCAGCGTGGCGAAGTCGGCGTACGCCCGGCCGGGGATGCCGTACCGCGCGGCCACCTCGGCCTCGCCGACCACCTCCAGCTTGGCCACTCCCTTCCCGGTGTAGAGCACGTGCACCGGCGGCTCGTCCCGGACCACCTGGAACAGGTCCCGGTCGCCGCTGACCACCTCGACCCGGTCGGTCTCCCGCGCGGCCAGGGTGCCGATCACGTCGTCCGCCTCGAAGCCGGCGACCCCCACCGCGGCGATCCCCACCGCGGCCAGCGCCGCCTCGATGATCGGCACCTGCGGGGTCAACCCCGGCGGCTCGGCCTCACCGCCGTACGGTCCGACCCGGTGCGCCTTGTACGACGGCAGCGCCGCGACCCGGAACGCCGGCCGCCAGTCGGCGTCCAGGCAGGCGACCAGCCGGGCGGGCCGGCGGGTGCGGACCAGTTGGGCGGTCATGTCGAGAAAGCCGCGGACGGCGTTGACCGGCGTGCCGTCCGGCGCCCGGATCGTCTCCGGAATGCCGTGGAACGCCCGGAAGTACATGCTCGCCGCGTCGAGCAGCATCAGCGTCACCGTTCCCGCCGCCTCCTTCCGCACTGGGACCCTGGCACCCAAGCCGAGCCGAGCCTTGCACATGCACGGCGGGGCGGGCCGCCCTGTCGCAGCGCGTGTCCGGGGCGGCCGGCTACTACCCTGCAACGCATGTCCGGTTCGCCGCTGACCACCGCCCTCGCCGACCGCCTCGCCCGCGCCCAGAAGGCGACCGCCGAGCGCGAGTTCGACGCGCTGCTGCTCACCCCCGGTGCCGACCTGCGCTACCTCACCGGCTACGCCGCGATGCCGCTGGAGCGGCTCACCTGCCTGGTGCTGCCCGCGGTCGGCGACCCGGTCCTGGTCGTGCCGCTGCTGGAGCGGCCGGCCGCGCTGGCCTCGCCGGTCGGCGACCTGGGCCTGCCCGTGCGCGCCTGGACGGAGACGGACGACCCGTTCGCGCTCGTCGCCGGGCTGGCCGGCGCTGCCGGCACCGGCGCCGCACCGCGGCGGGTGGCGGTCGCGAACCGGATGTGGGCCGAGCACCTGCTCCGGCTGTCTGCCCGCCTTTTCGGGACCGGGCTGACCGGG
>Ga0210378_10000747_pt1 | contig 16855 bp, 13 predicted proteins | sample PLM1_60_b1redo_FD_155465 | JGI IMG/M metagenome (GOLD analysis project Ga0210378, IMG submission 155465) | Groundwater sediment microbial communities from an aquifer in East River, Colorado, USA - PLM1_60_b1 redo | ecosystem: Environmental > Terrestrial > Soil > Riparian zone | place: USA: East...
CTGGGCATCATCGCGTTCGCGTTCATGATGGTGATCACCGCCATGATCTACACGATCGGGCACATCTCCGGATGCCACATCAACCCGGCGGTGACCCTGGCCCTCGCGGCAGCGAAGAAAACCCGCTGGTCAGAGGTGCCCGGCTACGTCAGCGCACAGTTCCTCGGCGCCATCACCGGCGCGTTCGCGATCTGGTCCATCCTCGGCAAGCCTGCCGCGGACACCGGGCTCGGCATGCTCAGCTACACCCCGGGCAACGCCGGACACGCGTTCAGCGCCGAACTCATCGGCACCTTCCTCCTCGTGCTCGTCGTCTTCGGCACGGCCACCGACAGCCGGGCCACACCCGGCTGGTACGGCCTGGCCATCCCCTCCATCGTGTTCGCCGTGATCACCGTCGCCGGCCCGGTCAGCGGCGCCGCCCTCAACCCGGCCCGCTACCTCGGCCCCATGATCGCCACAGCCACCCTGAACACCGGCAACGCCGTGCCCTGGAACCAGGCACCCCTCTACCTCATCGCCACCTTCACCGCCGGCCTGCTCGCGGCAGCTCTGTACGCCGTCCTGGGCCGTTCGGCAGGGTCGGGCCTTTCACGCCCGGTGGTCGCGCGGTTCGAGGCTCCGAAGAAGCTGATCAACGACCCGGACGATGTGCTCATCGATGCCTTGTGCGGGGCGGCCGCCGCGCACCGCTCGCTGAAGGTCAACGTCGATCGACGCTACATAACCCGGGCGGGCGGGCCGACGCCGGGAAAGGTGAGCCTCGTGTCGGGTGGCGGGTCCGGGCATGAGCCTCTGCACGGTGGTTTCGTCGGGCACGGCATGCTGGACGCGGCCTGCGCGGGCGAGGTGTTCACCTCACCGGTGCCCGACCGGATCCTGGCCGCGACAAAGGCCGTGGACGGGGGCGCCGGGGTGTTGTACATCGTGAAGAACTACACCGGTGACGTACTCAACTTCCAGATGGCCGAGAAGCTCGCGTCCGCGGATGGCTTGCAGGTGGCGTCGGTGGTGGTGAATGACGACGTGGCAGTGGACGACAACAAGTGGACGGCGGGCCGGCGCGGGACCGGCGCCACGTTGCTCGTGGAGAAGATTGTGGGTGCGGCCGCCGAGCAGGGCGTTGACCTGTACACCGCAGCAATGCTGGCCCGCGAGGTCAACGACCGGTCCCGCTCATTCGGTGTGGCGTTGAGTCCGTGCGTCGTTCCGGCGGCCGGCCGGCCGGGCTTCGAGTTGGCCGACGACGAGATCGAACTCGGCGTGGGTATCCACGGCGAGCCGGGTCGGGCCCGAGGCAAGATGATGACCGCCAACGAGATAGCCGGCGTCGTGTTGGACGCCATTCACGCCGACGCGCCGCTGTCCGGTGACGTGCTGGTGATGGTCAACGGCCTGGGCGGTACCCCGCTGATCGAGCTTTACGTGCTGTTCGCCGCCGTGGCCGACTGGATGGCCGGCCACGGCGTGAAGATCGCCCGTAGCTTGGTTGGCAACTACGTCACCAGCCTGGAGATGGCCGGGTTCTCCATCACCGTGTGCCGGCTGACTCCGCGGCTAACCGAACTCTGGGACGCTCCTGTGGATACCCCGGCGCTGCGTTGGGGCTGTTGAGAGCCGGGTCTGAGGTTCCCCCTCGGGATCGGACATCTCGAATCCAGACAGTGGTCTGGGGAAGGATGTCCAAGTGCCCCGTCCATCGAAGTATCCCGAGCAGTTCCGCCGGGACGCGGTCGAGCTGGTGCGCTCGTCTGGCCGGTCGCTGCGGGAGGCAGGCCAGGAACTCGGCGTCAACCACGAGACGCTGCGTAACTGGGTCAAGGCTGCGAAGCAGGCCGAGGCCGGACACCGCGAGGGTGCCGACCAGATCAGCGCCGACGAGCGCGAGGAGCTGCGTCGGCTGCGGAAGAAGGTCGCCGAGCTGGAGCTGGAGAAGGAGATTCTCCGCAAGGCGGCCCAGTATTTTGCCAAGGAGATGGGTCGATGACCCACCGCTACCGGTTCATCTCCGAACACCACGCCAGCTACGGCGTCACGCGGCTGTGCCGCGTCCTGGCGGTACGGCGTCGGCAGGGCTACTACGAGTGGCTCGCCGCCCGGCCGGCCCGAGCGCAGCGCGCCGAGGCCGAGGACCAGCTGGCCGCCGAGATCCGCGCCGTCCACGGCGAACACAAGGCCGCGTATGGCTCGCCGCGCATCGCCCCGGGCTGCGCCGCCGCGGCCGGCGGGTCAACCGTAAGCGCGTCGAGCGGATCATGCGCGAGCACGGCATCGTCGGTCACACCAGGCGCCGACGCCGGTCGCTGACCAAGCAAGATGCGGCCGCGACGCCGGCGCCAGACCTGATCGGGGCGCGACTTCACCGCCCGAGCGCCCGGGCAGCGGTTCGTCGGTGACACCACCCACCTGCCCACGCAGGAGCGCTGGCTGTACCTATTAGTTACGTGGAATCGCTACCGTCAGCTCATCACCCACGCGGCATGAAACCCCGGTGTCCGATCCCGGGGTGGAACCTCAGTCATCATCGCCGCCACCCCGCAGGAACCTTTGCCGTCTCGTCACCAGCAGCCGCAGCGGCTAGCGCCTGGAAGATGAGCACGGTTGAGGCCGCCCCGGGGTCCTCATTGCCGATGGTCCGTTCGCCGATGTAGCTTGCCCGACCCTTGCGGGCCTGCATGGCAACGGATGCCCGCAGGCCCCAGACTGCGGCGTCGGCGGCCGCGCGGGTCGCCTGAGCCAGAGTTCCGCCGGTCTTGACGACCGCTTGGTACGCGTCAACAGCGGGTGCCAGCGCGTCCACCATGGTCTTGTCGCCCGGGGCAGCGGCACCCAGTTGTTGAATGCCGGCCAGGGCTGCTTGAAGCGCCGCTCCCAGCTGTACCGCGGATACCTCGACGTCGTCGCCGAGGGCCTGCGCAGCCTCCAGGAATCCCGTGCCGTACAGCGGTCCGGCTGCGCCGCCGAGGTCGGAGAGGAACGCTCTCCCCGCGGTGGCGAGCACCATGCCGGGCGTGGACGGCACGCTGGCGTCCAGACTTACCAGCGCCGCCTGGAAACCCCGTTTCATGTTGACACCGTGGTCGGCATCGCCGATGACGGCATCGAGGTGGGTCAGGTAGTGCGCGTTGTCGACGACGAGCTGCGCGGCACCGTGGATCCAGAGCAGGAACATCGGGGTATCCGTCGGGACGCCGTGCGGCCTGGCATGTGCCGCTGGCGACCTTCGCGGCTTTGCCTTTGCTGGCCTCGGGGCTGTCGCCGGTGGGGTTGGCACGACCGGCCCCGGCTGCCGGCCAGCCGTTGGGCGGTCCCGCCGCCGTGGCGCCGAGACCGGATCGACCCCGCCGATGAAGGCGTATGCGCCCGCCGCGAGCAGGCCGGCGGTGAAGGTGGCGATGAGGTAGAGGGGTGCCTGGTTCCAGGGCACGGCGTTGCCGGTGTTCAGGGTGGCGGTGGCGATCATGGGGCCGAGGTAGCGGGCCGGGTTGAGGGCGGCGCCGCTGACCGGGCCGGCGACGGTGATCACGGCGAACACGATGGCGGGGATGGCCAGGCCGTACCAGCCGGGTGTGGCCCGGCTGTCGGTGGCGGTGCCGAAGACGACGAGCACGAGGAGGAAGGTGCCGATGAGTTCGGCGCTGAAGGCGTGTCCGGCGTTGCCGGGGGCGTAGCTGAGCGTGCCGAGCCCGGCGTCCGCGGCGGGCTGGCCGAGGATGGACCAGATGGCGAACGCGCCGGTGGTGGCGCCGAGGAACTGTGCGCCGAGGTAGCCGGGCACCTCCGACCAGCGTGCCTTTTTGGCTGCCGCGAGGGCCAGGGTCACCGCCGGGTTGATGTGGCATCCGGAGATGTGCCCGATCGTGTAGATCATGGCGGTGATCACCATCATGAACGCGAACGCGATGATGCCCAGTTCGGCCATGGAGAACGCCGCGCCGCTCGACTTGGCGATCATCAGGGTCGCGGTCGCCGTTCCCGGGCCGCAGATCACCAGGGCAGCGGTACCCAGAAACTCCGCCGCCACCTTCCGAGAAAACCTCACTTGACCCATAGACCGTCCGCCGACCCAGCATCTGGGAAGGCGGATCTCACCTCCTTGCGCGAGGGCAGCGGAAGAGGAAACCCGAGCGAGAAGCTGTTCGGTTCTCCCGAACGACGTTTCGCCGAAGCCTCTCCGTCGATGTCGCCGATGTCAAGCAGGATGGTCCGTATGAGCGACCACCCCGCCGACGTCAGCGTCCGGATCGCCTGGGCCGCCGACGCGCGCGACGTCGCCCGGGACCAGGTCCGCGCCTGGCGGGGGGGTACGCGAAGGTCTTCCCCGACGAGGTCCTCGGGGCCCTCGACGAACACGCCATCGCCGACCAGTGGGAGCGTTCGCTGGCCAGCCCGCCCGACGCCCGGCACCGGCTCCTCGTCGCCCTCGACCACGGGACCCCCGTGGGGTTCGCCGCCACTGGCCCGTCCGACGACCCCGACCCCGACCCCGACGCCGACGTCGTCGCCGACGGCGCAATCACCGTGTTCCACGTCGACCCCGACCACGCCCGCGCGGGCCACGGTTCCCGGCTGCTCCAGGCCTGTGTCGACACCCTGGTCGCCGACGGCTTCTCGCGGGCGTCGTTCTGGATCTTCAGCGCCGACGACATCCTCCGCCGGTTCCTGGCCGACGCCGGCTGGGCACCCGACGGGGCCCACCGCGAGCTGGACCTGTACGGCGACGCCGCCGTCCGCATGAAGCAGGCCAGGTTGCACACCGCCATCCAGTGATCGGTGGTGTCGTGGTCTAGTCTCGGTCGCATGCCGCACCCCGATCCCGAGGCCGGCCTCGGCTCCGAGCTCCACCGCGAGGACGCACCTCCGGCCACGGGCGCGGGCGCACGAGGTGCCACCGAGACTCGGCGTTCGGTCATCCGCGACGCGGCCGCGATCGGCGTCTACGGCGTCTCGTTCGAGGCGATCGGCATCGCGAGCGGTCTGTCGGTGGCACAGACGTGCGTGACCGCCGTGCTGCTCGGCTCCCGCAACGCCTTCTACGGCGTACGCCTGGCCGACCTGCTGCGGGTCGCGTCCGCGTGCTCCCACACACGCCGATAGCAGTCAACGATCTGGGCGCGCGTTTCATCCTCGGTGACCCACCCGTCAGCGTTGGGTTCCGCGTCGTCGTCCCACCAGTGCAGATGCTCGGGAAACGGTCGCCCGAAGGTCTCGCCGAAGTACCGGGCCTCGACGATCGACAGGTGCTTGACCGGGCCGAGGAGATTAGTTCCGGTGGCGGTCAGTGGTGGCGGTCAGTGGGCGGCGGATGTCGTACTCGGAAAGCCCTTCAACCTTCCAGACCCGCGCCTCGCGCGCCGAACGCAGGTAACGGTGCAGGGTGTGTTTGCGTCAGCATCGATCACGAAAGAGACATACCGCACTCGACGCCGCACGGCGGCCGGGTGACCTGTTCGGAGCGGCCGTGCGGCCCCTCAGCCTCGGCCGCGCCTGCCACAATCTCGGCTACTGCATGGTCAGGAGGCGATTGCGCTCCACAAGGGTCCGGCGGCCTGCGCGGGCACGCGAGGGCGTGGGGCAGCCCAGCTGGGGCGCTGTGATTGGCTCGCTTGGCGGGTTTGTGTTGCGTTGTGGCTTGTCGCCGCGCGTCCGGCGGCACTGGACCCGATCACCGTGCGATTGCGGTATCTGCCACGATCGTCCGATGAGCGAACTCGTGCGTGTCCATGACCATCCGGTCCTCGGCACTTTCGCCTTCGACTCCTCGATGGACTGTTGGCAGACGCAGTCGACCGTGCCGCTGGGGGGTACCGACCAGGTGGTGCTCTCGCTATCGGTCAACGGCGATACGGACGTCCCCGCCGAGCGTTTCGACGACGCGGCCCGCATCCTTCGCCGACTTGACCCACGGACCCTGCGCCGCATCGTCGCCGAGCACTATCTGGAGCTGTACAACGACATCTGGTGCCAGGACGACGAGGACCTGGACCACGACGGGTTTTGTGCGCGTATCACGCCGACGAGCATCGACATCGACGAGGACGGCGTCCAGATCTACTTCGACGATGGCGGCCTCTTCCTGGGTCACTCGATCCTGATGCTGCTCGACATGGAGCTGCAGCTCGCCGAGATCAAGTTGGCGGGCTGACAGCAGATGCGTATCGACGACCATGGTTCGGACGGGCGCCTGGAGCGCCGGTTGCGCAGTGCACGGGACCGCTACTTCCGCGGGCGGGCGGCCGAACTGGAGCTGTTCCGCTCGGCGCTGGACTCCGGCTCCGCCGGCCAGGAGTCGTTTGCCGTGCTGTTTCTGCATGGTCCCGGGGGTGTCGGCAAGTCGGCGCTGCTGCGGCGCTTCGCCGACGAGGCGCGGGCGGCCGGTCGCCGGGTCGTCGAGGTCGATGGCCGGTCGGTGGAACCTTCACCGGCGGCTTTCGAGACGGAGGCCGGCGCCGCGCTGGTCGACGACCGGGTGGTCCTGCTCGTGGACACGTTCGAGCTGTGCGCGGGGCTGGAGGGCTGGTTGCGGGACCGGTTCCTGCCGCGAGTGCGGCACGGCGTCCTGGTTGTGTTGGCGGGGCGTCGCCCGCCCGCTGGGGAGTGGCGGGTCGACCCGGCGTGGATCGACGCGCTGGAGGTCGTGCGTCTGGGAGATCTGACGTCGGTGGACGCGCGGGCGCTGCTGGACGTCCGGCGGGTCCCCGCCGGGCTCCAGGACACGGTGCTGGCCTTTGCCGGGGGTCACCCGCTCGCGTTGAGCCTGGCCGCCGAGGTGGCGGCGGGGGACGCGTCCGGGTCGGTCTCTTGGGCGCCCACGCGCGACGTGGTGGACCACCTGCTAGGCGCGCTCGTCGGCGAGCTGCCGGGCCCGCTGCACCGGCAGGCGCTGGAGACCTGCGCCCACGCGCGGGAGACCACCGAGGAACTACTACGGGCCGTGCTGCCCAGCGACAGCCCCGCAATGTTCGGGTGGCTCGCCGAGCTGCCGTACGTGGAGGCGGGACGGCACGGGTTGTTTCCGCACGACGTGGTGCGGGACACGCTGGAGGCGGATCTGCGCTGGCGCGACCCGGCCGGCTACGCGGCGATGCACCGCCGGCTGCGGGCCCACTTACTGGGCAAGGCGCGCGCAGCGACGGGACGCGACGTCCTGCCCGCCTCGGGTGCCTTCAACTACCTGCGCCGCCACGGCGGGGTCATGTCGCATCTGTACGGCTCGAAGCATGGCGAGGTGTATGAGGAACCGACGTCCCCCTCGGACCGCGCCGCCCTGCTGGAGCTGACCCGTACCCGCTGGGCCGACTCGACCGACCTCGTGGCGTACTGGCTGGACCGCCAGCCGGAGGCGTTCCGCAGCTACCGCCTCTCGCGTACCGGAGAACTGGTGTCCTTTCTGGCCTGGTTGCGGATCACCGACGCCGACACCGCCGCGATCGAGGTGGACCCGGTAGTGCGGGCCGCGTGGCGACACAGCAACCGGGCCGGCGCGGTGCGGCCGGGCGAGCACGTCGCGGTCTCGCGGTTCATGGTGTACTCCCGTGAGCAGCGGCCGCCGTCGCCCGGCCACGACCTCTTCCAGCAGCGGATCCTCGCGAACATGCTGCACGCCAGGGGCCTCGCCTGGTCGTACCTTGTGACCGCGGTCCCCGACTACTGGGAGCCGATCTTCACCTATATCGACTACCACCGCGCGGCCACGCCGGCCGTCGACGGGTACACCCTGTTCGGCCACGACTGGCGGGCGGTCCCGCTGGAGACCTGGCTCGACGTCATGGAGTCGTGGGAGCTGTTCGGGCTGCCCACCTCGCCGGACGCGCGGGAGCCGGAGGTGGTCGTGACGACCCGGCCGGCGTTCGACGCCGCGGTTCGGGAGGTGCTGGCGGCCCGACGCCCGGAGGACCTCGCCGCGAACCCGCTGCTACGCAGCCGGATGGTGCTGCGCCGCAGCCGCGGCGACAACGCCGCCCGGGTGCTGCGTGGCCTGGTGTCCGAGTCGGTCCAGTCGCTGCGGACCGTCCCGCGCGAGGTGAAGCTGCATCGCGTGCTGGTGTCGACGTTCTTCCATGACGCGCCCACCCGCGATGCTGCCGCCAGGCGGTTGGACCTGCCGCCGAGCACCTACCACCGGCACCTGCGCGCGGGGATCGAGCGGGTGTGCGACCTCCTGTGGGCCGAGGAGACCCGCGCCGACGGCTGAGCACGGCGACCGCCTGCGGCTCGTACCGCCGGGGACCCACGCTGGCCGCGCGGGCGGTAGATGCGGCACGCCGGGCGCCCGGGGCGGCGCCTGCTGGAACGCTCCCGGCGCCGGGCCGGCGGCACGGAACTGCGCGGCGTGTGCGAGCGCATGCGAGTCAGTTGAGCGGGTCGTTCCGGCTCGGGGGTGTCTCGTGGATCATGATCGGCCTGCGCGCCCGGTCCAACTTCCGCCTCGCGGCGCGAAACCTTGACCTCGTTCTCGGTGCCGCCATGATTCACGAGCCACCCCAGCCGATGTCCTAGGTGGGGTCGCCGCCCCGGTTCAGGTAGGCGTCGACCGCACCGCCGGCACCCACAACCAGATAGTCGTCACGACCGTCACCGTCCACATCCGCGAACGTGATTCTGTCGGTGCTGCCCGTGCCCGCCGCGGTCCGCCCGCGCGGAGCCCACCCAGGAGTGCCGTCCGGCTTGTCGCCGCCCTTGTTGATCCACACATCCACCTTGCCGTCGGGATACAGGACCCAGTAGTCGTCCTTGCCGTCGCAGTCGTGGTGGTACAGGGAGAACTCGGCGCGCACGTCTCTGGTGACGCCCTGGGCGATCTTCCCGAGCGGGTGCCAGCCGGGGGTGCCGTCCGGCCGGTCCCCGCCCTTGTTCTCCCAGGCATACATCACACCCATGCTGGTAGTGATGGTGGAATCCCGCACGATGTAGTCGTCCTTGTCGTCGCCGGCGACGTCGCCAAACATCACCAGGCCGTGCGTGGCCTCAGGTGTCCCGGCGGCGATGTTCTTCCGCAACGACCATCCCGGGGTGCCGTCCGGCTTGTCGCCGCCCTGATTGATGTACGCGTCCACCGCGCCGGTGCCTTTGTCGACGACCAGATAGTCGTCCCTGTCGTCGCCAGCCACGTCACCGAACTCAAGTCTCTGCTCGTACGGGTCCAGGCCGACGCCCTTGGCGATCCTCCCGCCCGGCCGCCAGCCCGGCTTGCCGTCCCTGTCGCCACCCCGGTTGTACCAGACATCAACCGAGCCACCTTCACCGATCGACAGGTAGTCGTCCTTGCCGTCGCCGTCCATGTCCGCGAAGGCGACCGTCCGTGGCTCGACCCCGACGCCGGCCGCGAACCTCTGCCGCACCTCCCACCGGCGCGGCTCGTCGGAGCAGTCAACCGGGGCCGATCCGGACGGTGTGGTGATCCAGCCGCGGTGCACACCTTCCATGACGCCGCCGGCGAAGGCGTGGGCCATCTTGTCGTAGCCGGCGTCGTTCGGGTGCAGCGTGTCGGCCATGTCGTCGGCCGTGAGGTGTTGCATGTTGACGAGCAGCACCTTCTTGCCGGCCGCTTGCCGTTGCCAGATCAGGGGGCGGATCTGGTCGTTGAACGCGTTGATCCGGTTCTGCAGGTTCTGGTCGTTCTTCGCACCGATCAGCTCGGCGACCACGACGGTGACGCCCGGACTGTCCGCGAGAATCTGGTCCACCAGTGCGGCGAGCCGTTGCGGCGCACCGCTGGTCAGACCCTGATTCATGTCGTTGGTGCCCGCCATCAGCATGACCACGTTCGGCCGGAACATCGGCACGGCTGCGTCGAGCCGGGCGGCGATCTTCTCGATCGTGTCGCCCGGCACACCCTCGTGTTCCATGTCTCCCGAGCCCTCCCGGCCGACATAGTCGAGGTTGCGCTTCTTCAGCCCGGACAGCAGCACCAGACCGGCCAGCACCGTGTACATCAGTGCCTGGAGGTACCCGTGGCCGTGGGAGCTGCGGTGCCCCTGCGTGTTCGAATCGCCTCCGGCCAGGTGGCGCAGATCGACCGGTTCCGCACCGGCGCGCATCCCACCGAGCTGGACCGGGTTGTGGTCCGACGCACCGTTGGCTGCGAGGCGGTACCGCAGCAGGTTGCGAATGGAGTGCGAGGACATGAAGTAGTCCAATTCCCGGCCGCTCGCCTGCCGGGTGACCATTCCGGTGCTGTAGGTGTTCGCGGAGGCCGGCAATCCGCCTTCAGCGACCAGGTCGGCGGGCCGACGGTTGAAGTCACCGCCAACTGTCCACCGGTAGTTGGGATTCCAGCCGCGCACCGTGGCGTCGATAGCCGAAAGCATCTGCGCCGAGTCCGGCCCGCCGCCGGACAGGGCGTGGAAGCTGAAGTACCAGTCGTTGCCGAACCGGACGCCCAACGTGCGCCGTCCGCGGGCATGCGGATTCACGATGACTTCGACCTGATCGGGAGTGCCCACGGTGACGATGGCGATATTGACCCGTCCGGGACTCAGGCGATTGGTGTCGGTCTCGATCCAGAAAACGTCGTACGGTCCGGAGTTGAGTCGTTCGGTATGCGGGTTCCACTCGCCGTTGGCGACGCGGAAACCGCCGGACGTGACGATATCCCGGCGGACCCGCGCTGTCCGCGGAGCCGTCGGACCGCTCTCCTGCAGTAGCACGATCTGCACTCTGCGTGCATAGCCGGCCGCCCTGCCCCAGATACTCTCGCCGCCGGCCGTCTCGCCCTGCATGTTCCATGTGATGATCGGCGTGCTGACCAGAGGCCGATCGAGCGCATAGGCGGGCTTACCCGTGGGCAGCACGACCGCCATTGTCGCAACCAGCGCCGCGACCACGATCGCGGCGATCGCGGGCGTCCTTATCGGCCGCCTTCCACGGCGGTGCCGTGTCCGTATTTCCCTCGGCGTCACAGATCTGACTCCTCTCCGTCATTCAGTCGGGTAGCGCGATTGAAATCACGCGGGGGCCTATTTCCGCGGTCGGCCAAGCGGCCGCCGATTGCCGGGAAACCAGCCCTGCGACCTTCACACGACCCAGATTTCGTCGGCAATAGGGACCGAAATTGTGGGAGTCACTGTCCAGTGCTTTCCACTTTTATGGGAGTGGAATGGGACGGAAATGGGAGTGCTCAGCCGCGTTGCCAATTCCGCCGCGGACCAATGAGCTCCTCGGCGGAGCGACTGATGCCGGTCATACGGCGCCCGGTCGAACGCCGTCGAAGGCCGTCGAAGGCCGCGCCGCTTCCTGACATGCCGGTAAACGGCACCTACCGGCAATGCACCGACCGTGACCGCTCGATCCTTAGCGAGCCAGGCCGCCGCAGCGGCGAGCCGCGCCTGCGAAACCGGTTGGCGCGTGGCGGGAAGATACGGGTGTGGCCCGCCTGTTCTCGTCTGCCTCTCGGTTCTTGCTCGCGTCCCGGCGCGGTGACGTCGAGCTGGTTCGGCTCGCTGTCCGCGGGGTGGTCTCGGGCGAGGCGGGTGCGGCGGAGCGGCTCGGCTCCGCGCTGATGCGCGTCGATCGGGCCGGTGACGCGGAGCTTCGACGGGAGGCGCTGGCGGTGGTGTCGGCGGTGCCGCGGGCGGTGCTGCGGTTGGACGAGTCCGCCCGCGGCCCGTGCTACGCGCCACCGGTGCCCTGGGTCGCGCACGCGGGACACCGCTTCACGAGCGGTTCGGGTGGGGTGATCGCCACAGCGCTGGCGAGTCTGCACGCGGACGGGCGGGTCCGGGAGGCAGCGGTGACCCGGATGGTCACCGACGCCGTGCCCGAGTCCGCGCCGTTCCTCGTGCTGCGCAGCGCGGACTGGGTACGGCAGGTCCGCAGCCGTGCCCGCGCCGGCCTGTCGGTGCTGCTGCATGATGCGCCGCTGGACTTCCTTCCCGCCGCGGCGCCGATGGCCGCGATGATCTCCCGACGTTGGCGCGCGGACTTCGCCCGCGGCCAGGTACAGGCCGCCCTGTCCAACGCCACCACGGCGGTGGTGCGTGACCTGCTCGCCGGCGCCGACGTGTCCACGCGCCGGGTGGCGTTCGAGGTCGGTCTCGGCCGCGACGCGTTCCCGCTCGGCGAACTGGCGACCGTGGCCGAGCGGAACCCGGACCTGCTCATCCGGCTCCGCGCCGGCGAGGCCGCGGCAAGGCAAGCGCTGTGGACCGCCCGCCACGAACTGCTGCGCAGGCTCGCCCGGGCGCGGGCCCCGCAGGTCCGGGCGCTCGCCGTTACCGGCCTGGTCCGCGCCGGGCTGACCGCCGCAGCGGGCGAACACCTCGCCGACGACTCTGGGCTCGTGCGGGCCGTCGCCCGCGACGCGGCGCGCCGGACCGGCGCCGATCCGGCCGAGCGTTACCGGTCGCTGCTCGCCGCCGGCACGCCGCCAGCAGGGGCACTCGCCGGTCTCGGCGAGTGCGGCACGGACCACGACGGCGCGCTTCTCCTCCAATGGCTCGACCACCCCGCCACGAAAGCCCGCGCGGCGGCCATCTACGGCCTGCGCCAGCTCGGTACCGCACGCCCACAACAGATGGTCGCGGCGCTGCACGACCCCGTCCTCGGCGGTGGTCCGGCAAGCCACCGAGGCGCTGCGGCCGCACGCCGCAACGCTGCCCGAGCAACCGCTGCGGGAACTGCTCACCGCGCCGCAGCGTCACCACCGCCGCGCCGCCTACACTTCTGCACCAGCGGGCCGGCTGGACGCGGCTGTGCGCCGCGCTCATCCTCGCCGACGACCCCGACCCGAAGCTCGCCCACCGGGCTCAGGTCGACCTCGTCCGCTGGACCCGTACCGCGACATCCCCCGATGAACCCGCCCCGGATGACCTCGAACCGCTGATCACCCGGGCCGCGGCCCACCTCGACGAGGACATCGTCCGTGTCCTGCGTGCTCGTACCGCGACATCGCGCCGAACTCCCCGTCGGGAGCGGCCATGACTCGCTTCCGCGTGCGTGCGGGTGAGTTGGGCAGACCCATCCCAGCGCCGCCGCGTCGACTCACGTCTCCGTGCACCCGGGTGTTCGAACGCGTCGACCGGGGCATCCATCGCTTTGTGCCGGCTGAAGGCATCTGCTGGGCCGCGCATGCGCTCGGCGCGGTGCCGCCGCTGACTGGCCGTTCTGCGGGCTACAGTTCGTGGGTGTCGGCCGTGTCCACGAGTCGGGCGACCTTCAGCAGATCCAGGGCGTGGAAGTAATCCAACCGATCTTCGCGCCACAGGGCGGAGTCGGTCCGCCGCTCCAGCGCGGCGACGCCGTCGTGAGGACTTCGCGGTGGTGCGCGTCCAGCCGGCCGCCGGATGCCAGCTCAGCGACCACACTGGCGTCCACATCGAGAACGGTCTCGTCGCCGGTGGCCAGCAGCCCAGGGAGATGCTTGCGCCGCCAGTACCGGAGGGCATGCAGCGCCGCCTGCGTCGGCGCGCCGTACCAGTAGCCAGGCGCGTTGCTCGGATTCCAGTCGCCGGGGCGGGGACGATGTGCTGACACGGCCGGCGCCCGCGCAGTGACGACCCGCGAGCGCAGAGAGGTCTTCGCCGTGAACCGAGACCGGGCCGGCCTCTACTTGATCGAACTGGACAACAACCCCCGACGTGTGTCTCGGCAGGCCTCTGTCACGGAGCCCGGGGGCGACCTGCCCGTTTTGCTGAAAGTTACTCGAACATATGTTCGAATAGTGCCGCTGGAGGTGCATCGCGTCTTAGGGCTATGGCCCGCTCGTTAGCGGCGCGGTGAGCGCCCCGGCCGGTGTCCCCTGCGAGAAGCGGAGGTTGCTGGCGCGCCCCGACACGAGATACGGCAGGGTCTGCATGGCGTGGTGAGGCCTGATGGTTCAGGATCGGCTTAGTGAGGCGGTGGGACCGGTTGGAGGGGTTGGCGCATGTCGAGCAACTCGCAGCCGGCTCGGAAGGTGACCCGATGAGCGCGGCGGCCGTGGCACTGGGCTGGTCCGGTGTACTCGTCCAGGATGTACGCCTATTCGATACGCGCGTGGCGATGGTCGTCGATGTCGACGTTGACGCTCACACGGCCCGTTGGTCGCAGGCCGACGGTGGGCTGCCGATGCTTGACGGCGATGTCCTGGCGATGTGGGAGTGGCCCGAAGGCCGCGAAGTCTTCCCGTCCTGTGTGGTCAGTCTGACTGGCGTTCTGGTGCCGGTCGGACGGTCGTGGCGACAGGCGCTGACGGTGGCGCGGCACTGGCGCGGGTTCGCAGCCACGGCGATTGTCACGGCGCCCGGCGGTGACGGTGTCGGAGAGGAGTGCCTGCTGGAGTGCGCCTATTCCGGCGTCGCCGTGGCCTCGTCGCAGATGGACAGGGAGTCGGTCGCAGTGGTGCAGCCTGGTCGGCCAGCTCGGATGGCCACTGCACGTCGCGGGACCTTGGATCGGTGGGTTGAGGAAAAGCTCTACGAGCGGTTGCTTGCTGACGGCGTCCTCACCTAATTCGTTCGTGCAAGCGTGTTGGCGCGGTCGCTGCGAGCCAGCGGCCAAGGAATGCTGGTGGGTTCCACGCGTGTAGATCACTCTCGATCGCATCGTGCCGGAACTGTGCGTTGAAGCAGTGTTGGCGCCAGCTCTCGCGTCGCTCAGGCAGAGTGAGCGCCGGATTGAGCAGCTGATCCCGAAGGTCCAGCAGGACCTCGATGGAGTGTCGGAATGCCGCGGTCTCCTGCTGCTGACGGTCTGGGAGCATCGCGAACCAGTGCAGCCGGCGTTGTAGGCATGCCTCACACGCGCAGGTCCACATGTCGTTGTCCGGGTCGGCCTGTGCGGCGAACGCGATCTTGTCGATCGAGATGAACGCCAGACACTCCTTGACGACGGCCGAGATGCTTGCCTGTTGGCCGCCGCCTCCGGTATCACCGTCCTTTGGCGCCGGATACAGGTGCCGGAGCGAGGTCCTTGTCCCCACCGCTGCGGCCGTCGCGCCGAAGCACAGCGACCCAAGAGCGGAGACGTCGCAGCGCAAAAGGATCACTGGAACACCGCAGGCCAGCAGCCGGGGCAGCCCGACCATGACCGCTTTCACACCGAGCGGGTCACCGGCGTGCTCCAGCACGAGCGCGACCGGTACATCGAACTCACGGACATGGTGGATGAGCGTCGCCAACTCGGCGTCGGGCTTCAGCCACGATATGTGAAGTGCCAGCGTTGCGATGGCGTCGCCGAGATCGCGCGCTCGCTCAAGAATGCTCACCAGGCCGGCTTCGTCGCCCTCGGCGACATAGCCGGAATCTGTCAGCACCGGTAGGCCAAGCTCGCGCTGCGTCGCTGTCCAGTCAAGACTGAACGCCTCTGACGCCACTACCCGCCTCGTCCCGCTGTAGCGGCCGGCGTCGAGCAGAAGTGGCCGCCGGTAGTCATTCATGCGCCGTAGGTAGTTGGCGACCGCCAACATGTCGCGACGTCGTCCACGAGACGCGGTGACGACGAGGCCCGCACCGGGCCGATCGGCGACCGCGGCGGCGGCCATGGCCTCGTCTGGCGCACATTGCACCAGCAGCACCCCGGACAGTCCGGCCAACTGGGGATGCCTCGACGAGCCGATCACGACGGGCGAAATCCCGGTCACGTCACGACCTCCTCGCCGTCAGCCGGCGCTCGATGTTGGAGGTAGTGCTTGCGGAACGGTCCCGGCAGCATCAGCGCGGTCGCAGCCACCTTCTCGACCGGGCGACCGAGCTGATCAAGATGCCCGTCAACGATCCGCGGCACGAGCGTCGGCTCCTCAACGGGTACATCGCCGGGCTCAACTCGGGTCCAGCCGTACTCGTTGAGTCGGATACGCAGGGTCCGGTGCAGTTGCTCGTCAACGATGTCCAGGTGCCTGGCTTGTTCGATCAACGCGGCCATGGACACGCCCCAACGGTGCTTTAGTTCCAGCAGTCGGCGAAAGTCTCGTGCGGTCAGGCCAGCTAGCTCTTCTCGCATGATCTCTCCCGGGGCTAGCAGCTCGGCCGCGAACAGATTCGCTTCCTGCTCGATCGCGTCGTCGGCGGTCGCGACATCCCAGCCGTGCAAGGTCAAGTGGCCGAGCTCGTGCGCCAGGGTGAAACGTTGCCGGTCCCCTGACAGCGCCGTGTTCACGAGAATCACGGGGTGCCGTTCCGCGAGCCTTAGGCTCACCGCGTCCTGTCCGTCCGTCGCGAGATCTCGCCGCACCACCGCGACCTGCATGTCCTCGATAAGCCGGAGGACATTCGGGACCGGACGATCGCCGAGCCGGGCCGTGTTGCGGAGATGACGTGCGGCAGTGACCGCCGGGCGCCCATCGGCGTCGACCAGCGCCGGAACCTTTGGCTCAAGGGGCGCCGGAAGCTCCCGCACAAGACCAGTAACGGTGAGGCTCGCTAGGTGCGCCAAGCCTTCAATACGACGCGTGGTCGCCACCGTCAGCTTGCTGCGACGCCGTCGATGCCGAACGCACGACACTCCAGTACCCAGAGACGGATCGCGAATCGCGAGCAGCGCAGGCGGCACCTGCAGTGCTCCGGCGACCTCGATCAACGGGGTCCCTTCAAGCTCAAGTTGGCCGTTCTCGACCTTCGAGATGTAGCCCTGGGACATGCCCGCCGCCTCGGCGAGATCAGCCTGAGTCCAGGCGCGGCTCTGCCGGACCAGCGCGACCGCAGCACCGCTACCGCGCACAGCACACCACCGAATCGCCACCGCACAACCACTCCATGACGAGAGCGCACCAGAACATGCTCAAAATATTCTCAGTTCACGCTCCAGTGATTCCGTCGCTGGACTAGTGAGGTGGACGGGCGATGCCGAGGAGGTCGAGCGGCCGCGTGAAGGCGTCGTAGGACATGCGGCCTCGGCGATGTCAGCGGGGCCGGCCTGCCGGAACAGGTTGATCGCCAGG
>Ga0210378_10000748_pt1 | contig 16840 bp, 16 predicted proteins | sample PLM1_60_b1redo_FD_155465 | JGI IMG/M metagenome (GOLD analysis project Ga0210378, IMG submission 155465) | Groundwater sediment microbial communities from an aquifer in East River, Colorado, USA - PLM1_60_b1 redo | ecosystem: Environmental > Terrestrial > Soil > Riparian zone | place: USA: East...
GCCGCCGATACAACAGAGGTATCGGCGACTCCTCGGCCTTGCCGGACCGACGCCTGGATCGCCGCAACCGGCACGAGACTCCGCTCACAGGACACTAGAGTCCGGGTCCGGACAGGAGGCAGGGCGTGGGCGGCGGCGTGGTGGCGGCAGGTCATCCGCTGACCGCGCGGGCCGGGGCGGACGTGCTGCGCGCCGGCGGCAACGCGGTGGACGCGGCGGTCGCGGCCGTGCTGACCTCGCTCGTCGCGGAGCCGCTGCTCACCGGGCTGGGCGCGGGCGGCTACCTGCTGGTGGCGCCGCCGGGCCGGGACCCGGTGCTGCTCGACTTCTTCGTCGAGGCGCCCGGACGGGAGGCCGACCCGGCCGAGCGGGCCCCGCTGCTGCCGGTCGAGGTGTCGTTCGGCGACGCCGTCCAGGCCTTCCATGTCGGGCCGGCGTCCTGCGGGGTGTACGGCGTGCCGGCCGGGGTGCAGGCGGCGCTGGACCGCTTCGGCACGGCGCCGCTGGGATCGCTGACCGGTCCCGCGGCCGCCCTGGCCCGTGCCGGGGTGCCGGTCAACGAGCAGCAGGCATACGTCTTCTCGCTGCTGGCGCCGATCCTGCGCTCGACGCCCGAGGCGGCGGAGGCGTACCTGGTCGACGGCCGGCCGCCGCGGGAGGGCGAGCCGCTCCGGCTGCCGGAGCTGGCCGACGCACTGGACCGGCTCGGCGCCGACGGTGCGGCGCCGTTCTACACCGGCGACCTCGGGGCCGCGGTGTCCGACACCGTGCTCGCCCGGGGCGGCCTGCTCACCCGGGCGGACCTCGCCGCCTACCGGGTGGTGGAGCGCGAGCCGGTGCGGGTCGCGTACCGCGGCCGGGAGGTCTTCACCAACCCGCCGCCGAGCGCCGGCGGGGTGCTGCTGGCGTACGCGCTGGCGCTCCTCGGCCGGACCCCGGGGCCGCCGGACGACCTCGCGCTGGTCCGGGCCATGGAGACCGCGCAGCGGGCGCGGACGCAGGCCTTCTTCACCGGCCTGCCGTCGCCCGACTTCGGCCGGACCTTCCTCGCCAGCCGGCTCGGCTCCACCACCCACCTGTCCGTGCTCGACAGCGACGGCTGGGCCTGCTCGGTGACCTGCTCCAACGGGGAGGGCTCGGGGGTGGCGGTGCCCGGCACCGGCGTGCACGTGAACAACATGATGGGCGAGCAGGACCTGTCCCCGCGCGGCTTCTTCACCCATCCGCCCGGCCGCCGGCTGCCGTCGATGATGGCGCCGACGGTGGTCCGCCGGGACGGGGCGGCCGAGCTGGTGCTGGGCTCGGCCGGCTCCAACCGGATCCGCGGCGCGCTGCTGCAGGTGATCGTCAACGCGATCGACCACGGCCTGGACGCCCAGGCAGCGGTCGCCGCGCCGCGGCTGCACGCCGAGGACGGGCTGGTCTACACCGAGCCCGGGATCGACGCCGCCGCGCTGGCCGCGGCGGGCCACGTGGTCAGCCCGTTCCGGGCCCGGAACCTGTTCTTCGGCGGTTGCCAGGCGGTGGAGAGCCGCGCGGGTGTCCTGTCCGGCGGCGGCGACCCGCGCCGCGGCGGCGCCGTCGTCACCGCCTGACCGCGCCTCGGCCGCCGTCGGGGACCGCGGTCGCGGCGGCTTCACCGGGCTGCTGCTCGGGTCCGTCAGCGAGAACGTGGTCCGGCACGCATCCTGCTCGGTCGTCGTGGTCCGCCCGTAGCGCGCCGGGTGGGCAGCAGCTCGTGCAGCAGGCCGTAGTCGACCGCCTCGGCGGCGGTCAGCACCCGGCCGGCACGGAGGTCGACGGCGACCTCCTCGGTCGAGCGACCGGTCGCGGCGGCCAGCCGCTCGTGCAGCTGCGCCACCTGCCGGGCGTGCTCGGCGACGTCGGCCGCCAGCCGGTCGGCCCGGCCGCTGGCGGTGCCGGTCGGCTCGCGGAGCCGGAGCAGCGCGTGCGGGTGGCCCTGCCGCCGGTCGGCGGCGGCGAGGACGGCCAGGGCCGGTCCACCGACCACACCGCTCGCCCTCGCGCGGGTCTGCAGGGAGAGCAGGTCGACCGTCTCGGCCAGCAGCAGGGCGGCGTCGAGATCGCCGTCGGGGCAGCTGAGGTGCAGCTCGACCGGGCCGTCCCACTCGGCGTCGAGCAGCATGAGCTTCGCCGCGGTCCGCTGCGCCGCCGGCTGGTCGAGGTGGCCGCCGAGCAGCACGATGCCCCGCTCCAGCAGGCGGTCCTCCGCGGTGCCGGCGGGCGGCGGCGGCTCGACGACCGGAAAGGTCGGCAGCGGCGGCCGGGCCGGCGGCGGCTGGGGGGTGGGCGGCGGGTTGGGCGCGGGCCACGACGGCGGGACGATCGGCGGCAGCGGCGGCCGGTCCGGCGGGAACTCCGGCGGCCACCGGCCGGGGGTCACGACCCGCTCCCGTCGGCCGGCAGCACCCGGAGGTCGAGGTCCCGGCCGACCGCCGCCGCGTAGCGCTCCAAAGTGGACAGTCGTACGTCCACGGTGCCGGACTCGAGCCGGGCGACGACCGACTGGGACGTCCGCATCCGGGCGGCGACGACGGTCTGGGACAGGCCTTGCGCCCGTCGGGACGCTGCCAGCTCCTCGATCACCGCTCGCCGCCGCTCGGCAATCTCCCGGATCCCCGGGAACACCGGCAGCGGCCGCTTCTCCGTCATGCTCTTGAGGGTATAGCAGATACAGCATTAGGTCGCCGCCAGCCTGCGGCCGCCACACGAACTCGGCGTCGGGCTGAGCCGACTGAGGCCTCAGTCGTAGTCGCGGATGAGCCGCACGTTGAGCGCGACCATCAGCACACCGAGCACCGCCACGACGCCGAATCCGAGCACCAGTGGGGCCCATGCGAAGTCCTGCAGGATGAGCGAGCGCAGCGCTTCCATCACATAGGTGACGGGGTTGAAGGTCGCCGCGATCTCCATCGGTCGGGTGAGCAGGTCGCGGGGCACGAAGTTCGGTGTGAGGAACAGCAGCGGGAAGAACACCAGCCCGCCGGAGTTGGTGGCCGCCGCACTGCGCGTCTTGAGCGCGATGAGCTGCATGAAGCCGGCGAAGACCACGGCCCACAGCGACGTCAGCACGAGCAGCAGCAGGAAGCCGAGCGGCCCGCTGGCGATCGAGACCCCGAACGGCAGGGCCAGGACGACCAGGACCGCGGTGATGAACACACTCTTCACGGCCTCGGCGAGCAGGCGCCCGAGCACCAGGGCGCTGCGCGACACCGGCGCGGCCCGCAGCTTGTCGAAGTAGCCGCCCTCGATGTCTTCGACGAGGTAGAGCGCGGCACTGCCGAACGACGCCGCGAGCAGCAACGAGATCGGCAGCTGGAAGGCGGCGTACGTCTGTCCGTGCAGGAACGCGGTCGAGCTCGACGGGAAGATCTTGCCAGCCTGCCCGAAGTTGACGACCAGGAAGAACACCGGGATGAACAGCGTCGGAGCCAACGACTCGGGCGTCCGCAGCCCCTCCCGCAGCGCGCGCCCGCCCAGGACACCCGCCTGCTGGGCGGCGCTCATGCCGACACCTCCTGGACCTCGCCGGCGAGCCGCTCACGGGTGCGGCCGGTGGCATCGAGGAAGACCTCGTCGAGCGTTGGGTCGGCGTTCAGATCGCGGCGTTGCCGCAGCTCGGCCTTCAGTTGCTGCGGTGTCCCCTCCAGCACGATCAGCCCTCCGTCGATGATGGCGAGCCGGTCGCAGAGCTGGTCGGCCTCCTCGAGGTACTGGGTCGTGAGGAAGACCGTGGTCCCCCGTGCGTTGAAGCGCCGCAGCTCCTCCCACACGGTGAGCCGGCTCGCCGGGTCGAGGCCGGTCGTCGGTTCGTCGAGGAACAGCACCTCGGGCTCGTGGACGAGCGCCGACGCGAGGTCGAGGCGGCGCTTCATCCCCCCGGAGTAGCCCTTGATCCGCCGGTCGGCGGCCTCGACGAGGTCGACCAGCTCAAGCAGCTCCTGAGCCCGGTCCGCGGCCTGCGCCCTCGAGCTGCCGAACAACCTCGCCTGCAGGACCAGCAGCTCGCGCCCCGTCTGGCGCGGGTCCAGCCCGGCCTCCTGAAGTGCCACGCCGATACGCCGGCGCGCGGCATCCGGGTCGGCCATCACGTCGATGCCCGCGACCCGGGCCGTGCCCGAGGTGATGGACATCAGCGTCGTGAGCATCCGGATCGTCGTGGACTTGCCGGCGCCGTTCGGCCCCAGGAACCCGAAGACCTCGCCGGCGCGGACTCTCAGGTCCACGCCTCGCACGGCGTCGACCGTCCCGGCGCGGCCACGGTACTGCTTGACGAGGCGCTCGGCCTCCACAGCCGGTTTCATGCCAGGGACCCTAGGGCGGCCCTCCGACAATTCCCGCTCCGCCGCGGTCACGCCGCACCTCGCCGCGTGCCCTGTCCGAGTCCCCGCACGGGAACCCCCTCTCCCTCGATACTGTTGTGTACGGCGTCCACAATGGAGCCAGTTGGTGGACAGTGTCAACATCGAGGAGAGATATCGGGGGAGAGATGACGAGCACCGACCTCGGGCGAGCGGTCCGCGCCACCTACCGCCACGGCGACCTGCGGCGAGCCCTGCTCACCGCGGGGATCGACATGGCGCGGGCCGGCGGGCCGAGCGCCGTTGTGCTGCGCGAGGCGACTCGGCGAGCGGGCGTCGCACCGAACGCCGCATATCGGCACTTCCGAGACCGGGCGGCCCTCCTCGGCGCGGTCTGTGATGCCGCCCAGTCCGCCCTCGCCGTCGCCATCGAGGCGGAACAGGGCGCGCTGCCCTCGGCGGACGACTCCGCCGCGGCCGCCCGGGCGCGCTTTCGCGCCGTCGGCAGCGGCTACCTGCGCTTCGCCCGTGCCGAGCCGGGCTTGTTCCGCACGGCGTTCTCGGTGCCCGACAACCTGGACGGCCGTGCCAGCGCCGCGCGAGCCGGCGACAGCGAGCTCACCCCCTTCCAGCTTCTGAGCGCCGCCCTGGACGCGCTCGTCGAGACCGGAGTGCTGCCGCCCGAACGGCGGCCGGGCGCGGAGTTCCTGGCCTGGTCGGCGGTGCACGGGCTGGCCACCCTGCTCATCGACGGGCCGCTGCGCGCCGTCGATGACGAACAGGCGCAGGAAATCGGTCGCCGCCTTGTGGAGATGGTCGACCAGGGGCTGTGAGCGGGTCAGACACCCATCGCGGCAGCACAAGCCCGCCGCTCCCCGCAGCCGCCGACGAGCGCCCAGCCGGCGGTGGTCCACCGCGGCGCCGCCACCTCCTCGATCGGTGCCATGTGCACGGCGGTCGCCGGACCGAGCCCGGCCAGGAGCTCGGGCACCGGTCCGCCGAAGCCGGCGAAGAGCTCGCGCAGCCGGTCCGGTCCGCGGCCCTCCTCAGTGGACGGCGCGTCGGCGTAGCAGTAGGTCCGCCCGGACCCGAGTGGGACGGCAAGGAAGGTCAGCCCGGGCCCGAGCAGCACGGTCCAGGCGTCCGACTCCGGCTGTCCCTCGAGGACGCGCCAGCTGGTCTGGCCGAGGCCGCGGGCCGGCGGGCCGGCGAGAACGTCGCGGCGAACGGTCGAGTGCACGCCGTCCGCGCCGACGACGCGTACTCACCCGTCGTGCCGTCGGTGAAGCCGATCCGGACCGGACCGGTGCCCGACCGGCCGGACCGGCACGCACCCGCGTCGGCAGAACCATGCAGATCCGCACGCCGACCCGATGGGTGGTTCTGCGCAGGTCAGCGGATCCCGTGCTCGAACGCGTACAGCGCCGCCGCGGTCCGGGAGCCGACACCGAGCTTGGTGAAGATGTTGCTGACATGCCGGGCGACGGTCTTCTCGCTGAGGAAGAGCTCCGCCGCGATGGCATGGTTGGTCTTGCCGCCGGCGACCAGCCGGAGCACCTCGACCTCGCGGGGACTGAGGCCGGCGGCGTCGTCGAGCTGCTGCTTGCAGGTCAGCGCCTCCACGGCGGCCAGGTCCGGGGCGGCGCCGAGCTGGCTGAAGACGTGCCGGGCCGCGTCCAGTTCCATCGCCGCCGTGTCCTCGTCCTGCAGCGCCCGGCACGCCTGACCGACGAGCACCCGCACGCGGGCCGCCTCGTACGGCGCATCCAGGTCGCGCCACACCCGCCAGGCGTGCCGCAGGGCCGGCAGCGCGGTATCGGGCCTGCCGTCGGCGAGGTGAACGGCTCCCCGGGCGTGCGCCGACCGGGCGTGCAGAGCGGCGGTGCCGTACGCCTCGGCGATCTCGGCCAGCTCGGTCGCGCCTTCGTGCGCCGCCGCGAGGTCCGGGACGGCGAGCATGATCTCCACGTACGCCGGGAGGAGCTGCGATCGGGCCAGCGGGTCGGCCGTCTCGCCGACTGCCCGGCGGATGGCCGCCGCCGAGACGTCCACCCTGCCCTGGGCCAGGCGGAGCTGTGCCAGGCCGGGTTGGGTCTCCCAGCCGTACCGGTTGGTGCTCCGGTACGCCTGCTCGGCTTCGGCCGTCTCCCCGCGCAGCCGGTGGATCTCGGCGAGCCGGTAGAACGCCATTCCGGCGACGATCTCGCCGTACCCCTGGGTCAGCAGCTGGCAGGCGACCTGGGCGGCCCGGATCGCGTCCGGCCAGGCGGCGCCGAGCTGCAGGAGCTCGGCCCGATGGACCCGGCAGATGCCGGAGTAGGCCCCGCTGAACTGTGGCTGGGCGTCGCACCACGCGTTGAGCGCCAGGGTCCACTCGCGGGCGCGACGCAGCTCGTGCAGCTCCTGGCAGGCGGCGATGACGCTGCAGTAGATCCAGCCGGTCATCCCCACCGACGCCTCGCCGGCCGAGATCCCCAGCATGACCTCGTCCAGCAGGGCCAGGCCCTCCGCGACCCGCCCCTGCTTGATCCGGGCCCGGCCCCGGATGTGTGCGGCGACGTTGACGAGATCCTGGTCCGCGCAGCTGTCGCCCAGCTCCAGCGCCCGGGTGGCGGTCCCGAACGCGCCGGCGTAGTCGCCGGCGCCGAACTGTCGCTCAGCCGCCGGGACCAGCAGGTAGCCCTGCTCGGCGCAGCCCGGTCGGGTCTCGGCCAGCCTGGACCCCCGGACGATCCAGCCTCCCGCATGCGCGAAGTCGCCTTTCAGGACCAGCGCCTGGTGCAGCCAGAAGGCGCACCGCACCGCCGCACCGACCTCACCGGCGTCGACGTACGTCTGGTACGCCCGCTGCAGCAGGCGGGCGGCGTCGTCCGCGCGGCCCAGGATCGCCGCGGACTCGCCGAACCGCTCGATGTCCTCGATGCCCAGCGGAGACACCGCGTCGGCGGCCGCGAACTCGTCGCACGCGTCGACCCACGCCTGCCGGCGGTGTGACTCCCGGGCGCGCTCGAGGTCGGCGGACATCTCCATCAGGGCTCCGGTGCCCAGTGAACCGCTCGCCGGCCACGCCTGTCATGCCCGTTGGGGCTAAGCGTCGGGGCATGGCGGCGGAGTGGTGACCCCGACCGGGCGCCCGGAGCCGGCGCGGGTCAGTCGTGCCAGCGGACGCAGGTTTCGATCTCGTTGATCGCGGCGGTCCACTCGTCGAACGGCACCTCGCCGTCCGGGCGGCGGGTCAGCACCGCGGTGACGCCCTCCAGCTCGCAGTAGTCGGCGATCTCCAGCGCGAGATCCACCGCCTCCGGGCTCGGGCCGCGCAGGTCGTAGACCTCCTCCGGCGCCGGCTCGACCGGCAGGTCCTCGGCGTCGCGGATGTCCGGCCAGGTGAGCATCTCGGCCAGGTCGTGGTCGGAGTCGCTGTCGGTGTAGTCCTCCAGCCCGGCCGCGGTGCGGAACAGGTCGATCGTCAGGTCGGAGCCGAGGAAGATCGGCTCGTCGTCGTCGCCCTGGTACGTCCGCAGCGTGAAGCCGGTGCCGGACGGCAGCGTCACCGAGATCGGCAGGATGCCGGCGACCTCCCAGACGCTGAACTCGCCGTCCTCGGTCTCGTCCTCGGGTGCCTCCTCGATGTCGCCCACCTCGCCGACGACAACCGCTGCCGGCGGCGCGGCGGCAGGTTGCGGGGTGGGCTCGTCGTCCACCACCGCGACGGTCGCGCCACCGGAGTCGGCGCCCGCTTCGCCCGCCGCATCGCCGGCCACCGGCTCGCCCCGCCACTCGATCAGGCCGGCGAAGCGCTCCAGCAGCGACTCCCAGGACTGCTCGACCACCTCGCCGACCGCGGTCCAGCGCTGCTCGCCCTCGGACCCGGCGAAGGACACCTCGTCGGACAGCAGCCGGGCGAACTCGGGTGTCTCCTCGACCAGCCGCAGCAGCGTCCCGTCGTCGCACACCTCGGCGACGCGCTGCACCAGGTCGAGCAGGTCGGACAGCTCGGAGACCGTGTACGGGTCGGGGTCGGACGCGGCCAGGTCGTACCCCCCGTCCAGGTCGAAGCTGAAGTCCTCGTCCGGCTCCAGCTCGGCCGGGGTCAGCGCGACCAGGTCCTTCCACCGCGGGTGGTCGGTGAGGTCGTTCTCCTCGCCGGAGCGCAGGTGCTCGGACATCTCCTCGGTGCTGCCGAAGACGAGCACGCGCCGGCCGACGCCGAGGAACGCCTGCCACTCCTCGCCGTCCTCCTCCCACGGGGTCGCCCACAGGGTGACGCCGGTGCGCCCGTCCAGGGTGATCCGGATGGGGACGACGGACGCCTCGCTCGGCCTGGTCACGGCGGGCAGCCTATACAGCGGCCACCGCTCAGACGCCGAGCGGGTGCCAGACGGTCTTGGTCTCCAGGAAGGCCGCCAGCCGGCCGGTGCCCGGGTCGGCGGTCCAGTCCGGCTCGGAGCGCGGCGCCCGGCGGACCCGCTTGACGTTGTCGGCGGCCGCCCGCTCCAGCTCGACCGCCTGCGCCGGGTCCGCGCCGGTGAGGTCGATCGCGTTCACGTCCCGGTGCGAGGCCAGCCACGGCGCCAGCTCGGCGGTGATCCCGGTCAGCAGGTTGACCACGCCGCCGGGGACGTCCGAGGTGGCGAGCACCTCGGACAGCGTGACCGCCGGCAGCGGCCGGGCCTGGGACGCGACGACGACCGCGGTGTTGCCGGTGGCGACCACCGGGGCGACGACGCTGACCAGGCCGAGCAGGGACGAGGCCTGCGGCGCCAGCACGGCGACGACGCCGGTCGGCTCGGGCACCGAGAAGTCGAAGTACGGTCCGGCGACGGGGTTCGAGGAGCCGAGCACCGCGGCCACCTTGTCCGCCCAGCCCGCGTACCAGACCCAGCGGTCGATCGCGGCGTCCACTTCGGACTCGGCGTCCGGCGAGCCGGAGTCGCCGACCTCGACGACGAATTGCGCCCGCCGGCCCTCCATCAGCTCGGCCACCCGGTAGAGCACCTGCCCCCGGTTGTACGCGGTCGCGCCGGACCAGCCGGCGAGGGCCTTGCGGGCGGCGACGACCGCGTCCCTGGCGTCCTTGCGCGACGCCTGCGCCGCGTTCGCCAGAAAGCGACCGTCCGGTGTGGACACCTCGTACGACCGGCCGGACTCCGAGCGCGGGAAGGCGCCGCCGATGTAGAGCTTGTACGTCTTGCGCACCGCGACCCGGGACTCGGTCGAGGCGGATGAGCGCTCGCGCGAAGACCTGGTCGAGGCGGATGAGCGCTCGCGCGAAGACCTAGTCAAGATAACCCTCCAGCCCGTGCCGGCCGCCCTCCCGGCCGAAGCCGGACTCCTTGTAGCCGCCGAACGGCGAGGCCGGGTCGAAACGGTTGAACGTGTTCGCCCAGACCACGCCGGCCCGCAGCCGCTGCGCCATCCACAGGATGCGCGAGCCCTTCTCGGTCCACACCCCCGCCGACAGCCCGTACGGCGTGTTGTTCGCCTTCTCCACCGCCTCGGCCGGCGTCCGGAAGGTGAGCACCGCGAGCACCGGGCCGAAGACCTCGTCCCGGGCGATCCGGTGCGACTGCGAGACGTCGGTGAAGACTGTGGGCGGGAACCAGAAGCCCCGGTCCGGCAGCTCGCACGGCGGCGACCAGCGATGCGCGCCCTCCGCCTCGCCGAGGTCGGACAGCTCCCGGACCCGGGCCAGCTGCTCGGCGGAGTTGATCGCGCCGAGGTCGGTGTTCTTGTCCAGCGGGTCGCCGAGCCGCAGCGTCGTCAGCCGGCGGCGCAGCTTGTCCAGCACCTCGTCGTACACGGACTCCTGCACCAGCAGCCGGGATCCGGCGCAGCAGACGTGGCCCTGGTTGAAGAAGATGCCGTTGACGATGCCCTCGACCGCCTGGTCGAGCGGGGCGTCGTCGAAGACCACGTTGGCGGCCTTGCCGCCGAGCTCCAGGGTTAGCCGCTTGCGGGTGCCGGCGAGCGCCCGCTGGATTTCCTTGCCGACCTCGGTCGAGCCGGTGAAGGCGACCTTGTCCACGCCGTCGTGCCGGACCAGCGCGGCGCCGGTCTCACCGGCGCCGGGGATCACGTTGACCACGCCCGGCGGCAGCTCGGCCTGCTGCATGATCTCGGCGAGCACCAGCGCGGTCAGCGGGGTGGTCTCCGCCGGCTTGAGCACGGCGGTGTTGCCGGCGGCCAGCGCCGGCGCGAGCTTCCACGCCGCCATCAGCAGCGGGAAGTTCCACGGGATCACCTGGCCGGCGACGCCGAGCGGGCGCGGGTCGGGCCGGCCGGGGACCGCGTACGCCAGCTTGTCCGCCCAGCCCGCGTGGTAGAAGAAGTGCGCGGCCGCCAGCGGCACGTCGACGTCGCGGGACTCCTTGATCGGCTTGCCGTTGTCGAGGGTCTCCAGCACGGCCAGCTCGCGGGAGCGCTCCTGGACCAGCCGGGCGATCCGGAACAGGTACTTGGCCCGCTCCCGGCCGGGCATCGGACCCCAGACCTCGTCGTACGCCCGGCGGGCCGCGGCCACCGCCCGGTCAACGTCCGCGGGACCCGCGACCGCGACCTCGGCCAGCACCTCCTCGGTCGCCGGGTTGACCGTCTTCAGCGTCCGGTCGGAGCCGACGAACTCGCCGTCGACGAACATCCCGTACGACTCGCGCAGCCGCGCGGTCTCCCGCGACTCCGGCGCCGGGGCGTACTCCCATGCCCGCTCCTCGGCCGGCCCGACAGGCGCAAGCGCCTGCCGCGCCGCCCTCGTCGCTCCCCGCTCGCGCTGCGAGCTCTCGCGCTCGCTCGATGCCCGCTCGCGCTGCGAGCTCTCGCGCTCGCTCGATGCCCGCTCGCGCTGCGAGCCCTCGCGCTCGCTCGATGGTGTGTCTGGTGTGGACATCGCAGTCCTCAGTCGAGGGTCACGTAGTCGGGTCCGGAGTAGGCGCCGGTGCGCTCCTTCTGCCGCTGCAGGATCAGGTCGTTGAGCAGTGTGGACGCGCCGAAGCGGAAGAGGTCGGGGTCGAGCCACTCGGGCCCGGCGATCTCGTTGACCTGGACCAGGTAGCGCACGGCCTCCTTGGCGGCGCGGATCCCGCCGGCCAGCTTCACCCCGCGCCGGTCGCCGGTGGACAGGGCGAAGTCGCGCACCGCCTCGAGCATGACCAGCGACGTCGGCGGCGCCGCGGCCGGTGAGATCTTGCCGGTCGAGGTCTTGATCACGTGTCCGCCGGCGAGCAGCGCCAGCCAGGAGGCCCGCCGCACGTTGTCCAGTGTGGACAGCTCGCCGGTCTCCAGGATCACCTTGAGGTGGGCGCCGCCGCAGGCCTCCCGGACCGCGACGATCTCCTCGTACACCTGCAGGTAGCGGCCGGCGAGGAAGGCCCCGCGGTCGATGACCATGTCGATCTCGTCCGCGCCGGCCCCGACCGCCTCCCGGACGTCGGCGAGCTTGGTGGCCAGGCTGGCCCGCCCGGACGGGAAGGCGGTGGCCACGCTGGCCACCTTGACGCCCGACCCGGCCAGCTCGGCCTTGGCGACCGCGACCAGGTCCGGGTAGAGGCAGATCGCCGCCACCGAGGGCGTCGTCGGGTCGGTCGGGTCCGGGTGCCGCCCCTTCGCGCACAGCGCGCGCACCTTGCCGGGCGTGTCCGCGCCTTCCAGCGTGGTCAGGTCGACGCAGCGGATGGCCAGGTCGAGCGCCCACTGCTTGGACTGCTTCTTGATGCTGCGGGTGGCCAGCGCCGCCGCCCGGGCCTGGGCGCCGACCTGGTCCACGCCGGGCAGCCCGTGCAGGAAGCGCCGCAGGGTCGCGTCGTCCCGCACCACGTCCGCGTACGTGGCCGGCGGCCCCACGGTCAGCGTCACGGTGCCGAGCCTACGCCGGGCGGGACAGGCCCCGGCCGCCCCGGACCCAGGCCTTGACCACGGCGTACGCGAGCGGCAGCGGGACCGTGCCGGCGCCGAGGCCGACGTCGACGAGCAGGTCGAAGACGTCGCCGCGGCGGGCGGCGGTGGCGATGGCCGCGTCGATGAAGCGCGGCGACTGGGCGGCCCGGCCGAGCAGGTCGGTGGTGCGCAGGTGCCGGCCGAGGGCCTTGCGCAGGCCGCGGCGGTACGTGCCCAGCGGGTCCGCCGGGGCGGCCACCGCAGCCTCCCCGGCGAGCCGGCCGGAGACCAGCGCGTAGTAGATGCCCTCGCCGGTCAGCGGGTTGATCAGGCTGGCCGCGTCGCCGGCCAGCAGCACCCGACCGCGGCCCGGCCGGGGCCGGCCGGGGGACAGCGGCAGGTGGTGGGCGAGCAGGTCGCGGGCGGGCAGGCCGGGCAGCAGCTCGGCGAGCCGGCCGTGCAGCACCTGCCTGCCGGGCCGCCCGGTGGCGTGCAGCTTGGGCAGCAGCATGCCGAAGCCGACGTTCGCGGTGCCGTCGCCGATCGGGAACGACCACGCGTACGCCGGCCAGCCGGCTTTCTGCATCGCGATGAACTGGGCCCCTCCGTCATGGGCGGGATCGTCGGAGTCCGGCACGTCCGCGTAGCCGCGGACCGCGATCGCGGTGTACTTCTCCGGTGTCGGCCGCAGGCCGAGCAGCCGCCGCAGGGTCGAGTTGGCGCCGTCGGCGGCCACCACCGCACGCGCGGTGATGGCGTCGTCGAGCACGACCTGCCCGTCCCGGGCGGCCACCGTGCGGACCCGGTGCCGGCGGACCTCGACCCCGCGCTCCCGCGCCGCGTCGACCAGCCGGGCGTCGAAGACCTTGCGCGGCACCACGTGGTTGGGCCGGGCCGCGGTCGCGGACACCGACGCCCCGCCCGGCGAGATCACCGACAGCCGCCGGGTCGGCCGGTAGTCCGCGATCAGGTCCGGCACGCCGAGCAGCGCCAGCTCGTCCCGGCCGTGCGCGGCGATGCCGTCCCCGCACGCCTTGTCCCGGGGGAAGTCGGCGCGGTCGAGCAGCAGCACCCGGGCGTCCGGCCGCAACTGCCGGGCCCGCAGCGCCGCCGCCGAGCCGGCCGGGCCGCCCCCCACCACCACCAGATCCCACGACTCGTCCACGGCGGTGAGCCTGCCATGGCGGGCGCCGGACGGCTGAGGCGTTACCGTGTCGGCCCGTGCAGACCCTCGTCGTGGACCACCCGCTCGCCGCCGCCCGGCTGACCACCATGCGGGACGAGCGCACCGACAACACCGGCTTCCGGGTGGCGCTGCGCGAGCTGGCCACGATGCTCGTCTACGAGGCCACCCGGGACCTGCCGGCGGAGCCGGTGCCGATCCGGACGCCGGTCGGCGAGGCGGTCGGGGTCCGCCCGGCGAACCCGCCGCTGCTGGTGCCGGTGCTGCGGGCCGGGCTGGGCATGGCGGAGGCCGCGCTCGGGCTGCTGCCGGAGGCGCAGATGGGCTTCGTGGGGCTGGCCCGGGACGAGCAGACCTTCCAGCCCCGGGCGTACCTGGAGTCGCTGCCGGAGACGCTGGCCGGCCGGCCGGTGCTGGTGCTCGACCCGATGCTCGCCACCGGCGGGTCGCTGCTGCACTGCTGCCGGCTGCTCACCGACCGCGGCGCGGACGACGTGACGGTGGTCTGCGCGGTCGCGGCGCCGGAGGGGCTGCGGCGGCTGGAGGACAGCGGCCTGCCGCTGCGGGTGGTCACCGCCGCCGTCGACGAGCGGCTCAACGACTCGGCCTACATCGTGCCCGGGCTCGGCGACGCGGGGGACCGTCAGTTCGGCGCCGTCTGAGCGAGCAGCGGCTCGAGCTCGGCGTGCAGGCGGGCGAGGGCGTCGGCGGCGGTCGCCCGGGCGGCCGGGACGGCCTCCGGCTCGCCGTCCGGCACCGGCACCACGACCTCCAGGTACGCCTTCAGCTTCGGCTCGGTGCCGCTGGGCCGGACCACCACCCGCACGCCGTCGGCGCGCAGCCGGACCACGTCGGCGTCCGGAAGCAGGTCGTCGACCGCGGTCACCGGGCGGCCGAGCAGCTCGGCGGGCGGTGTCGCCCGGAGCCGGGCCATCGCGGCGGCGATGTCGGCCAGCTCGGTCACCCGGACGGTCAGCGGCGCGGTGGCGTGCACGCCGAATTCCGCGGCCAGCTCGTCCAGCCGGTCCGGCAGGCCCCGGCCCGCCGCCTTGAGCGAGGCGGCGAGGTCGGCGGCGAGCGCGGCGGCGGAGATCCCGCACTTGTCCAGCACCGCCTCGGGCATGACGCAGTAGCCGAGCGCCTCCTCGTACCCGTACGCGAGATCCGGCGCGGCCCGCACGATCCACTTGAAGCCGGTCAGTGTCTCGGCCGCGGGGACGCCGCGGGCGGCGCAGAGCGTGCCCAGCAGCGAGGAGGACACGATCGTCGTGGCGTACGTCCCTCGCACGCCGGTGCGGATCAGGTGGTCGGCGAGCAGCACGCCCAGCTCGTCGCCGGTCAGCGCCCGCCAGCCGGCCGGTGTCGGCACCGCGACCGCGCACCGGTCGGCGTCCGGGTCGTTCGCGATCAGCAGGTCCGCGTCCACGTCGGACGCCAGCGCGATCGCCAGGTCGAGGGCGCCCGGCTCCTCCGGGTTGGGAAAGGCGACCGTGGGGAAGTCCGGGTCGGGCGCCGCCTGCTCGTCGACCTCCACCGGCGGCGGGAAGCCGGCGCGGGCGAAGGCCTGGCGGAACACGCCGGCGCCGACGCCGTGCAGTGCGGTGTGGACGGTGCGCAGCTCGCGGTGCGGGGTCCGCGGCACGGCGGCTACGGCATCCAGGTAGGACTCCAGCACCTCCTCGCCGAGCACCTGGTACGCATCCGACATCGGCACCGTCGACAGTGGACCGACGGCGGCGATCGCCGCCTCGATCGCGGCGTCCGTCGGCGGCACGATCTGCGCGCCGGTGTGGTCGTAGACCTTGTAGCCGTTGTCTTCCGGCGGGTTGTGGCTCGCCGTGACCATCACCCCGGCCGCCGCGCCCAGCAGCCGCACCGCGTGTGCCAGCACCGGGGTGGGCAGCGGCCGCGGCAGCACCTTGGCCTCGAAGCCGGCCCCGGCGAGGACCGCGGCCGAGTCGCGGGCGAAGTCCGCGCTGCCGTGCCGGGCGTCGTAGCCGATCACCACCGGGCCGGGGACGTCGGCGTCGCGGAGGTGGCTGGCCAGGCCGGCCGCGGTACGGCGGACCACGGCGCGGTTCATCCCGTTGGGGCCGGCCCGCAGCGGGCCGCGCAGCCCGGCGGTGCCGAACGCGAGCCCGCCGGCAAAGCGGTCGGCGACCGCGTCCTCGTCGTCCGCGTCGAGCAGCCGGCGCAGCTCGTCCCGGGTGGCCGGGTCCGGATCGTCGGCCAGCCAGTCCTCGGCGACCGTCCGCAGGTCGGCCCTCACGGGACCGGGCGGGCCGGGCCGTCCGGGCCGTCCGGGCGGGCCGGGGCGTCCGGGGCGTCCGGGGCGTCCGGGGCGTCGTACTCGGGGCCGGCGAGCTCGCCGCCGAGCAGGGCGTGCTCCACCGCGGCCGGGTCGGGCTCGCCGTGCTCGGCGAGCACCTCCGCCGCGTAGTCCTCGGCGTCGTCGACCGGCCGGTAGCCGAGCGCGCGGGCCGGGGCCAGGTCCCACCAGCCGCGGGTGTTGGCCGAGATGCCGTAGACGACGGCGAAGTCGACGTCCGGCGCGGTCAGCGCGGCGTGCAGCAGGCGGATGCCGTCCGAGGGGCTCAGCCAGGTCGACAGGTGCCGCGGGGTCACCGGGCGCTCGGTCCAGGAGCCGATCCGCAGGCAGACCACCTGCATCCCGTACCGGTCGGCGTAGAGCCGGCCGAGCGCCTCCCCGAAGACCTTGCTGACGCCGTAGTACGTGTCCGGGCGGGGCGGCAGGTCCACCGTGGCCAGCCGGGTGCGCGCGGTGAAGCCGACCGCGTGGTTGCTGCTGGCGAAGACCAGGCGGCGGACGCCGGCGCGGCGGGCCGCGTCGAAGACCTGGTACGTCCCGTCGATGTTGGCGGCGAGGATGTCCGCGAACGGCGCCTCGCCGGAGATGCCGGCCAGGTGCACGACGGCGTCCACGCCGGACACTGCCCTGTCCAGCGCGCTTGCGTCCCGGACGTCGGCGCGCACGGGCGGGTCGGCCAGGCCGTGGACGCCGTCGAGCGGGGCCCGGTCCAGGCCGCGCACCCGCCAGCCGCGGGCGGCCAGCCCGGGGCAGGCGGCCCGCCCGATCCGGCCGGCCGCGCCGGTCACCAGCACCCGCCGGCCAGCTCCGGGCCGGGCTTCCGGATGCGCCCCGAACTCGCTCACAGTGCATCCCGCACGCGCGCCGGAGGACGCGCGCGCTCGACGTTCGCGCGACTGGCGCCCGTGCCGCGGCTGGACGCGCGCGCGAGGGCGCTCACTGTGCATCCCGCACGCGCGCCGGAGGACGCGCGCGCTCGACGTTCGCGCGACTGGCGCCCGTGCCGCGGCTGGACGCGCGCGCGAGGGCGCTCACTGTGCATCCCGCACGCGCGCCGGAGGACGCGCGCGCTCGACGTTCGCGCGACTGGCGCCCGTGCCGCGGCTGGACGCGCGCGCGAGGGCGCTCACTGTGAAT
>Ga0210378_10000750_pt1 | contig 16838 bp, 15 predicted proteins | sample PLM1_60_b1redo_FD_155465 | JGI IMG/M metagenome (GOLD analysis project Ga0210378, IMG submission 155465) | Groundwater sediment microbial communities from an aquifer in East River, Colorado, USA - PLM1_60_b1 redo | ecosystem: Environmental > Terrestrial > Soil > Riparian zone | place: USA: East...
CGTCACCCTGACCCAGGCCGCCTGACCCACATCCCCAGACACACCCCACCCGACGCTCACTGGCTGGGGTTCGCTGGCTGGGGTTCGCTGCCGCCTGCCTGGCTGAGGTGGTCATTTTCCGATCAGGTGTCGCAGCCGCCGCAGTCGCTGCGATACTCGTCCCTACGTCTGCACTGGCGACACCGCCGCCAGGCGGGAATCCGTCGGCGGCGTTCACGTTCGTAGGTAGCGTGCGCGATGAATCCGGCACACCGGAAGGCGGGGCTGAGCTGAGGCTAATGCTGATGGAACAGGTAGCTCCGGCCGCAATCGAAGCTGGCGAGGATCAGGATCTGTTGTTCTTGAATGGCGGCAAGACCGATAACGACGGTCGCTACGAGTTCACCGTCAATGCCTCAGCGATTCCGGCACGCTATTTCAGCCCGACCGGCGCGGTCCACGGACGACTGGTGTCCTATGGCAGGAGAACAATCGTCCATCAGGTGGTTAAGTTCGACGGCTTTGGGTCCAACGACGGCGGCGAGGAGGTGGCCGCTGCACGCGCCGCCTCAGGATTGGCGCGTCCGGTAACGCAAACGGTGAATACGAGTGCGGTGGCGCACCGCGCTACGGCAGCATATGTGCAGGACGATCGGCCACTTCCTCCGGATGCATGTAACGAGCGCGAAACGGCCCATTGGGAAAACATCAACACATCTCGGGAGCCATTCGTTAGCGTTGGTCGCGTCAGGACCAAGGGAGGGTCAGAGGCCAGCGTAGGCGTCTTCGACGGCAGTAAGCATGAGACTGCAGTCTTCTTTCTTATCCGAGGGAACGTGGCCACGGCTGGTGCTCAGGAGGCCGTCGATACCTCGGTTGACTGGTCGGTGACCGTGCCGAAGAACACCAATGCGGATGTTCGGGCTGAGATTGACTATCGGTACCATCAGGTCAAGTGCGTCAATCGCTTCGGCGGGGAGGTACGCTACCCTGGGATCGCAGAGTGGTATCCACTCCGGCCTACGGGTGGAACTAAGCTGGTGAATCAGACGAATGAACCGTTCATTTGTGCAGCTCAGTACGAGACGCAGCATGCAGGTACGCAGGTGATTAACGTGTCTCGGGGTCGCACGCGGGCAACAGCGAACTCCGTAGACGTGGGTCTCGGCGTTACAGGCCCTTCTTTCCTTGATATTAACGCTTCGGCGAGCACGACAAGCACCAAAATTACCCGCTTTACTTGGACAGGAAAGCTGGCGGCGACATCCTCCTTCTATCTGTGTGGCAACACTGACTACGCCATCTACGCATCGCGGGTGCGTGAAAAGTAGTCGCCTGCTGTGCGCTGCTGCCGCTGCCGTCATGATCTGCTTGACGTGCAGCTGCAGCGGTTCAGCAGACCCACACGAGGGATCGGATACCTCGGTGAAGCGCCCATCCGCGGACACCACCCTGACGTATGGTCAGGCTGGCACCGGCTCCATAATCCCAGCCGTGAATAGCGTATTCACGCTCGGCGTTGCGGTACAGAACCGGGGCAAGCGCGACGTCGTCGTGCAGTCATTCGAGGTAATCCACCAAGAAGGCGTGGCGGCGACGATTGAGCTGGTCGTTGGACCAAAACGCAAGATCGGACAACTCGCATCCTCCGTCGGCTTTCCACCGGACCCGAAGAATCTGTGGGAGCCATCAGCTCCCAGAAGGTTCGGGAATGGATTCGATCTTCCGCCGGGAAAGCAGAGCGCTGACTGGGGCTACAACGTATTGATCCGTGTTCAGCGTACGGCTCGCTATGGTTTCATAAGGGGCTATCGGGTTCGTGGCGCTGTTGACGGCAAACCATTTGTCGACGAGGTGGACGTGTATGTCGCAATGTGTGGTGACGCCAACAACGTCACTGCCGATTGCGACCGGTACTCCAAGGTACATGGATACTCTTAACGCACTGAGGTAGCTCCCCGCACCGTGGATGGTGTTGCTCAAGGACGCTGACGTACGTCAGGAGCGCTTGCGCGATGTCCGGCACACTGGAGCGACCATTCTCCTCGTGTTGAACGTCGCCAACCGCGCCGTCATGGGCGCGTTATGGGCTGGTCGCACATCGCGATGACGACCCGGTGCCAACACATCCCAGACGAGCTGCGTCAGGCCATCGCAAAGCAGTTCGGCGGACTGCTCTGGGCGGAGACCCGCCGCATTGACCTCGGTGTAGTCATTGTCGAGATCACGGCCGAACCGGATCCGGTCGGTGTCATGGGATTGTTCCCACAATCCCATGAAGTGACGGAACTTCTCCTCGGACGCATCAAGCGAAGCCAACCTGTAACGCATCAAGCGGAGTACGACAGACAACTGGGCCGCTGACCTGTCGAGTCTCAATAAACCCGTGACGGATCGTTCTCACGACATGCGTGACAGTAGCCGTTCGCCGTCGTGCGTGACCTCAGCCGCAACGTCCGTCGCGGTCCGTCGTCGTCCAGTCGTGAGGCTCGTGGTTGACCGCCGCTCGCCTCGGTGCGTGGCACGACGGTGGCACGAATCGCTCAGACGTCGTGCGAGGTTTCAGTCCGTCGCCTTGTCCTGCAGCATCACCCGCGCTTGGTCGGAAATCGCCCCGGTAGGAACGTGGCCGACCCGTTCGTGATAGGGCTGGCGATCGCGAACAAGAGCGCGGTTGTGACTGAGGAGACGCTTAGCGGAAACCTGATGAAACCGCGAATTCCGGATGTGTGCAATTCCCTAGGAGTTCGGTGCACCAACCTTGCTGGATTCCTCCGGGAGCAGGCATGGCAGTTCTAGCAGACCGCTGCCGTTGTGACTAGGGAGTGTGACTCTATCTTGGCAGCCCGCCGAGCAACGTAGTCGCGATATCGCCCATGCTGTGCACCACGGCGTGAGCACCCAACGCTGTGAACTGTTCCGCCTTAGCGGGTTTGTTGGCGTACCCGATGACGGCTACGCCACAAGCACCGCGCAAATGGTCAGGGGTCGGTCTACCAGCGGGCCGACGGCATGTGGGTCGGCGCGGCATACGTGCTGATGCCGGACGGCACGAGGCGTCGCCGGCCGGTCTACGCCACGACCGAAGCAAAGGCCACCAGCAAGCTGATTCAGATGCAAGCGAGGTCCGACCAGGGCGTGCCCGCCGAAGCGACCGGCTGGACGGTTGAGAAGTTCCTCATCTATTGGCTCGACTACATCGTGAAACCCGCCCGAAAGCCGCGTACACACCAGGGCTACGAGGTGGTTGTGCGGGTGCACCTGGTCCCGGCGCTCGGCAGAAAGCGTCTGAACAAGCTGGCGGGCGCTGATGTCCGGCTCTTCCTGCGCCGGCTGGAGCACACGTGCCTGTGCTGCCTTCACGGACTCGACACCCGACGTGCCGAGGATGAGCGCAAGTGCTGCGCAATCGGCAAATGCTGCGAGTCAACGCCGTCGCAGCGCCTCCTCCAACAGGTGCACTCCGTATTGCGAAACGCACTGCAAGCCGCCGTCCGTGAGGAATTGCTTGCGCGCAACGTGGCCAAGCTCGTCCAAGTCTCCGGCCGGGCCTACGACGTCAATAGGGGCTTGTCGGTATAGCAGGCCCGAAAGCTCCTCGTGGAAGCCCAGCCCGACCGGCTATACGCCTTGTACGTCCTCGCGCTCTACCTCGGCCTGCGGCGCGGCGAACTGCTTGGCCTCCGCTGGGACGACATCGACCTGGCCAAGAAAGACTTGGAAATCTCCCGCACCTTGCAACGCGTCGGCGGAGAGCTGAAGGTAGCAACTCCGAAAACCCGTCATTCCCGCCGCACGGTGCCGCTACCCGAGGTCTGCGTGTCGGCTCTGCAAGAACATCAGGAGCGGCAGAAGGCAGACCGCGACGCTGCCGGAACCGACTGGATCGACAGCGGATACGTCTTCACCAGCACGATTGGCACCCCAATTGAGCCCGACAACCTGCGCCGAAGCTGGTACCCAGTCCGAAAGGCGGCTGGTCTCGGCAATGTCGTGTTCCACGGGCTGCGTCACACGTGCGTGACTCTGCTCCTGGACCTCAACGTCCCGCTGCACATCGTCCGGGACATCGTTGGTCACTCAGCAATCGAGGTCACGATGACGATCTACGCCCATGCCTCGCTGGATGAAAAGCGTGCGGCGCTCACGAAGCTCGGCGAACACCTCTAGTAGAAGCCTTTGCGGGTTCGAACCTCACCCTGGCTTGCCGGGGTGAGGTTCGTCGCAAGCCGGTTTCTCCTGCGGATTTTCCACATCCGTGGAGGAAAGGTCGAAATCCTTTGACACATGGGGCGCTTGCCAATTCGTCTGTTCGAGCCGCCGCACCAGAAGGTGGTTTCGTCGATCGCGAACGAGGACGTCCTTTACAGCAGCTCTATTATCGCCAGCGAGCAGCAATCCGAGCGCAAACACGCGAAGTAGCAGCGGATCGGCCGTGCGGTCCAACCTCGCACGGATTAGGTTTCGGCTCACAACCGGTGCAATAGTGCAGAGTCGCTGTACCGCAATCGCTATTTGCTGCAGGTTGGAACTTGCCTTTAACCAATTCTGGAACACGGTCGCGACGGGCCCAGGGATGTGGTTCGCTGGAAATACCAACCCAAACTGCGAGGACACCCAATCAAGCCGGCCCCATACGGAAGCCTGGTACTCACTAAACCAGTTTCCTAACTCCCCCCACGATGCGACACCTTGCTCGGCGGCTCTTCGCAGGTACCGACCGAGGCTGTCCGCGGCATGAGGCAGTGCCCTGGCGGAACCCTGCCATTCCCGGTAGCGCGAAAACTCGTCGTTATTTGTCAGGGAGACCAGGATCGCCTTCGCTACGGTGCGAGAAACCTTCGTAGGGTTGTTCAATGCCCAGGATTCAAGACCATGTAGCACTTCAAGGTCGGGTTCAAAGAAAAGCGGTTCTTGGTATGCCCCACCTAAGACTGCCGTCATTGGCACCTTAATCTCCCGCAGGTCTTCGAGGCGTAACGTGTCTGCGGTCTCCGCCACTGGCGACAGGTGCGTCTTCGACGCGTTCAGTTCAAGGCCAACCTGCCGCGCTCGTTCTTGAAGATCCATTAGGAGGGCGAACAGTGCGGACTCGTCACCCTCCGCGCTCACATCATCCATCCACCGCCTTACGGTGGTTCTTCCAGATGCGGCAGCCGCTGCCAAGGCGTCATCGACCGGCTGCAACACTGCGTGGGCAAGCACGGCCGATGCAAAGCTTCGCTGCGGCAGGCCGCTTCTCGTCGACAGAGAGTCATGCGCCGCAACCACATCCATTATGATGTGCGCGGCCGTGACCCTGCCGAGGCGTCCATACACGATCGGTTCAAGGCGCTCGGGCCGGATGGATGCAAAGAACGAGGTGATGTCGGTTAGAAGACCAAAGCCGGGCTGCTCGCGCGTGGGCAAGGTCTCGACATAGGCGGACCACTCGGAACCACCGGAGGCGACGGCATTGCCGCTGCGCATCCGCCAGCCGTACACCCAGTCTGGTAGATCGGCGTTGAGCTTTGGTAGGCCGCTGTGAACAGCAGACAGGTAAGCAAGGCGGCTCAGCGGATCCTGAACAACGGCTGGTCGCACACCCAGGCGAGTCTTAGGGACGTCGATTAGATGGAAGAAGGGTTGAACCTGTAGGTGATGCTCACCGCCGTCCCGCAGCCCAACGTGCAAGTCGTCTGCAGCATCAAGGCTGCTGACGGCAGCTGGAAATAGCTCGGGCCAGCCCCAGGGGTCGCGATACCAGTCGCCGTACATCTCCGCGGCGGCAAGTTTGGCCCCGCCTGGGAGGTCAAGGCCAAAGTTGGGCACGGAACCTCCTCCGAGCCTCGGACGACGCAAACCCGCTCGTTGCTACACCCGTGCTACACGTGACCCCTGAGACACGAAATCCACCAGGCCGTTTTGGCTGGTGGATCGTGGTGGGCAGGGGCGGGGTCGAACCGCCGACCTTCCGCTTTTCAGGCGGACGCTCGTACCAACTGAGCTACCTGCCCTCACCCCACCGAGACACCTCGGTGGGGGTAGAGCGGTCCCGACGGGACTTGAACCCGCGACCTCCGCCTTGACAGGGCGGCGAGCACTCCAACTGCTCCACGGGACCTGGTCCGGAAAGACCCGGTCGTGCCCCCAACGGGATTCGAACCCGTGCTACCGCCTTGAAAGGGCGGCGTCCTGGGCCGCTAGACGATGAGGGCGCTACCCGAACCCTTACATGCTTGCACATGCTCAGTTCGGGCGGCGCACCCGGCCGCCTTCACGTCGGGAGCTTGGCCAGCATACGGGACGACCCCCTGAGACTCCAAAGCGGGTTTCCCGGGACAGAGCTGGCGGCTCAGAGCGGCACGAGTTTGAAGCGTCGGCGCAGCTCAGGGAGGAGCTGGACGAGCGCGGTGTAGGTACCGGCCCGATCCCCGCCGCCGTCGTGGAGCAGGACGATGCTGCCCGGCCGCGTGTTCTTTCTCACGTTCAGGACGATCCGGTACGGGGGCGGACGGCGCCAATCCTGCGGATCCACGGCCCAGTGCAGGGGCGCCATCCCGAGCTGGCGAGCGGTCGCGACGATCATGGGCGACCAGTTTCCGCCCGGCGCCCGGAAGTACCTGGGCGTCACACCGCTGGCCGCAGCGATGAGTGCGTTCGCCTGCTGCAGGTCGGCGGCGACGTGTTGCGGCGAGCGTTCCCGCAGGTGGAGGTCGTGGCGCATGGTGTGGTTGCAGAGGGTGTGCCCCTCGCGGACGATCTGCCGGACCAGTTCCGGGTACGCCCCTGCCCGGTATCCGAGGACGCAGAACGTGGCCTTGACGCGGTACCGCCGCAGAAGTTCCAAGAATCGCGGCGTCCAGTAGGGATCGGGGCCGTCGTCGAAGGTGAGTGCGACGCCCGGCCCGCCGGTAGTCCGGTGCAGCTCCGCCGGGCGGAGCTTGGCCGGCCGGGTCGCCGACATCTGCAGCGCGGCGATCGCCTGCGGAAGCGGGCGCAACCGCTGGGCAAGCCTGGTGGCGCGAGGCGCGTGCTCACGCGGGTCGCCAGCGTCGGCACCAGTCTCACCGTCAGATCGGGGCGGCCCGGAGAACGCGAGGTAGGAGATACACAGCGCTACGGCGACGAGCGTCATCGACCGGCGTCGGAGTTCCATGAAGCGCCATTCCTGTTGTTCGACGACGGTCGGCCGCTCTCTACAGTACGTTCCGCCGTCCACCCACCCGACCACCTCCAGCTCACGGCGGCGGGTTCCCGCCACACGCCCGCCGCGACGCCACCCGCGCCACGACGGCACCCATCTCAGGGTCGACCCCGGCTTGGGTCGGGGTGCGGGCGCTACCTCAGTCGGAGGGGTGACTAGACCTAAGCCCGATGTCCAGCGGCGCCGCCACTCCTAGCGTCAGCAGCGTGGCACTCATCGAGACGCAAGCACTGACGAAGCGGTACGCGAACGGCGTGACCGCGCTCGCCGACCTGACGGTCGACGTCGAGCCGGGCATCGTCGGTCTTGTCGGCGCCAACGGGGCCGGCAAGAGCACGTTGATCAAGATCCTGCTGGGCCTGCTAGACCCCACGAGCGGTCAGGCCCGCGTGCTGGATCGCGATCCACAGGCCGACGGCGCCGCTGTACGGGCGCTGGTCGGGTACATGCCCGAGCATGACTGCCTCCCGCCGGACGTATCGGCCGCGGAGTTCGTCACGCACCTCGGCCGGATAAGCGGACTCCCCGCCACCGCCGCCCGCGAGCGCGCCTCCGAGGCGCTGCGCCACGTGGGGCTGTACGAGGAGCGCTACCGCCAGATCGGCGGGTACTCCACCGGCATGAAGCAGCGGGTCAAGCTCGCCCAGGCGCTGGCGCACGATCCGCAGCTCCTCCTTCTGGATGAGCCGACCAACGGGCTTGATCCGGCTGGCCGCGAGGCGATGCTCAACCTCATCCAGCGGATCGGCACCGAGTTCGGCATCTCGGTCGTGGTCTGTTCCCACCTGCTCGGCGAGGTCGAGCGGATCTGCACGTCGCTGGTGGCGATCGACGGCGGGCGGCTCCTCCGCTCGGCGGCACTGTCGACGATGACCGGCGTGAGCGGCGTACTGGCCGTCGAGGTGGACGACGGCGGGGTGGTCGACGCGTCGGCCGCGCTCGCCGCCCACCTCACCGCCCGTGGCTACGAGGCGCGCCAGGACGGCCGCGAGCTGCTGGTCAGCCTTACCGACGACGCCGTCTACGACGAGATCCGCGACGGTGCCGCCGAGCTGGACCTGGCGCTGCACCGCCTGGAACAGCGGAGGCACGGCGTCGTCGAGCTGTTCCGCACACCAGCAACGGACACACCAGCAACGCACACATCGGCAACGGACACTTCAGCAACGGACACATCGGCAACGCACACGCCCACGACAGAAACCCCCGCGCGCACCGAGGAGGCCCGCGATGGCGCGGCATGAGACAACGCCGGCGGCGCCCACCAGCGTCATTCACGACATCGGCTACCAGCGTTACGAGGGGACACGGCTGGGGAGGGCGCACGCCGTCCGGGCTCTGTACGCGTCGAGCCTGCGCTCGGCGTTCGGCCTCGGCCGCAGCGCTAAGGCGAAGTTCCTGCCGTTCGGCATCCTCGGCCTGCTCAGCCTGATCGGCGCGGTGTTCGCGCTGGTACGGCAGCTGACCGGCGAGGGCGGCGGCCCGACGTACTACCTCGGAATCCCATCCAATGTCGGGTTGCTGCTGATCATCTTCCTGGCCGTGGTCGCGCCCGAGATGGTCTCCCGCGACCTCGGCAACAAGACACTGCCGCTGTACTTCTCGCGTCCGATCCGCCGCTCCGACTACGCGCTGGCGAAGCTGGCGGCGCTGATCACGGCCGTGTTCGCGGTGTTGGCGGCGCCGCTGGTCATCATGTTCCTCGGCGCGGCGCTGCAGTCCGGCATCGGCCTCGACGGGCTGTGGGACGAGTGGCGCGAGTTCTCCCTCGGCGTGTTCAACGCGGCCTTCTACGCCGTGCTGCTCTCGGCGCTGAGCCTGCTTGTCGCCTGCGCCACCGGCCGGCGCGCGTTCGCCGCCGGCGGGATCGTCGCGGTGTTCCTGGTCAGCACGCCGGTGGCCAGCGCGGGAATGGAGATAGGCACCGGCAACGCTCGTGACCTTGCCGGGCTGGCCAGCCCGTTCAGCCTGCTCGGCGGCGTCCAGGAATGGGTGTTCGACGAGGGCATCGAGGTCGGCCACTTCGGCCCGCTGTACGGGCTGGTCGCGCTGCTCCTGGTCGCCGGGTGCGCCGGCCTCTTCATCCAGCGGTACCGGAAGGTGACGGCATGACCACGGTGGAACTGACGAACGCGTCCCGCTGGTACGGGAACGTGGTGGCCGTCAACGACGTGACGATGACGATCGGTCCGGGAGTCACGGGGCTCCTCGGCCCGAACGGTGCCGGCAAGACGACGCTGCTGCACATGATGGCCGGCTTCCTCGCGCCGTCCCGGGGCACCGTCCAGCTGGACGGCCAGCCGACCTGGCGGAACCCGGACGTGTACCGGGAGCTGGGGTTGGTGACCGAGAAGGAGAACGTCCACGGCTTCCTGACCGCATGGGAGTTCGTCCTGGCCAGCGCCAGGCTGCACCGCCTCGCCGACCCGATCGCGGCAGCCCGGCGCGCGCTAGATCACGTCGAGCTGGGCGACGCGCAGCACCGGCGGATCGAGACGTACTCGAAGGGCATGCGGCAGCGGGCGCGAGTGGCGGCGGCGCTGGTCCACGATCCGGCCGTACTGCTGCTCGACGAGCCCTTCAACGGCATGGACCCCCGCCAGCGGCTGCACATGATGGAGCTGCTGCACGGCATGGCCGGCGACGGCCGCACGATCCTGTTCAGTTCGCACATCCTGGAGGAGGTCGAGCGGCTCTCGGGCACCGTCCAGGTGGTCGTGGCCGGACGGCTCGCCGCCTCAGGCGACTACCGCAAGATCCGGCAGCTGATGACGACGCGGCCGCACGTCTTCGCGATCCGGTCCAGCGACGACCGCAAGCTGGCGAGCGCGCTGATGGCCGAGGTCTCGGTGGCCGGTGTCGAACTCGACGCCAAAGGCATGACCGTCCGCGCCAGCGACTACGGCACCTTCAGCCGTGCGCTGCCGGTGCTCGCCCGCAAGGAGGGGATCCGGCTCGTCCAGGTCCTCCCGTCCGACGAGTCCCTCGAAAGCGTCTTCTCCTACCTGGTGGCTGCCCCGTGAGCATGTCAACGATCCGCATCCTGAACCCGACCATCATGGGCATCACCACGCGCGGGCTGCTCGGCCGCAAGCGGGCATTGCTGCTCATCCCGTTACCGCTGCTGCTGATCGGCCTGGCGGTGCTCGGCCGACTCAGCGGATCGGACGCTGGCGTCTGGGGCGAAGGGGTGCTGATCGGCCTCGGTATGAGCGTCGTCCTGCCGCTCACCGCGCTGATCGTCGGCACCAGCGCGCTCGGTTCGGAGATCGACGACGGCACGATCGTGCACATCCTCACCAAGCCGCTGCCGCGCCGGGAGATCATCCTCGCGAAGCTGGCTGTGGCATTCGGCATCACGGTGCCGGTCGCAGCAATCCCGCTCGGGATCGCGGGGGTCATCGCCGGGTCAACGCGGCTCGGGCTCGGGCTCGCTGCTGGTGCGGTGGTCGGCGGGCTGGCGTACGCGGCGATCTTCGTGGCGCTGAGCCTGGTAACGCGACGGCCGGTCGCGTTCGGCCTGATCTACCTGCTCGTCTGGGAGAGCCTGCTCGCGGGCGTCCTGTCCGGCACGAAGCAGTTCAGCGTCCAGCAGTACTCGCTGACGATCGCCGACCGGATCGCCGCGAACGACCTGGTTCAGAGCACCGTCTCGCTCCCCGTCGCGATCGTGATGAGCGCGGTGTTGACCGTCGGCGGAACCTTCCTCGCGATCGACCGGCTCCGGTCCTTCTCCTTGAAAGGAGAGAGTGCCTGAACAGCCAATACGTCCGAAAGTTGCGGTCGGCTTACAGTCTGGTTCAGCACGGGCGGTTCCGTGACAGGTGACACATACTGAACGGAGAGTGTCTGCACCGGATCGGACGGGGGTTCCTGCGATGGAGCGAGGAATCGCATGGTGAGGCGATACCGACCGTTGCGGGTCCTCACCAGGCTGGTCGCCCTGGTGGTCTGCGGGTTCCTGGGTGGGGTGATGGTCGCCGCGGCCGCCTTCCCTGCGGTGGGGTTGGCCGGGCTGAGCGCGAAGTCCGCGTCGGACTCCTTCGAAGCACTCCCGACCGAGCTGAAAGCACCGGTGCTGCCGGAGACCTCGAAACTGGTCGCCGCCGACGGGTCACTGATCACCACGTTCTTCGATCAGAACCGCATGCCAGTGGCGTTCAAGGACATCCCGCCCGTGCTGCGACAGGCGATCATCGCCGCCGAGGACGCCCGCTTCGAGGAGCACAACGGCGTCGACCCGCAGGGCGTGATCCGGGCGTTCGTGGCCAACCAGAACTCCGGCGAGGTCACTCAGGGCGCGTCGACCCTGACCCAGCAGTACGTCCGCAACGTGCTCCGGTACAGCGCCAAGACCCGCGCCGAGTACCGGGCCGCCACCGAGCGGACGGCGGCGCGCAAGATCCGCGAGATGCGGTACGCGATTGCGCTGGAGGAGAGGCTCACCAAGGACGAGATCCTCGAGCGGTACCTCGACATCGCCTACTTTGGTAACGGCGGGTACGGAGCTGCATCGGCCTCCCAGGCCTACTTCTCCCGTACGCCGAAGCAGCTCACGCTGGCCCAGGCCGCGATGCTCGCCGGGATGGTCAAGAGCCCGTCGGCCTACAACCCGATCGGCCGCCCGCCCGGCCCCGCCAAGGACCGCCGCGACTACATCCTCCAGCGCATGGCCAACCTCAGGCTCATCAGCCAGGCCGACGCCGACAAGGCGAAGAAGGAGGCGCTGGGGCTCAAGCCGGCGAAGGCGCGCGGCTCCTGCGTCACCGGCGTCGCGGCGTACGGCTTCTACTGTGGCTGGTTCCTCGACTGGTGGCGGTCCAATCCCGCGTTCGGGCCGACGCCGCAGATCCGCGAGCGCAACCTGCGTACCGGCGGCTACCAGATCCGCGCCGCGGTCGACCCGCGTATGCAGCGCGCCGCGCAGCGGGCCGCCGACAGCCAGACCAAGCGCACCAGCCGGTTCGCCAACGGCATCGTCCTGATCCAGCCGGGCACCGGCCAGGTCAAGGCGATGGCCATCACCCGGACGTACAGCCTCAAGGACAACCCGGGCGGGCAGGACTACCCGAACACGGTGAACCCACTGCTCACCGGGTCGACGATCTCGCCGGGGTACCAGGCCGGATCGACGTTCAAGATGTTCACGATGGTGGCGGCGCTGCGAAAGGGTATGCCGCTGAACACGAAGATCCACGCGCCGTACCAGTACCGGACGATCTACACGAGCTTCGGCCCGGCGAGCTGCGGCGGGAAGTACTGCCCCAAGAACGCGGGCCAGGCGATGACCGGCCTGCACACCATGTGGTCCGGCTTCGGTGAGTCCGTCAACACGTACTTCATCCAGCTGCAGCAGAAGGCCACCGTGCTGTCGGCCGTGCGGAGCGCCGAGGACCTCGGCATCGTGTTCCGCGCGAGCAAGGACCGCCAGAACAAGCGGAACCTGGTCAAGTACGGGCCTAACAGCGAGTGGGGCTCATTCACTCTCGGCACGGCGCAGGTCACGCCGCTGGACATGGCCAACGCGTACGCCACGGTGGCCGCGCGCGGCCGGCACTGCAAGCCGATGCCGGTCGTCAAGATCGTCGACCGGACGGGCAAGGCCCTCGCCGCCGGCAACCCGTCGTGCCGCCAGGTCATCCCGCGCGACGTCGCCGATGCGGCCACCGACGCCGCCCGGTGCCCCGTCGGCGACCCAGCTGTCGGATCGTGCACGCACCCCGGTGGCGGCCCGACCGCACGCAGCGTCGGCAACGAGATCACCCGCCCGATCGCCGGCAAGACGGGCACGACCGACCTCAACCGGTCCGCCTGGTTCGTCGGGTTCACGCCGAACCTGGCCGGCGCCGCGTTCTACGTCGATCCGGACGCGCCGAATACGTCATCGGTGCCGAGCTCAAGGGTGCCGATCACGGTCTTCAAACAGGCGATGAAGAACTCGCTCGTCTACCTGCCGACGATGAACTTCGTCCGGCCGACGCCGATGCGGGCGTACGCCAACAACAAGTACGTCGATCCGAACCCGACGCCCGATCCGCGCGAGAAGAAGAAGAAAAGGAAGAAGCCCGAGGAACCCAGTTCACCGCCCACGTCACCGCCCAGTTCCCCGCCCACTTCACCGCCCACTCCTCCGGCACCCGCGCGCCTGCGCACCCAGTGAGCGCGGACGAGGCCAGCGGCGCGGCCGCGATGCTCGCCGCCGACGCCGCGTCGCGTGCGCTCGGCATCGAGGTGGTGGAGCTGGCGCCGGGGCGGGCGCGGCTGCGGATGCCCGTCACCGAGCTGATGATCAACGGCCACGGCATTGCACACGGTGGGTACGTGTTCCTGCTCGCCGACACCGCCTTCGCCTGCGCGTGCAACTACGCGGGGGCGGTGACCGTCGCGGCCGGGGCGGACATCACCTTCGTCGCCCCGGTACGCGCCGGCGACGTGCTGGACGCCGATGCGGTCGAGCGCACCCGGTACGGCCGCAGCGGCGTCTACGACGTCACGGTGCGCTGCGGCGAGCAGATCGTCGCCGAATTCCGCGGACGGAGCCGCACGTTGGGCGCGTCCGAGCAGTAGCGTCGGGGCCATGCCTGAGGTCCCGACGATCACGCTCAACAATGGAGTCACGATCCCGCAGCTGGGGTTCGGGGTGTTCCAGGTGCCCGACGCGGCTACCGCCGACGCCGTTCGGCACGCGCTCGACGCCGGATACCGCAGCATCGATACCGCGGCGCTCTACCGCAACGAGCGCAGCGTCGGTAGGGCTGTCGCCGAGTCGGGCATCCCGCGCGACGAACTGTTCATCACCACGAAGGTGTGGAACAGAGACCAGGGATACGACGCGACGCTACGGGCATTCGACGCGAGCATCGGCAAGCTCGGGCTGGAGTTCGTCGACCTGTACCTGATCCACTGGCCGACCCCGGCGAAGGACCGCTACCTCGACACGTGGACCGCGCTGGAGAAGCTGCTCGCCGACGGCCGCACCCGCGCCATCGGCGTGTCCAACTTCGAACCGGACCACCTCGAACGGCTGCTCGCCGCCAGCGACATCGTGCCGGCCGTCAACCAGATCGAACTCCACCCCGAGTTGCAGCAGGCGGAGCTACGGGAGTTCCACGCCCGGCACGGCATCGTCACCGAAGCGTGGAGCCCGCTGGCCCGGGGCGCGCTGCTCGACTCGCCGGTGCTCGCCGCCGTCGCGCAGAAACACGGGCGGACGCCGGCCCAGGTGGCGCTGCGGTGGCAGATCCAACTCGGCAACGTCGTCATCCCCCGCTCGGTGACACCGTCGCGGATCCGCGAGAACATCGAGATCTTCGACTTCACGCTCACGGAAGAGGACCTCGCCACGATCGCCACGCTGGAAAGAGACGGACGGATCGGGCCCCATCCCGCTACGTTCAACTAACGCTCTTCCCGCGAGATCCTTCGCCTGGGACGATCGGGCGCATACCGTGTGAAGTACATGGGGCCGCGCGTGCGGGGGACACAACGGAACCGGGGAGTGGTGTTCTATGCGGATCAGCGACATCCTGCGCAGCAAGGGGACCGCGGTATCGACCGTTCGCCCCGATGCGACCGTGCGGCATCTACTTGCGGCGCTCGCCGAGCACAACATCGGTGCCTTGGTCGTCTCCGAGGACGGCGAGTCGATCGTCGGCATCGTCTCCGAGCGTGACGTCGTGCGACAGATGCACGAACGCGGCGCCGGGCTGCTTGAGGCGCCGGTGTCGTCGATCATGACCGCCGACGTGCGTACCTGTACGCCCGACGAGGATGTGGACATCCTGCGCGCCACCATGACCGACCACCGCATCCGGCACGTGCCCGTGGTCGGCGAAGGCAAGCTGGTCGGCCTCGTCAGCATCGGTGACGTGGTGAAGAGCACCATCTCCGAACTCGAGACCCAGCGCGAGCATCTGGTCGGGTACATCCAGAGCTGAGGCCGTCGCGTCGGGCATCCCGCACCTGGACGCACGCCAGGCTCGGCATCGGCGTGCCGCTCACGTTCGCGCTCCACTTCGTCGGCAGGAGGCTGGTCAGCTCCAGATCGTGACGTATCAGCTCCAGATCGTGACGTAGACGGGCGGGCGGAACCGCGACGGCGGGACGCCGGACCCAGGGGAGCGCATCATCTGCATGGCTTCCGGCGTGCTCAGGAAGTGGCACAGCGAGCCCGCGACGCTGGGCCGGCGGTCGCGGTGCAACGTCGTGACGTGCCAGTTCGTCACCATCGGCGTGGCTGGCGTCTCGACCAGCGCGAGCTCGCCGCGCTGTACCTGGTTGGCGACCAGGTGGGCGACGGCCGGTGCGACCCCCGCCCCGTCGGCGGCGGCCGCCCAGGCCGCGGTCTGGTTGGGGAAGACCCGGATCCGCGGCTCCGCCACGTGCAGCCGGCGCAGCAGCGTGCTGGTGTCGCTCCTGGGATCGGTGCCGGAGGGGTCGACCAGCCACGGCCAGCCCGCGGCGCTCCCCCGGGGGCGGGCGCGGCCGGCCGCGACCACCACCATCTGGCACCGGAAGATCGGCTCGCTGACCAGCCCTAGGCTCGGATCGGAGGCCAGGTGTGGGCCGAGCGCCACGTCCGCCAGCCGGTTGGCGACCAGGACCGGCATCTGAACCCCCGCCGCCACCCCGGAGGACGCCTCGATCGCGCCGGCCGAGCGCCGGGTGAACGCGTCGAGCAGCGGCGTCGCCACGAACTCGGCGACGGTACTGGTGGCCACCAGCCGCAACTGCCGCGGCACACCCCGGGCGGCCCGCACCGCGACCTCCGCTTCGGCGCCCAGCGCGACCATCTGCGACGCGATCGGCAGAAGCCGGCTCCCGCCGGGCGTGAGGGTCATCCCGGCATTGCTCCGCACGATGAGCTGATCGCCCAGATGCTGCCGGAGCGCGGTCAGTGCCTGGGAGACGGCGGGCTCACTGACGCTCAGCGCGCTCGCCGCGTCCTTCACTGACCCCAGCCTCGCGACCAGGACGAACACACTCAGCTGTGTGAGGGTCACGACCACAATCATCCCACTGGGAGCCGGCACCTAAGCATTTGCTTATCGGGGCATTGCCCGCACCGCGTACCCCGCCGAGGCTGTTGCCTAGACAACGACGGCGCCCGCGGGCGCCCCCACCTCTCCAGCGGGAGGGCACACATGCAGGTTCCCGCACACGTCGAGTACGAGAGGGCGACCAGCGTCGACCACGCGCTCGCCCTGCTCGCCCGCTCCGGACCGGAGGCGCGCGTAGTCGCCGGTGGCCACAGCCTGATCCCCATGATGAAGCTGCGCCTGGCTCAGCCGGAGGTGCTGATCGACATCAACGATCTCACCGAACTCTCCTACCTCCGGCTCGACGAGGGCGACCTCTGCATCGGGGCGCTGACCCGCCACGCCGAGCTGCTCGCCTCGCCGGTCGCCCTGGAGCACTTCCCGATCTTCGTGGACGCCGAGCGCGTCATCGCCGACCCGATCGTGCGGAACTGGGGCACGGTCGGCGGGTCGCTCTGCCAGGCCGACCCCTCGGAGGACCTCTCGGCCGCGTTCGCCGCGGTCTCCGCGACCGCGGTGATCCAGGGGCCGGACGGCGCACGGCGGACCCCCGTGCGCGAGTTCCATCTCGGCCCGTACGAGACCGTGGTGGCCCCCGGCGAGCTGCTGATCGAGCTGCGTGTCCCGATCCGTCC